>Ga0308173_10001534_pt1 | contig 11621 bp, 10 predicted proteins | sample PhyPR1_FD_203716 | JGI IMG/M metagenome (GOLD analysis project Ga0308173, IMG submission 203716) | Soil microbial communities from UC Gill Tract Community Farm, Albany, California, United States - DLSLS.P.R1 | ecosystem: Environmental > Terrestrial > Soil > Agricultural land | place: USA... | reverse complement strand
ACAGCCGTTCGATCAACGCATGCATTTCGATGCGCGTGAGCGCATCCAGCGCGCCGAGCGGCTCATCGAGCAGCAGCAGTTGCGGCCGATGCACCAGCGCACGCGCCAGCGCCACGCGCTGTCTCTGCCCGCCCGACAGTTGCGACGGCCAGTCGTTCTCGCGTTCAAGCAGCCCGACTTCCGCCAGCACCGCGCGAGCGTGATCGCGTGCGCCGCGCTTGAGGCCCAGCATTACGTTTTGCAGCACGGTCTTCCACGGCAACAGCCGCGCGTCCTGAAACATGATGCGCGTGTCGAGCGCCTCGCCGTTGCCCGCGCGCATCGTCAGCGCGCCGCCGCTCGGCGTTTCGAGGCCGGCGATGAGCCGCAGCAGCGTCGACTTCCCGCATCCGCTGCGTCCGACGATCGTCACGAAGCTGCCTTGTTCGATCGACAGATCCAGCGCCGACAACACCGTCCGGTCGCCATAACGTTTCTCGACGCCGCGCAGTTCCACCGCGACATCGTGCGCAATCCGCGCATGCGGTTGCGCTCGCTCGATCGTCGAGCGATCGTCCACTCTGAACAACACAGCAGCAGTCGCGCTCATGCCTTCTCTCCTCGTTGATACGCCGGATGCCAGCGCAGCGCCACGCGTTCGATGCCTTTCGCGAGCACGTCCGCGAGCTTGCCGAGCACCGCATAAAGCAGGATGCCGACGACCACCACGTCCGTTTGCAGAAACTCGCGTGCGTTCATCGTCATATAACCGATGCCCGATTGCGCCGAGATGGTTTCGGCAACGATCAGCATCACCCACATGAGGCCGAGCGCAAAGCGCACGCCGACGAGAATCGAAGGCAACGCGCCCGGAAAGATCACATCGCGATACAGCGCGAAGCCCTTCACGCCATAGCTGCGCGCCATCTCGATCAGGTTCGCATCGACGGAACGGATGCCGTGGAACGTGTTGACGTACACCGGAAAGAACACGCCCAGCGCGACGAGAAAAATCTTCGCTTCCTCTTCGATGCCGAACCACAGAATGACGAGCGGAATCATCGCGAGCGCGGGGATGTTGCGGATCATCTGCACGGTGGAATCGAGCGCGACTTCGAACGGACGAAAGAGCCCGGTCCAGAGTCCAAGCACCAGCCCGACGCCGCCGCCGATAGCCAGGCCCAGCAGCGCGCGCCATGCGCTGACTCTCACGTTCGCCCACATATCGCCCGACTGAATCAGCGCCCATGCCGATTTGACGACGGCAAGCGGCTCGGGCAGCACGCGCGTCGAAAGCACGCCGGCACGCGTCGCGTATTCCCATAGCAGCAGGATGGCAATGGGCACGAGCCACGGCGCGATGGCCGCGCCGATCCGCCTGAAAATGAGAGCGCCGTATCGCTTGTTCCGCGCCGGGGCGGGTATCGCCTGAGTGAGGGCATCGGCCATGCTCTAGTTCCTCCGATGAGATTGCGGTTGCATGTTCAGCTCTGGCTCGCGCTAGGCAGATAGCTATTGCCGACGATTTCGCCGAACGGTCCCGACAACGGACCGGACTTCTTCTCGGCCTGCACCCCGCGCTCGCCGAGAAGCGGGAACACGAGCTCGGCGAACCGGTACGACTCTTCGAGATGGGGATAGCCGGAAAGAATGAACGTCTCGATGCCGAGGTCCGCATATTCCTTCATGCGCGCCGCCACTTGTTGCGGATTGCCAACTAATGCCGTTCCGGCTCCGCCGCGCACGAGGCCCACGCCCGCCCAGAGGTTCGGATAGATTTCGAGCGTCTCGCGGCCGCCGCGCTTGCCGCCGTGCAATTGCGCCATGCGGCGCTGGCCTTCCGAGTCCATCTTCGCGAAGGCGGCCTGCGCACGCGCGACCGTCTCATCGTCGAGATGGCTGATCAGGCTGTCGGCCGCCGCCCATGCCTCCTCTTCGGTCTCGCGCACGATCACATGCAGGCGGATGCCGAAGCGAATCTTGCGGCCCTGCGCTTGTGCGCGGGCGCGTATATCGTCGAGCTTCTTCCTGACCGCTTCGGGCGGCTCGCCCCAGGTGAGATAGGTATCGATATGCGTCGCGGCGATCTCATGCGCCGCCGCCGACGAACCGCCGAACCATAGCGGCGGATGCGGCTTCTGCACCGGCGGATATAGCACCTTGCCGCCCTTCGATTGCAGATGCTTGCCATCGAACTCGATGGCTTCGTTCGTATGCGATGCGCTCAGGAGATTGCGCCAGATATGCAGGAATTCATCGGTGATTTCGTAGCGCGTGTCGTGATCGACGAAGAGGCCGTCGCCTTCCAGCTCGGCTGCGTCGCCGCCCGTCACGACGTTGATCAGCAGCCGCCCGCCCGACAGTCGATCGAACGTGGACGCCATGCGCGCGGACAATCCCGGCGACGACAAACCCGGGCGGATCGCGACGAGAAACTTCAGCCTCTTCGTGGCCGCGATGAGGCTCGATGCGACCACCCATGCGTCTTCGCACGAACGTCCTGTAGGAAGCAGCACGCCTTCATAGCCGAGCGTATCGGCGGCGGTTGCAATCTGCTGAAAATACGAGAGGTCAGCGGCGCGCGCCCCTTTCGACGTGCCGAGATAGCGGCTGTCACCGTGGGTCGGGATGAACCAGAACACATTCATGCGCTATTCCTCTTTGCCTTCGTTGAGCGTTGTCTGACGGCGATGCCGTCGCCGACGAGTAGGCCAGTTTAAGGACGCGCGTGTCTGCCGCGAACGATGAAATTCAGCTTTGGTTTTCTGCTTTAGTGCTTTGCAGGCGGCAGCGGCGCGTCTATCGCGATGATGGTGATTTGCTTAGTCCAATAGATCATTTCCCGGCGCTCGTGCGCCTCGTTAGCATGGCGAACCGGGCCGTCTCGCTGAAGCAGGCGGTCGCGTCACTCATATGCCGGAGGCTTTGCACCATGAATCGCACGACATCGAAAAGCCGCCGAATCTTTCTGGCCGCGCTCGCCGGAACGCTCGGAGGAATGGCGGCGCCGTCCTGGGCCAAGTTCGAAAACGATCGCTTCAGAATCGGTTATCAGAAGGCCGCGAGCACGCTCGTATTGCTCAAGGCGAACGGCACGCTTGAGAAGCAGCTCGCGCCGCTAGGCGTAAAAGTGACGTGGACCGAATTCCCCGCTGGCCCGCAATTGCTCGAAGGGCTGAATGTCGGCGCGATCGACTTCGGCTACGTCGGCGAAGCGCCGCCCGTGTTCGCGCAAGCGGCGGGCGCGGACTTCGTTTACACCGCCTATGAAATTCCGACGCCGCGCGCTGAAGGCGTGATCGTCCCGCAAGACTCGCCGATTCAAAGCGTCGCCGATCTGAAGGGCAAGAAGATCGCCTTCAACAAGGGATCGGACGTGCACTGGTTCATCGTCGCGTTGCTGCGCAAGCACGGGCTCGCCTATACCGACGTTCAACCCGTGTTTCTCGCACCCGCCGATGCGCGCGCCGCGCTCGAACGCCGGTCCATCGATGCGTGGGCGATATGGGACCCGTTCCTCGCGGCGGCGCAGGCGCAGAGCAATGCGCGTTTAATCGCGGACGCAGATGGCGTGGCGAGCCATCATCAGTTCTTCCTGAGCCAGCGCGAATTCGCGCAGAAGCGCAAAGACGTAATCGGCATCGCGATGGATGCGCTCGGCAAGCAAGGCCAATGGGTCAAGCAGAATCCGGCGGAAGCCGCCGCGCAACTCGCGCCGATTCAAGGTCTCGACGCCGCGATCATCAAGACCGGGCTGGAGCATTACGAGCACGTGTATCGTCCGATCGATTCATCCGTGCTGGACCAGCAGCAGCGCATCGCGGATACGTTCTATGAACTCAAGCTCATTCCGCGCAAGATCGTGACGAAGGACGCGGCGCTGGCCTGATTCACTTCGACCGCGCCACCGCAACGACATCGACCACGAACGCGACGCCGAGCGCCGCCGCGCCGATCGCGAACAGCAGGCGGTAGTCGCCGCCGCTATGCGAGAACAGGAACGACAGGCCATAGGCGGATGCGGCCTGCATCACGGCGAAGCTCGTCGTCGCCGTGCGCCAGGCGCGTTTTTGCGCGGCGGGATGATGCGCGAGCAGTTCGTTCACGCGGCCAAGCACGAGCGGCACGATGCCCGGCGTGAACGCGCCGACCACGACACTCGATACCATCAGCAGCGCCGCGTCCGAGGCGATCACAGGCAGCACGACCGCGACAAGCTGAAGCACGATCGCGACGCGCAACGCACGGCCGAAGCCCGCGCGATCCGCGAGATGCCCGCTCAACAGCGGCCCTGCAATCGCGCCGAGTCCATACAGCACCCAGTATTGCGCGCCCGCATCGACACCCTTGCCGAGCCCGCGTGCGACGTAATCGACGAGAAAGATCATGTGCGGCACGAGGCCGACCGCGTTCAGCCCGTACTCCGCGAAGAGCGCGCGCAACGCGGGCGTCGGCGGCGATTTCGCTTTCGGTTGCTCGTTGACTTGGGATGACGGCGCATCGTGCGCCGGCCATCCGTTCCACGCGATGACCGTCAGCAGCAGCGACACCGCCGCAAGCCCGAGCCACGTCTGTCGAAGCCCTTCTCGCAGCAACAGCGGCACGATGGTCCCCGATGCGGCGATGCCCAGGCCGATGCCGGTGAAGATCGCCCCGCCCGCGAAACCGCGCCGCGATGGCGCGACGTGCGCGAGGATCGTCGGGGCGGCAAGCACCATCAGCGCGCCGCCGGATATCCCCGATGCGAGCCGCCACACGAAGAACCACGCGAACGAGACCGGAAACGCGCACGCGATGAACGCGATGGTCGCGAGCAGCATCATCGCGCGCAGCACGGTTGCCGGACGCGCGTGACGAACGAGCGCGCCCGCCGACAGCGCGCCGACCAGATAGCCGCCGAGATTGGCCGCGCCGAGATAAGCCGCCGTCGATGCGGGAAACCAGTGCGCGCCGATGATCGCCGGCAGCAGCGGCGTATAGGCGAAGCGGGCAAGCCCGATGCCGACGAGACTCGCGCTCGCGCCCGCCAGCACGCCGCGCCACACCTGAAACGTCGCGCCCTCCGGTTGATTCGACACTGCGTATCGCATACTCCCTCCGTACCATTGCACGCAGTTTATATTCGCGCGATTCGCGAGAGAATCGGCGGGCTACGGAAGAGACTCTTTCGCTAAACGGTCGATTGCCGCTGCGTACCGATCCGCAATCGCTTGAACTGGCGGCGCAAACGCGGCGTCGCGAAATCGACGAACGCGCGGACTTTCGGCACGGCGAGCCGTCCTTGAGGCGTCAGCAAATGGACGGGCAACGGCGCGTGCTCGCTGTCGGGCAGCACGATGCGCAGCGCGTCGTCCTGTACTTCCTTCGCGACGTGATACGAAAAGAGCCGCGTCACGCCCTGCCCATCGACGGCGGACGCCACCGCCGCCCGCACCGTGTTGACGATGATGCGCGGCGCGAGCTGCACGACCTGCGGAATCGCGGAGCCGCTCGATGCGGGAAAGCTCCATGAATCGAGGCCGAAATGCGTCATCGAGATGATGCGATGCTGCGCAAGATCGGCGGGGGTATCGATAGGCGGATGGGCGTCAAGGTATTCCGGCGACGCGGTCACGACCCGCCGCACTTCGCCCACGGGAATTGCGATGAGCGTCGAGTCCGCGAGATGCGCGATGCGCAGCGCGATATCGATGCCCTCGTCGATCAGGCTCACGGGCCGGTCGAGCAATTGCAGGCGCACGGATACGGCGGGGAAGCGCGCGAGGAAGTCCTCGAGCATCGGCGCGAGCAACGCTTCGCCGGCGGCGACCGGCGCGGTGATCGTCAGCAGGCCGCGCGGCGCGGAGCGTTCGTGCGCGACGAGCAGGTCCGCTTCTTCGAGATCGATCAGGATGCGCCTGCATGCGGACGCATAACGTTCGCCCGCTTCACTCAGCTTGATGGTGCGCGTGGTGCGATGAAGGAGCGCGGTGCCGGTATGCGCTTCGAGAAAGGCGATGGCGCGGCTGACGGCGGCGGGCGAACGTCCGAGCCGCCGCCCCGCGCCCGCGAGACTGCCTTCGTCGAGGGTGGCGATGAAGACTTTCATCGCGTCGATTCGATCCATGAAGTGTGCGGGCGATGGTTGAGTGATGCACGAAGTCTAACCGCGCACTGCACGCATCCGCCGATGCGTTGTACGATGCTTCACCATTGCGCATTCACGGAGCATGACCGCATGTCGTCCACGCACGCAAGCCCGGCAAGAACCTTCGTCCTGATTCACGGCGCATGGCATGGCGGCTGGTGCTGGCGCTTCGTCGCGGACCAGCTCACGGCGCGCGGGCATCGCGTGTTCGCGCCGTCGCTGACGGGTCTTGGCGACCGGCGTCATCTCTTGGGCGCGGCGACGTCGCTCGATGTGCCGATTGCGGACATCGAGAATCTCATCGAATCGGCAGAACTGAGTGATGTGATGCTCGTCGGTCACAGCTTCGGCGGGCTAGTGGCGTCGGGGGTGGCGGACCGCAGGCCGGAGGCGATACGCTCGCTCGTCTTTCTCGATAGCCTGCTCGTCGAGAACGGACAGGCCGCGTTCGATGTGCTGCCGGCCAATGTCGTGAAGGAGCGCATGGACTCGGTGGAAGCGAGCGGACAGACGCTTGCAATGCCCGTCAACGGACTGGCGGGCACGGCCATTCCGGACGATCACCCGCTCGCGGACTGGGTGCGCCGCCGCTTGACGCCGCATCCTGTCGCGACGTATCGCACGCCGTTGCATCTGAAGCATCCGCTCGGCAATGGCTTGCCCTGCACGTACGTGCATTGCGCGAATCCTTCTTATGACACGCTCGCGGGGGTGCGGGAACGGGTTCGCGCGCTGCCCGGCTGGGGATGGGAATCGATCGATACCGGGCACGATGCGATGATTCTTGCGCCCGACTTGCTGGTGGAGGTGCTGGAGAGGCTGGCGGGGTGAGTCTCCCCGCATGAGTGCCGCGAACGCAAGGTTTCGCTCGCCGGGTATCCGCCCAGTGTGAGCGGATACCGGGCGGCTTCACGCGATCACCGCCTCCCTCGCCCGAAACGTCTTCGGCACCCCCGCGCGCGCGATCGCACCGGTAAATGCCTCGCCCGGCAACCATTGCGCAAGCGTCTCGCGCATCGCCAGCAGCTTGTCCAGGTCGATACCCGTCTTCAGCCCTTCGGCTTCCAGCAGGAACACCGTGTCCTCGGTATTGATGTTCCCCGTCGCGTTCGGCGCGAACGGACATCCGCCCAGTCCGCCAAGCGATGAATCGAACACGCGCACGCCGGCATCGAGCGCGGCGAGGACGTTCGCCAGCCCCAGGCCGCGCGTATCGTGGAAATGACACGCCACCGGCACCGCACCGGCCAGCGCGCACACCTTGCTCATCAGCGCACGCACTTGCCCGGGATTCGCATAACCGACCGTATCGGCGACGGTGATCTCGTCCGCGCCCGCCTCGATCAGCTTGTCGACGAGACCGAGCACCACGCTCTGCTCGACCTTGCCCGCGATAGTGCAGCCGAACGCCGTCGCGACGCCCGCTCCTAGCACGACGCGCGGCGCGCGATCATCCCGCTCCGCGACGATGCGCCCGAAGTCCTCCAGCGACTCCGCCGTGCTGCGGCGCACGTTCTTGAGATTGTGCGCATCGCTTGCTGACAGCACGTAATGCACTTGTGCGACGCCCACATCGAACGCACGCTGCGCGCCCTTCAGGTTCGGCACGAGCGCCGACGCGTGCAGGCCGTCGATAGCGAGCGCGCCGCGCGCCACATCGACTGCATCGGCGAACTGCGGCACGACCTTCGGCGGCACGAACGACGTGACCTCGATGTCGCGCACGCCCGCATCGACCATGCGGCGGCACCAGTCGAGCTTCTGCTCCGTCGTGAGAATCTTGCCGACCATTTGCAGGCCATCGCGCAAGCCGACTTCGCGCACACGGACAGCGGGCGTGCCAATCACTGCATCATTCATCTCGATGTTCCTTTTAAAGCGTCGCATCCGCGACAGTCGCGCCGCCTTCGGCACGGCTTTCTTCCTTCGCGGCCGCCGCCGATGTCGTGGGCGCGAAGCGCACCGCCGCAATCGCGCCGAGCACCATCAGCAGCGCAATCGCACCGAGGCCGCCGACCATGCTGTTCGTGAGCGTCTTGATGGAGCCGATGATCATCGGGCTCACGAAGCCGCCGAGCAGGCCGAGGCAGTTGATCATCGCGACGCCACCGGCCGCGCCGCTGCCGCGGATGTAGTCCGTGGAGATCGCCCAGATCAGCGGATTCGGCGCGAGAATGCCCGCCGTCGCGATGGAGAGCGCGACAAGCGACAGCGCGAGGTTGCCGGTCGTGAACGCCGCGATGACGAGGCCCGCCGCGCCGCACACCATCGGGATCGCGCAGTGCCAGCGGCGCTCCATCGTGCGGTCTGAATGGCGGTTCAGCGTGACGAGCGCAACCCAGCTCACGAAGTACGGAATCGCCGAATAGCAGCCGATGGCAAGCGAACTCGTCACGCCCGCGCTCTTGATGAGCGTCGGCAGCCAGAAGCCGATGGCGAACACGCCGGCGATCTGCGTGAACCAGACGAAGCCCATCACGTAGACGCGGAAATCGCGAAGCGCGCGGGCGAACGTATGCTCAGCGTGCGTCGCCGAAACGCTCGACGTCTTGCGGATATCGCGCAGCACGAGGTTCTTCTCGGCTTGCGTGAGCCACTTCGCCTGCTCGGGGCCGTCCTGCAGATAGAAGTACGCCATCACGCCCAGCACGCTCGCGGGCAAGCCCTGCACGATGAACATCCACTGCCAGCCGTGCAGCCCGGCATAGCCATTGAAGTAGGTCATCAGCGCGCCGGAAAGCGGCCCGCCGAAGAGACCGGCGATACCCGTCGCACACGTGAAGATCGCGATGACTTTCGCGCGGCGCTCGACCGGATACCAGCGCGTGAGATAGAAGATCACGCCGGGATAAAGACCCGCTTCCGCGAGCCCGAGAAAAAAGCGCACGGTGTAGAGATGCGAGGGCAGCGTGACGAAGGCCGTCCCCGCGGCGATCACGCCCCATAGAATCATGATGCGCGAAAACGTCCGCTTCACGCCGATGCGCGCAAGCAGCAGATTGCTCGGCACTTCCATCAGCACGTAGCCGAGGAAGAAGATGCCCGCGCCGATGCTGTAGGTGAGATCGCTGAAGCCGACATCGTGCTTCATGTCGAGCTGCGCAATGCCGATGTTGATGCGATCCAGAAACGCGAACACGTAGCACAGGAACAGGAACGGAATCAGCCTGCGCGTGATCTTGCCGTAGGTCTGTTCCGCGTCGGGCGCGTCGAAACTGCCAGGGTTGGGGGTCATGTCTGTCTCCTCCGGTGAGTCCGGGTGTCGTGCCGGCCAGTCGATGCCGGCCGGTGCTTGCTTCATGCCGCTTGCTGCGTGCTGCACGTGGACATCGTCGCTCAGCGGCCCTTGAACGCGGGCGGGCGCTTCTCGTTGTAGGCGCTGATGCCTTCCTGCCTGTCCGCCGTCGGAATCAGGCGGTTGTACGCCTCGATCTCGACATAGAGGCCCGTGCGCAGATCGCCCTGAATGCCGAGGTCGATGGCCTTCTTCGCCTGCGCCACGGACAGCGGCGCGCTCGTGCAGATGTCGCGTGCGGCTTCGATCGCATCGGCGAGCGTGCGGCCGCGTTCGCACAGCCGGTTGACGACGCCCCACGCGAGCGCTTCATCGGCGGTAAAGCGCGCGCCGCGGAAGATCAGCTCTTTCGCGCGCCGCGTGCCGATGGTGCGCGGCAACTGCTGCGTGCCGCCGCCGCCCGGCATGATGCCGCGCTTGACTTCGGTGAAGCCGAAGACCGCATCCTTCGCGGCGTAGGCGAAGTCGCACGCGAGCAGCAGCTCCAGTCCGCCCGCCACCGCCGATCCGTTCGCCGCGCAAATGAGCGGTAGCGGGCAGTAAGTGATCGCGCGGTTCATGCGCTCGAAGAGATAGTGCTGCACGCCGAAGTCTTCATCGGTCATGCCTTCGCGCTGCTTCAGGTCCGCGCCGCCGCAGAATGCGCGATCGCCCGCGCCCGTCAGGATCACGCAGCGATACAGCGACGGATCGGCCTCCAGCGCGCCGAACACGCGGATGATCTCGTGGCCCATCGCCGTGCTGATCGCATTCGATACGGCCGGACGGTTGAGCGTCACGACCAGAATCTGCTGATCGATTTCTTCGAGTTGCAGCGTTTCGAGCGGCGCGTGGCCGAGTTGCTTTGCCAGTTTCAAGGTGTCTCCAGTGGCGTCTTGGCCAGCAGATGATTGTGTTCGCCGAGCCGGGGCGTGCGTCCGACGTGCGCGGGCCGCGCGCCGCCGAATGAAATCGGCACGCCGACGACCGTTGCGGCGCCATCGTCGGTGGTGCGCAGCAGGTCCAGCGCCTTCGTCTGTTCGTGCGCGACGACCTGATCGATTGTCTGAAGCGGGCCGCTCGGAATGCCGGCGGCGTCGAGCGCGGCGAGCCAGTGCGCGCTGTCCGCCTTGCGGAACTCCGCGTGCAACAGGTCGATCAGCTCGACGCGGTTCTGCACGCGTGCGCCGTTGGTGGCGAAGCGCGTATCGGCGGCGAGCGCGGGGACCGCGAGCACGTCGCACAGCCGGCGGAACAGGCGGTCGTTGCCGGCAGCGACCATGATCGTGCCGTCCGCGCATTCGAACGCCTGATGCGGCACGATCGCGGCCGTGCCGGAGCCCCAGCGTCCCGGCAGCACGCCCGATGCGAGATAGTCGGCGATCTGAATGCCAGCCCAGCTGATCGCCGTCTCGTACAGCGATACCGAGACCACTTCGCCCTCGCCCGTGTGCTGCCGCCGGAACAGCGCGGCCAGCACGCCGATGGCGGCCCACAGTCCGGTGCCCATGTCGTTCACCGAAACGGGGATGCGGCTCGGCGGCTCGCCCGGCTGCCCGAGAAAGCTCATAAGGCCCGACAGCGCCTGCACGAGCGGATCGTAGCCGGGCTTGTCGCGCAGCGGCCCCGACGTCCCGAACGCGCCGAGATTGCAGTACACGAGCGACGGTTTCATGCGCAGCATCTCGTCGGCGCCGAGACCGTACTTCTCGGTGCCGCCCGCCTTCAGGTTTTGCAGCACGACATCGGCGCGGGTGCGGATGAGCGCGCGAAGCGCATCGGCTTCATCCGGGTTCGACAGCGACATCGCGATGCTCGACTTGCCGTGATTCACCGCATGAAAGAGCGCCGCCGCGCCGTCGATGAACGGCGGACCCCAGTCGCGCGCATAATCGCCGCCGTCTGCGCTTTCGATCTTGATGACCGTCGCGCCGAGCGAGCCGAGGATCATGCCCGCATACGGCGCGGCGAGGCTGTGGCCGATCTCGACCACGCACACGCCTTCGAGCGGCAACGGCTTTGCCAGGTCGTCGCGCGTGCTCATTCGGCGGTCACCGCGAGCGCGGGTTCGTCGTGCGCCACGGTCTCGCCGTAGCCGTAGAAGCGGTGCGCGGCGTCGGCGCTGATGTAGCCATCGGCGATATCGGCGGCCACGCGTTCGCGTTCGCGCGTTGCGGGATCGCCATATCCGCCGCTGCCCGCGGGCTGCACCGTCACGCGATCGCCGCGATACACCACCGT
>Ga0308173_10001533_pt1 | contig 11628 bp, 9 predicted proteins | sample PhyPR1_FD_203716 | JGI IMG/M metagenome (GOLD analysis project Ga0308173, IMG submission 203716) | Soil microbial communities from UC Gill Tract Community Farm, Albany, California, United States - DLSLS.P.R1 | ecosystem: Environmental > Terrestrial > Soil > Agricultural land | place: USA... | reverse complement strand
GGCTCCATACTGGCCGACACGGCGATGGGCGATGAAGGGCGGCCGGCCTGAAAGAATGGTCACCATCAGAGCGGTTATGAGGAATATGGGTGCACTACAAATAAGGACCGCGGCCGCTACAAAACGCTCGAAAAGGACAATGAGCTGCCAGAGGAGGCGAGAGCTAGCCTGAGTGTCTCGTCCTGAAATACTGGTGAACGTCCATTCGTATTCAGAATCCAAACATCCTGCTTGTTGAGCCACGCCATGCCAAAATGAGAACTTAGCTTCGCGAGCTTGCAATTCGTGTTCAGAACTGTCGCGCGGCGCGGAACTTTCGATGTAAGACATTCTGCCCTCGATCACGAGAGTAAGTCAGGCATAACCCCAACTTGCGCGAATTTCGTAAAAGCTTTGTAAATGGTTTCGTTAAGTCACGTTCCCAGGCGTGGAGTTACTCCGCAAGCTTCCAATTCAGGGAACATACACAACGCTGGCAGATCGGATTCGAGGCCGTGTTGAGATGAGCTCGAAACTGGACGGCCTCCGGACCATTGAGTACTTTCAGTAAGCCGCCACTGGTCAAATGTCCAATTGGACGATGAAAGAAGCAGGGCCGGACGGTTCCATCGGCTTCCACGACGGCAGATACCCAAGGAGCATTGCACTGAGGCGAGGCCGGCTGGGCCAGACCGAGGTGAACACGATAGTGGAGGACGATACGCCGCAGCTTTTCAGGACTCTCGGCTAAAAATCCTGATCCTGCCCACTCAGAAGAGAGAGCCTCGATTTCAGACTCGAGCTGTGAAATGTCCGCTTCGGTTAGCGCAACGTCCGATTGGCGCTCGTCGCTCCAGCCCATCGGCCTATTGAAGGCCGTGGAAGACATGTCGGTCGCGAGAAACGAAATGGACTGAAGTTCCAGTGCTTTCGCCGTTCTGGCCGTTTCGTTTAGAAGCCGGAGGTTTTCACGTTGCACTGTGGACCGCGCAGAGATGGGGAAGGCAGGTCGAAGGCTGTGGACTGCCTTTACTCCACGGGCGAGCGAAGCAAACGCTCCCGGCACGCGCCTGATGCGATCGTGAACCTCCTGGGGCCCATCGAGGGACACAATAACGTCGTCGATCCCATCAACAATGCGCCGTGCATGATGCTCCAGTAGGATTCCGGTGCTGAGGAGAGTTACGCGAATGCCGCGTTCACGAACGCTGGAGCAAAACTCAAAGAGATGCGGATGGATGAGGGGCTCTCCACCCGACAGTACGACCCATTGGACGGATAGCTTCTTGAAATCGTCGAGAAGGCGGGTAAGGTCCGAAAGGCTCAACGAGCTGGATTTCGGATCCTTCCAGATGTCACACATTACGCACCGGCAATTGCAGCGACTGTGGGGCAGGAGGACCACGACCGGAAGGGATTTCAGAATGGGGCTCATCAGGCCACCTTTTGCCGGGCAAGTTCGAATGAAGTCCCAAGGATCGGGCCGACTGGTGTTTTCAACCTTGGGACATCGCAGTCTATGAGCCATTCTCCGCGGCCTTTCACCGTGATGCGGTGCATGAACCACGTATTTGTAAGTTTGAGCCGCTCGGCCAATGGCAGAGAGATGAGTTTCACGCGGCCGCCGATGAGGACGAGTTCCGGCTGAAGATTAAACAGAGCCTCCGCAGGTGTTTGATGATGGTCGCGAACGATCAGCAGATCGGCGAGCGCCCCTTCCCGAATGGTTCCTTCTCCGCGAGACAAGCGCAGCATGGCAGCCGCGTGCCTGGTCAACATGTCGTAGATGCGCTGGATACCTACATAGCGGCAGGCAACCTGAATCTCGTTGATAAGGTCCCCTTCCGCAGTAAGCGCGGAATCGGTTCCTAGAGCAATGGGCAAGTTCGATGTCAACAGTTCACTAGAGATCGTCCGGCCGAGCATAAACAAATTGGACGTTGGGCACCAGACCAGCGAAACACCTCGCTGCGTGAGCATCGGTATCTCCTCGGGTCTGATCGCGACCCCGTGTACCAGGAGTGTGTTCGGGGCGAGGACGTTAGCATTTTCCAGTCTTCTAACCTCGGTGTGTGCAGCTTCGTCCGTTCCTTCAGCCGCATGAATGATGAACGGCCAGTGCGAGGGCGTCCTCCGAAACTTGTCATCGAAGTCGCCAGAGAAGCTGATCGAATGTGCCCATCCGAACCGCTTGATAACCCGGACGGGAAACCGCCAATTAAAGACATCAGCATAGTAAGGGTTGTGATGACAGACGGAGGTCACACCGTTGATGAGGTTTTTGATTCCACCCCAGAACAGCCGTACGGACTTGGGCAGGGTCAGTTGTTCCCGTACAGGAGAATCAGCTGGACGATAGATGTCCTGAGCCCAAGCCGTCGCATTCGGATATGCTTTTCGACCGAGGCGAGGGAACAAGCTAAACTCCAGGTGATCGTGCGCATTGATCAAGCCAGGGAGGACGAGAAAGCCTTGAAGAGAGACCGCTTCGCTCGAACGAACTTTGCCGCTGACCGTCAGGCGAGCAATCCGACCCCCGTGTACATGGATATTCAACGGGCTACTTTCCTGACTGTTTAAGGCCACCCTGGCGCCCGTAATGATCACGGCGTTCTCCATACTCCGATCCAGACTGCTGGAGTCGCCGAAACTTGATCGAATAGCTCGCCCTTCCCTGCCCTTTCGAATAGGACGCGCTCGGGCTCACCAAATGACGCCTGTAAATGAGTTTCCAGCCTGAGGCCGGCGCATTTACCCGCTGCGAAAAGCTGCTCTTCCGAATGCACCACGTGTTCGATCTCGTATACGATCGTGCCTACCCGGAAGGAACGTGTCCATCCCGCGGTGATGGCCGCCGGGTGAAGGTCAGTAACGATGACTCGGCCGCCGTAGCGAGTGACTGCAGCAAGCTGGTAAACCAGCCGGGCCAAATCAGGAACATAGCCGGCCGCGAATGAGCAGAGTGTCACGTCGGCAAAGCGCCGGGGAAAGGGCAACAAGGTAGCGTCGGCCACCACACATTTTCCCCGCAGGCCTCGCTTATTATCCGCCACTTTGAGCATCGGCTCGCAAGCATCACTGCCGAGCACATCGCCACCCCGGGCATGCAAGTAGCTCATCCAGCGTCCGGTTCCGCAGGCCACATCCACAAATCGCCTGAGCGGAATCGGCTCCATGAACCGGCACAGTGTGCGAGTCTCCAATGCAAGCAGCGGGTTCGGTTCGGTGTCATAGTGGCTTGCCCAAATCGCATGGCCTTCGAGTGGGGACACTCGCATCAGAGGCTCTCCAGTCGCGGCTTACGCAATGCCAGGAGACGTTGCGTGTATCTCAGCTCTATGGGCCAATCGTAAAATCCGGCGGCATATCGCCAGCTACTAAGGCCTTTGAGAAGCCGCCGGCCCCAACGCGGAAGATAGATGTCCTGAATGGTCGGCCAGCGCGAGTTCACGACAATTTCGAAGTTGTCGATTCGCCGCTTCAGCTTCCCAGGTAACCATGCGAGATGAGGATCGTGCCGAACTGTGAAGTTGTACCAGCGGTCGGTTGCCCACACTTCGGGAGTTTTGGGGAACTCGATTTTGTCCTCAACGTGACCATACATCCCGTCCGGGTGCGGCGTTGGAATGTAATGCTGCACGATGATCTCAGCATCCGGATTGATTCGCTTAATCTTCCTGATAAAACGAATCGTTTCTTTCGTGTCCTGCTCCGGGTTAGATGGATTACCGATAACGAACGAAAATTCAGGAACGATGCCAAAGCGGCGGATCTTGGCAGCGAGTTCTAGCGTCTGCTCCGTCGTTATGTGCTTGTTCATCTGTTTGAGCACGCCGTCTGAGCCAGACTCAGCGCCAAAGAAAATCATCGCGGCGCCTGCCCGCCGAAGCAGCTGCAGTGTGTCGTCGGAGTAGCGCAGGACGGTATCTATGCGTCCTTCTGACCACCACCGAAGGTCTAACGGCACAAGTTGCTCTGCCAGTTCGCGGGTATGGGACTCGTTGAGAAAGAAGTTATTGTCGTAGAACTGCACCGAATCGATAGCAAACTGATCCTTCAAATGTCGCAATACTGCAGCCGTGCGGTGGGGAGCTTCAGTTCGCTGACGCCCCTGGTACACAGGCACAACTCCGCAGAATGTGCAACGGAATGGACAGCCAATGCTGGCCTGATGAACAGCCGTACGCCGGCCGAGAAAGGTTGAGGCGATGTACTTCTCTGCGTTGGGCAGGCGGTGATATGGAAGCCACGGAAAATCGTTCGGTGAAATCAGTGGCCGTTCGGCGTTGTGAACATGTAATCCGAAGTCGTCCTTAAATGAGAGTCCGCGAATCCCCAGTGGTTTACGCCGGAATCGTATGGCATCGACGAGTTCCAGAAAGGTCTCCTCCCCTTGCCCTCGCACAACAAAGTCGACGTACGGAGCATTTAGGGCAGCATCGGAATAGAGGGAAGCAAAATATCCGCCCCAAACAATGGGAATCGAGCCATGCTTGCGGCGAAAGTTTGTACAGATTGGTATTGCGGCCCGCATCTGAGGACCAGGCATTACCGAGACCGCGAGCAGCTGGACGGAGTGTTCCCTTACGAGCCGGTCGAGGGTCTCTTCAGGATGCGGGTCTGCATTGCCGTCCACAATGACGTACTCCTGCTTGCCTTCCAGAACGGCCGCAAGAGACAACACCGCCAAAGGGAAGCGCCGATTCTTTGGCGAAGTGGATCGAGGATGGAGCAGTATGATCATGAGGCACCGAATCTGGCGGTAAGAATCCAGAATCTCGAGGGCGGCCGGCGGCCCTGAATGCGCGCAGTTACGGGACGAAGGTGCCAGCGCCACCCATACCAGGGCCGATAGATTGTCCAGTGTAACTGGAGGGCGTGAGCAAGGGACTTCAATATCGGCATGTCAAGGTATTCAATACTCGGCATCGCATCGGAGCGGAATCCATAGAGTTTAGAGAACATCGCGTGCCGCTCTTCGACCATCATTTCTCCGTGCTCACGGCAGCGGTACACAGGAGAGTCGAGCACCGCTACCATTCCTGACGGGCGAAGACAGCGGCGAGCTTCGGCTAACGTGGCGAAGTAATCAGTTGAATAATGGAGCGACGCGTTATAGACGACCAGATCGAAGGTGTCTGGACCAAACGGGAGTTCGTCAAATTCAGCCTCGACCAGCGGGAATTGCGGAGAGTAGTGGCGGGCTGCGAGAAGACCGTCCCGCTCGTCCCGGAAAATGTCGAGTGCGTAGCAAATGTGATTTCGCAGCGACAGCCGGTACGACATCCACCCGTTTCCCGCTCCCAGGTCAAGAATGGTAAGGGGCCTACCTAGTGAGTGTTCCAGAGGAGCGAGGACCTTGCGTTCAAAGTATCGGTAGGTCTTTGCACGCATGGCCCACATCGCGACATTCTGTCCAGTGATGTCTTCGAATGGAAGAGCGCGGTAGTAGGACGAGTCATTGGAGCCGCGACCTTCCGCTTGTCGTATATGGCCGTACTCTCTTAAGAAACGGCGGCGGGCATGGATATCGCAAGTCATATTCGACGGAAAAGCAGAAGACGATGATCGGAAAACATTCGGAGTAGAGGCCGATGCGCCAGGTGCCGGTCGACTTTTTGGAGGCGCATAACGGCGCTGGCGGAAAGCCCGAGGATGTAGGACGGTGGAACGGCCAATCCAATTCCTACCCAGGTAACCAGTTTGAAATGGTTCTGGAAAGCAGAACGAATCTGATGGATGGTTGGATAGCTCAAGGAAACTCCCATCGAGGCTACCGATCCACCGCGACGCCAACGGCGAAATGCCTTTCGCGGCCTGGTGCGCTTCAGATAGTGGCAAGTCTCCCAAAGGCACACGGGTCCCATTACGCATACCGCCAGATAGGAATTGCGGCGAGTTAACCGGCTCAATTGGATACCGAGGCCCCGAAGGTCATCAACGCAGTTGAGAACCCCGAAGTTTGAGATGACACCATCGTAAACACCGTCTAGACGATCGAGATTTTCGAGCGCCAGGTGCTGGGCCTCCACTCCGCTGGCCCTTGCCAAGGACGCCATTTCTGTCGAGGCATCTACACCTGTTACATGGAGCCCGTAATTCATCATGTGAACGGCGTCTGCACCTGTTCCGCAGCCAAGATCCAGAATGGAATCACCGGGCTGAAACAGCGGATCGATCCAGCGCCATACGGCCTCGCGTTGAGCCGTTCCGATGGGTGTATTGGTCCACAAGGCATCGTACTTCCAAGCCATCCGATCAAAGGCGAAGCCGGCACTCAGGAGCATTCAGGCCTCCACCTCATGCCAGCTTTGGTGCAGCCCGCTTCTGGCTGTCAGCACCTTTGTAAGGTCCGGTTCCTTCTCCATCTCGCTCTTCAGCAACTCATCCGCATATTGATAAAAGCGGCGCGAGTGCCGTCCTTGTATACGAAGGTCGCGATCTGTGCTTTCCTGCCAACCGGAGATGTTTACCAAGCGGGACGCCACGCGCTCGAAGTAGGGAGTTCCTTTGATGGGATAGGAGACCGTGGTGAAGAACACATCCGGCCTACAGGTTTTTACGTGGGTCACTGTCGCCTCGATGTCTTCGATTTGCTCTCCATCGAAGCCCCACATCAAGAACATTCCGGTCTGGATGCCATTCTTCTTGCAGAATGCGACGGCGTCCTGGACCTGCTTCACCGTGACTCCGCGCTGCATTGCATTCAAGATGCGTTGGGATCCGCTCTCCGAGCCTATCCACACCCGAAAGCAGCCAAGCTCAGCCAGCGTGGCAGCGACTTTCTCGTTCAGGCGGTCGGCGCGAGTGATGCACTCAAACGGGATGTAAATCCGTCGTTTGCGCATTTCCTCCGCGTATTCGAACAGCCATCCATGGTGAATAGTGAATACGTCATCAGCAAGCCAAAGCATCTCCGGGCGGTAGCAGTCGAGTATCCATTCAATTTCATCCACCACGCCTATTGGCGACCGGCGGCGATGAGTCTTCCCGTAAACAGAGTGGCTGCACCAATTACAGTGATAGGGACACCCTCTCGCGGTGATTAGTGAAACGGAGCCTTTTCCATGGTGACGACGCCATACATCGAGATACTGTTCGAGTTTGATCTGTTTGCGGTCGGGCCAGGGTTGAGCATCCAGATCTTTAATGAGAGGGGCGGCGCCTGTGTTGACGACCTTCCCGCCCTGTGATCGAAAGAATAGACCGGGAATTTGCGGCCACAGTTCTGGATCGAGATTTGCGCGCAGCAGAGCCTCCAGCGGAACCTCGCCTTCTCCGCCAATGATCACGTCAGCGCCGGCCTCAAGATATTCTTGAGCGTAGTTCACCGGCTCCGGCCCACCAAGCACAACTTTCCAGCCATTGGCGCGCGCTCGTGCGATGATCTTGATCACGCTGCTTCTGGTTATCAGGTTCGTGTAGATGCCGATTACCCCTGGAGTTTCGTTGTCCAGTTTGGAGAAGAGCTCGTTTCTCGATCCAAATGTCGAGTCGTAAACCTCTACATCGAACCCCTTGGCGCGCAGGTGCGACGAAAGATAGAGGATGCCGAGCGGGGCATACGGCTTCATGATCGCCTGCTCCTTGGCGTCCTCGCGGATAAAGTAGCCATGGGTAAGCAGGAGCTTCATACCAGAACTCCATTCACCTCGGCCGTACCCTTGAGTTGGTAAACTTTTTCCCATGCCTCGCGAATGCGTTCCGGCTCCGCGCCATTGCGAACTTCAAGCCGGAGAGCATCCGCCAGTTCCCGGTAGAAGGCGGTAGAGTAAGCGCCCTGAAACATCATCGCGAGTTCGCCGCTATGGGTCCAGTTCACTTTCTTTCCCATCTGGCCCACGACGAGATTGAAGAATTTCGTCCCTGGCAGAGGGTAAGACACGGAGACACCAATGTCGTCGGGTTTTGTATCGCGTACCATCTGAATGGTCGCCATAATGTCTTCCCAACCCTCACCCAAATAGCCGAACTGCAAAAAGAAACAGGCCCGGATGTCATGCCGCGCCAGGTGCGCGCGAGCACGGTAAATCTGCTCGACACGAATGCCTTTCTCCATGGCGTCGAGGACTTGCTGCGAGCCCGATTCAGCGCCCATCCAGACTTCCGAACAGCCCGCGCGCTTCAGTGAGGTGACACTGTCACGAGTCATCAAATCGCAGCGGCTTTGCATTTTGAATGGAATTCGCGCGTCCAGCGTTTCCACGGCGTTAGCGAAGTCGGCGGCCCAGGTCGGAGAAAGCGCAAAGATGTCGTCCGCAAACCAGATATGGTCCGGACGAAATGCCGTCTTCAAGTACCGCATTTCCTCCGCCACAAGCCGTGGTGAACGCACGTGATAATGGTTCCCGTAGGTGGGCTTTGCGCACCAATTACAGTGGAACGGGCAACCCCGGCTAGATACCATGTTTAACGAAAAATATCCGTGAGCGCCCAACCACGCTGGGCGATATTGATCCATATCGACGAGATCCCAGGCGGGAAGTGGAAGTGAATCCAATTTTGAGTTCAGAGGCCGCGGAGGGGTGTAGCGGACCGATCCTGTTTTCTGATCGTAGTAAGCCAAACCCGGGATTTCACTCGGTCGCCATTGCTGCGCCAAGTCGACAATCGTGTTCTCAACTTCGCCAACGAGTACATAGTCGAATCCGGCGTTGAGATAGGCCTCGATGTGATCGGTCGAGTCCGGTCCGTGCACTGCAACAACGTGGCCAGCGGCTTTCGCTACTTGGGCCATCGAGAATGCAACTTCGCGATTCCGCCCGAGACACATCTTGCTGAGAAAGTTGAAGTCGTCCTCACAAACTACGACGAGTTGGGGACTGTGATCACGAAGGGACTGTTCAAATGCTTGCCCGGGCTCCTGAAACGTCACGTCGCAAAAGGCTATGCTGATGCCGGCACTTCTCAGCGCAGCTGCGGCCAACAAAGGCTGCAGTGGCGGGTAAGGCTGCATTTTCGCCACCTGTTTATCGTCATTGAATAGGTGGTTGCTATGCGTGAGGAGAACTTCGCTCATGGTAGTAGATACCCTTCTTCAACGCGTTCCATTCAAGCTGTGACTCAGAGCCTCTCCCGTCAAAAGTGAACGTCGCACGACCAGCCATTCCCGCGCTACCGAGAGCCAAAGCTCCAAAGGAAGCTCAAAGAAGTGGTTTCGCAAGCGCCAATGGAGCGGTTTTTGAATAAGCGTGATTGCTGTTCGCAGCAGAGGTGACTGCGATTTCCGCTTCGTCTTATTCAATTGATTGTGGAGCAAAAAATAGGAAAGGCTCCTCAGCATGTCCTGATTTGAGTGTTGCGGCAGCCACGGCAGGCTCGCCTGACCAAGTCCCATAGTCGCCCAACCCTCCAGCAAATCGGGCTCAACCAAACCCAGCTCTTTAAGCTGAGACCAGATCGGTATGCCAGGATACGGCGTAAAAACGTTGGGTGAGAATGTAACGTTCTCGAACTTTTCAGCGATCTGGGCCATCACCCGCAGCGTATCTCTTCGATGGTGTTCCTGTTCGCCCGGATAGCCGAAGATCAGGTTATAGGTCACGCGTATTCCGGATCTCGCGCATTTCCTCGCGGCCTCAAACATATCGGGGATGTGCTGGTGAGCTTTGTTCATGGCCCGAAGAATCTCTGGCGAAGCCGACTCTGTCCCAAACCCGATATGACTGACTCCACTCTGAGCCAGTAGGTCTACTTCCTCGTCTTTCATTCGACAAAGGAGGTCGGTCGATGCTTGAAACGTCCAGCGGAAGCGAACGCCGCTGTCAATAAATCCCTGGGCGATCGCCACCGCACGATGGACATCTACGAGGAAGTTCGAGTCGACCAGCGCGACTTCCGTAAGGTTGTGCCGTTTGACCAGCCCGGTAATCTCATCGACGACACTCGCCACCTCCTGGGGGTTGAATCGCCGGTTGTAAAACACGGAATCCGTGCAGTAGTTGCATGCGTAGGGACAGCCGATGCTTGTCGCATATGGCAACTTCCGGCTGCCGCATGCCCGGGCGTAGGCTTCGAAATCCACCAAATCGTATGCTGGCTGAGGAAGTGCCGAGAGCGGCGTTGCCGGACGATCCGAGTTACAGAACACTTGCCCATCGCGCTTGAACCAGCAGCCAGCCACAAGGTCCAAACCCGCGCGTGCTTCCTGCCGCTGCAGAATTTCAACAAGTGTTTTTTCTCCCTGATGACGTACTACGACATCCACGAAATCCTCCCGAAGCGTTTGGGCCGTCAGAAGACTTGGATGCCAGCCGCCATAAATGATCGTCGTTTCCGGCCTGAATCGACGCACCATGCGGCTGGCCGCAATGGCATCGCGAATCATGGGGCCTGTCAGCAGTGAGACGCCGAAGGCCGCGCATCCGTCAATTTCGCGCTGTATAGCTTCTGAATAGTCGGGACAGAGAGCTCCATCAATAATTACCGGCTGGTAGCCAGCGTTTCGCAATGCCGAAGCGAGACTCAACAATCCGAGTGGAGGTCCAAACAGTGGGCCGTCGTACTTTGGAAGAAATAAGACAACTTTGCGAGGTGGAGATGCTGTCAGCACGAGACCACCTCCGCGCTTAGTTGATGTGCGTCCACCTTCGTTTTTATGGGGGGGAACCAACGGTTTACAGCATCCTTTATGCGGATCTCCCAGGGGGCCGCGTAGAAGTCGTGATCCAAACGCCATCGTGCAGAAACACTGATCAGCTCATGCACGGACCGGGCGACAGGATGCGTCCGCTGCCTGCCGATCGGCACCCGGTTGAACGCGAGGCGCATATAGTCGCGCATGGTTTGAAGGCGTTGGTGTTTCTTTCCCTTCAGCCATGGGAGGACTGTATACCGCGGGAAGAAATCCGCCCAGCCTTCCAGGGTTTTCGGCACGTCGATTCCCAACTCGAAGGCGCGCTTCATTACCGGCGCGCCTGGATACGGTGTGAAAATGTTGGTCCAGAACTCAGCGCCCGGATAGCGGCGACAGACGTTCATCACCAGCTTTATCGATTCCCGGCGCTCCGCCTCGCCCTCTCCTGGGAATCCGAAGATCATATTGAATGACGGGCGAATGCCTGCTTTACTGAGCTTGTCCGCGGCCTGATAAATCGTTTCGATCTTCTGAAAGTCTTTATTCATCGCATGGAGAACTTTCGGCGATCCCGATTCAGCGCCTTGCGCTACCTGCGAAAGACCGGCGCGACGCAGGAGCTTTAGTTCGTCGTCAGAGAATCGGACGACGAGATTGGTGGAGGATTGTACGCTCCAATCGAACTTTATGCCGCTGCGAACCAGTCCATCGGCGATTCTGACTGCCCTTTCTCGATCGACCAGGAAGTTGTCGTCCACCATCCACAGAAGGCCAAGACCATATCGCGACACGAGATCCGTGGTTTCCTCCACCACCTGCTCCGGCTCGAGTGCGTTCCACTTCCGGCCGTAGAGGCCGGCGTTTGTGCAATAGCCGCAGTCATAAGGACAAGCGAGACTGGATGTATACATGGCCCAGCGCCGGCCGCATACCCGTTGATACGCGTCGAAGTCGGCGAGATGGTAGGCCTTCGGAGGCAACTCACGTATCGGCCTGAGCGGGCGCGGTGCATTGAACACCAGCTTGCCCGCGTCCTTGAAGCCAACTCCTGGAATGTTTCGCAAGGACTCGCC
>Ga0308173_10001532_pt1 | contig 11629 bp, 12 predicted proteins | sample PhyPR1_FD_203716 | JGI IMG/M metagenome (GOLD analysis project Ga0308173, IMG submission 203716) | Soil microbial communities from UC Gill Tract Community Farm, Albany, California, United States - DLSLS.P.R1 | ecosystem: Environmental > Terrestrial > Soil > Agricultural land | place: USA... | reverse complement strand
CCGCGCTTGTCGGTGATCCGCCAACCGGCGATGGCGATGGCCGAAGCCGCGTGGGAGCTCCTGATGCAGCGCGTGAACCGCATCCGCGGCGCCCGCCGCACCGTGGCGCTCGACGCCGCGATCGACCTGCGGGAATCCGTCGCACCGCCGCCCGGCGCGCAGACAGCCGATGGCACCGCCGGCCGCCCGACCTCGCGACCTTACAGCGTCACGCCGATCCGCCGGGCCACTTCGCGATAGTGCTCGATGACTTCGCCGAGGTCGCGGCGGAAACGGTCCTTGTCCAGCTTTTCGCCGGTGCGCGCATCCCACAACCGGCAACCGTCGGGCGTGAACTCGTCGCCGAGCACGAGCGGGCCCGTGGGGTCGTCGACCGGATGCCCGAATTCCAGCTTGTAATCGACGAGGTCGATGCCGGCGTTGGCGAACAGCGGCTTCAGCACGGCGTTGACCTTGTGCGTCATCGCGCGCATCTGCGCGATCTCGTCGGCGCTGGCCCAGCCGAGCACGCGGATGTGGTCGTCGTTGCAGAGCGGATCGTGCAGCGCGTCGCTCTTGAGGAAGAACTCGAAGATCGGCTCGGCCAGGCGCGTGCCCTCATCGATGCCGTAGCGCTTGGCCATCGAGCCGGCGCACACGTTGCGCACGACGCATTCGACCGGCACCATCTTCATGGCGCGCACCAGGCTGTCGCGCGCGTCGGTCATCCGCATGAAATGCGACGGCACGCCGGCCGACGCAAGGCGCCCCATGACGAACGCGTTGATCTTGTTGTTCGTCTCCCCTTTCTGCGCCAGCTGCGCCACCTTGACGCCGTCGAACGCCGACACGTCGTCGCGGAAATGCATGACGAGGTAGCGCGGATCGTCGGTTGCGTAAACGGTCTTCGCCTTGCCGCGGTAGAGCTCCTGCCGCTTCTCCATCGTCGATCTCCGGTCGGTGTTCGGCGCTTGCCGCGCGGACGCTAGAGCATCCGCCAGTCGAAGCCGTTGGCCTGGTCGGCGACCCCGATCCAGTCGGGCGCGCAATTGAGCGCCTCGGCCAGCGCGGCGCGCGCCTTCTGCGGGGTGTTGTTGTGCTGGGACAGGTGCGCGGCGATCACGTGCTTGAGGCGCGACCGGTCGAGTGCCGCAAGCAGCGCCGCGGCGCCCGCGTTGCATAGATGACCGAAGCGGCCGGCGATGCGCTGCTTGAGCGGATAGGGATAGTCGCTGCCGGCCAGCATGTCGGGGTCGTGATTGCACTCGAGCACCAGCGCGTCGCAGCCGCTCAAGCGCGCTTCGACGTACGGTGTGCTGCCACCGATGTCGGTGAGCACGCCGACGCGCGCAGCGCCATCGTCGATCACGAACTGCACCGGCTCGCGCGCATCGTGCGGCACGGGAAACGGCCGCACGTTGAGATCGCCCACGGCAAAGCAGTCGTGGCTGTCGAACCCGTACACCGCGTCGAGGCCGGCGAAGCGCTCGCCGATGACCTGCAACGTGCCGAACGTGACCCACACCGGGATCGAATGCTTGGCCGCGAACGCCGGCACGCCGCCCGCGTGGTCGTTGTGCTCGTGCGTGACCAGGATGGCGCTGAGCGTCTCGGGCTCGACGCCGAGGCGCCGCAGGCGGGCGCCCGCATCGCGCACGCCGAAGCCGCAGTCGATCAAAACGCGGGTGGCGCCTGCTTCGACGATGAGGCCATTGCCTTCACTGCCGCTGCCGATCGAGGCGAACCTCATCGAGCGCGGTTCACGTGGGCGATTGCGGCCGCGCGCAGGCGCCGATCGGCGAGGTGTGCCTGCTCCCCGTGCACCCAGGCGCCGGATGCGCGGTCCGCATTACTTGAGCTGTTCCTGCAGCAGCGCGAGGATCTTGTCGCCGGCCTGTGACTTCTCGGGATTGCCCGCAGTGTCCTGCACGCTGACGACGCTTTGCGGCGCCACCTCGGCCACCTTGATGCGGTACTGCTCGGGCTTGTCCTTGTCCTCGGTCTTCCAGAACATGAGCTTCGCAAGCCAGCTCTTCTCGCGGTCCTTGCGCGTCATGTCCGCGTCGGGATCGGCGTAGCGAACGTAGTACAGCCCGCTCGACCGGTCGCGATCGACCACGGTGAAGCCGGTGCGATCGAGGGCGAGGCCGACCCGGCGCCATGCGCGGTCGAACGGGTCGTCGACGAACAGCTTCGGGCCATCGACGCCCTTCTCCAGGCGCGCGTGCACGTCGGTGCTGGCGGCCGTCGTAGTGGTCACGGCCGCATCGGCCGCCGCGGTGTTCTGTGCGGTCCCCGTGGTGAACCGCATCATCAGCCGGGCGAGCATCTCCGCTTCGAGATTCGGGTTGGCCGGGGCGACCGCCCACTGGAAGCCGGCGGCGCCACCCCCTGCATTACCGACCTTCGTGGTGGGCACTTCCTCCATGCCGCGATGCGACACGTAGATCTCCGTGGTGCCCGCTTCGGTGCCGCGCTCGATGCGCGTACGGAACTTGTCGCGCTTGTACGTCGACGAGAAGATGTCGATGTACTTGCCGATGTACTTGCGCACGGCATCCTGCGGGATCTCCGCGCGGTTCTCGGCCCAGTCCGTTTCCATCACGCCAAGGGTCGGTTGCTCGGTGGCGAGCACGAAGCCCATCTCGCTCCAGAACTGGCGGGTGATCGCCCATGCCTGCTCCGGGGTCGCTTTGACGACGAGCCAGCGTTCCGTTCCGGCGCGCGCAATGTGCGCTTCGGGCGTCGTCGGCAGGAGATCCGACTGCTTGGGGCGCGACGCGTCGCGCGCCGCGAGCCCCGACGCGGTGGTGACGGTGTAGCGGTCGTCGTACGCAGGTGCCGTCAGGTCGGGCGGCAGCTCGAGGCTCGGCGTGGATCCCGTGGTCTTGTAGTCGATCTTCTTCGACAGCGAGCTCATCGACTCGCACCCGGCCAGCGCCAGCGCAACCATTCCAAGCGCGGCGGCGAGCCGCGCGTAGCCAAGCAATGCTTTCATGTGCAGCAACCTCAGTGAACGAGACCGGCTTCGCGCATCGCGGCGCGCACCGTGTCGTGATGCTGCGGCGCCAGCGGTGTGAGCGGCAGCCGCAACGTGGGACGGATCAGGCCGAGCTCCGACAGCGCCCATTTCACGGGGATCGGATTGGCTTCGACGAAGAGCTTCGAATGAAGACCCATCAGCTTCTGGTTGATCGATCGTGCAGTGGCCAGGTCGCCGCGCAACGCCGCGGCGCACATCTGCGCCATGTCGCCGGGCGCCACGTTGGCCGTCACCGAAATGACGCCGTGACCGCCGAGCAGCATGTACGCGAGCGCGGTGTCGTCGTTGCCCGAGTACAGCGCGAACGGCTTGCCGGCCGGCAGCCGCTTCATCAGCTCCACGTGGCGAACGAGATCCGACGTCGCGTCCTTGATGCCCACGATGCCGGGCAGCGCGGCCAGCCGCAGCACGGTGTCGTTGGCCAGATCGGCCACCGTGCGGCCCGGCACGTTGTAGAGGATCACCGGGAGGCCCACGTCCGCGATCGCACGGAAATGCTGGTAGAGGCCTTCCTGGCTCGGCTTGTTGTAGTACGGGACCACCGACAGGCACATCGGCGCGCCGACTTCCTTCGCATAGCGCGTGAGCTCGATCGCCTCGGCAGTGGAGTTGGCCCCGGTGCCCGCGATGACCGTGACGCGGTTCGCCGCGTGTTGCACGGCCGTGCGAACGAGCAGGCAGTGCTCGTCGAAATCGACGGTCGGCGACTCGCCCGTGGTGCCGACGATGACGATGCCGCGCGTGCCGTTGGCGACGTGGAAATCGATCAGCTTGGCGAGCGCGGGAAGGTCGAGCTCGCCGCTCTCCTGCATCGGCGTCGCGATCGCGACGATACTGCCCGTGAGCATTGCGTGAGGGGCTGCCGGAAATGCGCGATTCTACCCGATCCGGGCGTCGGCGCCGCCTTCGTCCGGCGCCCTGAGCGTCGGCGGCCAGGGATGGCCCGGCGCGACCGCCGCGAGTCGCTGAACGACGACGCTTTCGCCACGACGGCGCAGCACGCCCTGCTCGAATGCGACGACGGTCAATGCGGGCGGCTGCGCCGCCAAGGTCAGCAACTCCCCGGGTGCGAGCAGGAAATCCGGGTTGCGCGGGCGCCCGAAAACCTCGTTGCCCTGCGCGAATGTCTCGTAGAGGAGCACGCCGCCCTCATCGAGCGCACCGCGCAGCAACGGCAGCAACGGCCGATGCAGGTAGTGCACAACCACGATGGCGCCGAAGCGCGCAGCGCCGAACGGCCACGGCGCGGCCTCCAGATCGACGACGCGGGTCTCGATGCGCGGGACGCCGTGCAGCTCGGCCAGCGCATCGGCCGCGCGATCGACTGCCAGCACCTCCGCGCCTCGCCCGGCAAGCAAGCGGGCGTTGCGCCCGCGCCCTGCGGCGACATCGAGCACGCGCGTGCCCGGAGCCACCAGGTGCGCGTGGCGCCGCACCCAATCGGAAGCTGCCAGGTCGTGATGCGGATTCGACGCCGCGTTCACTCGATCGTCCTCATGCGCCGACGCGTTTGCCGTTGCGCCGGGCCACCGGCCTTGCGACCCGGGACGCACGCGCGGGCGGCTTTTTTTGCGGCCGGGTCGCGTGCACGCATGGCAGCGCGTTCGGCTTCGGCCTCGTCGTCGAGCCAGCGCATGAACGCGGCAACGTCCGGGCGCTCGGCTGCGCCGGGCGCGGCGATGGCGAAATAGCCGCGCGCTGAATCGTAACGGCGGGCGAACGGTGCCACCAGGCGGCCGTCGCGCAGATGCTCGGCGATCATGGGAATGCGGCCGAGCGCGATGCCCTGTCCGCCGACAGCGGCCTGAATGACCTGGTCGTACAGCCGGAAGCGCAGCGAGCCGGCGGGCTTGAGCTCGGGTGCCCCGTTGGCCGTGAGCCAGGCCGGCCAGTTGAGCCACGGCATGCGGCCTTCCGGGTCGTCGAGGTGCAGCAGCACGTGACGCGCCAGGTCCGCTGGAGTCGCAAGCGGCGCGCAGCCCTTCATCAGCGCGGGGCTGACCACGGGCAGCATGCGCTCGCCGAAGAGCCGCAGCGCGCCCTCCGGTGCCATCGCCTCCGGCAGGTAGCGCACCGCGAGATCCACCTCGCCCCGCTGCAGATCGACCATGCGATCGTCCGCGGAGACGTACACCTCGACTTCGGGATGACGCGCGCGAAAGCGCGACAGGCGCGGAATGATCCACAACGACGCGAACGACACGGTGGTGGAGATCGCAAGCCCCGGGGCGCGCGCGACCCCGCGCACGTTGTCCGCGCTGCTCGCCAATGCAGCGAGGGCCGCGCTGACGTCGCGATGGAACACCGCGCCCGCAGCCGTGAGCGCGAGCGCGCGATGACGCCGCTCGAACAGCGGCACGCCGAGCGCATCCTCGAGCGACTTGATCTGGCGCGACAACGCCGATTGCGTGACGAACAGCTCTTGCGCCGCCAGCGTGAACGACAGGCGCCGTCCGGCCGCTTCGAACCCGCGCAGGAAGTCGAGCGACGGCAGCGCCCTCAGCGCCTTATGCATGCTTGCAGATCATGCGAAACATTCGCAATGAGCGTTTGAGCCGGCCCGCGGCCGCGTCGATACTGTGACTCAAGCGGGGCGCGATGGGCATCCGGTGCCGGCGGTTCCTGCGATGCATTCTACTCATGTGGATGGAGGTGCGCCATGGCTACATTCGCTGCCGGAACGATCATCGACCTGCATGCCCGCGAGGCGATCACCCTGCACGACGTGCGCGGGACGACGCTGCGCGTCACGCGCGGCACGGTGTGGCTCACGCAGGAGAACGACCCCGCTGACGTGATCCTGCGCGTCGGCGACAACTGGGTGGTGGAACGGCAGGGCGCGACGGTGCTCGAAGCGCAGGACGACACCGTCGTGTGCGCGGTGGGTCGACATGTGGAGGCCACGCGCGAGGCCGCCAACGCGGCGCGCTACGACGACTGGCGCGCGCGCCTCGATCACCTGCTCGCCCCGTACGCACCGTGGCTCGTGCGCCACGCAGCGAACCTGCCGCGTCGGTTCGTGCCCTACTACTGACGCAGTGGCATGCCGCTCGTCACCGTCACGTTGCGCCGACCGCGCGATGCAGCGTTCGTCGAGACGGCCTGGGGAAAACTGGGCGTTCGGCGGCGGCCGGCTGCTGCACGCGTCATAGGGCCGAGCGGGCCTGCCCGCAAGGCAGCGAGCGCCGCCAGCGTGGCGGCCAGCAGGCCGGCGCTCGAGTACAACTCGTTGATCTGCAACGTGTGGAAGCTCGCCTGCGCCGGCAATGCGGCCAACAGGGCAGCACACAGCACAATCGCGCACCACGGCGAACCCATGCAGCGGGGCATCTGCACCTCCCGTCGGCGCCCCGCGCCAAAACCCGCGCGGCCGCGCTATTCCGCGCCGCGCGCGGTCAGCGATCGGCGCGCCGCCGTGCCGACCATGCGGGCAACCGCGTTGTCGCGTCGCACGAGCGCATGGTAGAGCGCCGCGGCGATGTGCAGCACGACGAGCCAGATCATGACGTTGCCGAAGAACGTGTGCACGTCCTCCAGTTGTCGTGACAGCGCCTTGTCGTTGGCGATGAACGTCGGCAGCGTCCAGCCGAGGAACTGCACCGCGGCACCTTCCGATTGCCGCGCGAGGATGCCCAGCACCGGCAGCGCGATCATCAGCGCATAGAGCGCCCAGCTGCCCAGATGCGACAGCGTGCGCTGCCAGGGTGGCAGCGGCGGCGTGATCGGCGGCTCGGCCTCGCGCAGCCGCCATGCGAGGCGGATCCAGACCAGGATGAAGATGCCCACCCCGATCTGGTAGTGCACGTTGCCGAGCCCACGCTTCAGATCGCTGCCGCGCGGCGCGTAACCGCGCGCTTCGGCGACGAGGATCGTGCCGATCACCAGCAACGCCATCAGCCAGTGCAGCGTGCGCGCGACGCTCCCGTAGCCCTGCTCGTCGTTGCGCATCGCCATGGCGCTACGCCGGCTCGCTCGCCTTCTTCGCGCGTTTGGCTGCCGGCTTGTCCGCCTCGTCGCCGCCGCCCGCCTTGGTGAAGACGATCTCGCCGAGCGTGGCGCTCACCACGATCGTGTCGCCTGCCGCGTAGTGTCCCCCGAGGATCTCCCTGGCCAGCGGATTCTCGATCTGCTGCTGGATCGCCCGCTTGAGCGGCCGCGCGCCATATACCGGATCGAAGCCTGCCGCCGCGACCGCCTTGAGCGCAGCCTCGTCGACCTCGAGCCGGATGTCGAGCTTCGCCAGCCGCTGCTCGAGGCCCCGCAGCTGGATGCGCGCGATGTTGGCGATCTGCGCTTCGTCGAGCGGATGGAACACGACGATCTCGTCGATGCGGTTCACGAACTCCGGCCGGAACGCCGTCTTGACTTCGGCCATCACCGCGGCCTTGACGATCGACGGCTCGCTGCCGGCATCGGTCATCTGCTGGATCCGCTGCGACGCGAGGTTCGACGTCATGATGATCACGGTGTTGCGAAAATCGACCGTGCGGCCCTGCCCGTCCGTGAGGCGCCCGTCATCGAGCACCTGCAGCAGCACGTTGAAGACGTCCGGGTGCGCCTTCTCGATCTCGTCGAACAGGATCACGCTGTACGGCTTGCGGCGCACGGCTTCGGTGAGATAGCCGCCTTCCTCGTAGCCCACGTAGCCGGGCGGTGCGCCGATCATGCGTGCCACCGAATGCTTTTCCATGAACTCCGACATGTCGATGCGGATCATCGCGTGCTCGGTGTCGAACAGGAATTCGGCGAGCGCCTTCGACAGCTCGGTCTTGCCCACGCCGGTCGGGCCGAGGAACAGGAACGAGCCGTACGGACGGTTCGGGTCCGACAGCCCCGAGCGCGAGCGGCGAATGGCATCGGCGACGAGGCGCACGGCCTCGTTCTGCCCGACCACGCGGCGGTGCAGCGCGTCTTCCATGTGCAGGAGCTTGTCGCGCTCGCCCTGCATCATCTTCGACACCGGAATGCCGGTGGCGCGCGAGACGACCTCGGCGATCTCCTCGGCGCCGACCTGCGTGCGCAACAGTTGCGGGCGCGCCTTCTGCTCGGCGGAAAGCTTGGACTCGCCCTGCTTGAGCTGCGCCTCGAGCTGCGGCAGCTGGCCGTATTGCAGCTCGCTCATCTTCTGCCAGTCGCCCTTGCGGCGCGCATCCTCCATCTGGAGCTTGACCTTGTCGATCGCCTCCTTGATGTGCGTGGTGCCCTGCACCTGCGCCTTCTCCGCCTTCCAGACTTCCTCGAGGTCGGCGTACTCGCGCGTCAGGCGCGCGATCTCGTCCTCGATGGCGGCGAAGCGCTTGCGCGACCCTTCGTCGGTTTCCTTCTTCACCGCCTCGCGCTCGATCTTGAGCTGGATGATCCGCCGGTCGAGCCGGTCCATCGACTCCGGCTTGCTGTCGATCTCCATCTTGATGCGCGCGGCGGCCTCGTCGATGAGATCGATCGCCTTGTCGGGCAGGAACCGGTCGGTGATGTAGCGGTGCGACAGCTCGGCCGCCGCGACGATTGCAGGGTCGGTGATGTCGACGCCGTGATGGATCTCGTAGCGCTCCTGCAAGCCGCGCAGGATCGCGATGGTCGCCTCGACCGACGGCTCGTCGACGAGCACCTTCTGGAAGCGCCGCTCCAGCGCCGCGTCCTTCTCGATGTACTTGCGGTACTCGTCGAGCGTCGTGGCGCCAACGCAATGCAGCTCGCCGCGCGCAAGCGCGGGCTTCAGCATGTTGCCGGCGTCCATCGCGCCTTCCGCCTTGCCGGCGCCGACCATGGTGTGCAGCTCGTCGATGAAGACGATGGTGCGGCCGGCGTCCTGCGCAATGTCCTTCAGCACGGCCTTGAGGCGCTCCTCGAATTCGCCGCGGTACTTGGCGCCGGCGAGCAGCGCCGCCATGTCGAGCGACAGCACCCGCTTGTTCTTCAGGGTCTCGGGCACCTCGCCGTTGACGATGCGCTGCGCGAGCCCTTCGACGATCGCCGTCTTGCCCACGCCGGGCTCGCCGATCAGCACCGGATTGTTCTTGGTGCGCCGCTGCAGGATCTGGATGGTGCGGCGGATCTCGTCGTCGCGGCCGATCACCGGATCGAGCTTGCCGTTGCGCGCCCGCTCGGTAAGGTCCATCGTGTACTTCTCGAGCGCCTGGCGCTGGCCTTCGGCTTCCGCGTTCTCGACGCCGGCGCCGCCGCGCACCGCATCGATGGCCGCCTCGAGCGCCTTGCGATCGAGCCCATGCTCCTTGACGAGCCGGCCGATGTCGCCCTTGTCCTGGGTGAGCGCGAGCAGGAACATCTCGCTGGCGATGAACTGGTCGCCGCGCTTTTGCGCTTCCTTGTCGGTGATGTTCAGCAGGTTGTTCAGGTCGCGGGACACGCCGATCTCGCCACCGGTGCCCTCGACCTTGGGGAGGCGCTCGATCGACTGGCGCAGCGCGGACTGGAGCCGCGGCACCTGCACGCCCGCGCGGGCGAGGATCGATGCCGTGCCGCCGTCTTCCTGCGCCAGCAGCGCCGAGAGCAGGTGCTGGGGTTCGATGAAGCCGTTGTCGTTGCCGAGCGCGAGGCTCTGCGCATCGGCCAGGGCTTGCTGGAATTTGGTCGTGAGCTTGTCGAAACGCATGGTCGTCGTAGGCGCAAGTGGATGGGCTGTTCCGTAGGTTGGGATTGACCCTTGGGGTTCAAGGGGTTTTCCCGGGCAATGTGCTTCGTTGCCTCGCTTGCGCGGCGTCAGGCAGCGCACGTGTTGCGCCCGCCGGGGCGTCACGGCAGGAAACGAATCGCCGGGCCGGCAGTCTCTCGGAAGGACGCGCGGCAGGCTCCGGCGGGGCACCTCCGGCCTCCGGGGCGCCCGCAAGGTGCGTGCTACCATGGCCGCGCGGCCGTTTCCATGTCCCTCCCGCCACCGAATCCCGAACCAAACGACATGCCAACGCGCCCGGCGGGCCTGCGCGATGTCGTGCGCGCCGTGTGCTGGAGCTTCCTCGGCATCCGGCGCAAGGACGCCATGCGCCGCGATGTCGTGACGATCCGTCCCCACCAGGTGATCATCGTGGGCGTGATCTTCGCCGCCCTGTTCGTGCTGACGCTCATCACCATCGTGCGGATCGTCATCGCCAACGCGACATGAAGCCGCTGGCCGGTGTGCTGGTCGGCCTGCTGTGCGTGGCCACGATGGCGCTGGCGCAGCCGGAGAGCACCGCTCCGGCCGCGCAGACGCCCATACCCGCCGCTGCACCGCCGCCCGGGGCGCCGCTGTCCTCGGCGGCCGAAGCGGTTTACGCGGAAGCGCGGCCCCGCCTCCTCCAGATCCGCACGCTCGTGCAGTCGGCCGGCGGGCAGACCACCATCGGCTCGGGCTTCCTGGTCAGCGCCCGCGGCTTCGCGCTCACCAACTATCACGTCGTGTCGCAATACGCGCTCGAGCCATCCACCTACCGGCTGGAATATGTAGCGCCCGATGGCACGAGCGGGCCGCTCAAGCTGCACGCGATCGACGTCGCGAACGACCTCGCGGTGGTGCAGCTCGATCGCACCGGGCTGCCGTTCTTCACGTTCGACGAGCGGGCCGTCAAGGGCGACCTTCCGAAGGGCGAGCGCCTGTTCGCAATGGGCAACCCGCTCGACCTCGGCTTCACCATCGTCGAAGGCACCTACAACGGCCTGGTGGACAAGAGCTACAACGAGCGCATCCATTTCTCGGGTGCGCTCAATCCCGGCATGAGCGGCGGGCCGACCGTCACGGCGAACGGCCGGATCGCCGGCGTGAACGTCGCCAAGCAGATCGGCGGCGACCTCGTGAGCTTCCTGGTCCCGGCGCGCCATGCCGCAGCGCTGCTGTCGCGCGCCGAAGGCAGCGGGCCGATGACGCCGGAAGCGGCCAAAGCCGAGATCGGTCGCCAGCTCGTCGCCTGGCAGACCTCGCTGTACTCGGCGCTTGCCGAGCGCGGGTTTCGCCGCACGACGCTCGGCCCCTACGCCGCCCCCGAGAGCGCCGCCAACTGGTTCTCGTGCTGGTCGCGCACCAACGCGGGCGACACGCCGAAACCGCGCGCGATCTCCAACCAGACGAGCTGCAGCACGCAGGCGTCGTTGTTCGTCGCGGGCGACCTCGACACCGGCCAGGTGGACCTTCAGCACGCGTACGTGAGCAGCGTCGACCTCAACGCGTTCCAGTTCGCGACGTACGTATCCGATCTCTATCGCTCCGAGGGTTATGGCGGACGGCGCAAGCGGCTGACACCGGCCCGGTGCCAGGAAGATTTCGTCACCACCGGCGAAGGTGCAGCGCGGCCGCCGCTGCGTGTGGTGTGGTGCGCGCGGGCGTATCGCGAGTTCGAAGGGCTCTACGACGTGAGCGTCACCGCCGTCACCCAGGACCGCGACCGCGAGGCGCTGGTGTCGCGCCTGGTCATGCGCGGCGCGTCCTACGCCAATGCACAGGCGCTCGGCCGGCGGTTCCTCGATGCCATCGAGGTCGCGCGATGATGTGGGTGGAGGTGCTGTCGCGTCATCACGACGTGCTGGCGCGCACCCGCTGCGACGATGGTGCGCGCATCGGGCGGGCATACGACAACGACGTCGTCATCGACGACCCGTACGTTGCCCCGCACCACC
>Ga0308173_10001531_pt1 | contig 11630 bp, 12 predicted proteins | sample PhyPR1_FD_203716 | JGI IMG/M metagenome (GOLD analysis project Ga0308173, IMG submission 203716) | Soil microbial communities from UC Gill Tract Community Farm, Albany, California, United States - DLSLS.P.R1 | ecosystem: Environmental > Terrestrial > Soil > Agricultural land | place: USA... | reverse complement strand
AGAGATGCACCCGTCGGACGGTAGGGAGCACGCATCCTCCGCCGGACGAACCGACCGGATCTGTGGACAGTGATGCTGCCTGTGGACGGTGGCCGGCACGCCGGCCGGCCGAGAGGCACTCTGCGGCCCCATGTGGATCGGGAAAGCGTCGCTAGCTCTCCGGAAGTACCTCGACCGGCTCGTCCGGCTCCTGCCAGAACGGGGCCACCACGAGACCGACCGCCCCGGGTCCGACGTGGGCGCCGATGGCCGCGCCCAGCTCGCTGACGTGCAGTTCGCGCACGCCGAGCAGGCGGTCCCGGATCTCCGCGGCCAGCCGCTCGGCCCGCTCGGGGGCGGCGAGATGGTGCACGGCGACGGACACGGGCCCCTCCCCCGCCGTCTCGGCCGCACGCTGGACGAGCCGGTGCAGCGCCCGCGCCGTCGTGCGCACCTTCTCCAGGGGCACGACACGGCCGTCCTGCATGTGCAGCAGCGGCTTGACCGACAACGCCGATCCGAGCAAGGCGGCCGCGGCGCCGATCCGCCCGCCGCGGCGCAGGTGCTCGAGGGTGTCGACGACGAAGAAGGTGCGAGTCGCCGCCGCGGTCTCGCGGGCGCTCTGCGCGACCGCGGCGGCGGGTGCTCCGGTCGCCGCGGTGCGGGCGGCGGCGAGAACGGCGAAGCCCGTCCCCATGGCGGCCGTGCGCGAGTCGACCACGGTCACGATGTGCTCACCGACCTGCGAGGCGGCCACCCGGGCGGCCTCCGAGGTGCTCGACAGCTCCCCCGACAGGTGTATCGAGACCAACTGCTCGGCGCCGGCGTCGAGCGCCTCCCGGTACGCCGCGACGAAGTCGCCCGGCGTGGGCCGGGAGGTCGAAACCCGCTGGCCGCGAACCGCCAGTGCCCGGGCGACGTCGTCCGGTCCGATGTCCTGGCCCTCGCGTCCCGAGCGACCGGCGAGGACGACGTAGAGGGGCACGACGTGGATGCCGTACCCCTCGACCAGCTCCTGGGGCAGGTATGCCGTCGAGTCGGTGATGACGGCGACGGACATTCGGCGAGGCTAGCGGCGCCCCGCGGATCCGCTGACGACCACCCCGGCGGTTTCCCGGGCGACGAGCAGGGCGAACGGCTCAGGCGACGGCGTCCGCGTCGCCCACGGGAGCCGAGGCAGCGGTCACGGCGTCCCGCGCGCCGGTGCGCCGGCTCACCGCGCTGTTGTGCCGCATCACCCGCCAGCGGCCACCCTGGTGGGCCAGTTCCGTCCACGCGCAGTTGCCCAGCGGCCCGAACACCCGGCGGTGTTCCGGTCCGAGCAGCAGCAGCCGTTCCATCAGCCGTCCGGCAGTTCCTCCGTGGGTCACCACCACGGTCACCGGGGAGGGCGGCAGCTCGGCGAGCGCCGCCAGCGCTCGGGCGGCCACCTCCGCAGGGTGTTCCCCGCCGCGGCCCTCGACGGAGCGGCCGGCGACCCAGTCGGCGTACTGCTCGGGGTACCGCTCGGCGACCTCGTCCCGGGTCAGGCCTTCCCAGAGGCCCATACCGTGCTCGCGGAGCCGTGGGTCGAGCCGCAGCTGCACACCCAGGACGGCGGTGAGCGACGCGGCGGTCTCCGCGGCGCGGCTGAGGTCGCTGGAGACCACCGTCGTCTGACCCGCGGGCAGGCCGGCGGCCAACTCGGGCGCCACCCGCGCCGCCTGGCTGCGGCCCTCCGCGTCGAGCGGCGGGTCCAGCTGCCCCTGGAAGCGACCGGTGGCATTCCACTCCGTGCGCCCGTGCCGCCAGAGGACGAGGCGTTCCATGGGCAGGTCGGGCAGCGCCGGCTCGGCGGTGGTCACCGGTCGGTCGTCTCCTCGTCGTCGACGTGCGCGGACTCCGGAGCGGTCGCTCCGGTGTTCGGGACGGCGGCGTCGACGAACGGGATGGTCGGGCAGTCCTTCCACAGCCGCTCGAGGGCGTAGTAGGCGCGCTCCTCGGCGTGCTGGACGTGCACCACGACGTCCACGAAGTCAAGGAGCACCCATCGAGACTCGGCCACGCCCTCGCGCCGTACGGGCTTGATGCCGTGCCCGCGCAGACGCTCCTCGACCTCGTCGACGATCGCCTGGACCTGTCGTTCGTTGGGTGCGGACGCGAGGACGAACGCGTCGGTGATCGCGAGCCGCTCGCTGACGTCGACGATCGAGACGTCGGTGGCGAGCTTGTCGGCAGCCGCCTGGGCGGCGAGCAGCGCGGTCTCCCGCGCCTCGACCGAGGCGGTCATCGGGGTACCTCCTGGAGGTGTGGATGCGGGGGGTTCTGATCGCCTGGATCGGCGGTGGGAGCGAGTCCGGCCGCCAGCGGAGGAGCGGCGGCCGTGTGGCCGTCGACCGCCCGGCGGTGGCCGGTCCGGTACAGGCCGCGCTTCTCGATGTACTGGACAACGCCGTCGGGCACCAGGTACCAGACCGGCATGCCGCGACCCACGCGATCGCGGCAGTCGGTGGAGCTGATGGCCAGCGCCGGTACCTCCACGAGACTGACCACGCCTTCGGGGAGGTGCGCGTCGGCGAGATGGAATCCCGGTCGCGTCACGCCGATGAAGTGCGCCAGCTCGAAGAGCCGCTCGTTGTCGCGCCAGCTCACGATCTGGGCCAGCGCATCGGCGCCGGTGATGAAGAACAGTTCGGCGTCGGGCCGTTGCTGGCGCAGGTCGGTGAGCGTGTCGATGGTGTAGGTCGGGCCGCCCCGGTCGACGTCGACCCGGCTCACCGAGAAGCGCGGATTGGACGCCGTGGCGATGACCGTCATGAGGTACCGGTCCTCCGGCGGACTGACCTCGCGCTCGCTCTTCTGCCACGGCTGACCGGTCGGCACGAAGATGACCTCGTCCAGCCCGAAGAGCCCGGCCACCTCGCTGGCGGCGACCAGGTGACCGTGGTGGATGGGATCGAACGTCCCGCCCATCACTCCGATTCGTCCACCTGGCACCGGCCGAGCCTATCCGGGGGCACCGGAGCCGGCCCTGGGAGGACCGGCTCCGGCCGACGGCCGGCTCTCCCGGCCGGAGGACCGGGAGAGCGACGCCGCCGGGACCGGCTCCCCCGTGCAGCCGGTCGTTGGCCCGGACCGCCCGCTGTGCAGGTGGCCCGGAGGCCTACGGTCAGGCATCGGCGCCGCCCTGAACAACGGTCGTCGCCCGATTCGGTTACGCCCCGGCCTCGAAATGGAGGGAACCACGGGATCCCTTCCGGATGAACCGGTTCCGACACCATCCCGTGCCGACTTGCCGCCACGGGGGGGCGCATGCCGGTGGTCGTGCCGAGAAGCCGAGAAGCCAACCTGTCGAGAGGGCGACCTGTCGACATGACGGCCGACCGCGGACCACGGCTCATAGGGTCGTGACGAACTCCGCCAGCTGCGCGGCGTTGCGGCACTCGACCATGTCGATGACCTCGCCGTACCGGTCGGCCGCCGAATCGCCGCTCCCCCACAACCGCCGCGGCTCCGGATTCAGCCAGTGCGCCGACCGTGACCGCCGGACCAGGTCGGCCAGCACGGGCAGCCCCGGGGGCCGGTAGTTCGTCCGGCCGTCACCGAGCACGAGCAGGGACGTCTTCGGGCCGACGACGGTGGCCCACCGGTCGGCGAAGACCTCGAAGGCGTTGCCGTAGTCGCTGTGCCCGTCAAAGGCGACCACGTCCGCCTCCCGCCCGATCCGCGCCACGGCGTCCACCACGTCGGCGCCGGGCCGGAAGAAGCGGGTGACCTCGTCGGTCGAGTCGACGAAGGCGAACGCGCGCACACCTGTGAAGTGCTCCCGCAGCGCCTGGGTGAGCATCAGCGTGAAGTGGCTGAAGCCGGCCACCGAGCCGCTGACGTCGCACAGCACCACGAGTTCCGGCTTGTGCACCTTCCGGGGCCGGTGATGGGTGATCACGGGGACGCCGCCGGTCCCGAGCGAGGCCCGCACCGTCTTGCGGAAGTCCAGCCGCCCCTCCCGGCCGAGACGGCGGCGCGCGGAGAGCCGGACGGCCAGCCGTCGGGCCAGCGGCGCGACGGCGCGCCGCAGCTCGGCCAGGTCGGCGGCCTGTGCGCGGAGGAAATCGACCTGGTCGGCCATCGGGCGCACCGCGTTCTTCGCGAGCTTCTCCCGGCCCTTCTCCGCCGCCGTCCGCCGCCGGACCTCGGCCTCGACCGCCGCGCGGAAGGCCGCCAACCGCTCGCGCACCGTGGAGCGGGCGACCTGCTCGGCCAGCCCGCCACGGTCCCCCTCGGCGAGCAGTCCCTCGAGCAGCCGCGACACGAGCGTGTCGGGTGAGAGCGCGCGCATGACGCGGTAGCTGAAGTATGACTGCCCCGAGGGCGAGGGCTGCGACCGGCCGAGCTGCTCCACCGCGATCCGGGCCAGGCGACGCAGCGCCTCCTCGTCCCCCTCCATCAGCAGCCGCAGGAGTTCGGCCCGCAGGCGCTCGGCGAGATCCTCGCCCGAGTCGGGCAGGTCCAGCGTCGACTCGCGGAGGTCGCCACTCTCGGCCCCGTCCTCCGCGTTGTCGTCCCCCGGAACCGCGACGCGGTCGGACAGCGGCCACCACAGGTCGAACAGGACGTCGTAGGCCGGCCGCTGGGCGGCCCGCTGCAGCAGCACCGCGGCCAGCCCGTGCCGGAGCTGCTCGCGGTCGAGCAGGTCGACCACCGTGAGGATCTCCGCGGCGTCCACGGCCTGGCTGATCCCGACGGGGATGCCCGCGTCGCGCACCGCCCGCACGAAGCCGTCGAGGTGTCCCGCCAGCCCGCCGGGCTCGGCTGTACTGGCCACCACCCCGCCGGCGGACATCAGTTCAGCCGGAGCTCGGCGGCGGCCCGGGTCTGGTCGCTGGCGTGCTTGAGCACCACGCCGAGCGTCGCCCGCACCGCCGACTCGTCGAGCGTGTCCAGCCCGAGCTCGAGCAGCGTCTGCGCCCAGTCGAGCGTCTCCGAGATCGACGGCGACTTCTTCAGCTCCAACGCGCGCAGCGCGCGGATCGTGCGCACGAGCTGCTCGGCGAGCCCGTGCGCCAGGTCGGGCACCCGGGAAAGGACGATCTCCCGCTCCCGCTCGGCGGACGGGTAGTCCAGCGCCAGGTACAGGCAGCGCCGCTTGAGCGCCTCCGACAGTTCCCGCGTCGCGTTCGAGGTGAGCACCACCATCGGCCGTCGCGCCGCCGTGATCGTGCCGAGCTCGGGGATCGTCACCTGGAAGTCCGACAACACCTCGAGCAGCAGGCCCTCGACCTCGACGTCGGCCTTGTCGGTCTCGTCGATGAGCAGCACCGTCGGCTCGGTCCGGCGGATCGCGGTCAGCAGCGGGCGGGAGAGCAGGAACTCCTCGCCGAAGATGTCGTCGTGGACGGTGTCCCAGTCCGCGCCGTCCGTACCCTGCGCCGCCTGGATGCGGAGCAGCTGCTTCTTGTAGTTCCACTCGTAGAGCGCCCGCGCCTCGTCCAGGCCCTCGTAGCACTGCAGCCGGATCAGCCCCGAGCCGGTCGCGGTCGCCAGCGCCTTGGCCAGCTCCGTCTTGCCGGTGCCCGCCGGTCCCTCGACCAGCAGTGGCTTGCCGAGCCGGTCGGCGAGGAAGACCGTCGTCGAGATCTGCGCGTCGGGCAGGTAGCCCGCCTCGGAGAGCCGCTTCTCGACGTCGCCGACCGAGGAGAACTGCGGGAACTGGGACGGCGGGCGGGGCATGCGGCTCCTCAGCGGATGGCGGCGGTCAGCGCGTGTGGCCGTTGCCGGTGACGACGTAGGTGGTCGAGGTCAGCTCCGGCAGCCCCAGCGGGCCCCGGGCGTGCAGCTTCTGGGTGGAGATGCCGATCTCGGCGCCGAACCCGAACTCCCCGCCGTCGGTGAACCGGGTCGAGGCGTTGACCAGCACCGCGGCGGCGTCGACGCCGGCGGTGAAGTCGGCGATCGCGCGCGCGGAGTCGGCCACGATCGCCTCGCTGTGCCCGCTCCCCCACCGCGCGATGTGGTCGAGGGCGGCGGGAAGGTCGTCGACCACCCGCACGGCCATGTCCATCGACAGGTACTCGGTCGCCCAGTCCTCGTCGGTGGCCGGGACGACGGCGTCGTGCGCGGCCTGCGCCGAGGCGTCGCCGTGCAGCGTGACCCCGGCGTCGGCCAGCGCGGCGAGCAGCCGCGGCAGGAACGGGACGTCGCGGTGCACGAGCAGCGTCTCCGCGGAGTTGCAGACGCTGACGCGGTGGGTCTTCGAGTTCAGCACGACGGCCTCGGCCATGGCGGCGTCGGCGGAGGCGTCCACGTAGACATGGCAGTTGCCGACGCCGGTCTCGATCACGGGCACGGTCGACTCGCGCACCACCCGCTCGATGAGCGACGCCCCGCCGCGCGGGATGACCACGTCCACGAAGCCGCGGGCGCCGAGCAGCTCCCCCACCGATGCGCGGTCGGCCGGCAGCAGCTCGACGAAGCCCTCGGGCAGCCCGGCCTTGCCGCCGGCCTCGGTGAGGACGGCGACGAGCGCGGTGTTGGTCCGGAATGCCGACGCCGACCCGCGCAGCAGCGCCGCGTTGCCGCTCTTGAGGCACAGGCCGGCTGCGTCGACCGTCACGTTGGGCCGGGCCTCGTAGACGATGCCGACCACGCCGAGCGGCACGCGGACCTGGCGCAGCTGCAGTCCGTTGGGCAGCCGCGAGCCGCGGACGACGTCGCCGACGGGGTCGGGCAGCGCGATCAGCTCGCGGAGCGCCCCGGAGACGGCGGCCACCCGGCCGGCGTCGAGGCGGAGCCGGTCGAGGACCGACTCGGGGGTGCCCTCTGCAGCCGCGGCCTCCACGTCGGCCCTGTTCGCGGCCAGGATCTCGTCGGTGCGCTCCACGAGGGCGTCGGCCATGGCCCCGAGGGCGGCGTCCTTGGCGTCGGTGGGGAGCGTGCGCAGCACACGGGCAGCCGCACGCGCGCGCAGCGCGGCGGCACCGATCAGCGGCAGGTTCGCGACGTCGGACACGCAGGGAAGGTTACGCGGAGACCCCGACGTCCCCGGCGATCATGAAGTTGCGGGGACGACGCGCCGGCCAGGGACTGCGCGTCGCCCCGCCAACTTCATGATCGCGGTGGGTCTGCCCAGCTCAGCGGGAGCGCAGCGCCCGCAGCGCGTTCTTCCGCGCCTCGCCGGTGAGGCGGTCGAGGAAGACCTTGCCGTCGAGGTGGTCGACCTCGTGCTGCAGGCAGCGCGCCATCAGGCCACTGCCCTCGAGCCGCAGCGGCTTGCCGTCGACGTCGAACCCCTCGGCGACGCAGTGCATCGCCCGCACGGTGGGCGCCCAGATGCCGGGCACCGACAGGCACCCCTCGTCGCCGTCCTGGGTCTCCTCGGACCGCTCGGTGATGACCGGGTTGACCATGTGGCCGATCGCGCCGTCGACGTTGTACGAGAAGGCGCGCACGGAGACGCCGATCTGGGGCGCGGCGACGCCGGCCCGGCCGGGGTGCTCCACGGTGTCCTCGAGGTCGCGGACGAGCGTGGCCAGCCAGCTGTCGAAGGCCCGCACCGGGTCGGCCGGGGTGCGGAGCACCGGGTCACCGAGCTCGCGGATGGGGCGGATCGTCACGGCGTCAGTCTCTCAGCCGACCGGTTCGGCCCCGGCGGTGCCCGCTGCGACGGGCCGCCCGATCAGCACCATCTCGTCGCGGTGCACCACCTCACGGCGGTACTCCGGCGGCAGGTCCCCACTCTTGCGGCCGAACAGCTGGGGCATCTCGCGGGCGTCGTAGGCGACCAGGCCGCGGGCCACGACGCTGCCGTCGGGGGCGACGAGCTCCACGGGGTCGTCGGCGAGGAAGTCACCCGCCACGCCGGTGATGCCCGCGGCGAGCAGGGAGGCGTGCCGCTCGCGGACGGCCCGGACCGCACCCTCGTCGAGCAGCAGCCGGCCGCGCGGGCGGCTGGCGTACCGCAGCCAGAACTGCCGCGCGCTGGGCCGGCGCCCCATGGGGGCGAACATGGTGCCGACCTGCTCCCCCGCCAGCGCCGCGGCCGCCCGGGGCGTCGACGTGACGACGACGGGGACGCCGGCGTGCGCGGCGATGAAGGCCGCCTCCACCTTGGTCGCCATCCCGCCGGTGCCCACGCCGTTGCGCTTGGCTGTGCCGAGCGTGACCGATGCCAGATCGGCGGGCCCGTGCACGGTGTCGAGCAGCGCGGCCGGTCCGGTCCGCGGGTCGCCGTCGTAGACGCCGTCCACGTCGGAGAGCAGCACCAGCGCGTCGGCGCGGGCGACGTGGGCCACGAGCGCCGCGAGCCGGTCGTTGTCGCCGAACCGGATCTCCTCGGTGGCCACGGTGTCGTTCTCGTTGACGATCGGCAGCACGCCGAGCGCGAGCAGGCGCTCCACCGTCCGGTGCGCGTTGCGGTAGTGGCTGCGGCGGGTGAGGTCGTCGGCGGTCAGCAGCACCTGGCCGATGGTCACGTCGTGGCGTGCGAAGGCGTCGGCGTAGGTCTGCACCAGCCGCAACTGCCCCACGCTGGCCGCCGCTTGCGCCGTGGCGAGGTCGCGCGGCCGGCCGGTGATCTGCAGCGGCGCCAGCCCGGCGGCGATCGCGCCGGAGGAGACCAGCACGACCTCCCGGCCGGCGGCGCGCACCGCCCCGAGGACGTCGACCAGCGCGGTCAGCCGCTCGGCGTCGAGCCCGCCCGGGAGCGTGGTCAGTGAGGAGGAACCGACCTTGACCACCACGCGGCGGGCGCCGGCGATCGCCGGACGGGCGGCGAGCGGAGCGCTCATTCCACGTCGTCCGGGATCTCGTCGTCGCTCCACCCCGGCTCGCTGAGCTCGTAGGGCGTCCGGCGCAGCTTCTTCGCGGCCAGCCGTTCGCGGGCACGGACGCGGTGCGGCGCGTCGATCCGGGCGTCGGTGCCGCGGCCGCCGAGGCCCGCGGTCTCCTCGACCGTCAGCGTGCCGGCGGGCAGGGTCGGCTCCCAGTCGAAGGTGACGCCGCCGATGGTGACCGGGTCGCCCTCACGGGCCCCGGCCTTGGCCAGCTCCTCCTCGACGCCGAGGCGGTTGAGCCGGTCGGCGAGGTAGCCGACGGCCTCGTCGTTGGTGAAGTCGGTCTGCCGGACCCAGCGCTCGACCCGCGCGCCGCGGACGACGAAGCCCTCCGGATCTTCGCGGTCGCGCTCGACGGTGAACCCGCTGTCGTCGACCGCGCGGGGGGTGATGGTGACGCGGGCCGGCTCCATGGGGGGCAGGCTGTCGCGGTGCTGCTGGACGGCACGGGCCAGGGCGTAGCCGAACTCGGCCAGGCCCTCACCTGTCGCCGCGCTCACCGGGAACACCTCCAGGCCGCGCTTCTCCAGCGCCGGCCGCACGAGGTCGACGAGCTCACGCCCGTCGGGCACGTCGATCTTGTTGAGGACGGCGATCCGCAGCCGGCCGACGAGGTCCAGCTCGTCGCCGCCGTACTCGGCCATCTCGTGCTCGAGCGCCTCGATGTCGGTCTCCGGATCGCGCCCGGGCTCCATCGTCGCCATGTCGACGACGTGGACGAGGACGGCGCACCGCTCGACGTGACGGAGGAACTGCACGCCCAGGCCCTTGCCGGTCGACGCACCCGGGATCAGGCCCGGGACGTCGGCCATCGTGTACGCGACGTCGCCGGAGCGGATCACGCCGAGGTTGGGCACCAGCGTGGTGAACGGGTAGTCGGCGATCTTCGGCCGGGCCGCCGACATCGCCGCGATCAGCGAGGACTTGCCGGCCGACGGGAAGCCGACCAGGCCGACGTCGGCGATGCTCTTGAGCTCGATGACCGCGTCGAGTGCCTCGCCGGGCTCGCCGAGCAGCGCGAAGCCGGGGGCCTTGCGGCGGGCGTTCGCCAACGCCGCGTTGCCCAGGCCGCCCTTGCCGCCGGCGGCGAGGACGACGCGGGTGCCCGCGCCGACCAGGTCGGCGATGACCGTGCCGTCGGGCGTGGAGACCACGGTGCCGGCCGGCACGCGCAGCACCTTGTCCTCGCCCTTGGCGCCGTGCCGGTTGCTGCCCTCGCCGGGGCGCCCGTTGGCGGCCTTCTGGTGCGGGTGGTGGTGGAAGTCGAGCAGCGTGTGCACGCTCGGGTCGACTTCGAGGACGACGTTGCCGCCGTCGCCACCGTTGCCGCCGTCGGGGCCGCCGAGGGGCTTGAACTTCTCGCGGTGCACGGAGGAGACCCCGTGCCCACCGTTGCCGGCGGCCACGTGGATCACCACCCGGTCGACGAACGCGGCCATCTGTTGCTACCTACCGATCGAAACGCCACGGGCGCACGGGCCGGTGGCCCGTGCGCCCGTGAGCGGGAGTCGAGTGATCAGACCTCGACTGCGGTGATGGAGACGGTCTTGCGTCCCCGCCGCGTGCCGAAGGTGACCGAGCCGGGCTCGAGCGCGAACAGCGTGTCGTCGCTGCCGCGGCCGACGCCGAGGCCGGGGTGGAAGTGGGTGCCGCGCTGGCGCACGATGATCTCGCCTGCCTTCACGACCTGACCGCCGAAACGCTTCACGCCGAGGCGCTGGGCGTTGGAGTCGCGACCGTTGCGGGACGACGAGGCGCCCTTCTTGTGTGCCATGTCGGGGTCAGCCCTTCGAGATGTCGCGGACCACGACGCTGGTCAGGGGCTGACGGTGCCCCTGCCGCTTGTGGTAGCCGGTCTTGTTCTTGAACTTGTGGATGTGGATCTTCGGGCCCTTGCCGTGCTCCACGATCTCGCCCGTGACGGTCACCTTCGCCAGGGCCGCCGCATCGCTGGTGACGGTGTCGCCGTCGACCAGCAGGATGGCCGGGAGGGCGACGGTGTCGCCGGCCGCACCCTGCAGGCGGTTGATCGTGAACGTGTCGCCCACGGCCACCTTGTGCTGGCTGCCACCGGCCTTCACCACTGCGTACACCACTGAACTCCTCGTTCGCTTCTTCTTGTCCTCGTGCGCACGACCGGAGCGCCGGGTGCTGGACGGGCTGCGGACGCCGGACCCGCGGCACCCGGAGGTGCCCGCTCGGTGGCGGTGCAACCCGACCAGCGTACCCGAGCGGCGCAGGGCCGGTCGACACGGGCTGGTCAGTGCTTGGTCACGTCCGTCACCCCTTCCGAGGCGACGGACGCCGGGTCATGAAACGGGCGGGCCCGCCGGTCGGCTGGCGGCCCGACGGCGCCGCGGCCGGCCCACCGGAGCCTCCACCGCGACGGGAGCGACCTCGACGGGAGCCACATCGACAGCGACGGCCTCGTGGTCCGGCTCGGGAACCGGCTCCTCCGTGGGCGACTCCTCCGCGGCCGGCTCCTCCTCGACGGGAACGCTCTCCAGGGCGTCGACAGTCGCCGGAGTCACCTCCGCAGGAGTGGCCCCGTCGACCTCGTCGGTGTCGATCGCGGGGGCCGCATCGACCTCGGCGGCGGCGAGCACGGCGGCGTCCTCGGCCGCGCGCTCCTCGCCGGACTGGCCGCGGTTGCGGCGTCCACGGTTGCGCCGTCCACCGGAGCGCGGGGCCTCGGCGGCCTCGCCCTCGCCGGCGACGTCGGTGGTCTCGCCCTGCGGCGCCGGGGACTCGTCCTTCGACTGGTCCCGGGCGCTGTCCTTGGCGCCGTCCCTGCCGCCGTCCTTGGTGTCGCGGCCGCCGGAGCGGTCACGCCGGTTGCCG
>Ga0308173_10001529_pt1 | contig 11632 bp, 13 predicted proteins | sample PhyPR1_FD_203716 | JGI IMG/M metagenome (GOLD analysis project Ga0308173, IMG submission 203716) | Soil microbial communities from UC Gill Tract Community Farm, Albany, California, United States - DLSLS.P.R1 | ecosystem: Environmental > Terrestrial > Soil > Agricultural land | place: USA... | reverse complement strand
GCGAGACACGCTGAAGCTCAAGGGACCGACGCCGCTCTTCGCGCTGCTGCCCGGCAGCCGCCTGTCGGAAATCGAGATGCACGCCGGCCTCGTGCTCGATGCTGCCACGCGGATGCTGGAAGCGCGTCCCGATGCACGGTTCATCGTGCCCCTCGTGTCGCGCACCACGCGCGACGCATTCATCGAGGCGCGCCATCGCAGCGGCCAGGACGCATTGCCGATGACCATCCTGTACGGACACGCGGGCGACGCACTGCGCGCCGCCGATGTCGCGCTGGTGGCTTCCGGCACCGCCACGCTCGAAGCGGCGCTCGCGCGTTGTCCGCACGTGATCTTTTATCGCGTGAGCGCGCTGACCGGGCGCATCGTGCGCCGCAAGCTCCTCGTTCCGTGGGTGGGATTGCCGAACGTGCTCGCCGGCCGTTTCGTCGTGCCCGAGCTCTTGCAGAACGACGCGACACCGGGCAATCTTGCACAGGCCGCACTGAACCTCTTCGACGACACCGTGACACGCAGACGCATCGAAACCGTATTCGAGCGCATGGGACGCGCGCTCGCGCTCGATACCGGCGCGCTCGCCGCAGAGGCCGTCGTCGCCGAGCTCGATCACGCGCTCGCGGACGTCGGCGGCCGCCGCGAGCGATAGCATGCTGATCGCAGGCATCGATGAAGCCGGGCGCGGTCCGCTGGCAGGACCGGTAGTCGCGGCCGCCGTCATCCTCGATCCCGGACGCAAGGTACGCGGCCTGCGTGATTCGAAGGTGATGACGCCCGACGCGCGCGATCGCGTGGCGGCCGAGATCCGCGCGAAATCGATTGCCTGGGCGTGGGCGGCGAGCGACGTCGGCGAAATCGATGCGCTCAACATCCTGCGTGCGACGCTGCTTGCAATGCGGCGCGCGGTCGAGGCGCTCGCCATACAGCCGCTCGAAGCGCTGATCGACGGCGATCACTGCCCCGATCTCGCGTGTCGCGCCTACGCGATCGTCAAGGGCGATCGCGACGTGCCGGCGATTTCGGCCGCTTCGATCATCGCGAAGACGACGCGCGATGCGATGCTGATCGCCCTCGACCGCGAGTATCCGATGTACGGCTTCGCGCGGCACAAGGGTTACGGCACCCCCGAGCATCTTGCCGCGCTCGACCTCCACGGGCCCTGTCCCGCACATCGGCGCAGCTTTGCGCCGGTCATCCAGTCGTCGTTCGAATTCTGGTAGGCGAACGGGCCGACCGGCCCCGCGTCAGCTCCGGGTGCGGCGACGACATACCATGCCGAACGGGTGGTCGATTCCCGGGCGTGAACGAGCGGCGAAAATCGTGATTCGCGTTGTGCTGCGGCATCAGCGGTTGCTAGCGGTCGGTCTTTTCCTGGCCGTGCTGCTCGCGATCGTTCAGCTTTCCGGACTGCGCGATCACTTCAACGTCGCATTCCTGCGCGACCTCGTGCTGCGCCATCCGGGCAGCGGAGTGCTGGTTTTCGTTCTGCTCTTTTCGCTCGGCAACCTGATCCAGATCCCGGGATCGATCTTTCTCGCGGCCGCGGTGCTCACCCTCGGCAAGCTGGAGGGAGGCGCAATCACGTACGTGGCGGCCGTGGCCGGGTGCGCCGCGACCTTCCTGTCGATTCGCGCACTCGGCGGCGATGCGCTGCGGCTGCTGCACAACCGAGCGGCGGTCCGCATCCTGCGCGAGCTCGACGCGCATCCGATCGGCAGCGTCGCCGCGTTGCGAATGCTTTTCCAGACGGCGCCGGCGGTGAACTACGCACTTGCCATGTCCGGGATCCGCTTTCGCACCTACCTCATCGGGACGCTCATCGGCCTTCCGCTGCCCATCGCCGCGTACTGCATCTTCTTCGACGTGCTCGCAACGCGGCTCGGCCTGCGATGAAACGGACAAGCACCGCGACTGCCGCAACAGCGGAGGCGACAGGCGCACGCTTCACGCGTCGTCGACGCGACCGCGCGCGGCCTTGATCCTGCCGCGCTTCACCTTTGCTTCCACTCGGCGCTGCTGTGACGCGCGCGTCGGGCGTGTGGGCTGGCGCGCCTGCGGCACCCTTGCCGCGGCATCGACGATCAGCGAAAGGCGCGCGAGCGCGTCGTCGTAGTTTCGCTCCAGGCTGCGATGGCGCTGCGCCTTGATCACGATCACGCCTTCACGGGTGATCCTTCGATCGTCGAGGGCAAGCAGCCGTGCCTTCACCTGCTCGGGCAGGTGCGACCCGACGACGTCGAAGCGCAAATGCACCGCATTGGATACCTTGTTGACGTTCTGGCCGCCGGCGCCCTGCGCGCGCACGGCCGTCCATTCGATGTCGCCCGGGTCGATCGGGACGCTCACCGGTCGCGCACGTTGCGCCGCGCCGGCCGTCACGTGCCGATCTCGGCCCAGTATTCATGGCGCTCGGTGTTCACGAGCGACACGCGGTATTCGATCGGCTGCTCGCGATAGGACAGCGCAACGCGGCGTATCGACAGGAGCGGCGTCCCGGCGGCTACGCCGAGGAGCGCCGCGGTCGCAGTATCCGCGGGCAGCGCCCGCACCCGCTCGCGGGTCGCGACGACCGAAATGCCGAACGCTTCCTGATAGAGGTTGTAGACGGTCGAGCGGCGCTCGCGAAACTGCCGCTCGGTGAGTCGCGCGAAGCGCTGCACCGGAAGCGTGATGTCGTCGACGATGATCGGCGCACCGTCTTCGCGAAGCAGGTTGCGGATGCGATAGACGCTGTCGCCCGGCTCGATCCCGAGCGCGCCGGCGACACGACGATCGGCCCTGCCGCGTGCGAATGATTCGAGCTGCACCTCCGGGTACTGCTTCGATCCCTGCTGCGGCACGACGTGCAGGAAGTAGAAGAGCTCACGCTCGCGATTGTGGCTCGCGACGAACGTCCCGCGCCCCTGCTGGCGGATGAGAATGTTCTCGGCGACCAGCTCGTCGATCGCCTTGCGCAGCGTGCCGACGCTGATCCGGAAGCGCTCGGAGAGCCGGCGCTCCGCGGGAATGGCCGCGCCGGGCTTCCATTCGCCGGTGGTCAAGGCGTCGGTCAGCCGGCGCTTGACTTCCTTGTAGAGCGGCTTGTCGAGCGGCAGCCGCCGCGCATGCGCATCGTTCATCGCTTTCGTCCGCTAGCGGGGAGGGGCGGGGCGGAGTGCGCACCCGGATGAAGGAGCGCGGGCGCGCCCGCATTCGAGTCTAGGGGGTGCGCAAAAATTATGCAAATGATCTAAATGATATAGTTGACTCGCCGTGGCCGGCTCACTACGATCCGGTTATCCAATCGCGCCGGGACGACGGCGCGCCAACTGCCAGGAAACGCCGTGATCCATTGCGTATTGCACGACCCCGACGACAGCGTTGCCGTCGTTGTCGTCGAAGGCATCCAAGCCGGGACGACGCTTACCGGACTGATCCTCGACGAGGATAGAACCATCACGCTCGAGTGCCGCCAGGACATCCCGATCGGACACAAGGTCGCGCTGAAGGACATGGCGGCCGGCGATACGGTCATCAAGTACGGCGTCGACATCGGCAAGGTCGTGCAGCCCATCCGCAAGGGTGAGCATGCGCACGTCCACAACATCAAGACCAAGCGGTGGTGATCGTTGTTCGCTGCTTCGTCCCGCCATGCAGCGTGTTCGGTGCCGCGGGCCTGCAACCGGTTGGAGCTTCGCGCAAAGGCCGCGCGATGCTCAACGGCTCACAGACCCGCGATGATGCTGCTCACCAAACGCGACCATTCAATGCGTTGAGCGTCGCCCGGCGCGCAAGCTGAGGATTTCACGTCATGCAGAAAACTTTTCAGGGTTACCGGCGCAGCAACGGCCGCATCGGCGTGCGCAACCACGTCGTCATCCTGCCCGTCGACGATCTGTCGAACGCGGCATGCGAGGCGGTCGCCAACAACATCAAGGGTGCCCTTGCGATCCCGCATCCCTACGGACGGCTGCAGTTCGGGGCCGACCTCGACCTGCATTTCCGCACGCTGATCGGCACCGGCAGCAACCCGAACGTCGCCGCCGTCGTCGTGATCGGCATCGAGGAGCAGTGGACGAAGAAGGTCGTCGACGCAATCGCAGCCACCGGCAAGCCCGTGCAGGGCTTCGGCATCGAATTGCACGGGGACCACGACACGATCATGCGCGCGTCGAAAGTGGCGAAGGAATACGTGCAATGGGCGAGCGAGCAGGCGCGCAGCGAATGCGAGCTCTCCGACCTGTGGATATCGACGAAGTGCGGTGAGTCGGATACCACGTCCGGCTGCGGCTCGAATCCGACTGTCGGTGACGCATTCGACAAGCTGTACGCCGCGGGCTGCACGCTGGTCTTCGGCGAAACGACCGAATTGACCGGCGGCGAGCAGATCGTCGCGGCGCGTTGCCGCGACGACAAGGTGCGCGCCGACTTCATGCGCATGTTCGATCGCTACCAGGGCGTCGTCGAGCGGCACAAGACGAGCGACCTCTCCGATTCGCAGCCGACCAAGGGCAACATCGCGGGCGGGCTCACCACGATCGAGGAGAAGGCGCTCGGCAACATCCAGAAGATCGGCCGCAAGTGCACGGTCGACGGCGTGCTCGACAAGGCGGAAATGCCGACGCATCCGGGGCTGTGGTTCATGGACAGCTCGTCGGCGGCCGCCGAGATGGTGACGCTTTGCGCCGCAGCCGGCTTCGTCGTGCACTTCTTCCCGACCGGGCAGGGCAACGTGATCGGCAATCCGATCCTGCCGGTCATCAAGCTCTGCGCGAATCCGCGCACCGTGCGCACGATGAGCGAGCACGTCGATGTCGACACGAGCGGGCTGCTGCAGCGCGAAATGACGATGGACGAGGCGGGCGACAAGCTGCTCGACATGATGTTCCGCACGGCGAACGGGCGCCTCACCGCGGCCGAGGCGCTCGGCCACCGCGAATTCGTTCTGACGCGCCTCTACGAGAGCGCCTGACGCTTCACAAAAACACGAAGGAGGAGGAGGAGATGACTGCAAGCACCCGTGTCCTTGCGAGGACGAGATCGGCCCTGACGTTCGTGGCGGCGGCATTGTCGCTCGCGATCCTGCCCGCCGCGCACGCCGAGGTGAGCGAGATCCACGTATCGCGCCAGTACGGCATCAGTTACCTGCCGCTGATGATCATGGAGGACCAGAAGCTGATCGAGAAGCACGCGAAGGCGTCGGGCATCGACGTGAAGGTCGACTGGTCGAAGTTCGCCAGCGGCGCCGTGATGAACGACGCGCTGCTGTCGGGCAATCTGCAGTTCGCCTCGGGCGGCGTCGCGCCGTTCACGACGCTGTGGGCGAAGACGCGCAGCAATCTCGACGTGAAGGCCGTCGCGGCGATCAATTCGATGCCGCTCTACCTCGTCACGAACAATCCGAAGGTCAAGACGCTCAAGGACTTCACCGACAAGGACAAGATCGCGCTGCCTGCAGTGAAGGTCTCGATCCAGGCCGTCACGCTGCAGATGGCTGCCGAGAAGGCGTTCGGCGCCGGCCAGGAGCACAAGCTCGACCACCTGACGGTGTCGATGTCGCACCCGGACGGCGAAACCGCGCTGCTTTCCGGCAAGTCGGAAATCACCGCGCATCTGAGCTCGCCGCCGTTCCAGTACCAGGAGCTCGAGCACAAGGGCATGCACCGCGTACTGAACTCGTACGACGTGCTGGGCGGTCCGGCGACGTTCAACGTCGTCTGGACGACGGCGAAGTTCCACGACGAGAACCCGAAGGTGTACGCGGCGTTCGTCGCCGCCCTCGACGAGGCCACCGCGCAGATCAACGGCAACAAGCGGGCGGCGGCCGAGACATACCTTCGGATCTCGAAGGACAAGGACAGCCTTGACGACATCCTGAAGATGCTGAACGATCCCGAGATCAAGTACACGACGACGCCGAACAACGTGATGAAGTACGTCGACTTCATGCACAAGATCGGCTCGATCAAGGTGAAGCCCGACTCGTGGAAGGACATGTTCTTTCCGAACGCACAGAAGCTGTCCGGCAGCTGATGGCCGCCTCGGGGGCGCCGCTCACGCTTCCCGATCTCGCCGCCATCCGCGACGCGCACGCACGCATCGCGCCGTTCGTCCATCGCACGCCGGTCATGACGTGCCGCGCCATCGACGACGAGGTCGGCGCGTCGCTTTACTTCAAGTGCGAGCATCTGCAGAAGGTCGGCGCGTTCAAGGCGCGCGGCGCCTGCAATGCGGTGTTCTCGCTCGATGCGCCGAGCGCCGCGCGGGGTGTCGTCACGCATTCGTCGGGCAACCATGGCGCTGCGATCGCGTACGCGGCGCGGGCGCGCGGCATTCCGGCGTGGGTGGTGATGCCGTCGAACGCGCCTGCGGTCAAGCAGGCGAACGTGCGCCGGTTCGGCGCCAACGTGCGGCTGTGCGAGCCCACGGTCGCAGCGCGGGAGGCCGCGTGCGATGAGGTCGCGCGCGAGAGCGGCGCCACGCTGGTCCACCCGTTCGACGATCCGCGGGTCATCGCCGGCCAGGCAACGGCGACGGTCGAGCTCGTCGAAACGGTGCCGGATCTCGATGTCGTGATCGCACCGTGCGGTGGCGGCGGCCTCCTGTCGGGCACGGCCATCGCAGCGACGTCGCTCGTGCCGGGAGTGCGCGTGTTCGGCGCCGAGCCGGCGAACGCCGACGATGCGGCGCGCAGTTACGCGAGCGGGGAGATCGAGCCGCTCGCCGCAACGGTCACGATCGCCGACGGATTGCGCACGACGCTGGCGCCGCGCACGCTGCTCGCCCTGCGCACGCATGTGGCCGCATTCGGCACCTGCAGCGAACTTGCTATCCTGCGCGCGATGCGGATGATCTTCGAGCGGATGAAGCAGGTCGTCGAGCCGTCGTCGTCGGTGCCGCTCGCGTGCCTGCTCGAGCGCACGCTCGACGTCACGGGCCTTCGCGTCGGCATCATCGTCACCGGCGGCAACGTCGATCTCGACCGGCTCGCATGGACGCCATGAACAGCCCTCCGGCGACGCCGCTCCTCGCGGTGCGCGGCGTGACGCTGCAGTACAAGACGAAGGATCACCTCGTCACGGCGACCTATCGCGTCGACTTCGACGTCCAGCGCTCCGACCGCTTCATCCTGCTCGGGCCGTCGGGTTGCGGAAAGTCGACGCTGTTGAAGGCGGTCGGCGGCTACATGAAGCCCGTCGAAGGCGAGATTCGTCTCAAGGGCGAAGCGGTGACGCGTCCCGGTCCCGACCGGATGATGGTATTCCAGGAATTCGACCAGCTGCTGCCGTGGCGCACCGTCAAGGAGAACGTGATGTTCCCGCTCCGCTCGGGCGGGCGCCTGTCGCGCAAGGCCGCGGAGGAGAAGGCGCTCGAGTACATCGCGAAGGTGAACCTCTCGGCATTCGCCGACAGTTTCCCGCATACGCTTTCCGGCGGCATGAAGCAGCGCGTCGCGATCGCGCGCGGCATGGCGATGGAGCCCGCGATCCTGCTGATGGACGAGCCGTTCGCAGCACTCGACGCGCTGACCCGGCGCAAGATGCAGGACGAGCTGCTGGCGTTGTGGGAAGGCACGCGCTTCACCGTGCTCTTCGTCACGCATTCGATCCCCGAGGCGATCAAGATCGGCAGCCGCATCCTGCTGCTGTCGCCGCATCCGGGCCAGGTGAAAGCCGAGCTCGACAGCCTGCCACACGACGCGAGCGGCGCCGAGGTCTCGACGCTCGAGCAGCGCATCCATGCGATGCTGTTCGCCGATGCGATCGAGGAAACGACCACCATTGACAGGGTGACTGCATGAGACATCGTGTGTCGACCTTTGCCGGCGTTGGCGAGGAGTTGAGCTCGAAGGGCCGACTCGAGCGCGAATCAGCCCGGCGGCGCGAAGCGCTCGGGGGAGTCCAATGAGCTCACTTGCGAGCGAGCCGCCGGCGCGGCCCGAGATCCTGCGCGAACCGGTCTCGGCGAGCGCATTCGGCATCGTCCAGAAGCCGCTGTCGACGTGGGAGCGCATCAGCAACGTCGGCGCCGTGCGCAAGAGCGCGCTGCTCGTCGTGATCGCCGTCGTGTGGGAGCTCTACGCGCGCGAGCTCGACAATCCGCTGCTGTTTCCGACGTTCTCGGCAACGGTCGCCGCGTTCTTCCAGGGCCTGTTCGGCGGCGATCTCTTCACCAAGGCGATGACGTCGCTGCACGTGCTGCTGATGGGCTACGCGGCGGGTATCGTGTGCGCCGCCGTCCTGACCGTCGTTGCCATCACGTCACGCGTCGGCACCGATCTGCTCGAGCTCCTGACGTCGATGTTCAATCCGCTGCCCGCGATCGCGCTGTTGCCGCTCGCGCTGATCTGGTTCGGGCTCGGCGCCGGCAGCATCGTGTTCGTGATCATCCACTCGGTGCTGTGGGCGGTGGCGCTCAACACGCATTCCGGCTTTCTCGCCGTGTCGAACACGCTGCGGATGGTCGGGCGCAATTACGGGCTGCGCGGATTGCCGTACGTCGCCCGCATCCTGATCCCCGCCGCGTTCCCGAGCATCCTGACCGGACTCAAGATCGGCTGGGCTTTCGCGTGGCGCACGCTGATCGCCGCCGAGCTCGTGTTCGGCGTGTCGTCCGGCTCGGGCGGCCTCGGCTGGTTCATCTACGAGAACAAGAACCAGCTCGAGATTCCCAACGTGTTCGCCGGCCTTTTCACCGTGATCGTCATCGGCCTCATCGTCGAGAACGTCGTTTTCCGCGTGATCGAGGCGAAGACGGTGCGCAAGTGGGGACTGCAGAGCTGATGGCCAATCATCTTCCGATGGCGAACTACCCGCGTTTCCACCTCGCGTTTCCGGTGACCGACTTGGTACGGGCGCGGCGCTTCTACGGCGGGCTCCTCGGCTGTGCCGAGGGCCGCAGCAGCGATGACTGGGTGGATTTCGACTTCTTCGGCCACCAGATCGTCGCGCACAAGGTGCCCGCAGCGGCGATGACCGACGCGACGAGCCTCGTCGACGGCAAAGAGGTTCCGGTGCGCCACTTTGGTGTGGTCACCGATCGCGCCACGTGGGATGCGCTCGCCGCGCGCTTCCGCAGCGCCGGCGTGCGTTTCGTGATCGACCCGTACGTCCGCTTCGCCGGCGAGCCCGGCGAGCAGGCGACGATGTTCTTCGTCGATCCGTTCGGCAATGCGCTCGAGTTCAAGGCATTCGCGGACATGAATCGCCTCTTTGCGACGTCCTGACGCGCCGTTCGCCGCCCTCGACGCTCGTGCGCATCGTCATCAGCGAATTCATGGACCGCCCGGCGGTCGACGGGCTTGCGTCGCGTTTCGACGTGCATTACGACAAGGATCTCGTCGACCGGCCGCCCGAGCTTGCCGCTCGACTGGCCGATGCCGACGCGTTGATCGTGCGCAACCGCACGCAGGTCGATGCAGCGCTCTTGTCGGCGGCACCGAAGCTGCGCGTCGTCGGCCGCCTTGGTGTCGGTCTGGACAACCTCGATACCGATGCCTGCGCGCGCCGCGGCATCACGGTGATCCCCGCTAGCGGGGCCAATGCACAGGCGGTCGCCGAATACGTGATCGCGGCCGCCATGCTGCTGCTGCGCGGCGCGTATTTCGCAACTGCCGACGTCGCAGCGGGGCGCTGGCCGCGCGCCGCGCTGTCAGGCGGGCGCGAACTCGCGGGCAGGACGGTCGGTCTCATTGGATTCGGCGGTATCGGCCGCCTCACGGGCGGGCTCGCGCGAGCGCTCGGGATGCGGACGATCGGATCCGATCCGCTGTTGCCCGCCTCGTCGCCGGCATGGGCCGCTGACGCCACGCGTGCATGCACGCTCGACGAGCTGCTTCGAGAAGCCGACGTCGTCTCGCTGCACGTGCCGCTCGAGGCGGCAACGCGCAACCTGATGAACGCGCAACGTCTTGCGATAATGAAGCCCGACGCCATGCTGATCAACACGTCGCGCGGCGGCGTGGTCGACGAAGCCGCGCTGGCAGATGCGCTGCGCGAGGGCCGCCTCGGCGGCGCCGCTCTCGATGTATTCGAGCGCGAGCCGCTGCCAGCCGCTTCCCCGCTCGCCGGGTGCCCGAACCTGCTGCTCACGCCCCACATCGCGGGTGTGACGCGTAATTCGAACGAGCGCGTCTCGTCGCTCATTGCATCGAAGGTCGCAGCGGCGCTTGCCTCTGCCTGACCCGAAGGGCCCGTTCGATGCCGACGCTGACCGTATCCGAGCTGCACGACCTCGCGCAGAACGCGCTGTTGAAAGCGGGCGCTTCCGCGGCGATGGCAAGCGTCACCGCCGGGGCGCTCGCCGCTGCCGAGGCGCAGGGACTTTCATCGCACGGCATGGCCCGCGTTTCGCAATATGCGACCCATCTGCGTAACGGACGCGCCGACGGTCGCGCGGTCGCCGTCATTGCACGCGAGCGCGGCGGCGCCATTCTCGTCGATGCGCGATGCGGCCTTGCCTTTCCCGCGTGCACGCTTGCGGTCGACGAGGCGATCCGGCGTGCGCGCGACTACGGCGTCGCGTTCGCCGGGGTCACGAACAGCCATCATTTCGGCGTTGCCGCGTGGCATCTCGAGCCGGTCGCAGCGGCGGGCATGGTCGGACTCGCATTCGCCAATTCGCCGGCCGCGATGCCGGCAGCCGGCGGCAGGCGCGCACTGTTCGGCACCAATCCCATCGCGGCCGTCTTTCCGCGGCGCGATTCGATGCCGCTGTCGATCGACCTGTCGCTGTCCGAAGCGGCGCGCGGCAAGGTGATGGTCGCGGCAAAGGAGGGCCGACCGATCCCGCTCGGCTGGGCCCTCGATCGGGACGGACAGCCGACCACCGACGCGAAGGCCGCGCTCGCAGGCTCGATGCTCGCGATGGGTGGAACGAAGGGCGCGATGCTGGCGCTCGTCGTCGAGTTGCTCGTCACCGCATTGACGGGTGCCGCCCTCGGCTTCCAGGCGAGCTCGTTCTTCGTCGACGAAGGCAACCGGCCGCGCATCGGTCAGGCGTTTCTCGTGATCGATCCCGATGCGCTTGCCGGACGCGACGTGTTCGATGAGCGTATTGAAACGCTGATCGCCGCCATGCAGCAGGACGAGGGTGTGCGTCTTCCCGGCGCGCGACGCGCGGCGCGCGCTGCCAAGGCGCAGGTGCATGGCGTCGAGATCCCGCAGGCGCTCGCCGAGCAGTTGCGCGCGCTTGCGCAATGAGCGGCCGGTTGCAGGGGCGCGACACACTCGCTCGAACCAATCGCGTGCTTCGCACGCTGCGCGCCGGCCATCGCGCGCTGCTCCGTGCCACCGGCGAACAGGCGCTTCTGGACACGATGTGCCGCGTGCTCGTCGACGAAGGCGGCTATGCGGTCGCGTGGATCGGCTATGCCGAGCACGACGAGGCTAAGACGGTCCGCCCGATGGCCCACGCCGGCGCGCAGCAGCCATTCCCGACGCAGCTCCAGCTGTCGTGGGATGCGTCACGACCGAGCGTGTCGGGCGAGGCGATCCGGACCGGCATGCCGATCGTCGGCCGGAGGCTCAGGAGCGACCCGCTGCTCGCGCGCTGGCGTGACGACGCGATCCGGCTCGGCTATGGTGCAGTGAGCTCGTTTCCGCTGCGCGCGGGACAGGGCGTCATCGGTTGCCTGACGCTCGTTGCCGCCGACGAA
>Ga0308173_10001528_pt1 | contig 11636 bp, 9 predicted proteins | sample PhyPR1_FD_203716 | JGI IMG/M metagenome (GOLD analysis project Ga0308173, IMG submission 203716) | Soil microbial communities from UC Gill Tract Community Farm, Albany, California, United States - DLSLS.P.R1 | ecosystem: Environmental > Terrestrial > Soil > Agricultural land | place: USA... | reverse complement strand
ATCGCTGAGCACGTGTAACCCGGCGGCGAGTGAGGCAAGGCGCCGGCGATACGCTTCACCGGTCTCATCGGTTCTTCGGCGCGGACGGTCGATCCGTGACGACATGTCCGGCTTCAGGGCGTTTTTTCGTTTAGATTCGCAGTGGGGAATGCGATGACCGAAACCGAATCGAACCGTCGACCGATTGCCGCGCGCGGCAGCGCCTGGGCGCAGCACGTTGCCGCGTTGCTTGCGCGTTCGACGATTACGCCCAACCAGATCTCGGTGGCGAGCATCCTGTTCGCGGCTGCCGGCGCCGCCTTGCTGGTTCGATGGCCGACCGCGGCCGGTTTGCTGCTCGGCGCGCTGTGCATCCAGCTGCGACTGATCTGCAACCTGCTCGACGGTATGGTCGCGATGGAAGGCGGCAAGTCATCGGCCGTCGGCAAGATCTATAACGAATTCCCCGACCGCATTGCCGACTCGCTGCTGATCGTTGCGGCCGGATATGCGTGCGGCTACCCGTGGCTCGGCTGGCTCGGCGCGCTGCTCGCGGCGTTGACGGCGTATGTGCGCGTGTTCGGCGGCTCGCTCGCCTTCGTCCAGGACTTTCGCGGACCGCTCGCCAAACAGCAGCGCATGGCCGTGCTGACCGGGGGCTGCCTGTTGGGCGCGGCCGAAACATTCTGGCACGCCGATCGCTACGCGCTGCTCGCCGCATCCGTCCTGATCGCGGGTGGGTCGTTGCTGACCTGCATCGCACGTACGCGTGCGATCGCCGCGCAGTTGCGCGCCGAAGCATCCTCATGATTCGCTCGCTTATTGTCCAGGTCACCCTGAGCGAACGGAATGTTGCGATATCCGTTCAGCGCAACGCGTCCTGATGCTCTCGCACATACTCAGCGTCACGATGCGCGTCCTCGTCGGCGCGCAGCCGCGCTGGATCGGCTGCCGGCCCTCGCCGGCGCTGCGGATCTATTATGCGAACCACACCAGCCATATGGATACGTTGGCGCTGTGGTGCGCGCTGCCCAGCGACCTGCGCGTGAAAACGCGCCCGGTCGCCGCCAGCGATTACTGGAGCGGCAAGGGCGTGAAGGCCTACCTCGCCACGCGCGGATTCAATGCCCTTTTTGTCGAGCGCCACGCCGACAGGCGCGAGCGCGATCCGCTCGCGCCGCTGGTCGAAGCGCTGAAATGCGGCGAGTCGCTGATCATCTTTCCCGAGGGCACGCGGCGCGCGCAGGCGCTGCCGAGTCCGTTTAAAAGTGGATTGTTCCACTTGTCAGCGAAGGTCCCGGAGGCCGAGCTGATTCCGGTGTACCTGGACAACCTCTACCGCAGCATGCCCAAGGGCACGTTGCTACCGGTGCCGCTGACGTGTTCAGTGCGGTTTGGCGCGCCGCTGGAACGGCGCACCGATGAATCCAAGGACGCGTTTCTGGAACGCGCGCGGCAAGCAGTGGTGGATTTGGCATGAGTGCATGGCTGTCAAATCCTTCTCCCTGGGAGAAGGTGGCCCGAAGGGCCGGATGTGGGTGGGGTCTTGGGCGATGCTCGATCGCTGTACGGCGTGTTGTCGCATCGCTTGCTGCACGACGATCACCCCAACCCCTCTCCCGATGCGAGAGGGTCTCAAGATCGAGCCCCACATGGAGTTCAGGTCAATGAGGAACCAATGAACATGCAGCAAAAATTCTACTGGCTGTTCGGCGGCATTCTCGTTCTGCTCGTGCTCGCGTCGGCGATCGGATGGATTCTCGAGCGGCGGGCGCGCCGGCGCGGCGGCGACGAAACGATCGCGAACCTCAATGCGCGCGTGCGCGCCTGGTGGGTGATGGTCGCGATCATCGCCACCAATTTCCTGCTCGGGCGCAATGCCACGGTTGTCCTGTTCGCGATCGCATCGGCGTTTGCGCTGCGCGAGTTCATCACCCTGACCCCGACGCGCGGCGGCGATCACTTGCCGCTGGTCGTGTGCTTCTACGTGCTGTTGCCGGTGCAGTACTGGCTGATCGCCGACAACTGGTACAACCTGTTCGCGATTTTCCTTCCGGTCTACGGCTTCCTGCTGCTGCCGGTGCTGACGACATTGTCCGGCGATACCGAACAGTTTCTCGAGCGCGTGACCAAGATCCAGTGGGGCCTGATGATCACGGTCTACTGCATCAGCTATGCGCCGGCCCTGCTGCTGTTGAACATTCCCGGATTCGCCGGGCAGAACCTGCTGTTGATGATCTACCTGCTGATGGTCGTGCAGTTGAGCGACGTGCTGCAGTACGTGTGCGGCAAACTGTTCGGCCAGCGCAAGATCGCGCCGAGAGTGAGCCCGTCGAAAACGGTCGAAGGATTCGTCGGCGGTGGCGCCTGCGCGATCGCGATCGGCACCGGCTTGTGGTGGATTACGCCGTTCACGCCGTTTCAGGCGGCCGGCATGGCCGCCGTCGTCGTGATTGCCGGCTTCCTCGGTGGCCTCGCGCTATCGGCGGTCAAACGCAGCATTGGCGCCAAGGACTGGGGCTCGATGATCGAAGGCCACGGCGGCATGCTCGACCGGCTCGACTCGGTCAGCTTCGCCGCGCCGGTTTTCTTTCATATCACGCGCTATTTCTTCGAGCCCTGAGGTACTGCAGATGTTTTTGCCAAACGGCACCGCTTACTGACGCGGCGCCGCGGGCGAATCCGCGCCGATGTGTTCGCAGATCAGCCGCGCCAGTTGCGGGATTGCCTCTGCCGGCAGGTAATGGCCCATGCGCGCAAGTATTTCCAGTCGCGCATGCGGCAGCAGGCGTGCAAGATGTCGCGCGGCCGGCAATGGCACGAGCGGGTCGACGGCGCCATGGATGATCAGGGTCGGGCAGCGGATGCGCGCCACCTCTTCACTGCGATCCGGATCGGCCAGCACCGCCATCAACTGGCGGGCGGCGCCGGCCGGGTTGTACGCGCGTTGCAGCGAGACCGTCAGGCGCGCGCGCAGGCGTTCGATTTCTTGTTCATCGGTTACATGCCCGAGCGCCTGCATCAGTCCGATGAAGTGACGCAACTTTGTATCGAGGTTCCCGCTGCGAGGTGGCGGCTGCAGGAAGCGCCATAACAGAGCGGTGTTCGGCCACGGCGCCGTGCGGGGACCGGCGCTCGACATGATCGAGGTCAAGCTGCGCACACGTTCTGGAAATCGGGCCGCGAGTGTCTGGGCAATCATGCCGCCGAGACTGACGCCGACCACATCGAAGCGATCTATCTGCAGCGCATCGGCGAGCGCCAGCGTATCTGCGGCCATGTCGGCGATCCGGTAGGCCGGGGTAAACGGCTGGTGCAGCAGGTGCGCGAGCAACGCAGCGGCGGGCCGCGTATAGCGCGGCGGCAAGGGTCCGGAACCGGACAGGCCAATGTCGCGATTGTCGAACACGACCACGCGATGGCCGGCCGAAACCAATGAGTCGATCAATTCGGGTGGCCACGAGACCAGCTGCAACCCGAGGCCCATGATCAGGAAAACGACAGGCGCATCGCCGCGCCCGTGGCTTTCGTATTCCAGATGCAGGCCGCGAGCGGGCAGCTCAATGCGAGCCATGAGAACTCATCGGTGCAGCCATTCGTCTTCCGTTCGTAATGTGCCCGGGATCAGTGGAAAGCATACGAACTTTCAATGCGTAGCCTCCTAGGGCGGGCCTTTGGCCCACCGCATTTGAGCGCAATTAACGCGGTGGGCCAAGCCACCTTCGAATATAACCCCCTTCTCCCTTCTCCCTTCTTGCTTCTCCCTTCTCCCTGCGTGGGCTTCGTCAAATGGCGAACGCGCCGCTCGCCGACGCGCTCGGATCGTCATACACCAGCGAGCGCAAACCGGCGCGATCGAATGGTTTCCACTTGCCCTCGGGTTGAGACAGCCGGTCCGCCACGGCCCACAGCACGGCCGGATTGGCGCCCATGCCGAAGTGACTCGCGCTGACTTCGATGTTTTCCGATTGCCCGCTTTGCGGTATCAGGCTCATCGACCACGAGACGATGCCATCGGACTTGCTCAGGATCGAGGTCGAGGGCACCGGTGGCGGGCGGCTCATCATTGCGCGCAAGCGCGGATCGTCGGCACGCACGCCGCTGACCCATTCGAATAGGCGCCAGGCATTCGTCGCCTTCGGATGCCCGCCGAGCGGCGAGCCGAGAGTAATCACCGAACGCACGCGCTTGGGTTCGCGCGAGGCCAGCACGCGCGCCATCGCGCCGCCGAGCGACCAGCCGACGAGGCTCACGCTGCGGCCATGTGTGCGCTCGATGTCGCGCAGCCGCGCGGTCAGCTTGCCTACGACGCCGTTGCGCGGTCCACAATTCAGGCCGAGGTCCCACGGATAAACCTCGTAGCCGCAGCGCTCGATGAACTTGCGCAAGGGCCAGGTGCTGGAATCGCCGGCCGTGAGGCCTGGCAACACGAGAACCGGATGTCCATCGCCGCGCGCCGCATGCGCGAGCAGCGGCCAGGCCGCGACATAAGCCGCCCACTCGAAAAACGCGCGTCCTTCCAGGGCCAGCAGCAACGGCGATGGCGGCCGCGTGTGCGAGTCGCGGTCTGCAGGTGCAGATTTTGTTGATTTTTTCATTTATGAACTTTTGTCATCAGTGCACGCAATGCCCGGTTCAACCCATTGGCCAGGGTTTCCAGGCGTGGCGCTATATCCCTGCAGGCGATCAGGCCGAATTCAAGCGAGCCGGCATAACTGTTCACGGTGATGTTAAGGCCCAGTCCATGCGTCACGATCGACACCGGAAAGTAATGCAACACCTTGCGCCCGGTCAGGAACAGCGTCACGGGTGGTCCAGGAATATTGGACACCACCAAGTTCGCCAGCGACGGCAGGCGTTCGGCCATATGGCCGCGCGCCCACAACCGGCTCAAGCCGGTGGCCCAGATCGGGGCCGCCAATCCCGGGAAGTCGGTCGGGATCAGGTTGCGGAAACTCGACACCTGGCGCTTGAGCTGCCCGGTCGCCACGCTGATCGCCTGCAGACGCTCAACCGGATCGGCAATGTCGGTCGGCAGCACGCATTGCACCATCGAAACCTGGTTGTTGGCTTCGCTGTCACCGGCAACGCGCAGGGAGATCGGCATGGCCGCGACCAGGCGTTCGCGCGGCAACGCATCGCGGCGCTGAAGATAATCGCGCAGCGTCGCTGAACACAGCGCGAGCACGACATCGTTGACGCTGGCGTCGAAATGTCTGGCGACCTGCTTGACCTCGGCGAGCGGCAGCGAAGCGACCGCGTAGCTGCGCTGCGACCCGACCTGCGCGTTGAACAGCGTGCGCGGCGCAATCATGACGCTGTCGCGCAGGCGTCCGATCAGATCGCCGGCGTGCGCGGCGGCATCAGTGGCGAGCCTGAGCGTGGTCGGCAGCGCTCGCAGCAGCTTGGCAAACTGCTGGGTAGTCGCGCGAATGGCGCCAGTCGCCAGTTCGCCGCTGCGCAGCGGTCGTGACTGCTTCGAGGGCGCCGCGACTTTCGCCGCCGATCTGGTCGGCAGCGGCTGCAGATCGAGCAGGGCCTGCGCAAGCGCCATGCCGCCTTGGCCGTCGAGCAGCGCGTGATGGACTTTGGAGTACAAGACCAGTTCGCCGCTTTCCAGTCCCTCGATAACGACGAACTGCCACAACGGGCGATCGCGTGGCAGCGGCTGTGCATGCAGTTCGGCGACGATTTTCCACAACTGCGCGTGCGAGCCGCTCCCGCTCAGGCGGCGTTGCGTGACGTGGGCGTCGAGGTCCAGTGCATCCGTTTCGGCCCACAGCGGATGACCCAGATCCAGCGGCGCATCGTGCAGTACGCGCCGGAGCGCAGCGGCGCGCGGCAGGCGTTCGCGTACGTGCGCGATCAGCGCGCGCCGGAAGTCGTAATTGTTTTTGTTCGGCGCCTGCAACAGCATGACGCTGCCGACATGCATCGGCGTGCCGGCCGCTTCGAGGTACAGGAACGCGGCGTCCAGTCCGCTCAGAGGCCGCAGGCGTTTTGCCACTGATTGAGATTCCCCAAGGCTACCTGCCGACTATAAGCCGGATGGGGAGCGACTACATTGTGCGCTGCAATGGGTGAAGCGGGAGAGGGGAGACGGGAGAAGGGAGGGCGAAATCAAGAGCAGAGTGGAGACCGCACCGGGGAGACATCTTTTGCTCTCCCCTCTCCCCTCTCCCCTCTCCCCACTCCCGCTCTGCTAGCTACTAGCCCGTATTCTGCAGCCCCTGCGATACGCCATTGACGGTCGTGACCAGCGCACGGAACAGGGTCTCGTCGCTGCTGCCGCCGGCGCGCCAGCGCGACAGCAGTTCGATCTGCAGCAGGCTCATCGGATCGATGTACGGATTGCGCAGGCGGATTGAAAGCGCCAGGCGCGCATCGCGTTCGAGCAGCACCTGGGTCTGCTTCAAGCGCAGGATCCAGTGCTCGGTGCGCTCGTACTCCGCGCCGATCAACGGAAAGAAGCGGTCGTGCAGCGGCCCGGAAAGTTGCGAGAACCGGCTGGCAATCGAAAGATCGGTCTTGGCCATCACCATCTCGACATCATCGAGCAGCGCGCGGAAGAACGGCCAATCGCGCGCCATGTCGCGCAGCACGTCTTCACCGACCATCGATGCGGCGTGCTCGAGTGCGCTGCCGACGCCGTACCACCCGGTCAGGGTTGCCCGGCACTGGCTCCAGGCGAACACCCATGGAATTGCGCGCAAGCTGGCAATGCCGCCACTACCGCGCCGCGCCGGGCGCGAGCCGAGCGTCATGCGTTCGATCACATCGATCGGTGTGGCGAGGCGAAAGTAATCGAGGAAGCCCTTACTCTCGAGCAGCCCCCGATAAGCTTGTGCGCCGCGGGTCGCGGCCACTTCGATCGCTGCGCGCCACGCCGCTTCGCGCGGTTCCGGCGCGCGCGGGCGCGCGCTCGCGACCAACACCGCACCGACCGACTGTTCGAGCGAGCGCAATGCGAGCGCCCGGATGCCGTACTTGCGATGGATTACTTCGCCCTGCTCGGTGATGCGCAGGCGTCCATCGACCGAGCCGCGCGGCGAGGCGATGATCGCGCGCGGCGTCTTGCCGCCACCGCGGCTGACCGTGCCGCCGCGGCCATGAAAAAACACGATCTGCACGCCGGCATCGCGCGCTATGTCGAGCAGTTCCACTTGAACCCGCTGCAGCGCCCAGCGCGAGGCGACGATGCCGCCGTCCTTGCTGCTGTCCGAATAGCCAAGCATCACCATCTGCTGGTCGCCGCGTGCGCGCAGGTGCAGGCGATACGCGGGGTCGGCGAATAGCGTCAGCAACGTGAGCGGCGCCACACGCAAGTCATCGACGGTTTCGAACAGCGGGGTGATATCGAGCGGTACGCTGCCGTCGGCGGCGACGAATGCCGCGCGCCGGGCCAATGCCAGCACGCCGAGAACGTCGGCAGCGTTGCGAGCCATGCTGATGATGTAGACACCTGCGGCGTCGCTGCCATAGCTGTCGCGCGCGTAGGCAAGTTGGTCGAACACCGCGTCGACGCCATTGCCGATGGCATCGTCGGGCGCGGCGAGTTCGGCCTCGCCCGCCGCGAACGGGCGCAAGCGGTCCGCCTGCACGGCCGCATCCAGACGTTCCCAGTCGGGGGCCCCGACTGCCGCGGCCAGCGCTTGCGCGTGCACGCGCGAATCCTGGCGCACGTCGAGCCGCGCCAAATGAAAGCCAAACGTGCGCACGCGCCACAGCAGGCGGCGCACGGCGAACCAGCCGGCGTGGAGGCCGGCGTTGTGCATCAGGCTGTTCGCGATGAGATCGATATCATCGCTGAACTGGCGCGCGTTGGCGTAGGCGGCGTCTTTTTCCGCAACGGTCGCGCGCAGACGCGCGCGGATCAGGCCCAGGAACACGCGGTAGGGCATGTCGTCATAGCGCGGGTTGAGCGCGTTCGAAGCGCCCGGCATCAGCCGGCGGTATTCCGCAATGCGCTCCAGGATCTGCGCATCGACGCCGACGTGATCGAGCGTCTGGCTCAAGGAGCGCGCCAACGCGGCGGTTTCCTTTTCGTAGCGCTCGATGATCAGCGCGCGCTGCGCTCGCAAGGTCGCGGCAATCGTGTCGGCGTTGACGTTCGGATTGCCGTCCATGTCGCCGCCGACCCAGGAACCAAAGCGCACCAGCGCCGGCAACTCGGGGCATCGGCCGTATACCGCGATGACCGCGGCTTCGAGCACTTCGTAAAAGACCGGGACAACCCGGTACAGCGGATCGCCGAGATAAAAGCCGACGTGCTCGAATTCGTCCTGCACGCGCGGGCGCACGTGCGAGGTTTCAGCCGTCTGCCATGCCGAGGTCAATGCCATGCGCAAACGCGCCAGGTCCGCCGCGCGCTCGCCGGGCGTGAGCTGCCCGTCGAGATCGTCGATCAGGCATCGGACGATCACCTGCTCTTTTTCGAGCAAAGTGCGCCGGATCGCTTCGGTGGGGTGCGCCGTGAACACCGGCTCGACGTCGGTGCGCGCCAACCAGCCGGTCAGTTCTTCGAACGTCACGCCCGCTTCGCGCAGGCGCAGCAGCGCGTCGTGCAGGCTGTCCGGTTGAGGCGTGGCGAGCGCGCGTTCGTACTCGCGCCGACGGCGGATGCGATGCACGCGCTCGGCGATGTTCACGACGCGGAAGTAGGCGGCGAATGCGCGCGTCAGCCGATCCGCGAGGGCGGGCTCCAGGCCCGTGAGTTGTTCGGCGAGTTCAGTGGGTTCCGCGCCGGTGGCGCGCAGGCGGATTGCGGTCGTGCGCAGGCGCTCGATCGTGGCCAAGAAGTCAGCGCCGTGCTGTTCGGCCAGCATCTCGCCAACGATGCCGCCCAGGCGATGCACATCCTCGCGCAAGGGCCCGTCGTTCGGCAGGAATTCGATGTCGCGCTGTTTGTTCACGCCGTTCCGCTAGGCGAGGATGCCGGCCTCCACTGTGACACGGAATGGTGCATCGCACAAACCCGGGTCACGGAAGCGTGAACGGCGTCGCGGTCGGCGTCCCGGCGGCATCTATCTCTCCATCCGGAATGCGAGATATAATGGCGGTCCCTCGCCTCCGCCGAGGGGCGCTGCATCCCGCCTGCAAGGCGGGAGACGCTCGGCGGAATCCGCTTCAACGCAAGGGCGCCCAGTGAGTTCCGGAACCGCCGGACTCTACAACCCACTGGAGATTCGCCAATGAACGCTCAAGTAAAACCGTCTGCCGCTGCGGAAGATTTCAAGGTTGCCGACCTGTCGCTCGCCGATTGGGGCCGCAAGGAAATCGACATCGCCGAGCACGAAATGCCGGGCCTGATGTCGATCCGCAAAAAACACGCTGCCGCCAAGCCGCTGGCCGGCGTGCGCGTGACCGGATCGCTGCACATGACGATCCAGACCGCCGTGCTGATCGAAACACTCAAGGACATCGGCGCGAACGTGCGCTGGGCGTCGTGCAATATCTTCTCGACCCAGGACCATGCCGCCGCCGCGATCGCGAAATCCGGTACGCCGGTGTTCGCGTGGAAAGGCGAGACGCTGGAGGAATACTGGGACTGCACGCTCGATGCGGTCACCTTTCCGGGCAACAAGGGCCCGCAACTCGTCGTCGACGACGGCGGTGACGTCACCCTACTGATCCACAAGGGTTACGAACTCGAGCAAGGCGACAAGTGGGTAGAGTCCGAGTCCTCATCGCACGAAGAACAGGTGATCAAGAACCTGCTCAAGCGTGTGGCGAAGGAGCGTCCGGGCTTCTGGACCACGGTCGTCAAGGACTGGAAGGGCGTCTCGGAAGAAACCACCACCGGCGTGCACCGCCTGTACCAGATGATGGAAGCGGGCAAGCTGCTGGTGCCGGCGATCAACGTCAACGATTCGGTGACCAAATCGAAGTTCGACAACCTGTACGGCTGCCGCGAGTCGCTCGCCGATGGCCTCAAGCGCGCGATGGACGTGATGCTCGCCGGCAAGGTCGCGGTCGTGTGCGGCTATGGCGACGTCGGCAAGGGTTCGGCGCATTCCCTGCGCGCCTACGGTGCGCGCGTGGTCGTGACCGAAATCGATCCGATCAACGCCCTGCAGGCGGCAATGGAAGGCTTCGAGGTCAACACGGTGGAGAGCACGCTTGGCCGCGGCGACATCTACGTCACCACGACCGGCAACAAAGACGTGCTGACTCTCGATCACATCAAAGCGATGAAGGACCAGGCGATCGTCTGCAACATCGGCCACTTCGACAACGAAATCCAGGTCGACGCGCTCAAGACCCACGCCGGCGTCAAGCACGTCAACATCAAGCCGCAGGTGGACAAGTATACTTTTGCTAACGGAACCTCGATCTTCCTGCTGGCCGAAGGCCGCCTGGTCAATCTCGGCTGCGCCACCGGCCATCCGAGCTTCGTGATGTCGAACTCGTTCTCGAACCAGACCTTGGCCCAGATCGACCTGTGGGCGAACAAGGAAGCCTATGAGAAGACCGTCTACCGCCTGCCGAAGAAGCTCGACGAGGAAGTCGCGCGCCTGCACCTGGAGAAGATCGGCGTGAAGCTGACCAAGTTGACGGATGCGCAAGCGGCATATCTGGGCGTGTCGGTCGATGGGCCGTACAAGCCGGAGCATTACCGCTACTGAGTAGTAATGGCGGGCGCGGAAAACGCGCCCGCTTTCTTTCTGCACTGATCCACCAGATGGCGCGCATGATTCCGATCAGCTTCGAATTCTTTCCGCCCAAGACCGACGAGCAGAAGGCGACGCTCGACGCGGCGCTGCCGAAGCTCAAGTCACTGGGCCCCGACTACGTCAGCGTCACGTTTGGTGCCGGCGGTTCGACGCTGTCGTATACGCCCGAGACGGTGCGTCAATTGCGCGACGTTCACGGGCTGGATGCGGCGCCGCATGTGTCGTGCATGGGCGGGACGCGCGAGGAAATCCGCACGCTGCTTGCGCACTACCAGGCCATGGGTTGCCGCCGGATCGTCGCGCTGCGCGGCGATCTGCCGTCCGGCATGGCCGGCTATGGCGACTTCCGCTACGCCAGTGAACTCGTCAGCTTCATCCGCAGCGAAAACGATGGTTTCTTTCACATCGAGGTGGCGTGCTATCCGGAGATGCATCCGCAGGCGAATGATGCGCAGGCCGATCTGAAAAACTTCATCGCCAAGGTCAACGCCGGCGCCAATGGCGCGATTACCCAGTACTTCTTCAACCCGGACGCGTACTTCCGCTTCGTCGACGATGCGCGCCGGCACGGGGTCACGGTGCCGATCGTGCCGGGCATCATGCCGATCTCGCAATACTCGCAACTGCGGCGCTTCTCGGATATGTGCGGTGCGGAAATTCCACGCTGGATCGCCAAGCGCCTCGAGGCGTTCCGCGACGATGCCGACGCGATTCGAGAGTTCGGCGCCGATGTCGTGGCCGACCTCTGCCGGAAATTGATTGCCGGCGGAGCGCCCGGTCTTCACTTTTATACATTGAACCGCGCCAAAGCGACGCTGGCGGTGCACGAACGCCTGCACGCCTGACTACCGGAAGTCCTGTTGGCTTGCGCGCCTGTTCACCCTCTCAACTTCGCGCTGAGGTATCGAAGCGCAAACGACTTCTCAGCATTGCGGTGAGCCATCGGCGCCGGATGATCACCGTTCGACACCTCAGAGCCCCGCA
>Ga0308173_10001527_pt1 | contig 11640 bp, 9 predicted proteins | sample PhyPR1_FD_203716 | JGI IMG/M metagenome (GOLD analysis project Ga0308173, IMG submission 203716) | Soil microbial communities from UC Gill Tract Community Farm, Albany, California, United States - DLSLS.P.R1 | ecosystem: Environmental > Terrestrial > Soil > Agricultural land | place: USA... | reverse complement strand
GTTCAGGAGGCCAGCCTGGCGTTGGACCTCGCGCTCGAGCGACTTGACGCGCGCCAGTGCCTCACCGGCCTGCGCTTTCCACGCGTGCGCACGGGTGCGAGCGTCCTCGAATTGCTTGACGACTGATTCGTATCGACGGGCGGGGACCATTCCAAAGAGCGCCGCCAGTTTGATCAGGAGATGCTTCACAGTCTGTTCTGAAGGCGTCAGTATACTATCGAGGATCCTGTGCCCTCATCACGCGACGCGTCCGAACGCCTGGTTCGACTCGAGCAGATTCTTTCGCAGACCCCATCCGTCTCCGACGCAGCCCCAGCGGGCAGCACGGATGCGGCGCACGTGCACCTCAAGGCCGTTCCAACCGAACGCATTCGTCTCTTGACGGCGGAACTGCAGGGCGCGGGCTCATCGGAACTGGACGAGAGCGACGCGGTGGTCATGAAGTTGTTGCTGAACGAGTACTCCAGTGCCGTAGGGCACCTGCGCGCGGTAGCCCGAATGGCCGCGGCAGCAGTGGATGGCGTTACTGCGCCCACGCTCGAGACCGAACGGGCCATCCGCCGCCACATCAAGACGATCGACGCACACGCCGCTGACTGGCGTGCGCGGAACAACGCCCGGGACTGACGCAGCAGGACCCGCCTCACCTCGCCGACGTCACAACCCGCTTCAATTCCACCATCGGACCGACGGTCGACCAGTCGAAGTCAAGGTACGTCGTCAGCGCATCGAGGCGTCGTTCGGGGGCCGCGCCGAGTCCCCAATACTCGCCGTTGTCGTAGATCACATCCTTGTTCCAGCGGATGTCGCCCCAGGGTGCGTCGGCAGGTCGCGAGCGGAACACGCCTCTCTGCGCGTGAAGGGTGCCGCGCCCGACGTGATACACGGGCGCGCCGACATCGACGAGCCGAACCCCTGATGCATACGCCTTGATGCAGAAGTTGCCGTCCATGTGAATCTTGGCGTTGCGGTACACCTCGTTGAATCCGCGCAGCCGGTGGGTGCTGTCTCGGTCCAGCAGCAGAAAATCCCCGGATGCATTCGTGTAGAACGGCGGCTTGATCTTGTTGACGACTTCCCAATTGCGCTCGTCCTCGAGCACGTCCCAGTCCATGAAGCTGACATCGCTATGTCCCTTCAGGTCATGACGGGCCGCCCGATAGAGGACACCGGATTCCAGCGCCCGACGCTTCAACAAGTCGATCACGCCGCGGCTCAGGTAAATGTCCGTGTTCGTCGTCAGGACGAATCGTGCACGCGCGCGGCGGCAGCCGACATTCTTGGCGATGAACTCCTGAAACTGAACGCGCGGATTCAGCGACACGGCGTCGTGATAGGCCGGGTCGACGACGAACGAGCGCAACTCGGATGGTCCCCAGTCCGGAAAGGCGTCCGCCAGTTCGGTGGCGAGGTACCGTCGGTTCGATAGCGGCCGCCACTCGACGAAGACGAATTCGTACGGAATTCCGGCGGCGGTCAATTGTGCGCGGTTGAAGTCGAGCGCCCGAAAGAAGCGGCCGTTGAAATCGCCGCCGAAGTCGTCGTTACGTCCGGTGAAGACGAGTGTTAGATAAGGGTCGGTATCGCTGGCCGCATCGTTCATCGCGATGCCGGCGCTGACCCGACCGCATGCGCCGTCACGCAGAGGTGCCAGCCGAGACGCCGCTCGAGCGCCCGCATGACGGGACCCGGAATCATGTTGAACGGGAATCCTTTGACGTAGCGATACTGCACGTAGTCGGCGACGCGATACGGGAAGATGTGATCGACAAAGATGTCGTCGACTGCGAAATCAGTCGCCTCGAGCCACTGCCGCAACGACGTCTTGGTATACGTGTAGGTCACCGGACAACCGGTCTGCGCCTCAGAGTTGCGCGCGACGACCTCATCGAGCCGCCAGAAGGCGCCATACGCCTCCTGCAGGACGATGGCGAAGACCTTCCAGGACCAGCGGTAGTACACCATCATCTTCAGCGTCGTTTGCGGACCCGTGAAAAATCGGCGGATCTGTTCGAGCACGCGCTCCGGGTGTGGCGTGTGGTGGATGACGCCGAACGAGTAGACCAGATCGTAGTGGGCCGGTTCGACGAACTCCGAGAGACGTTCGGCGTTGGCCTCGACGAAGGTAATTCGATCCTGCAGCCCGAAGATCTCTGCGCGCGTGCGCGCGAGTGCGAGGGAAGCGCTCGAGAGGTCGACAGCTGTGACCTGCGCGCCGGCGCGCGCGAAGTTCATCGTGTCGGTGCCGAGCCCGCACCCCACTTCGAGGACGCGTTTCCCGGCCCATCGATCGAACTCCGCAAAACCGGGAATGTGCGCCTCGACGAAATACTTGCGAGCCTCGACCTGCTCGAAGTACTCGCGCGTGCCGACCGGCGCCGCCGAGTGGCGGAGGTTGCAGGGGCGCCGGTTCCAGTACTCGCGAACCCGCTCAAGCGAGGTCTCGCCGAAGGTTGCGTGCTCGGTGATCGCAGGGCTCATGTCTGCCGGTCGAGCAAGCATCTTACACGCCTGGTGACACGTGCAGGAGCGTCATTGACCGTCTCTCGGGCGACCCCTATACTTTCTTGTTTCGAGACATCTTCCCATCTCATCAGGTACGCTACTAGCCTGCCGTCGCCCACCGGTAAGGCACGCATAAGTCTGCGTCAGGACGGGTGTTCATGAAGATATCTGTGATCGGACTCGGGAAGCTCGGAGCTCCGCTTGCGGCGGTATTTGCGAGCAAGGGTTTCCCCGTGGTCGGGACCGACCTCAACCCTTTGTACGTCGACGCGATCAATGAGGGTCGCACACCCGTCGATGAACCGCGCCTGCAGGAACTGATCACTGAAAACCGCGAGCGGTTGCGGGCCACGACCGACGGCGCGACGGCCGTCGCCGAGACCGATATCACCTTCGTGATTGTGCCAACTCCCAGCGGCCCGGACGGGCGGTTCACGAACACGTTCATCGTTGACGCGATGCAGATGGTCGGCGCCGGTCTCCGGAAGAAGACGTCCTATCACGTCATCGTGATCACCAGCACCGTGATGCCCGGTTCGACCGGGGGCGAGATCCGTGCGGCTCTCGAATTCCATTCCGGTCGCAGGGTCGGCGACACGCTCGGCCTGTGCTACAACCCCGAGTTCATCGCGCTCGGCAGCGTGGTACGCGACATGTTGTCGCCCGACATGATTCTGATCGGCGAGTCTGATGCCAGGGCTGGTGAGATCCTCGAGCGCATCTACGAGCGCAGCTGCGACAACAAACCAGCCATCCGGCGGATGAACTTCGTGAACGCCGAACTCACCAAGATTTCGGTCAACACCTTCGTCACGACGAAGATTTCCTACGCGAATATGCTGGCGGACATCTGCGATCGCATCTCGGGCGCGGACGTCGATGTGGTGACGCAGGCCGTCGGATCAGATTCGCGCGTCGGCGGCAAGTATCTGCGTGGCGCGATCGGCTATGGCGGGCCGTGCTTCCCGCGCGACAATGTCGCCTTTGCCGCGCTGGCGCGGTCGCTCGGCGCGCGCGCCGAACTGGCCGAGGCGACCGATACCGTCAATCAATACCAGGTCGAGCGGGTCCTCGGCGCCGTTCAGGCGCGGCTCGCCGATGCTGCTCCGGTTGGCATCCTCGGCCTGTCCTACAAACCCGATACGTCTGTCGTCGAACAGAGCCAGGGTGTGATGCTGGCGCGCCGTCTCGTCGAAGCCGGATACCCGGTGGTCGCGTTCGATCCAAAGGCGCTCGAAACCGCGCAGACGGCGATCGCCGGGACCATTACGGCCGCGACGTCCGCCGAGGATTGCGTCCGCCGCGCCGCGCTCGTGGTCGTGATGACGCCCTGGCCCGAGTTCCGGGCGATTCCGGCGGCGGCCTTCGCGCGCTCCCCTCGTCTGACAGTAATCGACTGCTGGCGGCTGCTCTCGCAGGAAGAGATTCGTCCCGTCGCTGATCTCGTGCACCTGGGGCGAGGTGCCGTCGACGGGCAGGTCGCCCTCACTTCAGCATGAACAAGACTGATCGTGTTGTCGTCACCGGCGCTGGGGGGTTCATCGGCGGCCACCTGATCGCCGATCTCCATCGGCAGGGTTATTCGCGTATCCGCGCGGTGGATATCAAGCCGTTCGACGAGTGGTACCAGCGGTTTGCCGACGTGGAAAACCTGTCGCTCGACTTGAGCGAAAAAGCGGCGTGCGCACGGACCTGCGAGGGGGCATCCGAGGTCTACAACCTCGCGGCCGACATGGGCGGCATGGGCTTCATTGAGCTGAACAAGGCGCTCTGCATGCTCACCGTCCTGATCAACACCCATATGCTGATGGCGGCCAAGCAGGCAGGCGTGCAGCGCTTCTTCTACTCGTCATCCGCCTGCGTCTACGCCGCGGAAAAGCAGACGAGCGCGGCGGTCACTCCGTTGCGCGAAGGGGATGCGTACCCGGCGATGCCGGAAGACGGCTACGGCTGGGAGAAGCTGTTCAGCGAACGCATGTGTCGCCACTTCACCGAGGATTTCGGGCTCGAGACGCGCGTGGCGCGTTACCACAACGTCTACGGGCCGTTCGGCACCTATGCTGGTGGCCGCGAGAAGGCGCCGGCGGCCGTGTGCCGCAAGGTCATCCAGGCCCAACTGTCAGGGTCTGGCGAGATCGAGATCTGGGGTGACGGCGAACAGACGCGCAGCTTCACCTACATCGATGACTGCCTGGTCGGTACGCAGCGCCTGATGCACAGTGACATCCGCGAGCCACTGAACGTCGGCAGCGATCAACTGGTCACGATCAACCAACTCGTGGACATCGTCGAGCGGATTGCGGGAGTCCGGCTGACGCGTCGCTACAAGCTGGATGCGCCAAAGGGTGTCCGGGGCCGTAACAGCGACAACACGCTGATTACGCAGCAACTCGGGTGGGCGCCGTCGGTTCGTCTTGAAGACGGGATGCGCCACACCTATGAGTGGATACACGGCGAGATGACGAAGCAGACTCGTCGCACTGTGTTCGTGTAGGCATGGTCGTGCGCTCCGCACCCGCGCAGCGACTGCTCGAGCGTCCAAAGATCAGCTTCGTTTTTCCGGTTCACGATCCGGAGTACGGTGGTGACCTGCTTGGACGTACCCAGCGACACATCGATGCGCTGATCGAGCTGGCCAACCGGTACCGCCTGCTCTCCGAAATCATCATCGTCGAATGGAATCCCAGGCAGGACCGGGCCCCCTTCCGGGAATCACTTCACTGGCCGGACGACCTCGGACACGTCTGCCTCCGGTTCCTCGAGGTGCCCGCGGAAATCCACCGCCGCCTGCCCAACGCCGATCGGATCCCGATCTTCGAGTACATCGCGAAGAACGCTGGCCTTCGCCGGGCCCGTGGGCAATTCCTGCTGGCGACGAACCCCGACCTGTTCTATAGCCCCGCGCTCGTCCGGTGGCTTGCCCGCGCGTCACTCTCGCCTGAGACGTTCTATCGAGTCGACCGGCAGGACCTGTCTGAGGAAATCCCGAGCGATCTGAGTCTCTCCCGTCGACTGCGGTTTTGCTCGCAGCACGTGGCGCATGTGCATGCGCTCTTTGGCTCGTACGAAGGCGGGGATGCCGCTGCCGCCCGACGCCTCAGCGACGAATACGACCAGTGGCTTCACGGAAGAGGGACGGACACGCCTGACCCGCGCCTGATTCTTCCCGCCGACGGTCTCCACCGCAATGCCGCTGGTGACTTCTTCCTCATGGAGCGGGACTGGTGGCATCGGTTGCGCGGCTATCCGGAGCTGTACACGCACGCGCACATCGATGCGATTCTCTGCTGGATGGCGGCGAGCGCCGGGCTCACCCAGGAAGTCCTCCCCGCTCGCTGTCATCTGTATCACCAGGCACACCATCGAGCGAGCCATGGGGGTTTTCCGCAGACCGACTGGAAGCCATGGTACGAGCGGTACCGGGAGGCCGTTCGTCCGAACTCGCCGCGCAGGGGTTCGCCGATGGTGGTGAATCTTCCAGACTGGGGATTGGCAAACGAGGTGCTGCCTGAGTGGGAGGCTGGCCCCCGGCTCGTTCAGGTGCAGGCCGTTTCTGGCGAACTCAACGAAGACGCGCAACGCGTCTTGACGCAGAGGCTGACCCAGGCGGAGACACTGCTCGCGTGGACGCGGACAGATCTCCAACGCACGACGGCGTGGCTGGAAGCGGCAGCGCAGACGCAAGCTAACCTGAGAGCCGCGTGGCGCGAGGCGAGGTCTGCCTACGAGCTTGAGCGGGCTTCGGCGCAGCGCAAGTTGCACAGGACGCAACGTGCTCACAAGCTCGAGCGGAGCGCACTCGAAGCCGCGTTGCACCAGGCGGAGGTTGCTCACCGGTCAGAGGCCGCCCTTCGCCGCAACCTGGAGTCCAGCACGGCGTGGCGTATCACCGGGCCAATCAGGCGGGCCTTGACCTCCTTCGCCAGCCTCCGCCGGGCAGTGAGACCGTCTCCGCGCCGGCACGATGTCAAAGCCAGCCGCTTGAAAGGAAACGAGAACAGTCTTACTGCGAAACCGAAACAAGGGCAGACACGCAACCCCAGTCCTCCACCTGCCTCAGCTCCGGCGGTGGGACTTCAGGTCTCGTCGCTTGATTCTTCAGCTCCAGTGACCAAAACGGGTGCGCCGGTGCTACCGCAATCGCTGTCAGAACGCATCGACGACTCGTTGCGGGTCTTCCACGTGCCGGGCGACGCGCCCCGCGTCAGCCTCGTGGCGGACAGCATTAACGCCAGTAGCTTGTTCGGCGGCATGGCTATCGCGGTGGTTATGGCGGCTTTACTCGCGCGTCATCTTGGCGCACGGCTCCGAGTGATCACGTTGACCGAGCCGCCGGAACCGGGCAACGTGGCCGACGTGTTCAGCACACATCGAATCCCGTGGAGCAGCGACATCGAGTTCGTCCATGTGGGGCCCGAACGCCAGGAGGAAGTGCCTGTCGCGGATGACGAGCTGTTCCTCACGACTTCCTGGAAGAGTACCCGTTGCGTGCTGCCGATGGTCGATCCCAGGCAGGTTGTCTATCTAGTGCAACAAGACGACCGCCTGTCGTACGCGCAAGGCGATGACCGGCTGCGTTGCGTCGAGACCCTGTCCGATTCCAACGTCCGGTTCGTCGTCAACGGGCGCGGCCTGTTCGAACATCTGACCGGGGGACCGGATGCGCTGCCCAACGTTCTCGCACATGGCGTCTGGTTTGAGCCGGCTTTCCCGAGCTTTTATCGCAAGAGCGATGAGATCGATCCCGCCGGAGGGAAACGGCAACTCTTCTTCTATGCGCAGCCGAATAATCTCCTGAATCTCTATTGGCGTGGATTGGATGCGATCGGTGCCGCGGTCCAGGAAGACGTACTCGACCCAGCCGAGTGGACCTTCCACGTGGCGGGGCCGGATACGGTACCCGTCGAGCTGCCGCGCGGCGTGCGGACGAATATGGCCCAGAACCTGCCCTGGCAGGATTATGTGAAGCTTGTCCGCCGCATCGATGTCGGACTCTGTTTGATGGAGGCGCCCCATCCGAGAGATCTTCCGCTCAATCTGGCGGCATCAGGTGGCGTGATAGTAACTAACCAGCACGGGGGTGAGACTTCGCTCGCGGCGGGTTCGACCCGGATCATCCGTGTCGAGTCCGGCATCGAAAGCCTCAAGGGCGGGATTGTGGAGGCGGTCGCCCGCGCTGCTAATCGAAATCTTCATCAGGCCGAGCCTGATGCTGTTCACATCAACCGGGACTGGGAAGTGGCACTTGCGCCTGTGCTGGCAGCCCTCTACCCGGACCGCAGATTGAGTTAGAAATGTTTCAGGCCGCTGTGCGCCCGCCGATTGCATTCGAGGGGTTCGCGAATGCGCCATTCGACGAACGCCTGCTTGCGCTCACATCACGTCGGCGACGCATTGCGTACTACTACGAGTGGCCCGACACGTGTACCTTCCGGTACCGCGTGCTCAACATGATCCAGGCGCTTCACGCCTGGCCGGAGGGCGGCATCTCCGCGTCGTGGTTCTGCCGCGCCGACCTCAGTGAGATGCATCGCTTTATCGATCACGCCGACGCGCTGGTGATCTGCCGCGCCTTGTACACACCCGCGCTCGAGCGGATGGTGATTCGAGCGAAGGCGCGCCACATTCCAGTCGTGTTCGACTGCGATGACCTAGTGTTCGATCCCAGATACGTTCCGCTGCTGTTGAAGAGCCTGGATCTGGATCCGAACAATGAGAACACCCTTCAGGACTGGCACGCCTGGATGGCCCGACACGGCGCGGTCATGCGTCTCTGCGAACGCGCGATTGCTACCAATGAGATTCTCGCCGGGAAGATGGAGTCCAGTGCGGGACACATTCGATCCCAGGTCATCCCAAACTTCCTCCACGATGTGCAGCAGGCCATTTCCACGGAGCTCTACGAAGCCAAGCGGAAGGCAGGCTTCCAGTCGGACGGCACAATTACCGTTGGTTACTTCAGCGGAACCGCGACGCACAACAGGGATTTCGCGGTGGCGGCCCCGGCACTGGCACGGCTGATGGACGAGGACCCGCGAATCAAGCTGCGCGTTGTCGGCTTCCTCGAACTGAAGGGCGGCTTGGAGAAATACGGGTCTCGCGTCGAGTTCTTTTCGCTGCAGGACCCCATGAACCTGCAGCGCCTGATCGCCGAAGTCGAGATCAATATCGCGCCATTGCAAAACAACCTGTTTACCAATTGCAAGTCGGAGCTGAAATATTTCGAGGCGGCAATCGCAGGCACGATTACCATCGCGACGCCGACCGCCCCGTTCGCCCGCGCAATCGTGGACGGCGAGAACGGCTTCCTTGCGACGGCGATTGAGTGGGACGACAAGCTTCGGGCCGCTTGCGCAGTGGTCGAGGAGCCGGCACATTACGCGGCCATGGCGCAGCGTGGGTTCGAATTGGCGGAGCGTAACTATGGCTGGAATCGCCATGCTGCCCTGATAGCAGCCACCGTCCTCGATTCGGCCTCGACGCCTGTCGGGATTAACGAGCGCCTGGACTCTCCATGGGCCATTGAAAATTGAATGGGAGGCCTTCGTCATCGGCGGACGCACGCACCCGCACTGCTCCTCAGGAAGGAAATCTCGTCGAGAAGACTTCTGAAAATGACCAACTACGACTCGCAGGCCGCAACTCGCTATCTCGACCTCCTCAAAGGTTGCCTCACCCGGATGCTCTTTCCCGACGTGTCCTGGGACTGGGACCTGGCGAGCAAGCGGCCCTTTGATCCGGATGTTCGGAGGGAGGGGCAAGATTGGCCGACCGAAGCTGAAACGATGGTCGGGCTGCGCCGTCTCGATAATCTTCATCAATGCACGCAGACGGTCTTGCGCGAAGGCGTGCCCGGGGACTTCGTGGAGACCGGAGTCTGGCGTGGTGGATGCTCAATCCTGATGCGAGCCGTCCTGGAGGCCTACGACGATACCGAACGATCAGTCTGGCTGGCGGATTCGTTCCAGGGGCTTCCTGCACCCTCGCCGGCAGACTATCCGCAGGATGCAGACGATCCGCACGCGACGTTTTCCTCCTATCTCGGAGTTTCGCTCGAGACGGTTCAGTCGAATTTCCGACGCTACGGCCTGTTAGATGATCGAGTCAAGTTTCTGCCGGGCTGGTTCCGCGACACGCTACCGGTTGCACCGGTCGAACGGATCGCTGTCCTGCGGCTCGACGGTGACATGTACGAATCTACGCACGTTGCGCTGACGCACTTGTATCCCAAACTGGCGTCAGGCGGCTTCTTGATCGTGGACGACTACGGGGCGCTGCAGAATTGCCGTCGGGCCGTTGAAGACTTCCGGCAGGCGCACGACATTACAGAGCCGATGGCTACCGTGGACTGGACCGGCACGTATTGGCGTAAGCGCTGACAGTCACACCAACGGATCTACGCCGCTGAACGACGGTCCCCAGCCTTCTGGGCGATCACGAAGAGAATGTCGTACAGATTCAGGTACAACGACCAGTTCAGCAAGCCACTGCGCTTGAGCGCATCGAACAGCTTCCGCTGGCGGTGCTTGATCGTCAGCATGATGTAGGCCATGGTCTCAGCGCTGCGATACATTCCATCGTGTTTGACATAGCGCACGGTGAAACCCTCGCGCTCGAGCAGTTGCGTCAAGGTGCCTCTGGAGAAGTAATGCAGGTGCGTGGGCGGGTGGATCTGGCGCCACTTGCCACCTCGTAGACGTGCCGTCAGGCTGCCGATGTCACCGGTGGTGATCGCCAGGTATCCTCCCGGACGAAGAATCTCGGCCGCCTTGCGCACGTAGATGTCGGGGTCCGCCAGGTGTTCGATGGTATCCCACATGCATACGACGTCGACCGGCTTTTGCAGCGGCAACGCGGCGAAATCGCCCGCTACCGCGTCGAGTTGCAGCTGCTCCCTTGCGTACGTCACGGCATCCGTCGAGATGTCGATTCCAGAAACCGATTTGAACTCGCGTTGCGCCACGTGCAGGAAGAAGCCGTACGCACAGCCCACCTCCAAAAGCGTCGCCGATTGGGGAGCATCCACGTGACGGGCGAGCACCCGTAGCCGCTCTCGGAAATGCAGCTCGATCAGGTTTCGCTCGGCCACATAGTCGTTGTATTCCTCACCAGTAAAGTAGGCACTCGAATACAGCCGCTCGAGTTCCTCGTGACTCAGCTTGAGGTTGGCCGTGATGAACCCGCAGGATTGACACTGGAGCAAGCCCGGCAAATGGGAAGGGCTGTATCGACCTCCGCACACCAGACACGTCTTCTCGCTCACGCCGGACGGCCGTTCACGACTTCGTCCACGATATACAAGGGGCGACTCTTCACCTCGTCGATGATGCTACCCAGGTACTCGCCTAACACCCCGAGAAACATCAGTTGCAGGCCGCCCATGAAGAGCACGACCATGATCAGCGACATGTAGCCCGGCGGGAATTGTCCGCCGCGCATAAACGCCAATACCAGCCAGACAGCGTAGAGTCCACCAAGCATCGCAATGAACAGTCCGAGGATTGTCGCAATGCGCAGCGGCACCTTGGAGAACGACACGATCCCGACCAGAGAAAAGGACAGGAGTCGTCGCAACCTGTACTTAGTCGTCCCGGCCACACGGGGCGCGCTGACGAAATCCACTTCGCTTCGCGTGAATCCGACCCACTGGAACAGGCCTCTGAGGAAGGGGTTATGCTCGCGCACGGACGTCTGGAAGACGCGTACCACCTTGCGAGAGATCAGCCGGAAATCCGCCATCCCATCACGGATCCGGACTGGCGACAGGGCATTCTGCAGCCAATAGAAGACGCTGGAGGCCCACTGCTTCGACGTCCGTTCGGAGTCACCGTATTTCCGCACCGTCTGCACGATATCGTGGCCATCTTCGAAGCGGGCCAGCAGGAGCGGGATGACTGACGGTGGGTGCTGCAGATCGGCGTCCATCATGATGGCCGCGTCTCCGGTAGAGTGATCGAGCCCGGCAATCAGAGACAGCTGGTGCCCGAAACGTCGTGACAAGTGAATCACTGTCGTGCCCGGGCGCTGCCCCGCCAGATCCTTCAGCACATCGAAGGTCCGATCGGTCGAGCGATCGAGGACGTAGATCAGGTGAAATCGATAGCGGTCCGCTAGCCTGTCGAGTTCGCGGGTTAG
>Ga0308173_10001526_pt1 | contig 11641 bp, 17 predicted proteins | sample PhyPR1_FD_203716 | JGI IMG/M metagenome (GOLD analysis project Ga0308173, IMG submission 203716) | Soil microbial communities from UC Gill Tract Community Farm, Albany, California, United States - DLSLS.P.R1 | ecosystem: Environmental > Terrestrial > Soil > Agricultural land | place: USA... | reverse complement strand
TCGGGAGGCGAAGTCCCTGGCGACTACGGAGAAACTGACGTCAGCCATGGACCCGCCTCCCTACTTGTTCTTCCGATTGTACTCGTCTATCGCCAAGCAGGCCCGCTCAAACTGCTCGTACGTGAGAAGGTCTGCCTCCCACGGCCTGATGTGAAGGATGTGCGCGAACGCGAACTCGTACTTGGCCCGCTTGAGTTCGTGCGGGGTCAGGCTTTTCCCGACACACGCTCCGCAGGCTCCACGCCCTCCGCGATGTAGGCGTCGAGGGCCGCCTGCTCCTGGGTAGTGATGGTGCCAGCGTCGCGCTTGTCGACGAGGGTGCGGACGAGCTGTGCCTTCTCGTCGTCGGTGAGGTCGAAGGAAACGTCGGCCATGCAGAACTGGACGTCGTCCCACTTGAGGGTCGGCGTGGTGCGCTTGAGGTACACGTACAGCAGGCCGTGGAAGGCGAGCACCGAGGAGTTGCCCACGGCCTCGACCCACGCCCCGAAGGTGAGGCCGGTGTGCCGCTCGATCGCTTCCACCTCGGGGTTCATGAGGCGGGTGGGGTCGAAGTCCCACTTGAGCGGGTCGGCGCCTTCGGGCTGGTAGACGAAGTGCATTACTTATCCAATCCCTTCCGTGTAGCGGTCGACTGCCCGCTCCAGGAAGCCTTCGGTTGTGGTGTGTTGGTGCATCTTGAGTGGGTCGGTGAACCACCCGCTCTTGACGTGTTGCAGGTACCAGTGCCGCTTATTGCCGAACAGGGGGTGGATGTTGGTGCCGCTGTCCAGCCCTTGCAGGTTGTACGGACCTGATGCCTTGATGGTTACCGAGGGGGAGCCTAGCCCGTTGGACTTGCTCACGGTTATGTGAGACCGGGCCACGGTTTCGGCTAGGCCGTTCCGCTTCGGTAGGCGTGCGAGTGCGGAGGCGCGCAACTCGCCCGCAATCCCCATGTGTGCTTCGTACAGGGCGTCCCCGAGCTTCCGCTCGAGGCCGCCGTCTCCGGCCTTGATGAAGGCAACGCCGAGGTCGACAGCCTCGTGGACCCCAAGGATCTCGACCTCGACGAACCCCATGGCTAGACCGTGGTGTCGGTGCTCATGTACTCAATGGTCGCCGCCGAGTTGGTGCCGTCGTACTGGGCGGTGAATGCGTACTTGGTGTTGGTGATGTCCGTGTCCGAGACGTCGGGGGTGCCAGAGTCGAAGAACGTCATCGGGAGCTTGATGCGGAACGTCTCCTTGAAGGTGGAGGCGATGGTGGGGCCGACCCACTCCAGGATCAGGGAGGTGCTGGTGTCGGCGGCGAACTTGTCGGCAAGGCTGGTCTTGTCGGTGAAGTCCTGCTCGAGGCTGCCGCTGATCTTGAAGAAGTCGCTCCACAGCGGCTCCGACTTGGTGCCGGGGGCACCAGCGGCGTTCGCGTAGAACCGGTCAGTGTTCTGGGGCCGCTCGAACTTCACGTCGACCTTGGTGACGCCGGTGATGGCAGCCTCGGAACCGAAGGTGCCGATCTTGACGGCGAGCTGGCCGCCGTGGAAGGGCGCCAGGCCGGTGGCGTACGAGGGCGCCGCAAGCACCTGGATCTCGGAGACGTTCTGGAAGTCGAACTCCCAGGTGGAGTTGAGGATGCCCTTCACGCCGCACGAGAACGCCGCCGACAGGACCTTGCCGCCGAGGAACGAGTAGGGGCGGATGGTGCCGGTGGTGTCGGGGACGCCCACCTGGCAGGTGAGGGACTTGCCCACGTTGTCGCCCAGGGTGTGGGTCTGCAGCCAGGCGGCTGTGGTGGCCTGCTGGACCACCGTGGGGGTACCGCCGAGCAGGTTCTGGAACAGGAGGCCCATGCCCTTGTTCGCGACCTCGAGGTCGATGGAGCCGTTGCCCTCCACGACGGAGACAACGCGGCGCGAGCCGAGCTGTACGCCCCGGCCACCGGCGAGGCCACCGCCCTGAACGATTGTCTTCTTCTTGGAGAACGACTCCTTGTCGAACTCGAGGAACTTGGTCGGCGCGACGTATGTGCCGTACGTGCTCTCTGCGGCGTAGCCGAAAGAGCCAGCGAGGCCGGAACCGATGGACATCTATCAGCCCTCCGTGGGGTCAGGAGCCGCAGACGGCTCGGGGTTGGCGCGGGCCTGCTCCGCAGCCGTGTCTTCGTTGTGAGCCTCGGTAGCGGCCTTGTCGGCGCACTCCCAGTTGCCTTGCTGGCAGGTGTAGTTGTAAACCTGGTCAGCGGGGAACTCGACTACCTGTCCCGGGAGGACGAGGCGCCCGCCCAGGCCGGGCACGTTGCGGGCTTCGCCCGAGACGTTCTTGATCTTCGGCACTTCGTTCTCCTAGATACGGGCTCGGTAGTTGACGCGGAACAGGGCGATGGCGTGTGCCCCGTGCTCTGTCTGGTTCTGCATGAGCGAGATCCTAGTTCCTACCGACGTCCACAGCATGCCGGGTATGTCTAGGCTCGGGTTGGCTCGCAACGCGGTCTCGGCTGCGGCCATGGTGGCGAAGGCGTTGTCGCGGGCCAGTTTGGCGTCGACTTCGCCCACCCACGACGAGGCGGCACACACCACGTAGCCGGACTCGTCGCGGGCGGTGTAGTTGGCGTTGGCCCAATCCTGCTCGGCGTTGGCCGAGAATGCGGCGTTGGGACTGTCGGGGTCGTCTACGCCGATGAACAGGGCGTCGACTCCTCGGTCGCCAGAGACGCCCAGGCCGTCGTACACCACCACGTTCGGCAGGGCCGTCGTCAGGGTGGTCACCAGGGCGTCGATGAGGGCGGGGATGCGTGTGGTGTTCACGCAATGCCTCCGAACCACGGGCCGTCAGAAAGCAACTCGAGGGCGGCGGGCGGCAGACTCCACGGGTGCCCCTGCCGGGTAGCCAGCATGTCGGGGCCACCCATGGACGGGCGACGGCTTCCGCCGCGAGTCATCTTCCACAGGTGCTCCACCGTCACGAGGACGGCAAGGTGCCAGGTGTCCGGGCATGTGGCCCAGCCAGCGGTGTACGTGACGGTGTACGCCCCGGCCAGGGTGCCCAGGTCGGTGCGGTACACGATGCCGCTCTTGGCGTCGAACGTGAGGCTGGTGGGAGAAATCACCGGCCACGACGTGAGCTTGGTGGTGACGCTGGTGATGGAGACAATGGGCCGGTGCGACAGCAGAAATGCTGCGGCCCGCGTCTCCACGTCCTCGGTGAAGGTGGTCACCTCGAGGGGGCCGGTGCGTGCCTCGACGAGTCCGCGCGCCGCTCCCAGGTACCGGGCGAGCAGGTCGTCGTCGGCGCTTGTCTCGAGGTTGAGTTGTTCCTTGGCGTCGGCCAAGGTGGGCAGGGCCACGGTCGTTACCGCTTCTCAGCCGGAGGGGTCTTGGCGCGCTTCGACTTGGGGGCCCCGGCCTGCTCGCGCGCCCACGCGGCGAGGTTGACGCTGGTGGGGTCCGTGTCCTGCTGCGCGAAGTAGTCCGCGAGGGTGGCCCAATCCCAGCCACGGGACTCGCGCACCGCGTCGTAGTGCGCGGCGAGGTCCTCGGTGACCGAGTAGTCGTTAGTGCCGTTACTGATAGCCATGGTGGCCTCCTAGGAGTGGTCGGAGCAGGTGCACTTGCCGGGCACGTCGGGGCAAATGAGTACGTCGCCCCGTTGCAGGTGCTCCCGCATCGGCTCGCCGCATTCGTCGTGCAGTACCTCTGCCATGGTAGTTCTCCTTTAGGCGTGCTCAGGGGGCCGAGGGTAACCCTCGGCCCCCTGAGTTCATGCTAGAAGGTCGGCGCCACGAGGCCGTTGCCAACGGTGGCGTTGCCACCGATGATGCCAACGGCGGTCGGGTACCGCTCGGCGGAGAACGCGGCGTAGCCGTAGACAACCAGCTTCACCGTGAGCTGCCCACCGAGGGTCTCCTCAAAGCGGAGCTGGCGCGGCAGGCCGTCGCCCTCCTCCCACAGGAGGCAGTCGGCAGACCGGTACACGAACACCAGGTCCTCCGGGCCGGTACCGACCGAGGTCGGCACGTTGGCGTCGGTGATGACCGGCAGACCCTGGAGGTAGCCCACCGGGGTCGACAGGGGCACGTCGCTCGGGTGAGCGCCGAACCCGCCGAGGGCGTTCGTCGGGCCCGCGTAGCCGGGCACCACGAGGGGCCGGTTGCTGGAGTCGGTCTGGCCCACGAGCCAGTTCCAGCGGCGGGGGTGCATGAGGATCGCGTCAGGCGCCATGAAGCGGGCGGTCTGGACGGCGTTGACCTCGCCAGCGACCTTGGTGTAGAAGGTCGCCGGGGTGGCGGCGGCGCCGAACGCGGTGGCCTGGTGACCGCCCGCGTTCTGGATGCCCTTGGTGCCGGTGCCGGTGCCGGTGATGAGCTGGGTGTCCAGGTTCACGGCGTAGGCGCCCGCGAGGTCGAGGTACACGAGCTGGTCGATGCCAGGCGTACCGCGCTCGAGGGACTGGCGGGAGACGTCCTGCTGACCGGCGATGGTCTGGACGTTGATCTGCACGTCCGCCCACACCTGGTCGGTGCTCTGGACGTTGCTGTTCTGGGTGGCCTGGATCGCCGTGGCGGCACCGGTCGTGCCACGCGGGATGTAGAACACCATGCCCTGGTCGGGCAGGGGGAGCTTCTGCACCGTGTTGGCGAACGGGCGACCCGCACGCGCAATCAGGGCAGCCTGCTCGACGAGGTACTGCGGGACCACGAGGCTCGCGTACGAGGTGGTGGTGGTCGCACGCTTGGAGACGCCCTCGCCCTCGACCTGCACCTCGCGGGCGTGCCGCATGAGACGCTCGCGGGCGTTGAAGTCGCCGTTGACCTGGGCGTTGTACGAGTCGGAGAAGAACGAGGACTCGCCCCGCGCGGACTTCTCGGCGGTGTACATCCGCTCCTCGCGGGTGACCACGGCGGGGGCGCCAGCGCGCTCCTCCTTGGTCTCCGCAGCCTGGGCGGCGGCGTGGTCGGCGACGGCGGCACGGGCCTCCGTCTCGACGGCGTTGTCGATCTCGGTCTGGCGGGACCGGATCTGGGTGGCCAGCGCAGACGCGCGGGCTTCCTTCTCGTCGGTGAAGTCCTCGACGGCAAGCGAGGTGAGCCCATCGAGCTCGCGCTTGTCCGCCTCCTGCTTCTCCCGGAGAAGGTCAACGAGGCTCTTAGCCATCGTCGTAACCTTTCTGGAAAGAGGGGTGGGGGTTTACATCACCGGCGTCAGGTGCCCTCGCGGGCGGCGTAACTTTCCGGGGTAGTACTGGAGGCTGGGTGCTCGCGCGGCGCAGCCAGTTCTGAGGGTGCCACAAGTGTCCCGTTTTTCCAGCGTCTAAAACCGAGTAGCGCGATTTGGAACGCATACCGGTTGACTGGCTGCGGGTACAGCGCCTGCACCTGCTTGTACGACAGGTACTTCTGATCCTTCACCATGTAGCGGAGGATGTCGTGGGCGTTCGTGTGGGCGGTGGAGCACAGGTACACCCGGTTGGCCTCGACGTCAGGGCCGCCCATCCCTTTCGGCCAGATGTGGTGTACCTCGCCCGACAGGGCGGCTGGCCGGTGGTCGGCTACGCAGAGGCACTCGGGCATGCCGGAACCTTACGCGCCGTTGCGCGCATGCAACGTCACACGCCCGCTGCGGCCCGCAGCATGGCCTGTCGCCGCCGAACCCCCTCCGCGCGGGCGTCCGCCTTGCCCCGGTTGTCTTCGGCCGCCAGAAGGGCACGCACGGCCTCCAAGTCCGCCGCCGTGGCCGCGCCCCTCGCCAGGCGGTCCACGGTGTCGAACCCGAGGCCCGTCGAGCGGAGCTTCACATCGGTGCCGTCGTTCGCGGGGTACGTGACCACCGACACGTCGAACAACTGCACCTCGCGCACCCAGCGCTTGGTGTAGTTCTCGTTCCACTCCTGCCGGGTGGCCCGGAACGCGAACGACATCTGGTCGATGTCGCCGCGAGACATAGCCGAGCGCACCGTCTGGGCGAGCGGAGACTCCATGTCGAGGCTGGGCACGTCGCAGTAGAGGCCGGTGTTGTCTTCGCGCAGCGACAGGGTGCCGGACTTGGTGCGCGCCAGGGGCAGCCCCTCGTGGTTGACGAGTAGGCGTACGTCGGCGTTCTCCTGGAGGGTCTTGGCGAAAGCGCCCTCGCAGATCATCTCGTCGTACTCGCCCAGCCAGTCGCGCACCGAGTACCAGGTCTCGATGGTTGACGCGTACCCCTCGAGGCCCACCCGCTCGGTGGCGCCCTCGGCGGGCTCCTCGAGGGTGGTACCCGTGGGGTCTACAAACACCGAACGGAGGGTGAGCTCCGAGCGGCGCCGCTCCGTGGGCTTTGTTTCGTACAGCGCCTTGCGGGCTTCGATGGTGCTCACTGCACCCCTCCGATCTTGTTGGGCTTCTTGACCTTGAGGCCACTCTTGCCGCTCTTGCCGCCACCACTGTCGCCGCTGCTGCCGCCCTTGGCAGCAGCGGCCAACTTGGCGGCCTTCTCGCCGTCGAGCTTCCCGTCCAGGTCGCCGTCGGTGGCGTCGATGTTCTCCATCTGGGCCGCCGCCGTACCGGTGGAGCCGAAGGCGGGCAGGAAGGGCTCGTCGCCCCACGGAACAGGGTTCATGCCCTCTTCCTTGCGGACCTCGTTGATCGTGGTGGCAGCCACGCCAAGGGCCAGGCTGTGCACGTCCCAGCGGTCCTTGGGCACCATCCGCATGAGGTCGGTGCGGTCGAACTCGACCAACTGCTTGTTCGCCAGAAGCATGTCGCTCAGGAACGCCTCGAAGTCTTTGAGCCACTTGTCGGCGGTGTAGATGAGCAGGTGCAGGGACCGCTGCTGAACGTTCTGGTACTGCATGCGGCCACCGGTCTCGTAGCCCAGCATCTCGGCCACGCCTGGCCCGATGATGCGGCACACCTCGGCGGCGGTCCACTTCTGCGTCTCGAGGAACTGGCTCTCCTCGGGCTTGACCTGGATGGGCGTGTACTGCACCCCGGCGCCGAGAACGGCGGGCTCGCGGCTACCCCGTACCGCGTTGAGGAACCGCTGCTTGATGGTCTTGGCGGCCTCTTCGTTGATCGGCTGGTCGGTAGACAGGATGCCGGTGGGGTGGGCCCCGTCGGCGAAGAAGTCGCTACCGAACTGCTCAGACGAGATGCTGAGGCCAAGCGTGCGGGCGTGGTTCTGGATCACGCTGAGGCCGAGAATCTGGCCGGGCTGGGCGTTCGCGCGGCGGTGGATGATGCCGCCCTCGGGCTGTACGCGGAACGGGTTGGCCTCGTCCTGGTTGTAGCCGGTGCGGAACTTGATCTGGCCGGTGCCGGGGTCTCGGTAGACCGTCACCTGGTCGGGGTTGAGGATGGTCATCACGTCGGGGCGTCCCGCCGAGTTGACCTTGTCGACCCGGATGAACACGTTGCCACGGAGGATGCGGCACACGAGGTACTTGTACGCGAAGTCTGCGATGCCGTACCCCTGCCCCTCGGGGTCCAGCACGTTGCGGGGTACATCGATCTCGCGCTTGACGTCGCCCTGCTTTGTGAAGCAGCCCACGTCGAGGATGCCGGGCAGATCGGCAACGAGGTTGGTGCCCGACATGAGGGCGACCTTCTGCATGGCCGTGCCAGGCGTCACAGGGGTGCCAGCCGTGGCGAAAGGGGGCCTTGTCGGGATGAACTGGTTGGAGGAGGTGAAGTACCCCCCGTACGCCCGTGCTTGCGTCTCAGGCCCGCTGCGGCCCTTGAAAAGCGTCACCTAGTTCACCGCCTTCCCAAGAGGTAGCCGAGCCCGACCAATATCAAGCCTGCTGCGATGATGCCAATGGTTGGGTCGATCCGCCCCAGACCCACCACAACCAACGCCAAGCCAATGATCTCGATGGCGGTGGTGATCTCGTCTCGCATCGTGTACCTCTCCGCGTCGTGCGCGTCACTTAGGAGGAAAAAAGGTGAAGGATGACTGATATAGGTATAGGTGCATTGCGGCCCGCTCAGTGACGTGCCATGGCACCTGCCATTGCCAGTTGCTATGGCACGTGCCATGGCGTTCGCCAACGTTCCCCGCCTGAACGTACCGAATCGGCCCCGAGTTACCCGCTAGTAGACGAACGCGAGACTAACGTGAAACTAACATCGTACTAACGGGTAACAAGGGAAAAACTGGCCGAGTTTCGGGCCTCGAGGTATGGCACGTGCCATGGCATCTGCTCCCCCTGTGGATAACTTTCGAGGGCTACCAGACGTTGTTGACAGCGGCCAAATCGGCGACGTTCAACGCCGCCCCGTACCGCGCCAGGCACGCCGCGTCTAGCGGGGTGATGTCCATCGTCTGCTGCCGACGCTCGAAGATCCATGCGTCAGACCGGTCCCGCTTCACCGCACCCAACATCGCCAGATTGAGGCGTTCGTCGTTGCGGTGCCGCAGCCGGTCCTCCGTGGCCGCGTCGTACCACTGGCCACACGCCACCGCGTACTCGCCGGTCGTGAGCTCGTGCACCTTGACCCCGGCCTCAACCAACTCCGGCACCAAGGCGTACGCCGCGCTGCTCTTGTCCACCCAGAACCCAAGGCTGTCGTGCCGCGCCTGAAGGGCAAGGCACCGCTCGGCCAACCACCGCGTTCCGGGCCGGTTCTCCACCACCTCGACGCCGATACGGCCATCGGCCCGCTCCCCGGCAGCACCAATGCTGACCCGCGTGCGCTCCGGGTTCATGCCAATACCGAACGCCACCGGGTCCTTCATTGCCCGCTTGTCGTGGATGCGGCCCCACAACTCCGGGTCAATGATCGGCTCGTGCGTGATCTCCTCGCACCACTGGTTCAGGTACGCACGCCGGAACTCGTTGAGGTCCATGGACAGAAAGTCCGACTGGATGGCGTCCTCGCGCACCGTGTGCTCCCGGCACGTGTCCGGGCAGTCCGGCCAGTGCAACGCGGGCATGGTCTCGCGCCAGAGTTGGGGGTTGTCGTAGTCCGTACGGTCATCTGGGGCCGACCACTCGAAGTAGCACAGTCCACGGTCTACGCCCGCCTCTACGGCGGCACGGCCCTTCTCCACCTTCGACTGCAGATAGAACGACTTCTCGGTACCAGCCGTCGAAACCACCCACAACTGGGCGTTCCGCTTGGTCACCATCGCAGGCTTGAACGCCTGCTCCAGCCGAGCATCTGCCAATGCGAACGCCTCGTCGATGTACCCCTCGTCGAGGGTGCTACCGTGCCCGGCCTTCTCCGTCGTGCTAGTGATCCCGAACCGGCTACGTGTCGAGTGCCAAATGATGGCCTCGTTGCCGTTCGTCTTCCGAGCCTTGTATTTGCCCTTGAACGGCGAAGCCTCCAACGCCTCGAGGTAGTCGTCCTCCCACTTCTTGCGAGAGTCGTTCCTCGTCTGCGCTGCGTACGAAGTCACCTGCCTCGGCCACGCCAAGCACCGGTGAGTGTTCTTCGCCAGAATCAGTGTGGTCTTGCCGCTCTGACGCGGCACCGTGAGGCCAACCTCGCGGTACACGAAGTGCCCCGTGTCCGGATCGATCTCGCAAGCCACGTCCACAACCATCTGCTGCCACGGCATCAACGGCGTACCGTACCTCGCGGCGACAGCGGCCACCTGCGGCCCCAGCGTGGGCCGGGAGTAGTTACGGGGTGTGGCCCATCGTGGAAACGCCCGCAACCCCGAGACCGGAAGCCCAACTTCCCCAGTCATCGTCGTCACTGGCGTCTTCCTTCATGATCTCGGCCATCGCCTGCCGGAACTCCTTGGACACCGCAGCCTGCGCCAAACCAGCGCCCTTGTCGAGCGCCGCCGCAAGATTGAGGAGCAACGCCGCCCGTACCTCAAACTCGTGGTCCCATTCGGTGCCGCTGTCCTGACGCTTCAGGCGCTGCTGAACGATCAAGTCCTGGGTGCGCTCCAGCAAGTGTGCCATCACCACTCCCTAGACGCCTCGTACGGCGTAACGTCATCTCCTCGTGCAGACCTCCGACTGTTGCACCCATAGTGTGCGAGGCGAAGGTTATCGCGTACAAGAGCCAACTCAGGGTGGCTCGACACGCTACGAACATGATCGATGGATGGCGACTCAGGCGAACGTGGAGGCGCACCACGATCAACAAGCCCCAGGCAAATCCAGCACACGGTCTCCTCGGCTAGTACCCGTTGCTTGAGTACCCTCCAAACGCGACCTTTACGCCACGGTTGATCGTGGTGCGCGCTCACCGCTAGAGACTAGCGAGGTATTCCTTTACCGTCTTGACCACCACCGACTTCGGGGGAGAACCAACTCCCAACGCATCCTCGTACTGGACACGGTGCGGGGCACACAGAGGCCACCGGCTACCCGAAGAAAAACGGTTCCAAATCACGAACGCGGCCAACTCGCCGCAATGATGGTGCATGCACGGCACCGGCGTCGGATCATGCACACACAGGCCAATCACCAAGGGAACAGCAACGTCTGCGCCCGCGCAACCATCAGCGGGTCGATGTCACAACCAGACGCCGCCATATCCAAAGCGTTCGCCACCGCCAGCACCGTGCCCGAACCACAAAACGGGTTGAACACATGCTGGTACCCCTGCCGCGCCAAATGCTCCACCGCGAGGCGTGCTGCGTTTGCACCCATACCGTTCGGGTATGTCACAGCGCCGCGGACGAAAACATCCGGCGTGGCAGGGCCAGGGCGGGTGCTCGGGCCACCCACCGCTATCAGGTGCGAGAACGTGGGCCGATGAATGTCCGTCGACCCCGAACCGCGCCGCTGAGCGATCTTGTGCCAGAGGACCTTCTGGCCCACCTTGGCGTACTTCCCGGACTCCTCGAGGACCATCTGAGCCTTCGAGACCGTCGCACCCTGATATCTACGATCGGTGACGTAGAAGATCGCCGGATGGTCACCGGCCAATACCAGGCATGCATCAACGGCACCCCGGAACCAGTCCTCCCACTCAGGGGGACTGACCCCGATCTCATGAGCATCCGGCGGACTAGTGATGACCGGCCCGTTCGTGCCCTTATCAGCCAACCCCAGGCACCACTCAAGAGCGTCACCAAGAACCACCCGCCTAGACATCACGCACCACACTTCCACCCCGGCTTCGTAGGCCACCGATCTGCGGTAGGACGCTCGCGGCAGTCAGAACATACGCGGCAGTACTGGACCCGCGAAACCGGGGAGACAGGGGACCTTCAGGCAGCGGAAGTGCGACGCTACCAAGACTGTACGTAACACGAACCCCCGACGACGCGAATCCCAGCCGCCACGCCGTCATACCTCGTACCCGACCAGGCGCAGCACGTCGTCCAACGCATCCATCTTCGCGTGGAACGACAGATCCGCCCACGACACCCTCGGGTGCTCCAACTCGAACTTGGTCTGCGCCAACCCAAGAGCGTACGGGCGCGGATCACCATGCCAAGACTCGCACCACGGCGAATCACAGCCAGAACGCGCCTCATTGAACGACAACGTGTTGCACGTCGGGCAAAACGTCCCAGACTCGTACTGAGGCATCACGAAACCCGCTCATCGTGAGCAGCCTGCAGCGCCAACCGGCGCGTCTGACCCGACAGCGCGTACGCACGGTTCGCGCAATACGGCTGGTTCGCCCCAATCGAGTCGCCCAAATCCTCGAGCGCCTCCGAAATCAGGCCCAACCGGGACGCCAACTCGCCAACCCGCTCCGGACACCAACGCTT
>Ga0308173_10001525_pt1 | contig 11647 bp, 9 predicted proteins | sample PhyPR1_FD_203716 | JGI IMG/M metagenome (GOLD analysis project Ga0308173, IMG submission 203716) | Soil microbial communities from UC Gill Tract Community Farm, Albany, California, United States - DLSLS.P.R1 | ecosystem: Environmental > Terrestrial > Soil > Agricultural land | place: USA... | reverse complement strand
TTGGGCGCGGTCTACCCCCTCGCCGCAGCCGGAAGCCCCTGCCCCACCGTGTTTTGGAGGAACCCTATCGGTGCCGCCAAGAACCTGCGCTGCCTCGGCGCCCGGTCTACCGTTCGGCAGGGCCGGCGGGCCTGGTGCCCTTGGGTTCCGGAACGGCGGGCGACGTGAGCGCCGCCGTTTCGGTGGTGGCCGTCTGTGTCAACGCCGCGAGCGAGGCCGCGACCGAATGGTCAGGTTCCTCCTCCGCAGCCGGGGCAGCCGCCCGCAACACCATAAGGGACTTGGCGGCGACGGTGACTTTGTCATCAGCTGCCAGTGGTTCGGAGTCGGCGCTGGCTCCGGCGGTGTCGATCATGACGTCCCAGGCCGGCGCGTACTCGTCCGGGGGCAGCCTGAAGTCGACGTCGCCGTCGTGGGCGTTGAAGTACAGCATGAAGTTGACGTCTGTGATGGGGCGCCCGCGGTTGTCCTTGCCTTGGATGCCGTCACCGTTGAGGAATATTCCAATCGATCGGCCGAAACCGCTGTCCCAGTCCTCCGGCTTCATGATGTTGCCGTCGGGGTCGAGCCATTCGATGTCCGGCAGCGGCTCACCTTCACCGCGGCGGACCGGGCGGCCTTCAAAGAAGCGGTTGCGCCGGAAGGTGGGGTGTTTGGCGCGCAACGAGCTCACGGCGGCCGTGAACTCGATCAGCGGCTGGTCAACGCTGTCCCAGTGAATCCAGCTCAGCTCGGAGTCCTGGCAGTAGGTGTTGTTGTTGCCCTGCTGGGTCCGGCCCAGCTCGTCGCCGTGGAGCAGCATCGGGACGCCCTGGGAAAGCATCAGGGTGGCGATGAAGTTGCGTTGCTGCCGGGCGCGCAGCGTCAGGACCTTGGCGTCGTCCGTGTCGCCTTCGGCGCCGCAGTTCCAGGACCGGTTGTGGGATTCGCCGTCGTTGTTGCCCTCGCCGTTGGCGTCGTTGTGCTTTTCGTTGTAGGACACGAGGTCACGCATGGTGAAGCCGTCGTGCGCGGTGACGAAGTTGATGGACGCCATCGGCCGGCGGCCGGAGTGCTCATAGAGGTCGGCCGAGCCCGTCAGCCGCGAGGCGAACTCGCCCAGGGTTGACGGTTCGCCGCGCCAGAAGTCGCGGACGCTGTCGCGGTACTTGCCGTTCCACTCCGTCCACTGCGGCGGGAAGTTGCCCACCTGGTAGCCACCGGGGCCAACGTCCCACGGCTCGGCGATCAGCTTGACCTGCGAGACGACGGGGTCCTGCTGGATGAGCTCGAAGAAAGTGGAGAGCTTGTCCACCTCGTAGAACTCCCGGGCCAGGGTGGAGGCGAGGTCGAAACGGAAACCGTCCACGTGCATTTCCGTGACCCAGTACCGCAGGGAATCCATGAGCAGCTGCAGCGAATGCGGCTGGCGGACATTGAGCGTGTTGCCCGTGCCGGTGTAATCCATGTAGTACTTCCGGTCGCCGTCAACGAGCCGGTAATAGGTGGCGTTGTCGATGCCTTTGAAGGACAAGGTGGGGCCCAGGTGGTTCCCCTCGGCGGTGTGGTTGTAGACCACGTCCAGGATCACCTCGATGCCGGCCTGGTGCAGCGACCGGACCATGGCCTTGAACTCCTGCACCTGCTGGCCGGCGTCGCCGATGGAACTGTAGGTGTTGTGCGGGGCGAAGAAACCGATCGTGTTGTAGCCCCAGTAGTTGTTCAGGCCCTTCTCTTCCAAGGTGCCGTCATTGACGAACTGATGGACGGGCATGAGCTCGATCGCGGTGACGCCAAGCTTCTGCAAATGGGCGATAACCGAAGGGTGGGCCACGCCGGCGTAGGTGCCGCGCTGCTCCTCCGGGACCTCGGGGTGCAGCTGCGTGAGGCCCTTGACGTGGGCTTCGTAAATAACGGACTGGTGGTACGGGATGCGGGGCAGGTGGTCGCCGTCCCAGTCAAAGTACGGGTTGATGACCACACCCATCATCATGTGCGATGCCGAATCGGCGTCGTTTCGGGACAGCGGGTCGCCGAAGTTGTAGGAGAAGACCGCCTGGTCCCAGTCGATTTGGCCCTGGATGGCCTTGGCATAGGGGTCAAGAAGCAGCTTGTTGGGGTTGAAGCGGTTGCCGGAGCCGGGGTCGTAGGGGCCGTGGACTCGGTAGCCGTATTTCTGCCCGGGCTGGATGTGCGGCAGGTAGCAGTGCCACACGTATCCGTCCACTTCGGTGAGTTCGATCCGTGTTTCCGTTCCGCCGTCATCGAAGAGGCACAGGTCGACCTTCTCGGCCCGTTCGCTGAACAACGCGAAGTTCGTTCCGGTTCCGTCGAAAGTGGCGCCAAGCGGATACGCCGATCCGGGCCAGATTTCCATGTCCTGCTCCTCCAGAGTCGTCCACCAATTAGTCCAGCACGTGTGGCGCGAACCACCGGCAGGGAACTCACGCGCTACAGAGACTGCCGGCTGAGCCAAACCACAACCGCAGCTACTAAGCCTGCTGACCATATCGCAAATCGCCGATTTAGTCGTTCCATGACACCGCGCGCTCCAGTGCGGAGGGGCCGACAGTCCGCCGGGCGCTAGGGAACCAGTCCGGCTGCCTCCCGCGCCAGTTCGGTGATCCTGTTCCAGTTCCCGCTTTTGACGGCTGCGGCGGGGGTCAGCCAGCTGCCGCCAACGCAGGACACATTGGGGAGTTTCAGGTAGTCCGGTGCGGTGGCCAGGCTGATCCCGCCCGTGGGGCAGAACTGTACGTGCGGGATGGGCGCGCCGATGGCCGCGAGGTAGCTGGCCCCGCCGGCCGGGCCTGCGGGGAAGAACTTCATGGTGTCCAGGCCGCTTTCCAGGACGGCCATGACCTCACCGACGGTGGCCACGCCGGGAAGAACCGGGACGTCGAACGTGAGCATGTGCGTGAGCAGGGAGGGGGTGACCCCGGGGCTGACCAGGAATTGGGCACCAGCCGATACCGCGGCGTCGGCCTGTCCGGGCGTGAGGATGGTTCCTGCACCGACCAGAATCTCCGGCACCTCGTCGGCGATCAGCTTCAATGAGGTGAGTGCTGATTCGGTCCGCAGCGTGAGCTCGATGATGTTCACGCCGCCGTCGGCGAGGGCCCGGGCGAGCGGAACCGCGTCCTGGGGGTCGTCGATGGTGACCACCGGGATGACCGGGGCAATACTCAGGACTTTTGAGGCGTCAGCCATGGTTGATCTCGTTTCCCAAGCCATCTGGCCCGTCGGTTTCCAGGGTGCGGTACCAGTGCAGCACCAGTGCGGTGAACGCCGCGTGCTGTGCCAGGTCGTGGCCAAAGATGGGGTGGAAGCCCAGCAGGGAGGGGACCACGGTGGCCGCGGTGCGGGTGGCGGGCAGGGCGGCCTGAAGCTCCGCGGCCAGCGGATCATTCAGGTCCGCTTCTGGGGTGGTGGCTACGTGATGCATCCAGGCGGCAACTGCGAGGGCTGCCCAGCGGGGCTCGCGCCCGGCGTCGAGCGTGCCGCGGATGGTGGGTAGCAGGCGCAGCCCGAGCTTTTGCGAGCCGTCGCTTCCCACTTTGGCGGTGGTGTGGCCCAGGGCGGGGTTCGCGAACCGGCTGAGCACCTGGGAGCAGTATTGTTCGCCGTCCAGTTCGGGCGGCAGGGTGATGGTGGGCAGCGTTTCCTCGACCATCATGCGCCGGCAGGCGGTGAGGAAGGCGGCCTGGCCGACGGCGTCGCTGATGGTCTGCTTGCCCGCGGCGAGGCCGAGGTAGGCCAGCATGGAGTGGCTGGCGTTGAGCAGGCGCAGCTTTGCATCCTCCCAGGCCGCGACGTCGGAGCTGAACAGGGCACCAGCGTCCTCCCAGCGCGGGCGGCCGGCGGCGAAGTTGTCCTCGATGACCCATTGCTTGAACGGCTCGGCGACCACCGCCGCTTCGTCGCGAAGGCCCAGTTCACGCTCGACGTCGTCCAGGTCGGCCGGCGTCGTGGCGGGCACCATCCGGTCCACCATGGTGCTGGGGAACGTGACGTTCTTCTCCAGCCAGGCCAGCAGCGGTTCGCCTTCGGCGGCCGGCAGGGCGGCGGCGAACGCGCGGACCAGGGTGCCGGTCAGTTCGCCGTTGCCGGGCAGGTTGTCGCACGACACGACGGTGATGGGCCCGGCCCCGGTGCGCACGCGCTGCTGCAGGCCACGGGTGATCTGCCCGACGGCGGTGCGGGGGGCCCTGCCGGCAAGGTCGGCCTGCACCTCATCATCGTCCAGGTTGAGGCTGCCGGTGCTGGGGTCGAACCGGTACCCCTTTTCGGTGATGGTGAGCGTGACAATGCGCGTTGATGCCGCGGCAATCCGGTCCACCACTTCCTGCGGGTTGTCCCGCCCGGAGAGGGCCTCGACGATGCTCGAGATGACGCGCAGCGGGGCGGCACCGGCGCCCCGCTCCGCCACGGTGAACAGCCCGTCCTGGGGCGAGAGCTGCCGGGCCACGGTGTCCGAACGCTGCGTGACGCCAACGATTCCCCAGTCGAAGTCGCCGGAAGCAAGCATGGCTTCTTCGGTGAACACCGCGGTGTGGGCGCGGGCGAAGGCGCCCAGGCCCAAGTGGACGATTCCGGGCTGCAGCTTGTCCCGCTGCAGTGCGGTCTGGTGGCCGCCGGCGGCCAGCGCGGAAGGGGTCAGGCGTGTGATGACACGGCTCCTTCCACGGAGTCGTCGGCGGTCGCGGCGTGGGCGCGGGTCTGCTCGAACGTGGGGATGAAGCCGGTTCCGCCCTTGCCGCCCACCACGAGCGAGGATGCCGCGGCGCCGTAGCGGGCCGCCGTCGGGAAGCTGTCCCCCAGCACCAGCCGGGCAATCAGCGTTCCCACAAAGGCGTCGCCGGCGCCGGTCTGGTCCACCACGGAGGGGGCGGGGATCGCCGGAACCCACAACGATTCCTCGTTCCATTCGAGCTGGATTCCCTCGGCGCCGCAGGTGACGGCCACGTTCTCGGTGCCGTGGGCGCGGAGCTTGGCGGCCGCGTCCTGCGATGAGGAGGTGCCCAGGAGCACGCTGGTTTCGCCGGGAAATGACGGAGTCACCAGAAAGGCTTGGGGCGCCAGTTCGGCGAGCAACGCCGTCGCGTCTTCCGGTGTGGTGAGCCGCGGCCGGAAGTTGGGGTCGAACACGAAGCGCTGCGCGAGGGAGGCGGCTTTCACGACGGCGGCGCGGGACGTCGTCGAAATGGCGCAGGCAATGCCGCCGGCGATGACAGCGCCGGCCGCCTCGAAAACGGCTGGCTCGACGTCGTCCGGTCCGAGTGTCGATCCGACGCTGCCGCTGCGGGCGTAGGAGAACTCCCGCTGCCCGGCCGGGTCGCAGTGCACCAGGTAGACGCCCTGCTGTCCGGAACGGAACTTCAGGAGGTCGGTGGCTATGCCGAGGTCGGCGATTCTGGCGGCGATTGCCTGGCCCAGGTCGTCGTCGGTCAGGACGGACAGCAGCCCCACCCTGGCGCCGGCGGCCGCTGCCGCCGCTGCTACGTTGAGCGCGTCGCCGGAGATGCCCAGCTGCGCCGGAACCCCGTGGCCGAAAGGCAGGTCGGTGGCGACTTCGACGAGGATCTCCCCCATCACCAGGACGTCAAAGGGCTTCTGCTCTTGCGTCGTATTCTCTTGGGTCACGGCGTTCACCAGTCGTGCACCGATCCGTCGAGCCGCCGGTTGACCGGCAGGTACTTCGGGTCGAACGGGTACCCGGCGGCAGCTTCTTCGTTGAACTCAACGCCGATGCCGGGGGCGTCGCCCGGGTGCATGTAGCCATCGTTGAAGGTGTAGGAGGTCTTGAACACCTCACCCGCCGGATCCCGGTGTCCCATATATTCCTGGATGCCGAAGTTCGGGATGCTCATGTCCACGTGCAGCGCGGCGGCGAAGGAAGCCGGTGAGAGGTCGCCCGCGCCGTGGGAGCCGGAGCGCACGCCGTAGAGGTCCGCGAGGGAGAAGATCCGGCGCAGGTGCGTGATGCCGCCGGCGTGCGAGACGGAGGTGCGGATGTAGTCGATCAACCGCTCGGTGATGAGCTGCTGGCAGTCCCAAATCGAGTTGAACACCTCGCCCACCGCAATAGGGGTGGTGGTGTGCTGGCGGATCAGCCGGAACGCGGACTGGTCCTCGGCCGGCGTCGGGTCCTCAATCCAGAACGGCCGGTACTGCTCCAGCGACGCACCCAGTCGGCCGGCCTCGATCGGGGTCAGCCGGTGGTGCACGTCGTGCAGGACATGGATGCCGTAGCCGAACTGCTCGCGTACATGGGCCATCATCTTCGGTGCGAAGTCCAGGTAGGCGGTGGTCTCCCACGTGTCTTCCTGCGGGACGTTGCCGCTGGCCGGTTCGTAGAGCTTCCCGTCCACGGGAGCGATGCCGTAGGTCTTGTCGAGCCCCGGAACGGCGGCTTGTGCACGGATCGCCTTGTAGCCGAGGTCCAGGTGGTGCTGGAAGTCCTCGCTCAGGTCCTCCAGGGTGGAACCGCTGGCGTGGCCGTAGACCATGACGCCCTCGCGGGCCGCTCCGCCGAGGAGTTCGTAGACGGGCATGCCGGCGGCCTTGCCCTTGATGTCCCAGAGCGCGACGTCGATGGCCGCGATCGCCGTCATGGTCACCGGTCCGCGGCGCCAGTAGGCACCCTTGTAGAAGTACTGCCAGGCGTCTTCGATGCGGCGCGCATCGCGGCCGATCAGCAGCGGGCACAGGTGGTCTGCCAAATAGGAGGCTACTGCCAGCTCGCGCCCGTTGAGAGTGGCGTCGCCGATGCCGGTGATGCCGTCCTCGGTTTCAATTACGAGCGTGACGTAGTTCCGTCCTGGCGACGAAACCACTACCCGTGCGTCGGTGATCTTCACTGGTTGGATCCTTTTACTTCAGGGTGGGGTGGAAAGTATTCAAGTAGCTCGCAGCAGGGGCCGTTTTGAGCCCTCAGAACGGCCCCTGCTGCTAGTCAGGTGGGTCAGGAGAGGCGGAGCATGACCTTGCTGCTGCCGGAGGCCGGGTCGGCAGCGAGACGCATGGCCTCTTCGGCGTCGTCGATGCCGAACTTGTGGGTGATGACCGGGGAAACGTCGAGCCCTCCGGCCATGGCCCGGAGTGCGTCGGTGATCTCGTCCACGAACCGGTATGAGCCGATCCAGGTGATCTCGCGGGTGACCAGGTCACCCAGGGCGGCCGGGGCCGGGGCTCCCGGTAGGTTGCCCACCTGGACAATGGTGCCGCCCCGGGCAGTGGCTTTCAGAACGCCGCCCAGCACGGCCGGGATTCCGGTGGCCTCAAACACCAGTTCCATGTCCTCCGGCAGCGCGCCGCCGTTTCCGACGTTCAGGACTTCATCAGCGCCCATGGCCTTGGCAATCCGCAGCGAGTCATCGTTGATGTCCGTGGCGATGACGGTCCGGGCGCCGGCATACTTCGCTGCAGCGATCACGAGTGAACCGATCGGCCCGGCGCCGTTGACCAGAAGGTCGCGGCCGGCGAGCGAACCCGCCCGGCTGACGGCGTGGAGGGCCACGGCGAGAGGTTCCGCGAGTGCCCCACGGAGGGTGTCCACGCCGTCGGGCAATGGGCGGATCTGGGATGCCTTGGCCAGCTTCCGCTCGCTGAATCCGCCGTCGGTGTGCGGGTCGAAGGCGGCCGAACCGAAGTAGCGGATCCGGGGGTAGAGGTTCGTCCTGCCGTGGAGGCGTTCGGGCATGATGCCGTCCCCCACCAGTTCGGCTGGATGGACGGTGACGGGCTGGCCGACGTCGAGGTTTTCGACGCCGTCACCCAGCTGGGCGATCCGGCCGGCCACCTCGTGGCCGAGGACCAGCGGCGACTTCAGCGCCGCCGTCCCCGAGGCTCCGTGGCGCCAGTACGAAAGGTCGGATCCGCAGATGCCGCCCCATTCGACGTCGAGCACTACCTCGCCAGGTCCGGCGACAGGCTCAGGCCGCTCATCGATGCGCAGATCGTTGGCTCCGTGGACGACGACGGCTTTCATACTGCGTCCTCCAGACGGACCAGGTCGCGGCCACGGACTTCGGGCCCGACGGCGGCGGAGATCAGTGTGATCAGGGAGTAGCCGATGAGCATCGCGGCGAGCGGCCACCAGTGTCCGGTGACGGCGGTGAGCGTCGCTGCCAGCAACGGGCCGATGGCGGTGGCGAGGATGCCGCCGATTTCCTTGGCGAGGGCCAGCTGCGTGAAGCGCGTACGGGCTCCGAAGAATTCGGCCATGGTGACGCTCTCCATGGAGAACAAGCTCAGAACGCTGAGGTTCAGGCCTATGACCATGGCAACGGTGATGGCCACGGTGTTTCCGCTAGTGATCATCAGCATCATCGGGATGGCGTACACAGCCGACAGGGCGCTGAGCGTCAGGTACAGCGGCCGGCGGCCGAAGCGGTCACCCAGGAAGCCAACCAGCGGGATGGTGATGAAGCCAAGGAGCGAGCCGTACAGGATCGCATTGGTGCCCACGCCCTTGTCAGTGAGCAGGACGGTGGCGAGGTAGCCGACCAGGAAGGTCTGCACCAGGCCGGAGTTACCGGCCTGGCCAAAGCGCAGGCCCAGGGCGATCAGGAAGGACTTTCCTTTGCGCTGATGCAGGGCGGCTTCGATGGTGCTGGTTCCGGCCAGTTCGGGAGCCACTGCCGCCGAGCGCTTGGCGACCTCGTCCTTGGACAAAGCCACGCCGTCAACCACGTCGGCGCGCTGCTCGAACACGGGGCTTTCCTTGAGGGAACGACGGATCCAGAGGGCGAAGAGCATGATCACGAAGCTCGCCAGGAACGGAATGCGCCAGCCCCAGCTCAACAGCTGGTCCTGGGACAGGGAGCTAACCAGGATGACCCACAACGCCGACGCGCCGAGGGTACCGGAGTTGGTGCCCAGGCAGACCAACGAGGAGATGAGGCCGCGGCGGCGGGCCGAGGCAAATTCGGCAAGCATCACGGTGGCGCCGGCAATTTCCGCGCCAGCGCCGAAGCCCTGGACGAGGCGGAGTACCACCAGCAGGATGGGGGCCCAGATGCCCACCATGGCGTAGGTGGGAAGAACGCCGATCAGGGTGGTGGAGGCGCCCATCAGGGCGATAGTGATGTACAGAACCTTTTTGCGGCCGATCCGGTCCCCCATGCGGCCGAAGTAAATGGCGCCGAAGAGGCGGGCCACATAGCCCACGCCGTACGTGGCCATGGCGGCGATCAGGCCGATCACGGGGCTGACGTCCGGGAAGAAGATCTTGTTGAAGACAATGGCCGCAGCCAGGGAGTAGAGCTGGAAGTCCATGAATTCCATGGCGGTGCCCAGCCAGCCGGAGACGGCCACCTTGGCGAGGTCACGGGTATTCCGGGCCTCCACCTGAGTGGTGGGCGGCGCAATGCTTTCGGTCATCAGTTGCTCCTTTGCAGGCGATGCTTTCGAACGGGATGGGTCGAGCATTTGGGATAACAGCTGGAAGCTGGCGACTGCTGGCAACTGGTTCGCTCAGCTGAACAGTTGCGGCAGGCCCCGGGGCCATTCATAGGTGACCGGCACCACTTCAATTTCTACTACCATACAAGCACTACCATTCTAGTGTGTCAACAGCGCTAGAATGAGATATGCCAACGGACAAAAGAGGCGCAGCCCCCCGGCTCTCGGTGCGTGACCAGACGCTCGAGACGCTTCGCCGCCGCATCATCTCGCTGCAGCTGCCCCCTGGCGAGCCGCTCTCGGAGAACGAACTGGCGCAGGAACTCGGCGTCAGCCGGACTCCAGTGCGCGAAAGCCTCATCCTGCTCCGGGAGGAGGGGCTGGTCCAGGTCTTTCCGCAGATAGGTTCGTTCGTATCCCTGGTGGATCTAGGACGCGTCTCGGAGGCCCAGTTCGTCCGGGAAGCCATTGAATGCGCCTCGCTGCAGGACCTTGTCATTGACAGCGCAGGCATTGCGGGCCTGCGGGACATTCTGCGGGCGCAGGCGGATGCCGAGGCCGGCGGCGATGTGGAGGAATTCTTCCGGCTGGATGAAGACTTCCACCGTGAACTTCTGCGGTTGGCCGGCCACGAATCGGCGTGGGCTGCGGTCAACTCCGCCAAGGCCCATCTAGACCGGGCCCGCCGGATGAGCCTGCTGGAGACGAGGCCGGTGTCCACCCTGATCGAGCAGCACACCGCGGTAGTTGATGCCCTGGAAGCTCAGAACCTCGCGGAGGCAGACAGCTCCCTGCGGCTCCATCTTCGCGGCGTCTTCGATGACGTCAAGCGGATCCAGGCATCCGCTCCGGACCTTTTTTCGGACGGCACCGCACGCAGGCCGGTCCGGCGGAATGTGGCACGGCTCGCCTAGCCCGGCCGGGTGCGGCGACCGGCCGCCCCTCGCTTGCGCCACCATTTAGTTAAAACAGGTAGTCGGCTCTCGGTTGTGGTGCCGACAGCGTCCTGTAGCCTCAGCCCCATCGCGTCAACCAGCGGTGCGCGAGGGGAACGTTGCACCGGCCTTTCCGCCACTCGGGCCGCCCACGGTACCGGCCCCTCATGCCCCTTTCCGGCGCGTAGCTACAGGCCGCACTGGCCCGGATCCTCATAAGGACACGGCTGGTCGGTGCCGGAACGCGCTTCCGATACCCGGGAGCGGACCGGTGGACCGAACGGGGACAGCTCATGAAGCGACGAATCATAACGACGGCGATAGTCCTGATGGCTTCTTTCTTGCCCATCACCGGCTGCGGCACGGGAAGCGGCGCAGGCTCTGCCACGGCCACGGCGGCGGCAGCACCCGCCGCGGCAACGCCCGCGACGGCAACGTCAGCCGCGGCGGCGGCGGCCACGGCTGCCACGTCCACTCCTCCTAAGAGCTTTAGCAATGCGGACCTGACCGGTCTGATCTCCACGTTGAAGGACGCCAAGGGTCGACAGCTGACCGTGATCCCGGCAGCACAAATAGACCAAGGAATCATCAAAGCAAAGGAGGCACTCAAGACCGCCGTCTTCACTCCGGCAGCCTGCAAGGTCTTCGCGGACAGCAGCGCGCAGGTCCCGGACGGCAGCACTTATGCGGGCGGCACCAGCATCGCGGCCACTGACAAAACGACGACTGTCGTCACGGTCATCGCCCTCAAGGACACCCAAGCCATGACCGATCAGCTAAAGGCATCCAAGTCGGCCGCCGCACAGTGCCAGACCTTCACCGTGGAAGCGGCCGGCAAGAAGGTCACCACCAAGACGACACCCGTTGATGCCGCCACCGAGGGGGACGCGTCCTTTGCGGCCCTTACCAAGCAAAGCCTTGCCACGGGCCAGGTCCAAACAGCCCTGACCGTAACCGGCATCAAAGGTAATCTTGCCGTCACTGCTGTGAAGGCGGGCCCGTCGGTCACCCAGCAGGCCTCAGCTGAACTGACGAAGCTGATCAACACCATCCTCGCCCACGGCTGACGTCCCGACGAGGACCGCTGGCCAGATCACGACGCGCCAGCCACCCGGACGAAGCCCCGAACGAACACACAACGAGCGGTCCACAACAAACCAGCTGTGGACCGCTCACCCTTGCCCTCTTGGGAATTGGGCGCAGTCCTGATCTGCCGGGCGGCCTAGGCCCAACTACGGCCGCCCGATACCCTGATCAAAGCATCTGCACTGCGATCAAGGAGTGAATATGTCGGGAAGCAATCCGGACACGGAGGACGACAAGCTCAC
>Ga0308173_10001524_pt1 | contig 11648 bp, 8 predicted proteins | sample PhyPR1_FD_203716 | JGI IMG/M metagenome (GOLD analysis project Ga0308173, IMG submission 203716) | Soil microbial communities from UC Gill Tract Community Farm, Albany, California, United States - DLSLS.P.R1 | ecosystem: Environmental > Terrestrial > Soil > Agricultural land | place: USA... | reverse complement strand
CGGCGCGGGCAGTCCTCTTCCTTCACGGCTGGAGTGACTACTTCTTCAACGAGGAACTCGCGGAGTTCTGGGCCGGCACGGGGTTCGAGTTCTTTGCCCTGGACATGCACAACCATGGCCGCAGCCTACGGCCGGGCACCCATGGCGGCTACGTGACGGACCTCGACAACTACGACGCCGAAATCACCGCCGCGATCGGCATCATCGGCTCCCTCCGCCCGTCGGGCGGGGCGCCGCCGCTGACCCTCATGGGCCACTCCACCGGCGGTCTGATCGCAGCGCTGTGGGCCGACCGTCACCCGGGAGTCATCTCGCAGCTGGTTCTGGACAGTCCATGGCTGGAGGTCCACGGCAGCCCAGCCCTGCGCCGCGCAGCGCGGACCATGGTGGAGCCGTTCGCGCGGTTCTGGCCCGAGTCCGTGATCCGGCTGCCGGAGCGTGCCTTCTACTGGCGCAGCATCAGCAGTGCCGCGGAGGGCGAATGGGCGCTGGACGACGCCTACCGTCCGCCGAAGGCCTTTCCGGTCCGCGCCGGCTGGCTCAGCGCCGTGCTCAGCGGCCAGGCCAGGGTGGCCCGCGGCCTGAACATCGATGTGCCTGTCCTCGTGCTCATTTCAGGGGCCAGCGCCAACGGGATGTTCTGGAAGGAGTCGATGCGCAGCACTGACGCGGTCCTGGATGTGAACATGATCGCCCTGCGCGCCCTTAGCCTGGGCCGCACCGTGACACTGGAGCGCGTTGACGGCGCGCTGCATGACGTCTTCCTCTCCGCGCCAGCGGTCCGTGCGGACGCCTACTCCCGGCTGGCCCGGTGGATCAGGGGCTACGTGTTCGATTGACGGCCCAAGACGGGCCCTGGGCCCGTAGAGCCCTGTTGCAAGGCCGCTCAGGCGTCCTGGCCACCCGCGGCGGGAGCGGCGTCCACTGCTCCGCCGTACCGGCGGTCCCGCTGGGCATAGATCTCGACGGCGTCCCACAGCGTCCGCCGGTCCACATCCGGCCACAACGTATCCATGAACACGAACTCGGCATAGGCCGACTGCCACAGCATGAAGTTGGACAGCCGCTGTTCACCGGAACTGCGCAGGAACAAGTCAACGTCCGGGAGGTCGGGCTCGTCGAGGAACTTCTGGATGGTCCGTTCGGTGATGGCCCCCGGCTTGAGCCGGCCGCGGGCCACTTCCTCCGCGATCGCGGAGACGGCATCGGCGATCTCGGCCCGTCCGCCGTAGTTGACGCACATGTTCAGGGTGCAGGTGCTGTTGCCCCGGGTGTAGTCCTCGGCCTCTTCAAGCTCGCGGATGACTGAGCCCCACAGTTTCGGGCGTCTTCCGGACCAGCGGATGCGGACGCCCCAGTCATCGAGCTGGTTCCGCTGGCGGCGCAGCACGTCCTTGTTGAATCCCATGAGGAAGCGCACCTCTTCGGGGGACCGCCGCCAGTTCTCGGTGGAGAAGGCATACACGCTGACGTGCTCGATCCCCAGCTCAATCGCGCCGGCCATGACGTCCAGGAGGGCCGGCTCCCCCGCCTTGTGGCCCTCGATCCGTGGCAGGCCGCGCTGATTGGCCCAGCGGCCGTTGCCGTCCATGACGATTGCTACGTGCCGCGGGATGAGCTCCGCGGGAATGGCGGGCGGAACGGCGCCGGATGGGTGCGGATAGGGTGCCATCACCGAGGCCGTCCGTTGCCGGCCGTTGCCCTGTTTTGCCTGGCTTTTGTCCAGGTTCCTTCCCAAGCTTCTTCCCAATGCCACTTCTACGTTCGCTCCACATGTTTGAGGGATTTCAGGACTCGCTCCAGGTGCCACTGGAGATAGCTGGCCACCAGGCCGGCCGCCTCCCGACGGTGTGAGGATTCCGAGGCGTCCGCCGTCGTCCAGTTCCCGGTGAGGAGGGCAGCCAGCAGGAGCACCGTTTCCGCGGCCGGCGCCGGGGAACCCGGGGGCCGGCATTCGGGGCAGACCATGCCGCCGAGCGGCGCGGAAAACGCGGTGTGCGGGCCGGTCGCGCCGCACCTGGCGCAGTCGGTGAAGCTGGGGGCCCAGCCGCCGGTCGCGAGGGCGCGCAGCAGGTAGGAATCGAGGATTAGTTCGGGCGCGTGGTCGCCGCGGCTCAGGGATGCCAGCGCCCCGACCAGGAGGTTGTACTGGGCGGTTCCGGCCTCGCCGTCGACGTCGGTCAGCTTCTCCGCCGTCTCGGTCATGGCCGCGGCGACCGTGTACCGGCCGTAGTCCGCCGCGATCCTGCCGCCGTAGGCGCCCTTGGCCACGGCCTGGGTGACGACGTCCAGGGTGCGCCCGGAAATCAGCTGGAGATCGGCCACCATGAACGGCTCCAGCCTGGCGCCGAAACGGCTGCTGGTGCGGCGGACGCCTTTGGCCACCGCGCGGACCTGGCCGTGGTGCTTGGTCAGCAGCGTGATGATCCGGTCCGCCTCGCCCAGCTTATGGGTGCGCAGTACGACGGCGTCATCGCGGTAGGCGCGCGCTGCGAAGGATTGTTGGACCACAGTTAATCTTCGCACTGTCTTTGCGGAAACATGGCATGCGCAACGCACTGCGCCAACGCAGGCCCGAAGCGAAAAACTTGCTGAAACGAAAAACACCGCGCCGCCGGTTGGTTCCGGCGGCGCAGTTGTTTTCGGCACAGTGTTTTCGGCACATTGTTTTCGGCACAGCGCGCCCTGCGTAGCCTGTAGTGCCAGCGGACGAATCAGGCGCGGGCGTCCCGGATGGCACGGTTCACGGCCGAGATCACGGCCTTCAGGGCGGACGTGCTGGTGTTGGCGTCGATCCCCACGCCCCAGAGCACGCGCTCGCCCACGGCGCATTCGACGTAGGCGGCGGCCAGGGCGCTGCCGCCCTCCGAGAGGGCGTGTTCGCTGTAGTCCAGGACCCGGACGTCCACGCCGTCCTCGCGCAGGATGCTCAGCAGGGCAGCGATCGGGCCGTTGCCGGTTCCGGTGCGGCGGACCTGGGTGCCGTCGACCTTCAGTGCGGCGGTCAGGGTCATGTCGCCGTCCTCATCAGTCTCCGTGCTGATCGAGCCGAGCGCGTACCGTCCCCACTGGGTGTCGGCGGAACCGGAGGGGAGGTATTCGTCCTGGAAGACCTGCCACAGCTGCTGGCCGCTGACCTCGCCGCCCAGCGTGTCTGTCTGCTTCTGGATGACGCCCGAGAACTCGATCTGGGCGCGGCGCGGCAGGTCCAGACTGTGCTCATTCTTGAGCAGGTAGGCGACGCCGCCCTTGCCGGACTGCGAGTTGACCCTGATGACCGCCTCGTAGCTGCGGCCGAGGTCCTTCGGGTCGACCGGCAGGTACGGCACCTGCCAGGTGTAGTCGGCGACGTCCTTGCCCACGGCGGCGGCGTCCTTTTCGAGGGCTTCCAGCCCCTTCTTGATGGCATCCTGGTGCGAGCCGGAGAACGCGGTGAAGACCAGGTCTCCGCCGTAGGGGGACCGCTCGGCAACCGGCAGCTGGTTGCAGTATTCCACCGTGCGGCGGATTTCGTCGATGTCGGAGAAATCGATCATCGGATCGATGCCCTGGACGAACATGTTCAGGCCCAGGGTGACCAGGTCCACGTTGCCGGTCCGCTCGCCGTTGCCGAACAGGCAGCCCTCAATCCGGTCCGCACCGGCCAGGTAGCCGAGCTCGGCGGCGGCGACGCCGGTGCCGCGGTCGTTGTGCGGGTGCAGGGACAGGATGATGCCTTCGCGCGGGTGCAGGTTCCGGCTCATCCACTCGATGGAGTCGGCGTAGACATTGGGGGTGGCCATTTCGACCGTGGCGGGCAGGTTGATGATGACCTGCCGGTCGGCGGAGGCCTCGAACACGTCGGCGATGGCGTTGCACACGCGGATCGCGTATTCCAGCTCGGTTCCGGTGAAGGACTCGGGCGAGTACTCGTACGTGATGTGCGTGTCGACGAGGGTCTCTTCGTACTTCTTGCACAGCCGGGCGCCCTGGAGGGCGATGTCCAGGATGCCGTCTTCGTCCTGGTTGAAGACCACGCGGCGCTGCAGCACCGACGTGGAGTTGTAGAGGTGAACAATCGCCTGCTTCGCGCCGACCAGGGATTCGTAGGTCCGCTCGATCAGGTGTTCGCGGGCCTGGGTCAGCACCTGGATCGTCACGTCGTCGGGGATGTGGTTGCCCTCGATCAGCTGACGGACGAAGTCGAAGTCGGTCTGCGACGCTGAAGGGAAGCCGACCTCGATCTCCTTGTAGCCCATCCGGACCAGCAGGTCGAACATTTTCAGTTTGCGGGCCGGGCTCATGGGATCGATCAGGGCTTGGTTGCCGTCGCGCAGGTCAACCGCGCACCAGCGCGGGGCCTTGGTGATGACTTTGTCCGGCCAGGTCCGGTCCGGCAGTTCAACGGTGATCTGGTCCTGGAAGGGGACGTAACGGTGGACCGGCATTCCTGAGGGCTTCTGTGCGTTTTGCATTACTATCGGGGCCTTTTCTGTGATTCTTGGTGAAAGGGTGGCCGGGCAACACAAACTCCGCAGCGAGGGTGGGCCTTGCGCTAGATCGCGTCTGTGGCCTCGCCGCGGCAGCTAAGGAGAAGGAGTTCTGCGCGCACCTTTTCACAGTAACACGGGTGCGTAAGATGAAGGAGCCAGACACCGCCACGTCCACTATGCAGACCCGGCGCCGCGACCAACTCCGGGGCGGGCCTGCCTCTCAAAGGAGCGTCCGTGCCACTTTCGGGGATCGACCTGTCCACAATCGACGCGAGCGTCCGCCCGCAGGATGACCTGTACCAGCATGTGAACGGCGGCTGGCTCACCAGCACGGTGATTCCGGACGACCGGCCGCTGGAGGGCACGTTCACGGCCCTGCGCGATGCTTCCGAGCTCGCCGTGAAGGAAATCATCGAGCAGGCCGCCGCTCGCGGCGCTGAGGCCTCCGGCGTCGAGCGGAAGATCGGCGACCTCTATAACAGCTTCATGGACGAGGCCGCGGCGCAGGCGAAGGGCGCGGATCCGATCCGGGCGCGGCTGGCCGAGGTGTACGCCACGACGTCGGTGGCCGAACTCGTGGCGCTGGCCGGCCGGCTGTTCCGCGCCGATGTGGGCGGGCTTTTCTACATCTACCCCGCCCCGGATGCCGGTAACCCGGACCGGATCCTGCTTTACACCGGCCAGTCCGGGCTCGGCCTGCCGGATGAGTCGTACTACCGGGAAGAGAAGTTCGCGCCGATCGTCCGGGCCTACCGTGATCACGTCGGGACCATGCTGGGCCTGGCGGAAGTGTCCGATGCCGAGGGCGCGGCCGGCCGGGTTGTGGCGCTGGAAACCGCGCTGGCTTCGCATCACTGGGACAACGTGACCCTGCGGGATCCGCAAAAGACGTACAACCTGAAGTCGGCCGATGAGGCCGCGGAGCTGTTCCCGCTGCTGTCCGACTGGTTCGACGCCGCCGGCATCGCCCCGGAGAAGCGCTCCGAACTGGTGATGAGCACCCCGGACTTCTTCTCTGGCGCGGCGTCCTTGTTGGGCACCGAACCTCTGGCAACCTGGCAGGAATGGCTGGCCATGCGCGTCGTCAGTTCGGCGGCGCCTTATCTGTCGTCCGAGTTCGTGGACGCGAACTTTGCCTTTTACGGCACCACGCTCAGCGGGACGCCCCGGATCAAGGACCGCTGGAAGCGTGGCGTCGCGGTGGTCGAGGCGGCCCTGGGTGAGGCCGTCGGGCAGATCTACGTGGCCCAGCATTTCCCGGAAGGGAACAAAGCCCGCATGCAAACCCTCGTGGCCAACCTCATCGAGGCCTACCGGGAGTCCATCACGGAACTGGACTGGATGGGCGAGGAAACAAAGCTTGAAGCGCTGAAGAAGTTGGACTCTTTCCGTGCCAAGATCGGCTACCCGGACAAATGGATCGACTACTCCGCCGTCGAGGTGGACCCGGGGGACCTTCTCGGCAACGTGGAGCGCGCGCACAGCGCCGACGTCGACCGCCACCTCGATGAGGTGGGCAAGCCGGTGGACCGGGAAAAATGGCTCATGACCCCGCAGACGGTCAACGCCTACTACCACCCGCTGCTCAACGAGATCGTGTTCCCGGCCGCCATGCTGCAGCCTCCGTTCTTCACCGCCGACGCCGACGACGCCGTCAACTATGGCGGCATCGGCGCCGTGATCGGCCACGAAATCGGGCACGGCTTCGATGACCAGGGTTCCCAGTACGACGGCAGCGGCCTGCTCCGGAACTGGTGGACCCAGGACGACCGGACCGCTTTTGAGGCCCTGACGTCCAAGCTGGTCGCGCAGTTCGACGCCCTCTCCCCCACCGCCGCGCCCGGCCACAACGTCAACGGCAAGCTCACGCTGGGCGAGAACATCGGTGACCTTGGCGGCCTCGCCATTGGCTATAAGGCCTACCTGATCAGCCTCGACGGGCAGGAACCGGCGGTGCTCGACGGAATGACGGGGTTCCAGCGGTTTTTCGCGTCCTGGGCGGCCGGGTGGCGGCAGGTTATCCGGACTGAGGAAGCCATCCGCCGGCTGGCGACAGACCCGCACTCCCCCAACGAGTTCCGTACGAACGCGATCGCCAAGAACCTGGATGCCTTCCACGAAGCGTTCGGCGTGACCGAGCAGGACGGTATGTGGATGTCACCGCAGGAGCGCGTCAGCATCTGGTGACCCGCGGCTGTGAAAGCTGAAGGGCCGGCTACGGGTTTCCCCGGGCCGGCCCTTGGCCGTTCGTGCCAGCCTGTCGCTGTGGGCGCCAGGCTGTGCTGGGTGCCGGGGCTCAGCCGGTGATCAGCGCCGGGTTCGCCTTCTGGCAGACGGTGTCGCCGGCTGTCTGGTTGACGATGTCCGCGGGCAGCTGCGGGGTGGGAGTGGCAGTCGGTGTTCCGTTCGCGAAGTCGCTGCCCAGATACACCTGGACTCCGGCGACGCCGGCGGCGGGGAGCACCCGGTCGGCGGCCACCCCGAGCTGGGCTGCAACGTCCGCCGCGACCGCGGCGTAGCCTGCACCGTAGTAGACGGCCGTCGTGGCGACCGGGTCGGCGGTCAGCTTACTGACCTTGGTGAAGCCCCCTGCCGTGAGCGTCCGCGAAATCTGCTGGGTCCGGGCCGGCGCGCCCGAGCCGTTGGCCACAGTGACCGGCTGGAGGGCCTTGTCATACGCCGGTGTGGCGGCGGGCGCCGGCGTGGCGCTGGCAGCGGCCGTGGCCGTGGCGGTCGGCTTCGCCGTCGGATCCGTCAGGTCCACGTCGTTGCGCATCGCCGCGAACAGCTGCGATGCCTTGGGCTCGGCCAGCTGCAGCCGGTTGATGTCGGATTCAGCCGCGACGGTCGGCGCGGCCACAAAGGCCACCTTCTTGACGTCGATGTTCTTGAGCCGGTTGGCCACAGTCAGCAGCGTCGGCACCGAGGCCAGGCCTTCGTCGATGGTCAGGTTCTTAGTGATCGCGTCCGCAATGCCGAGCATCCTGGCCGGGTTGGTGAAAGTGCCGTCGTCCTTGATTTTCCTGGTCAGGGAGGACAGGAAGCCCTGCTGGGCCTTGATGCGGCCGAGGTCGCCACCGTCACCGAAGGCGTGCCGCGTTCGAACGAACGCGAGTGCCTGCTCGCCCTGGACGCTGGAGGTGCCCTTAGGCAGGCGCAGCTTCGAATCGGGGTCGTACACGGCGTCGCTGATGCACACGTCGACGCCGCCGACGGCGTTGGAGAGTTCCTTGACGGCGTTGAAGTCGGCCATCATGAAGTGGTCGATCTCCAGCCCGGTGAGCTTGTTGACGGTGTCCACGGCGCAGCCGATGCCGGCCTGGGACATCGCCGAGTTGATCATGACGCCGGTCTGGGCCGGGTAGACCTTGTTGGTCTTCGGATCCGTGCACTGGGGGATATCGACCAGCAGATCGCGCGGGAAGCTCACGACGTTCACCCGCTTGTTGTCCGCGGAGATGTCCATCAGCATCATCACGTCCGAGTGACCATAGCCGGTGGAATCATCGCTGGTGCCGTACTCCGAGTTCTTTCCGTCCCGCGTGTCCGAACCCAGAATCAGGATCTGCATGCGGTCCGAGGAGTTGTTCACGCCTGTGTCGGTCTTGGTGCTGCCAGCGCTGAGCGGGGCCTTGGTGAGGTTGCCCTGGAGCCGCATTGCCCAGTAGGCGCCGAAGGCGATCACGCCCACCAAGAGTACGGCGATGATACCCGTCCCGACTTTCAGCCAGGTGGGGGTCCGCCGGGCGACTCCGAGGTGCCGGGCCGGGCCGGCGGCGGCGCTGTCCGCGTGCCGGGCGGCGGCGTGTGACCGAGCCGGCGGGGCAATTCCGTCAGCGCGGTTGTCACGGGGTCGAGCCACTTGTTGAGCCTTCCTTCACGATTGGGCAGTCTCGTCATTTTAGTGGCCGATTCTGTGAAAACGCCGACTGTACGCCGGTCAGGCGCGCCCGGGGTCCGGAAGCCTGCGAAAAAGCCTGAGAAAAGGGCTGAAAAAGGGCCGGCTCAGAAGCCGAGTTTGACGAGCTGCTTCGGATCGCGCTGCCAGTCCTTGGCCACCTTGACGTGCAGGTCGAGGTAGATGCGGGCGCCAAGTAGCGCCTCAATGCCCTTGCGCGCGTTGGTCCCGACCTCGCGGAGCCGGGCACCGCCCTTGCCGATGATGATGGCCTTCTGGGACGGGCGCTCCACATACAGATTGACGCGGACGTCGAGGAACGGTCGGTCCTCGGGCCGCCCCTCACGCGGGACGATCTCGTCGACGACGACGGCCAGGGAGTGCGGCAACTCGTCGCGGACGCCCTCGAGGGCGGCTTCGCGGATAAGTTCGGCGATCATCACAGCCTCCGGTTCGTCCGTGAGGTGACCGTCCGGATACAGCGGCGGGGACGAGGGCATGTGGCTGATCAGGACGTCGGCCACCGTTTCGACCTGGAAGCCGTCGGTGGCGGAGACCGGGACAATGTCCTTCCAGCCGTCCTCGCCGAGGACCTCTCGGCCCAAGGCGGCGACCGCGAGCAGCTGCTCCGTAAGGGCCTGGCGATCCACGGTGTCGGCCTTGGTCACGATCGCGACGATCGGCTTGTTGCCGACGGCGGCGAGCTGGGCGGCGATGAACTTGTCGCCCGGACCGATCTTCTCATTGGCGGGGAGACAGAACCCGATCGCATCGACCTCGGCGAGGGTGTCCGCCACGAGTTCGTTCAGCCGCTTCCCCAGAAGGGTGCGCGGCCGGTGCAGGCCAGGGGTGTCCACGAGGATCAGCTGGGCGTCGTCCCGGTGCACGATGCCCCGGATGGTGTGGCGCGTGGTCTGCGGCTTGGCCGACGTGATGGCAACTTTTTGGCCGACCAGCGCGTTGGTGAGGGTGGACTTGCCCGCGTTGGGCCGCCCGACAAGCACCGAGAAACCGGCGCGGTAGCCGCCGTTGGCTGCTTCGCCGTCGGACTTATTCTGCTTGCTCACGTAGGACTCCCTGTTGGATTGGTGCGGCCTCGTCGAGAAGGTCTTCAAGGTCAGTTTCTTCTTTTGCAACGGCAGCCGCAATGATGTGGCTGACGCGGTTCCGGCGGCCCTCCAGCCGGTCGGCGCGCAGGGACAAGCCGTGGACCTGGACGGTGCTGCCGACGATCGGCACCCGCCCGAGGGCCTTGGCCAGGAGGCCGCCCACCGTGTCCACCTCGTCGTCGTCGAGCTCGAGGTCGAAGAGCTCACCGAGGTCGTCGATGCTCATGCGGGCGCTGACGCGGTAGCTTCCGTCGCCAAGCGCCACGGCCTCGGCGCTTTCGGTGTCGTATTCGTCCACGATCTCGCCGACGATCTCCTCGATGAGGTCCTCCAGCGTGACCAGCCCGGCCGTTCCGCCGTATTCGTCAATGACGATCGCGACGTGCGTGGATTCCTTCTGCAGTTCGCGCAGCAGGTCGCTGACCGGCTTCGAGTCCGGCACGTAGCGGACCTCGCGGGCGAGTTCGTCCACGGCCGGTGGCTCCTCGTCCGGGCCAAGGTTGTGGAGCACGGCGGCGACGTCCTTGAGATAGACAATGCCCAGGATCTGGTCGGTGTTTTCGCCGATGACCGGGATCCGTGAGTACCCGGAGCGCAGGAACAGCGACATCGCCCGCCGCAGGCTGGATCCCGAGTCGATGGTGAGGATGTCGGTCCGCGGCACCATGACGGAGCGCACCAGGGTGTCACCGAAATCGAAGACCGACTGGATCAGCTCGGCCTCGTTGTCCTCGATCACGTCGGAGTCTGTGGCACGGTCCACGAGTTCGCGGAATTCCTCCTCGCTGAAGAACGCCTCGTTGTCGGCCGGCGCTCCGGGGGCGACGGCGCTGCCCAGCCGCACCAGCCAGCCCGGGATCGGTCCGAGCACGGCGTAGAGGGACCGGACGAGCGGGGCGCTGAACCGGACCAGGGCGGCGGAATGCACCCGGCCAAGCTGCCGCGGGGACACCCCGACGATCACGAAGCCGACCACGGCCATGATGCCTGTGGCGGCCAGGCCGGCGAGCCAGACGTTGTCCAGCAAGCTGTGCAGGAGGACGGTGACGGCGACGGCGGCGGCCATTTCGAACCAGATTCGCCAGAACCGGAGCGCGCGCATGTGCGCCCCGGGCTGCGCCAGGATTCGTTTGAGCGACGTGCCCCGGCTGTGGAGGACCGCCTGTTCGGCGTCGTGCCGGGGCAGGAAGTTGAAGGCCGATTCGGCAGCAGTCAGCACGGCGGCAAAGCTAAGGAACACCAGTGCCATGCAGGCAAGAATCAGTGGGGTCACTGAATCGTCTCTGAGGGGGCCGCTTTGCCGGTGAACGCCGAGAGCAGTTCGCGCTGCAGCCCGAACATCTCTTCCTTCTCTTCCGGCTCGGCGTGGTCATAACCGAGCAGGTGCAAGATGCCGTGCGTGGCGAGCAGCAGCATCTCGTCCTGGGTGGAGTGGCCGGCGTTGCGGGCCTGGACCTCAGCTACCTGGGGGCAGATGGCGATATCGCCGAGCATGCCCTGAGGAGTGGGCTTGTCCGGGGTGCCCGGGGTCAGTTCGTCCATGGGCACGGAGAGCACATCGGTGGACCCGGGCTCATCCATCAGCTCAATGTGGAGCTTTTCCATGGCCGGCTCGTCGACCAGCAGGATGGACAGTTCCGCCTGCGGGTGGATGTAGAGCTGTTCGAAGATGAAACGTGACAGCGCCACGAGCTCGGACTCGTCAACCGCCACACCGGATTCGTTGTTGACCTCAATGCTCATGCGCGTTCTCCCCGGCTTTCCCGGGCAACGGAGTGCTTGACCCGGCTTCTCTGCACTTCGTCCCAAATGCTGTAGGCATTGACGATGTCCCCCACCAGGCGGTGCCGGACGACGTCGGAGGAGTCCAGTACCGTGAAGTTGACGTCCTCGATGCCCTGCAGGATCTCCTCGACGATCCTCAGCCCCGAGCGGGTGCCAAAGGGAAGGTCCACCTGGGTGATGTCACCCGTGACGACCATCTTGGAGCCGAAGCCCAGACGGGTCAGGAACATCTTCATCTGTTCGGGCGTGGTGTTTTGGGCCTCATCAAGGATGATGAAGGCGTCGTTGAGGGTCCGGCCGCGCATGTAGGCCAGCGGCGCCACCTCGATGGTGCCGGCGGCCATGAGCCGCGGAATGGACTCGGGGTCCATCATGTCGTGCAGG
>Ga0308173_10001523_pt1 | contig 11648 bp, 7 predicted proteins | sample PhyPR1_FD_203716 | JGI IMG/M metagenome (GOLD analysis project Ga0308173, IMG submission 203716) | Soil microbial communities from UC Gill Tract Community Farm, Albany, California, United States - DLSLS.P.R1 | ecosystem: Environmental > Terrestrial > Soil > Agricultural land | place: USA... | reverse complement strand
CCGAGCAGCTACCCACCGAGCCGATCCGGGCCGCCGTCGAGGGGGCGGTGCCCGCCGGCGCGACCGTCGGGGTCACCGGCATGGACGCGCTCGCCGTGGGCAGCGACACCGGCGGGCCGGGCGTCCTCGCCGAGACCCTGCTCGGCGCCGCCGGCGCGCTGCTGGTGCTCCTGTTCGTCTTCGCCTCGGCGCTGGCGCTGCTGCCGCTGGCCGTCGCGGCCGTGTCGATCCTGGCCACGTTCCTGATGCTCTACCCGCTGACCTACCTGACCGACGTCTCGTTCATCGTGCAGTTCCTGGTCGCCCTCGTCGGGCTGGGCGTGGCGATCGACTACTCGCTCCTCCTCGTCACCCGATGGCGCGAGGAACGCGACCACGGCAGGGAGAACCACGAGGCGGTCGTCGCGGCGATGGAGACCGCCGGCCACGCGGTGCTCTTCAGCGGGATCACGGTCGCGATCGGCCTGCTCGCGCTGGTCGTGCTCCCGGTGCCGTTCATGCGGAGCATCGGGTACGGCGGCGCCCTGATCCCGGTCGCGAGCGTGGCCGTCACCCTGTCGCTGACCCCGGCGATCCTCGGCGGCATCGGGCCGCGGGTGGACTGGCCGAAGATCCGGCACGAGAGCAGCGCCAGCCCGGGATGGACCCGCTGGGCGCGCCTGGTCGTGCGCCACCGGGTCGCCGCCGTCGTCGTCGCCTCGGTGGTCCTCGGCCTCCTCGTCGCGGCCTTCGTCGGCATCAAGATCGGCGCCGCCTCCTCCGACTCGCTGGCGCAGAGCGGACCGGCGGTCACCGCGCTGCACCGGCTGGAGCAGGGCGGCGTCAGCACCGGTGCCCTGACGCCGATCGAGGTCCTCGCCGACAGCAACCAGGCGCAGGACGTCGCCGACCGGCTCGGACAGGTCGACGGCATCGAGGCCGCCCTGGTCTCGACGGGGGCGTCGAGCTCCGCCGACGGCCGCACCGTCGTCGTGCTCGTCCCGGACGCCGAGACCGTCAACTCGCGCAGCGTCGACGTGGTCCGGCGCGTCACGGATGCCGCCGGCTCGACCCCGGGGGTGATCGGGGTGGCCGGCCTCGGCACCGCGCAGGTCGACTTCCTGCACGCCGTCTACGGCAACTTCCCGCTGATGCTCACCATCATCGCCCTGCTCACCTTCGTGCTCCTGGTGCGCGCCTTCCGCTCGCTGCTGCTGCCGTTCAAGGCCGTGGTGCTCAACCTCGTCTCGCTCACAGCGGTCTACGGCGCGATGGTGCTGTTCTGGCAGAACGGCTACGGCTCCGACGCCCTCTTCGGGATCCCCGAGACCGGTGCGGTCACGTTCTGGGTCCCGCTGATGGTCTTCGCGTTCCTCTTCGGGCTCTCGATGGACTACGAGGTCTTCATCCTGTCCCGGATCCGGGAGGAGTACGACGCCGGCCGCTCCAACGACGAGGCCGTCATCGAGGGCATCGGGCGCACCGGCCGGCTGGTGACGAGCGCGGCGCTGATCCTGTTCCTGGCCTTCGCGGCCCTGGCCTCCGGACCCGGCACCGACCTGAAGGTGATGGCGACCGCGCTCGGGTTCGGCATCCTGCTCGACGCGACCGTCGTCCGCTCGCTGCTGGTGCCGTCCCTGGTCTCGCTGCTGGGCAGGTGGAACTGGTACCTGCCCGACCGGGTCGCCCGGCTGCTGCGGATCGAGCCGTCGCGCGCGCACGTCGAGCAGCCGGAGCCGGACCTCGCCCGGGAGCGCTGAGGCCGGTCCGGGCGGGGCCGCCGTGGCTACCTGGTGACCTCGAACAGGCCGTGTGCGCCGCGCTCGGCGTCGACCATGACGTGGGAGACGACCGGGTAGTGCCCCGGCTCGGGGAACGTCATCTCGACGAAGCCGCCCTGGGCCGGGGACAGCGCCATGACCTGGCTGCCACCGCTGCCGCCGTTGAGCAGGTAGCTCCCCTCGACGTACACCCGGTCGAACTGGGTGCCCACGACGTGGAAGGAGGTCGCGCGGCTCGGGCCGGCGTCGAGGACCCACAACCGGACCCGCTGCCCGACCCTCGCCTCCAGCGGGCTGTGGTCGTACTGGTCGGCGTAGCCGTTGAAGACCACGGCGTCCGGCTCCTCGGCCGCCACCTTGTCCGGGTCCGCGCTCCCGCCCTGCGGGCCGAAGTACTGCTCGGACTGGACGAGGACGTAGCTGCGGTCGACCTTCGGCAGCCCGGGCGGCTCGATGACCACGGCGCCGAACATGCCGTTGGCGATGTGGACAGACATCGGCATCGAGGAGCAGTGGTACATCCAGATCCCGGCCCGCTCCGCGGTGAAGCGGTAGACCAGCGACTTGCCGGGCGGGATGGGCCGCATGACCTTGTCGGGAGCGAGCGCGCCGGCGTGGAAGTCGATGCCGTGCGCCTCGGTCCCGTGGTTGACCACGGTGACCACGAAGGTGTCGCCGACCTGCCCGTGCAGGACCGGTCCGGGCGCGGTGCCTCCGAAGGTCCACACCTTCTGCCGGACCCCGGGGGCGACCTCCTTCTCCTGCTCGGAGATCGTGAGCCTCAGCCGGTGCACCTCGCCACCGGCGGGCTCGTCGAGCCGGGGGAGCACGGCGTCGTACGGCTTGAAGCTCGGCCCGGGATCGGCCATCAGGTCCATGTCGTCGGCGGCGTCACCGCCGGAGGTCGTCGAGGCGGTGTCCTGGGTGTGGTCGATGCCCGCTCCGGTCGCGACGATGTCCAGCGTCATGCCCATCTGCCGGTGACCGGGGACCGAGCACCACCCGGCGATGTCACGGTCGACGACGCCGACGTCCATCCGGGCCGACTGGCCGGGGGAGAGCCGCCCGCTGCTCTCGCCGGTCGCGAGCACGAGGTCGTGGACCATGTCCTCGTCGTCGTTGCGCAGGCTGATCACCAGCCGGTTGCCGGCCGGGACCTCGATCTCCGGCTTCGAGTAGCGCATGTGGGTCATGGAGACGGTGACGTACGTCGTGCGGCCGGTCGGCTGCACGCCCTCGCTGACCCGGCTCCACGCGAGACCCGCGGTCGCGGCCAGGGCGAGGACCAGGACCGTGGCGAGGATCGCCGCTGCCCTGCTCCCCAGACGTGCCGCCAGTGCCGCCCTGAAGCTGCGCCCGCGACGTGGGCTCATCCGGTCAGTCCCAGCTCCTCGAGTCGGACGACGAGGAGCCGTTGCTGTGCCGACCCGTCAGGCCGGGGGTGCTGGTGGGGGAGTCCAGCCGCTCCATCTCGCTGGCGAAGGACTCCATGATCGTCTGCATCTGGGTCTGGGCCGCCTGCGCGAAGGTGCGGATCCGCTCGAGCTCGTCGCCGGCGGGGGCGTTGCCGCCGCCGGGCTGACCCAGCTCTCGCGGCGTTGCCTCCAGGGCGGAGGTGTCGAACGCTCCCGGCACCGTCCACCTGATCAGCGCCTCGGCGTCCCGTCGGGTCCGCTCGGCGGTCTGCATGGCCTCCTCGAGGATCTGCCGCTCCTGGGCGCGCGCCTGCCCGAGCCGCTGGCGTGCGTCGCGGCTGACGTCCTCGACCATCTCCTCGGCGACCAGCTGGGCCTGGCTGAACAGCTCGACGACCTGGTCGTTGACGCGGTCCTCGGCCCCCTCGTAGTCGGCCATCTCGGTGCGCAGCCTCTGGACCTCGGCCCGGAGGCGCTCGTTGTCCGCGCGCATCGCGCGTCGGTCGTCGTCGGCCACCTGCACCTGGTCGGCGAGCAGGTCGAGGTACTGGTAGACCTGCTCCTCGTCGAGCCCCCGCAGCCGGCGTCCGAAGGACTCGTTGCGGATGGATGCGGGTGAGCGGTAGTGGGGGATGCCTTCGGCAGCGTTGCTCGTCATTGCTTGTCTCCTGACCTGCTCAGGGCAGCCTCGGCGCTGTGCTCGCTCCCGGCCGCGTAGTAGAAGTGCTCGTACTTGATGTCCTCGGGGGCCATCCCGGCCGCCGTCAGCTGCTCCAGGGTGTGCGCGACCATCTGGGGACCGCCGCACACCATCGCCGTGCGCCCGTTCAGGTGCTGCCGGGCCGCGATCGTGCCGACCTTGCCGCGGGTGCCGGGGTACGACGTGTCGTCCGAGACGACTTCCGTGTAGTCGAACCAGGGCCGGCCCCTCGCCAGGTCACGCAGCAGCGGGCGGTCGTAGAGGTGCCAGGGCATCCGGACACCGTGGAGCAGGTGGACCCGCGGGGCGGCGCCCAGGCGCTCCCACTCGCGGTCGATCTGCTCGAGGACCGCTCGGAGCGGGGCCAGGCCCGTGCCGCCGGCGACCATGAGCAGGTCGGTCGGGTCCTGCGCCTTGCGCGTGAGCCGGTCACCGACCGGCGCCCCGAGCTTGACCGAGTCACCGACCTTCAGGGACCGGACCAGCGTCGAGCTCACCTGGCCGCCGTCGACCTTCTGCACGTGGAGGTCGATCGACCCGTCCTCGCGCGGCGCGTTGGCGGGGCTGAAGTAGCGCCACAGGCGGGGCCGCTCCGGGATCTCCATCGACAGCGACTGGCCGGGGACGTAGCGGAGCTCGCGCTTGGGCTGGACCCGCACGAGGGTGAGGTCCATCATCTTCCGCTCGACCGAAACGACGTCGGCCTCCCACCAGTCCGGGGTGGTCTCGGTGGACGTGTCGGCCGCCTCGACCATGATCCGGGCGATCACCTGGTAGGCCTGGGCCCAGTCCGCCGCGAGCTCCTCGGTCCAGTCGTCGCCCAGGAAGTGCTTCAGGGTCGCGAACAGCGAGGCACCGACGGCGTTGTAGTGCTCGGTGATGACGGCGTACTTGCGGTGGTCGCGGCCAAGGTGCTCGAGGAACGCCGTGTCCTGCTCGATCTGGTCGACGTGGCTGACGACCCGGCCGAGGGCGCTCACGAACTTGTCGCGCTGGCCCGACATGGAGAGCGGGAACATCGCCCGCACCTCGGGGTGCGAGACGAACACGTGCGAGTAGAAGAACAGCGGCACCGCGTGCCCGTGCTTCGTCACCCGGTCCCAGCTGCGTTGCAGTGCGTATGAATCCATGGGTGCTATCCGTCTCTGCCAGGCGCCCCCTCGGTCGAGACGGGGGGTCCGGTGGCGGACCGCTCATGCTCCCAGGCGCCGGCAAAGGCCGACAGGCGTTGCGTTGACAAAGAGCCCTCCAACTCATCTGCCCCCGTTTACTCCCGCGGCCTTCTTACCCCTCGCCAAACGCCCCAAACCTTTTTCGTCCAGACTTTTTTCCAGGTCTGGTCGGGTCGAGCGCCGCTCACCCGTCGACGGGCATCGTCCAGCAGACCGCGGTCCCCTCGATCGCGACGACGCCGTCGCCGCGGACGACGCGGGTGTCCAGCGTGGTGATCGGCTTGTCCTCGCGGACGGAGGTCACCTCCACCTCGCCGGTGATCGTGTCGCCCGGACGCGTGGGCGCCCGGAAGTGCCAGTGCGTCTCGAGGAACACCGTGCCCGGACCGGGCAGCCTCTCGGCGACGACGGCGTTGAGGATCGCGCTCGTCACGCCGCCCTGCACCACGATCTCGCCGAACCTGGTCCGGCCCGCGACCTCGGCGTCGTAGTGCAGCGGGTTGCGGTCACCGCTGATCTCGGTGAAGCGGACGATGTCGTCGGGCTCGACGCTGCGGCTCATCGAGGCGGTGTCGCCCACCCGGGGTGCGCCGTTCGGCCAGGCTGTCATGGAACCATTGTGACCACGCTCCGGCTCGCCGGCCGCAGATCTTTACTCATTCCAGAAAAGGGTCAATACTGCGGACTGTGGGCGACACCTCCGACTTCGAGCGCATGCTGCGGGGCGCGACGCTGCGGGTGACACGCCCGCGGCTGGCGGTCCTGGCCGCGGTCCACGACCGTCCGCACGCGGACACGGACTCGATCATCCGTGCCGTCCGGGAGGACCTCGGTGAGGTGTCGCACCAGGCGGTGTACGACGTGCTCCGGGCGTTGACCGGCGCCGGCCTGCTGCGACGCATCCAGCCCTCGGGCTCGGTGGCGCGCTACGAGGCCCGGGTCGGGGACAACCACCACCACGTCGTGTGCCGGTCCTGTGGCACCGTCGCCGACATCGACTGTGCGGTCGGGCACGCCCCGTGCCTGACCGCCACGGAGGACCACGACTTCGTCATCGACGAGGCGGAGGTCACCTACTGGGGCACCTGTCCCCGGTGCGCCGCACTGGCACACCAGTAGCAGCCGTCATCCATCAACGAGACAGGAGAAGGACCGACGTGTCCGAGAGCGAGAACCCGGTTATCCCGTCCCCCGAACCGCAGGGGACGCACCGCCCGCGCAGCAACCAGGACTGGTGGCCCAACCGCCTGAACCTGCAGGTGCTGCACCAGCACTCGTCCCGCTCCAACCCGATGGACGAGGACTTCGACTACACCGAGGAGTTCAAGAAGCTCGACGTCGAGGAGCTCAAGCGTGACGTCGCCGACGTCATGCGGACCTCGCAGGACTGGTGGCCCGCCGACTTCGGCCACTACGGCCCGCTCTTCATCCGGATGAGCTGGCACCAGGCCGGCACCTACCGCATCGAGGACGGCCGCGGCGGCGGTGGCGACGGCGGCCAGCGTTTCGCGCCGCTCAACAGCTGGCCCGACAACGCCAACCTCGACAAGGCCCGGCGCCTGCTGTGGCCGGTCAAGAAGAAGTACGGCAAGAAGGTCTCGTGGGCCGACCTGCTGGTCCTCGCCGGCAACGTGGCGCTGGAGGACATGGGCTTCAAGACCTTCGGCTTCGGCTTCGGCCGGGACGACGTCTACGAGCCCGAGGAGATCTTCTGGGGTCCGGAGGACACCTGGCTGGGCGACGAGCGCTACAGCGGCGACCGCGACCTGGCCAACCCGCTCGGCGCGGTGCAGATGGGCCTGATCTACGTCAACCCCGAGGGCCCGAACGGCGAGCCCGACCCGCTCAAGGCGGCCCACGACATCCGCGAGACCTTCCGCCGGATGGCGATGAACGACGAGGAGACCGTGGCCCTCATCGCCGGCGGGCACTCGTTCGGCAAGACCCACGGCGCCGGCCCGGCCGACAGCGTCGGCCCCGAGCCCGAGGGCGCGCCGATGGAGCAGCAGGGCCTGGGCTGGAAGAGCAGCTACGCCTCCGGCAAGGGCGCCGACACCATCACCAGCGGCCTCGAGGTCACCTGGGTCAGCACCCCGACCACGTGGGGCCACGAGTTCTTCAAGAACCTCTTCGGCCACGAGTGGGAGCTGCAGGACAGCCCGGCCGGTGCCAAGCAGTGGGTCGCCAAGGACGCCGAGGACACCATCCCCGGCCCCGCCGCCGACTCCCCGAGGCGCAAGCCGACGATGCTCACCACCGACCTCTCGCTGCGCTTCGACCCGGCGTACGAGAAGGTCTCCCGCCGGTTCCTCGAGGACCCCGAGGCCTTCGCGCTCGCCTTCGCCAAGGCCTGGTACAAGCTGCTGCACCGCGACATGGGCCCGGTCTCCCGCTTCCTCGGTCCCTGGGTCCCCGAGGCCCAGCCGTGGCAGGACCCGGTGCCCGCGGTCGACCACGAGCTGGTCGGCGGGAGCGAGGTCGTCGACCTCAAGGCGAAGGTGCTCGACTCCGGCCTCTCGGTCGGCCAGCTGGTCGCCACCGCCTGGAAGTCGGCGTCGACCTTCCGCAGCACCGACAAGCGGGGCGGCGCGAACGGCGCTCGCATCCGCCTCGAGCCGCAGCGCGGCTGGGAGGCCAACGAGCCGCAGGAGCTCGCCCGGGTGCTGGAGGTCCTCGAGGGCATCCAGCAGGAGTTCAACGCGCAGGGCGGTGGCACGCGGATCTCGCTGGCCGACCTGATCGTGCTTGCCGGCTCGGCCGCGGTCGAGCAGGCGGCGCGCAATGCCGGTGTCGAGGTGACCGTGCCGTTCCACCCGGGTCGCACCGACGCGAGCCAGGAGGAGACCGACGTCGAGTCGTTCGCCGTGCTCGAGCCGCGGGCCGACGGCTTCCGCAACTTCGGTCGCGCAGGTGACCGGATGCCTGCTGAGGTCCGCCTCCTCGACAAGGCCAACCTGCTCACGCTGACGGCGCCGGAGATGACGGTGCTGGTCGGTGGCCTGCGCGTCCTCGGCGCCAACCACGAGGGCTCGGAGGCCGGTGTCTTCACCGACCGGCCCGGCACGCTGACCAACGACTTCTTCGTCAGCCTGCTGGAACCGGCCGCGTGGCAGCCCACTGACGACGAGGCGACCTCCTTCGAGGCCGACGGGCGCACCGCCACCCGGGTCGACCTGGTCTTCGGCTCGAACTCCGAGCTGCGGGCCCTGGCGGAGGTCTACGCCGCCGACGACGCCCAGGAGAAGTTCGTCCGCGACTTCGTGGGCGCCTGGACCAAGGTGATGGAGCTGGACCGGTTCGACCTGTCCTGATCTCCCTGACCTGAACCCGGAGCCCGGGCCGGCCGCGACAGCGGCCGGCCCGGGCTGCCGTCTGCCCCACGACTCGTGACGTTCGCCCCTGCCCGGGCACCGCGGGCCGCACGAACCATGGATCCGTAGCGGCCGGGGGCACGGACGAGGCGGGCGGATGGGCGAACGACAGCGGTTGGGCGTGCAGGACGCCCTGTGGCTGGAGATGGACAAGCCGGGCAACCTGATGGTGGTCGACAGCCTGTTCTGGACCGCGACACCGGTCGACTGGGACCGCTTCCGCGACCTGGTCAAGGAACGGCTCTGGGACCGCTTCCCGGCCTTCCGCAGCGTGGTGGTCCGTGGCGAGGACGGCGGCTGGTACTGGGACGAGCAGGACGAGTCCGACCTCGGGACCCGCTACGTGCGGGTCACGCTGCCCGAGCCCGGTGGAGACGCGGAGCTGCAGGAGCTGATCTCGTCCCAGCGCGTCGTACCCCTCGACCGCGGTGAGCCGTTGTGGCGGTCGGTCCTCGTCGACGGCTACCACGGGGGCGCCGCCGTGCTGTTCCGCACGCACCACGCCATCGCGGACGGCATCCGCATGGTCCAGGTCACCCTGAGCGTCTTCGACGCAGGCCCTGATGGCGAGGTCGTCCCCGCCCGTGAGGCGCGTCCGTCCGGTACGCCGCCGGTCGCGCCACCCGTGTCGGCACCCGAGGTCGACGACGGCCGCCCCTCGCTGGCCGGCCAGGTGCGCACCGGCGCCACGAGCATGGCGAGCACGTCGCGGAAGCTCGCCCACAGTGCCGTGACGAACCCGGTGGGAGCGGCCCACACCGCCATCACGCTGTCCGGATCCCTGGCCGGCTCCCTGGCCGGGTCGGTCGTCGGCGCCGCGAGCTCGGGGGCCCGGACGGCCCGGGACCTCGGCGCACGCGGGGTCCCGCCCTTCTTCTCCGGGATGCCCGGGGACATGGACACCGCGCGCAAGCTCGTCCTCGGCACCCGCAACGACAACACCCGCTGGACCGGGACCGTGGGCCCCCGCAAGGCGGTCGCGTGGTCGCCGCCGCTGCCCCTCGCCGACGTGAAGGCCGTGGCCCACGCCAACGGCGCCACGGTCAACGACGTCCTGGTCACCTGCGTCGCCGAGTCGCTGCGCGCCTACCTGGAGCAGCACCGGGCGGTGTGCCGCAGCGTGACCTGGGACGTCCCGGTCAACCTCAAGCCGTTCGACCCCGACCTGCCGGTGGAGCTCGGCAACAGCTTCGCGCTCGTGCAGCTCGAGATGCCGACGAACATCGAGGACCCGCTGCGCACCCTCGACGTGGTCCGACGCCGGATGGGCCGGATCAAGAGCGGTCACGAGGCCGCGGTGGACTTCGGCGTCCAGGCGGCCATCTCCCGGATGAGCACCAGGCTCTACCGGTTCACCATCGACCTGCTGGCGAACCGTGCCATCGGCGTCCTGACCAACGTGCCCGGCCCGCAGGTGCCGCTCTACGTCGCAGGCCAGAAGGTCGAGGGCATGATGGGCTGGGCGCCCCTCACCGCCGACCAGGTCATGAGCTTCACCATCTACAGCTACGACGGCAAGGTCTTCGTCGGCATCGCCGCCGACGCCGGGCTGGTCCCCGAGCACGAGCAGGTCGTCGACGGCTTCGCCGACGCGTTCCGGCGCCTCTCGACCCACACCGCCTGACGGTCAGGGTGTCGAGGTCGTCCCGCCCCGGGGGGTCGTCCGCCCGGTCGCCGTGTACACGTCCCAGGGGACCTCGAGGCTGATCCCGGGGGTCACGGTGACCGACGCGTCCGGCGACACCGTGAACACGAAGTAGCGGGTCTCTCCGGTGGCGCGGTTGACCTTGAGCACCGTGTAGCGGGCGGGGTGGGAGATCACCCCGGGGTCGGGCTCGGTGGTCACGTGACCGCCCCCGCTCCCGCTGGTGAACTCCGTGGCCGGGCGTCCCGACTCGGTCGGCACGAGCCGCGGGCCCACGAACTGGTAGGAGCGTCCGTCGAGGACGGCCCGCCGCTGGCACCCTGCCGCGGCGACCCGCTGACCCAGCTCCTGGTCGTGCAGCAGGATGAAGTCCGGTTGGGTGTCGCAGGAGGCCGCCACCGTGTCGGACACGAACTGGTCGACGTCCACGGCGGGGTCGCGCAGCACGTCCCCGGTCCCGAAGTCGCCGACCGTGGAGATCCGGGGGTCGGCAGCGGCCAGCAGGCTCAGCCCGGCGACGTCGTGGGTGCTGCCGTCGGCGACGTGCCAGCCGCGGGCCCTGGCGGCCCCGACGATCGCGTCGGTGTCGTGCGGTCCCGGCGCGAAGTAGACGGGTGTGTGGCCGGAGTAGTAGTCGACGGTGTCGATGATGTAGCTCTCGACGGGCTTGCCGGCGAAGGTGAGGTCCCCGCTGAGGGCGATGAAGTCCGCGCCGACGAGATGGGCGGTCAGCCCGACCTGACGCGCCATCCCGTCGACGTCCTCGAAGTCCTCGGCCAGCACGAACATCGTGTCGTTGTCGCCCTTCCGGAGTCCCGGCTCGGCGGCGATCGCGCGGGCGAGGTGGTTCGCGACCGTGTCGTAGAAGGTCGTCCGTGGCCGCAGGATCGACAGGAAGGGCAGGATGTCGCCCAGCAGCCCGTTGACCTCCGTGCCCTGCAACGTGGTGCCGACGAAGAGCGGGCTGCTCCGCACGACGTGGTGGTCCTCGTGCCGGTACACGTGGACCGCCAGCGCCTCTGCACCGATCATCGACGCGATGCCGACGGCCGCCGCGGTCACCCGCAGTCGCCGGTTGTGCCCGCGGATGAGGTCGGCGTCGGCCTCCGGGTAGCCGGCCAGCTTGGTGCGCCGGCGTCTGAGCGCCAGCCACGTCACGACGACCGTCGCCGTGCCGGCGCCGAGGCCGAGCAGGCCCCAGTGCAGGAGGTGCGCCCGGGCCGCCGACGCGATCCGGTCGACCTGGGGGTCCGGGTCGTCCCACAGCGAGATCAGGTAGCGCCGGGTCTGCTTGTTGCTCGGGATGATCTGGTTCCAGTTGGCGTCGAGGTCCACCCCGACGTCCTTGCCGAGCACCGGCACCCGTGCGTGCTCGGGCCGGATGACGGCCCCGTTCTGCAGCTGGGAGGTGTTCTGACCGATCACCGGGCGCACCGACACCTCCTGGCCGGCGATCTCCACCTGCGCCGGGGGCGCGTACCGGACGGCCAGGACCGTGGTCGCGAGCGGGAACGCGACGAGCACGACGACCAGGCCCAGGCGGAGGAGCAGGCGGGCGGGACGCGGGAGGCCGTCGGGGCGCCCG
>Ga0308173_10001522_pt1 | contig 11652 bp, 10 predicted proteins | sample PhyPR1_FD_203716 | JGI IMG/M metagenome (GOLD analysis project Ga0308173, IMG submission 203716) | Soil microbial communities from UC Gill Tract Community Farm, Albany, California, United States - DLSLS.P.R1 | ecosystem: Environmental > Terrestrial > Soil > Agricultural land | place: USA... | reverse complement strand
TTGAAAACGCCAGTCGGGCCTTGCTGAAACAAAACATTCGGCGTGGACATGTTGACGTGAGATTCTCGCTGGCCAAGGAAGCGGATACGACGATCGGACCGTCGTATAACCGTGACCTGCTAAGCCGGTACTTGGCGGCTTTCCATCAGGCAAACGCCGAATTCGGCCTCGATGACAAGCCCGACCTCAACCTGCTTCTACGGGTAGAAGGGATGTTCACTCCGGTCGAGAGCACGAAGCCACTCGACAGCTCGCTCGAATCCGAGATATTAAACGCCCTGGACGATTGCATTCAGGAGCTAAACCAATACCGCGAGCGCGAAGGACAGGAACTGCAAGCCGCACTCGTGAAAGAGGCTCAGGCCATCACGGACCACGCAAACCGCATCGCAGAGATTCGGAGAGAAGCCCTTCCCTACTTTCAAAAGCGGCTCAAGGAGCGTTTGAGCGAACTGCTAGAGGGCATTTCGGTCGACGATGGCCGGCTGGCTGCGGAAGCGGCGCTGCTGGCGGACCGCTCCGATGTCCAGGAAGAGCTTACGCGCTTGATCATACACACCGAGGAACTGCGGCGCATGCTGGACGAAGGTGGTGAAGTGGGAAAGCGTCTCGACTTCCTTCTGCAGGAAATGAATCGCGAGACGAATACCATCCTTTCAAAAACCTCGGGTATTGGAGACGCCGGGCTGACGATTACCAATCTGGCGCTTGCCACGAAAGCTAACATCGAAAAGATACGGGAACAGGCCTTAAATCTTGAATAGCCGCTATGCAGCAACAGAAGAAACCGGAACCTTGCACCATGGCGAGCGAGAACGCGTGACGGCGGTCTTCATCATTTCGGCGCCCTCTGGCTCCGGCAAATCGACGTTGGTGGCCGGTCTCCTCGATCGCGATCCGAGTCTGCTGTTTTCTGTCTCCTACACCACCCGCCAGCCCCGCGGCAATGAACGTCCAGGCGAGAGCTATAACTACATCTCCCGTGAGGAGTTCGAAACTCGTATTCAGAACCACGAATTCCTGGAATATGCGGAGGTATTTGGGAACTACTACGGCACTGGGAGCCAAATACTGGAGCAGGCTCGAGACGAGGGCAAGGACGTGGTCCTCGACATCGACGTGCAAGGTGCGAGACAATTGAAACGAAGGCTACCCGATGCGGTGACCATATTTATTCTGGCTCCGTCGCGCGACATCCTGGAACAGCGGTTGCGGGCGAGGTCGGAGGATTCGGAAGAAGTGATTCAGCGGCGTTTGCGGGATGCGGCCGAAGAGATTCGGAACTACGATCAGTACGACTACGTACTGATCAATCACCGCGTGGAACAGTCGGTGGACACGCTCTCGGCCATTGTTAAAGCAGAGCGCATCCGGAGAATTCGCATGGAAGATCAGGTACGCCCCATCCTTGATAGCTTCAGGGCGCGGGCTTACTAGTAGCTTGAAAACGATCGGGCCTGGAAAGAAGGCCCAAAACGGAGAAGGTATGTCAGATAAACCAAGACCAAATGCAATGCACTCCATTCCGGACGATCCGGATGCCAGCACCTACCGGTTCATTATTGTGGCGGCAAAGCGGGCACGGCAATTGCAGAACGGCCAACGCAGTGTTCTGCCGGCCACGAACAAAAAGCCCACCACTTTGAGCATGGAAGAGGTCCGTCGGGGCCTGGTTCCCTACACCGATCTGAACCGCGAAGAGCAGCACGAGCTAGAAGCAGCGGAGTAGCGCCCGATGCGCGTAGCACTAGGTGTCGGCGGAGGAATCGCCGCTTATAAGGCGGTTGAGCTTGCGCGGGCGTTGGGCCAGCTTGGCCACGCCGTCCAAGTGGTGATGACCAGTGCCGCCCAGGAGTTTATCCAGCCGCTCACGTTCGCTACCCTGACGGGACGCAAGGTGGTGACCGGACTATTCTCGCGCTCCAGCGACGCCGACACTCTATCGAGCGCTGTGGAGCACATTGCTCTAGCGCAAGAAAACGACGTGCTCGTCGTAGCGCCGGCTACCGCCGATCTGCTCGCGAAATTTACGTACGGGCTGGCGGACGATTTTCTTTCTACACTTTATCTGGCCTTTACCGGTCCGGTGGTTTTGGCGCCGACGATGAACACGGCGATGTGGAATCATCCAGCGACGCAAGCGAACCTTGCGACTCTCCGCGAGCGCGGCTGTTCTGTGATCGAACCAGACGAGGGTTGGCTTGCCTGCGGCACCGTGGGAGCCGGGCGCTTCGCCGATCCCTTAAGGATTGCTGAGCATGTGGATTCCCTGAAACGGCAGAAGAAAGATCTGGAAGGCGAGACGTTTCTGATTACGGCCGGGCCAACACAGGAGCCGCTCGATCCCGTCCGGTACATCTCAAACCGCTCCAGCGGCAAAATGGGCTATGCTCTTGCCGCCGCTGCCGCCAAGCGCGGCGCCCGAGTCATTCTCGTCTCCGGGCCGGTCAGCATTCCCGCCCCGCGCAGCGCCGAACTCGTCCCTGTACGAACTGCCTTTGAGATGCGCAAGGCGGTACTCGACCGTTTGGAAGAGTCCACCGTGATCATCAAGACTGCCGCCGTTGCCGACTATTACGTCGCCAACGTTCCGCAGCAAAAATTGAAGAAAACGGCAGCGCGCTTCTCACTGGAAATGGAACCGACACCGGACATTCTGGCCGAAGTGGGCCAGCGCAAGGGAGACCGTCTGCTCATCGGCTTTGCAGCCGAAACACAGAACCTTCTGGACGAGGCGCGGCGGAAGATGGTGAGCAAGAACTGCGACATGCTCGTGGGAAATCTAGTGAACCAGGAGGGCCTTGGGTTCGAATCCGACCGGAATGAAGTCGAAATCATCACACGCTCGGGACCAGCCGTTCACGTTGGACCTGCGGACAAAAGCGAAGTCGCAGAACGAATTCTCGATGGAATCAGCACGCTCCGGCTATCGCTCCGCCATGCCAATCTTTCCAGATGACGAAGGAAGAAATTCGCTCCTATCTGGAGCTTTACCGCGATCTTGGATTCTCCACTGTTTATAAACGGCCCGCCGCTCAGCAGAGTGCCGTAGCGGTCTCCGAACCACTACCGGACCCGGTCGTGCCAGAGGTTCGCAGCAATATCACGCGCCCGGAGACGATCCTGCCGAGTATTGTGCCCGCCGACGATAGCCTTGAAAAGATCCGCGCCGATATCGGCGACTGCAAACGCTGCCGCTTGTGCGAAGCCCGGCATACCATCGTCTTCGGCTGCGGCGACGAGAATTCCCGTCTCGTCTTTGTGGGAGAAGGTCCGGGCGCGGACGAGGATGCCCAGGGAATTCCTTTCGTTGGCCGCGCTGGACAACTGCTGACGCAGATGATCGACAATACGGCTTCCAAGGAAGGTATTCCGATTCGCCGCCAGGATGTTTATATCTGCAACGTGGTGAAGTGCCGGCCTCCGGAAAACCGCACGCCGCTTCCCGATGAGATGCAGACCTGCGGGCAGTTCCTTTTTCGACAGCTCACAGTAATTCAACCCAAAGCCATTTGCGCGCTCGGAGCCACCGCCATGAAAGCGCTTCTGAATACAAAGGAAGGCATCACAAAGTCGCGCGGGCAGTGGCACAAATGGAATGGCATTCCCGTGATGATCACGTATCATCCCTCGTATCTGCTGCGCGCTTACAATCAGGCAGCGAAGCGTGAGGCTTGGGCAGACCTGAAGGCGCTCCTGCACTTTGTCTATGACTAGCGCGCTCCGCCCATGAAACGCGGCATCTTCATTAGCTTCGAAGGCACGGAAGGAAGCGGCAAATCGACGCAGATGAAGCTTTTGGTTGAACGGCTTCGTGCAACTGCCTGCGAAGTCGTCGAGAATCAGGAACCGGGCGGCACTTCAATTGGTAAGCAGATTCGTCGAATACTGCTGGACCCTGCGAACTCCGAGATGGCTCCCATGGCGGAACTGTTGCTGATGTTTGCGTCGCGGGCCCAGGCGGCAGCGGAGGTGATTGTTCCGGCCCTGCATCGCGGGGCCATCGTGGTCAGCGACCGCTTTACCGATTCGACTCTTGCGTATCAGGGATGCGCCCGCGGCATCGGCTTCGAAACGGTCCGTGCTGCACATCAGCTCGCGGTCGGCTCCCTTCTACCCAATTTAACGATCTGCATCGACATCGATATTGAAACGGGACTGGCGCGTGCCCACTCCCGCAATATTCGCAAGAGCAACCATGCTCCTGGGGATGCTAGCGAGACCCGCATCGACCAGCAGTCACTCAATTTTCATCGCCGTGTTGGCGCGGGCTACCATGAAATCGCCGCGCTGGAGCCCGCGCGCTTCCGTCTGGTGAATGGCGAGGGCAGCGTTGAAGCCGTCGCCGAGCGCGTATGGAGCGAGGTGCGCCCTATCCTGCCTGTATAGGAAAATCTCTGTCGCCCATTCGCCTCTGCGAAACTCTATTGCATATGATCGTTTTTGTCACAGGAGCCACGGCGGGGTTTGGGAAGGCAGTCGCACAGAGGTTTGCTAAGGACGGAGCAAAGATCGTCGGCACGGGACGGCGAGGAGATCGCCTGGAGGAGTTGAAGCGGGAACTGGGAGAAAATTTCCTGCCGCTGCCGTTTGACGTAAGCAAGCGACGTGAAGTGGAGAAGGCCATTGGAACGCTGCCCGAGGCCTTCGCAGCCGTCGATGTCCTGGTGAATAACGCCGGCGGTGCCATTGGGCTCGAGCCGGCGTACGAAGCCCACCTGGAGGACTGGGAAGCCATGGTGGATACCAATATCAAGGGGCTACTGTACTGCACGCGATTACTGCTGCCCGGCATGGTGGAGAGACATCGCGGTCACATCATCAATCTGGGCTCGACCGCAGCGGAGTGGCCTTATCCGGGCGGCAACGTATACGGAGGGACAAAGGCATTCGTCCATCAGTTCAGCCTGAATTTGAGAGCTGATCTAGCAGGAACCAGGGTAAGAGTAACCGACGTTCAGCCCGGACTTGCTGGAGGAACGGAGTTTTCCGAAGTGCGTTTCAAGGGCGACCAGAAAAAGGCGGAAGCAGTCTACGAAGGAACGCAGCCACTGACGGCGGAGGACATCGCCGACGCCATTCACTGGGTGGCGACACGCCCTCCGCACGTCAATGTCAATACGATTCAGATCATGCCCGTCTCACAGTCCTTTGCGCCCCTTGCCGTGAAGCGGGACAACAAGTCTCGATAGCTTACTACCTCGCAAACAGACTGCGCGTTGGAGCGGGCAGGTCGCTTCCCTTGATTGCCTTCCACAGAATAGCGTTCAGGTCGTCATCATCGGCCTTGTCCGCATCCGAAAAGTCCATGCGGGCCGACTCTGCCGCGCCCGGCGCATGGACAGAATTCGTTTCTGTGAGCGAAACCTTCGGCGAAATCACGCTGTAGGGTCGCAGGTCAGGTTGCTGGCTGAATCCGTCGAACATCGGCCGCGACGCCGCATCGAATTGCGTCATCGGCTTCAAACCAACGATTAACTCCATCGTGCGAAGCACGCTGGTCTGGTTGTACATATTCGAATCGACAGTACCCCGATGCGTATAGGGCGAAATTACCCACGCCGGGGCACGATGGGAATCCACATGATCAGGTCCGTTCTGCGCATCATCCTCGGTAATAAAGATAGCCGTCGATGCCCATAGCTTGCTGTGGGAAACCGCATCCACCAGCATGCCCACCGCATAATCGTTATCGGCATTGTATGCGAACGGGGTCAGCTTGCCGGGCGCGGTGCCCATCGTGTGATCGTTGCCCATGCGGACGATCAGCAGTTGCGGCGCCTGGCCGCTTGCATCGTAGCCGTTCCATTCACGAATGAACTCCTCGGCCCGCTTCACGTCGGGATACCCTAAATCGAAGCCGCGATAATTCATATCGACACACGGAGAAAGCGACCGGTCCTTCACACTGGCGATCTGCCGCGCTCCGCTTGCGTGATCGAGAGGGATATTCGTCGTCCACTCGCCGTAATCGCGGATGCTTATACCCGCTTGCAGCGCATTGCTCCACAGATAGCCGGCGGGCGGCATGTTCGCCGCTTCCCCGCCCTCGTAGTCGTAGGTCTGCCGGCGGTGCGCATAGCTATTGGGCCAGAGCTTCACTGTGTAATCGGGCGCAATGGCGGCATTCGCCCAATTGTGCCCCTCGGCACTGACATCGGCGTTCTCGTAGAAGTTGTCGTAGAGGATAAATTCGCTGGCAAGCCGGTGGAGGTTCGGCGTCACCTGCTCGCCAAATAAGTTCAGAGACTTATCACCGTTTCCTTTATTGAGATCTCCCAGAACCTGATCGTAGGTCCGGTTTTCCTTGATGATGTAGATCACATGCTGGATCGGTGAGGGGTGATTTTCCGAACGCGAGAAGTACGCCGTCTTCTGGTCGGCAGGCGGTCCGTAGATCAATTGGTCGCGGTAAGGCGAATTTCGCATCACCGTCGCCGTGTATCCATGCAAATTCGCGCCGGTCAACGCAGGAATGAACGAGACCGTTCCGGTCTGCATGCTCGGGATGTACTGAACGGCGGAGTTGCCTTCATGCAGAGGTGCCGCCCGTCTCGTCGGATTCGGCCCATTCGGGTTGGGCGCACTACCCAGGCCTTTGCCGTTGAGAACGACAACCCGATGGTCGTCGAGCTCTCTGACAGCGGTGGGATACCAACCGGTGGGCACGAAGCCTGCAACGATGCTCTGCGCCCCTGAAATATTGACGGCCGCCACCGCGTTAGCATCAGAGCACACGACGTACAGGTGCGTTCCTTCCTTATCTGCCGCCAGCGCAGTCGGCGTCATGCCCAGCGGGTGCATAGGCGTTAAAGACAGGTTGATTGATTCAAGCCTGGCGAGCTGCCCATCGGCCGTAACGCCGAGTGAATACACGTTGTTGGTATTCTCCGCGACAACGAACACGCGGGCGACGTAGGAGGACCGTCCCGCTCCCTCGATATCCGGGGCTCCGCCTACCCAGAGCATGTCCGTAAGCTCCGGCGCGACTCGCGTACGTCCGACCTCCTTTCCGTTGTTCGCATCGTACTGGTAAACGGAACCGTCGGCCCAACTGCTTACCAGCAGCCTTTTGCTGTCGGGAGACAACAGTAGCCGGTAAGGACGCCGTCCACAGGCGAATCGGCCGATCAGTTTGCCTGTGTCCAGATCGATGACAGCTACATTATTCGTTTCCAGATCGGCGGCATAGAGAACGTGGCCATCCGAGCGCACCGTCACATCGCCGATAAACGACTGACCCTTGTTGTTGAGATCGGCGACGGCGGGCAGCTCACGCTGCGCGGTCAGTTTGCCCGTGGCCGGATCGAGTAGCAACTCATGCACGACACCGGTTGTGCCGCCGCCCACGTACACGCGGTCGGCATGCGGCGCTATCGCCAGGCCGAGCCACGCGTCCGGCAATTTGTATCGGGACACCTCCCGCTTGTTCGCGATCTCAAGGACGCTCACCGAAGGGGGATGGTATCCGGCATTCAGGACCAACAGGTACTTCCCGTCCGTCGAGACCGCCGTGCTCATTGGCAGCGTATCGACGGGAACCTGCTCCCCTGCGGGCCGAAGCGTCCATCCGCTGTTTAAAAGGAAACCGCCATCCGGAAGCTTGCCGACGTGCGGCGGCGTTTGCGCGAAGAGCTGCCCTCCCAGCAACAGGAGGGGCAACCACTTGGTAAATGCATTCATTATTCGGTAAACCTGTGCGCGATGGGAAAGCGGCGGCCCACGCCAAACGCCTTCGGAGTGATTCTCAATCCAGGAGCTGCCTGTTGCCGCTTGTATTCGTTGCGATCCACTTTGCGAACGATATCGCGCACCAGGTCTTGCGGCAGGTTTTCTTTCCTGGCGATTTCCGCAACGGACTCGTAGCGTTCGATATATCCGGCAAGGATCGCATCCAGCACTTCGTAGTCGGGTAGGCTGTCGGTGTCTTTCTGATCGGGGCGGAGCTCGGCCGACGGTGGTTTAGTGAACGTGTGCTCCGGTATTCCGGCGGGCAGTCCCCGCGCCACGCGCCGCGCATTTGCAATACGCCCAAGCCGGTAGACCATGGTTTTGGGAACGTCGCTGATAACGGCCAGACCGCCGCACATGTCGCCGTATAAAGTCGTATAACCCACAGCGATCTCGCTTTTGTTGCCGGTGGTCAGAACCAATGTTCCGAACTTGTTGGACAATGCCATCAGCGTCACTCCGCGCAACCGGGATTGAAGATTTTCCTCTGTGGTGTCGGGCTTATAACCCGTAAACAGCGGCGCCAGGCTCTTCAACATGTCCTCGTAGCTGGGCTTGATCGAGACCACCTCAAAGCGGATTCCCAAATTCCGGGCCAGCGCGCACGCATCCGTGAGGCTGTGTTCGGAGGAGTAAGGACCGGGCATCCCGACTCCCATCACGTTTTCTTCCCCTATGGCTTCAACCGCGATCGCGGCCACCAGCGCCGAATCGATGCCGCCGCTCAGGCCGATTGTGACGCGGCGAAATCCGCACTTTTCTATGTAATCGCGCGTCCCAAGCACAAGGGCATCGAAAGCAGCTTCATCATCGGGCGTGTCGGTGGTGTGATCCTCGCCCATCCCGGTCTCGGAGTCAAAGAAGACAAGGTCTTCCGAGAATGACTTTGCCCGTGCAGCCAACTGACCGGAGGACGTCATGGCGAAGCTCGTTCCGTCGAATACCAGTTGGTCGTTGCCGCCCACCATGTGCGAGTAAACCACGGGAAGGTGAAAGCGCTCTGTCATAGCGCGGAAGATTGCTTCCCGCTGCTTGCGCTTGCCCACATTCCACGGGGACGCATTGATGGAAATAATGATCTCCGCGCCCTTTTGCACCAGCTCTTCGACGGGATCCCGGGCATAGCGACGCCGCTCCCAGAAGTGCTTATCGTTCCAGGCATCTTCGCAGATCGAGATGGCCACCTTCCTTCCACAAATGGTGTAAAGGTCCTGCGAATCGGCAGGCTGGAAAAACCGCACCTCGTCGAAGACGTCGTAGGTGGGCAGCAGCATCTTTCGTTGATCGAAGACAATACGGCCCCGTTCGATAACGGCAGCGGCATTCTGTGCCTTGATGGCCGAGTTTTTCGGCGAACGGGCCACGTACCCGACGATCAGGGCCGCTTTCATACCGGCAGAATCGGCAGCAATCCTTAACAGGGCGTCGTGCGTGCGATCAAGAAAAGAGTCCTTTTCGACCAGATCGCGCGGGGGGTAACCCGTCAGCGCGAGTTCCGGGAAGACGACCACGTCCGCGCCGGCACGCTCCGCCCGGCGTGAAAAATCAAGAATCTTGGCGGCGTTGCCACTCAAATCGCCGACCGTGTTATTTATTTGCGCGAGTGCGATGCGCATGGAATTTCCATTGTAGCGGCGGGCGTAAACGCTCTTACAATCCGCCCTCCTTTCCGCAGTCCGTATCTTCCTGGTAACGCCCTGCGTCTAATAGGCGTAAGTTGAGTAGAGGTGCTCGATGCGCTTCCCTATCCGATTCCTTTTTCTTGCCGCCGCCCCGGTCCTGATCGCCAGCGCTGGTCAAGGGCCGCGCGGTGCCCACGGCGGCGCCATGGGGGTACCCCATACAGCCGGCCGGATTGGTTCTCCTGCCGGCGGCAGGCCTTATCCCGTTCCTCCCAGCGTGGCGCTGCAGCATCCTGAGTTGCGGCCGCATTCCGCTGGCTTTACAGGCATTCGCCCCGGGGCCTATTCGCAGAGCGGTGGCTATTATTACCAGCGCGGTCGTGGCGGTTATTTGCCATACACATATGGGCTACCGTACCTGCCAATTTTCGACTACGGCGATTACGGCGCATCCCAGCAGAACAGTGCGATAGCCGATGCCGTGGCGGCCCAGGCACAAAATGCGGCGGCTACGCAGAACCTGTTAGGCGAGCAGGTACAACGGCTCAGCGCGGAAGTGGAGAATCTGCGAGACCAAGCGGCTTCGCAGCCAGCACCCGCCCAGCAATCCTCACCGACTCCCCAGGCGCAACCGGCACCAGATCCGGACCCCGCTCCGCCGCGGCCCCCGATCACGGTGGTTCTCAAGAACGGAAATCGAGTGCAAGTTCAAAATTACGCTGTGATGGGACAGACGTTCTGGGATTTTACGACCCAGCCGGCGCGAAAGATACCTGTTTCCAACATCAACGTGCCGGAGTCCATTAACGCGAGCAGTGCCAGCGGCGCGGAATTTCCCGCACTGACGTCTTCCCGCTAGCGGTGGTTGATCAGCGTTTTCCTCAGAATGTTGAGCGCGCTTTGAGTGGAATAAGTTCTTACACGCTCGCGGTCGCCGCCGTGCTTTATTCTTTCAATCGTGGTACCGTGGGGCCCCACAATCCCCACGTACACGGTTCCGACCGGATCCTGCTCAGTTCCGCCCTCAGGGCCGGCATATCCGGTAGTGGATAAAGCGTAGGTAGCGCCGCTCTGTTTCCGGGCGCCTTCCGCCATGGCAACCGCCACCTGCCGGCTCACTGCCGAATACTGTGCCAATAGCTCGGCCGGAACTCCCAAGACTTCCTGCTTCTGCTTTTCGCTGTAAGTGATGTAGCCGCCAATGTAGCGTTTCGAGCTACCGGGGAGATTCGTCAGCCGGGCGGCGATCAGTCCACCTGTGCAGCTTTCGGCAGTGGCGATTGTGGCTTTCTGGTCCTGCAATAAGCGTCCGATGACACCCTCCAGGGATTCAGCCGGGTTCTGGGTGTAAACCAGATCGCCGAGCTTTTCAGCGATCGGATCGCCGACCTCCTTCAGCAGTGCCTCAGCTTCCTGCTCCGAATCGCACCGGGCGCGGAGGTGGACGAACAAATCGCCGGACGCGAATAAAATCGTCGTAGCGGGGTTCTCGTACCTGGTGTAGATCGGCGCGATCATGCGGTCGAGATCCGACTCACCGATGCCTGTAATCCGAAAGGTGCGAACCCTGATGACCTGGCGGGGCAACATTTTCCTGAGCCGCGGGACCACTTCGTTCTCCATCATCGGTTTTAGTTCCCGAGGAGGGCCGGGAAGCAGAATCAGCGCGCCCGCTCCGGTCCGGAAAAATTGACCCGGCGCTGTGCCGTTCGGATTGGCTAGCGCCTCGGCACCCTCGATGAGGTGAGCCTGCCGGCGATTGTTCTCCGCCATGGTGCGATTCAAGCGCTGAAAGTAGGCGGCGAGAATGGCTTCCTGCTCTGGCGAGAAGACCAATCTACGGCCGAGTGCCTGAGCGGCTGCATCGCGGGTAATGTCATCCTCGGTGGGCCCGAGACCGCCGCTCAGAATGACGATTTCGGCGCGCTTCAAGCTTTCGCGAATCGCCTCGGTCAGGCGAATGCGATCGTCGCCTACGACCTGCTTGCCGACCACTTCCACGCCCAGGTTGTTTAACGCTTCCGTGAGGGTGAGCGAATTGGTATCTATTCGCTGCGGAGTCAGCAGTTCGCTGCCTACCGCTATAATTTCCGCGTTGGCCATTACTGCAGATTCCGAAAAGGAGCAAGACCCACATCGGCCCTAAACAAGGCGCTATGTGTCGCAAGAATCATCGCTTTCGAGGGCGCGATGGCCAGCCCCACGATGCCGGGCCCGGAAAGAAACAGCTTTGCTTTTCGTGAAGGATCAATACAGACGACGCCACGCCGACCGCGCAAAGAGGCAGCCACATACAGGT
>Ga0308173_10001521_pt1 | contig 11655 bp, 18 predicted proteins | sample PhyPR1_FD_203716 | JGI IMG/M metagenome (GOLD analysis project Ga0308173, IMG submission 203716) | Soil microbial communities from UC Gill Tract Community Farm, Albany, California, United States - DLSLS.P.R1 | ecosystem: Environmental > Terrestrial > Soil > Agricultural land | place: USA... | reverse complement strand
GACCCTTGACGAAGACGTCGATCTTCTTCATCCCGTGCTCCATCGCCCGGCGACCCGCGGCCTCGGCGGCCATCTGCGCGGCGAACGGGGTGGACTTGCGCGAGCCCTTGAAGCCGACGGTGCCGGCCGAGGCCCACGAGATCACCGCACCGGTCGGGTCGGTGATCGTGACGATGGTGTTGTTGAACGTGCTCTTGATGTGGGCTTCGCCCTGAGCGACGTTCTTCTTCTCCTTGCGGCGCACCTTCTTGGCGCCGGCCGCTGTGCGGCTCTTGGGAGGCATGCAGTTATCTCCTGAAGTAGCTGGTCTGAGTTCGAGAGGTCAGTGGTTCGCCGGGAGGCGAGACGTCACTTGGCCTTCTTCTTGCCGGCAACCGTGCGCTTGGGGCCCTTGCGGGTACGCGCGTTGGTCTTGGTGCGCTGACCGCGGACCGGGAGGCCCATGCGGTGGCGGCGACCCTGGTAGCTGCCGATCTCGATCTTGCGGCGGATGTCGGCCTGGACCTCACGACGGAGGTCACCCTCGATCTTGAAGTTGGCTTCGATCGCGTCACGGAGCTTGACCAGCTCTTCGTCACCCAGCTGGTGGACGCGGAGGTCGGGGCTGACCCCGGTGGTCTCCAGCAGCTGCTGGGCGCGGGTACGGCCGATGCCGTAGATGTAGGTGAGTGCGACCTCGATGCGCTTGTCGCGCGGGAGGTCGACACCAACGAGGCGTGCCATGTGGTGGCGGTGTCCCTTCGTAATCTGCAGAGGTTTCTGGTCGTGTCGCACCCCACTCCTCGTCGGGTGGGCTCCGGCCTCTGCGCCGGAGGTGGTTCGGCTCGTCGTACGACGGGCCAAGCGATCACGTTGAGGTGTTCAGTTGTGGTCGGGCTGGATCAGCCCTGGCGCTGCTTGTGGCGCGGGTTCTCGCAGATCACCATGACGCGGCCGTGGCGACGGATCACCTTGCACTTGTCACAGATCGTCTTGACACTCGGCTTGACCTTCACGAGGAGGTCCTTTCAGTCATCGGCTGTCATCACTTGTACCGATAGACGATCCGACCCCGGGTGAGGTCGTACGGCGAGAGCTCCACCACCACACGGTCCTCGGGGAGGATCCGGATGTAGTGCTGGCGCATCTTGCCGCTGATGTGGGCGAGAACCTTGTGCCCGTTGCTCAGCTCGACGCGGAACATGGCATTCGGCAGGGCCTCCACGACGGTGCCCTCGATCTCGATCACGCCTTCTTTCTTCGGCATGTCCTCCACAATCTGTTGGTCGGTTGTCTACCGTTTGCTGCACTGTCCCCGGATCGGACCGGGGCCAGGTGGCCCGGGAACCTCCGTCCCGACCTGCTCGAAGATCGAGCCTGCCGTGTGCGGTGGACCTCGTGAAGCCGCTCCGGGAACCTCTTCCCGGGCACGTGCCGACGCGCTCCAAGGAGCTCGTACGACGGTGATCCGGGCAGCCGCGAGGCACCACGAAACAGACCCACGTTGGGCCGACACGCCAGTTTAGTGGCAAAACGGCGGCAAACACGAATTCACCGGCCGACCGGGACGCGGGGTCATCCCGCGAGCAGCCGCAGGGTCTCCTCCCGCGCGGGGCTGCCGCCGGGCTCGGTGCCGACGTACGCGCCGGCGACCGGGTGCACCATCACCTCGTCCACGCCGTACGTCGCCGCGAGCTCGGCGATCCGGGCCCGCGACTCCTCCGGTGACCCGATGACCCAGCGGGTGCGCATCGTGTCGACGACGTCGCGATGGGCCTCGGGCAGCTCCACCTTCTCGGCCTCCTCGACCAGCCTCTGGGCGGACAGCGGCTGCCCGGTGCGCAGGGCGAGCATCGCCAGAAGCTGCGGCAGGGCGAGCCGCTCGGCCTCCTCCGAGGTCGGGGCGACGACCGCGTTGACGGTCAGGAACGTCCGCGGCTCGGCCAGCTCGGGCGACGGGCGGAAGCTGGAGCGGTAGAGCTCGAGCGCCTCGGCGGTCCCGGATCCGGTGAAGTGGTGCGCGAAGACGTACGGCAGGCCCTTCTCGGCCGCCAGCCGCGCCGAGTAGTCCGAGGAGCCCAGCAGCCAGATGTCGGGCACGGACGTCGCGGCCGGCGTGGCGCGCAGCGGGTAGCTGCGCCCCTGGATCCCGATGGCCACTCCCCCGGTGTCCATCATGGCCACCACGTTGTCGACGTACTCCGGGAAGTGCGTGACGGCCTCGTCGCTGACCCCGCCGGCGCCGTGCCGCAGCGCGTACGTCGTCACGGGGTCGCTGCCGGGGGCCCGGCCGATGCCCAGGTCGATGCGACCCGGGTAGGCGGCCTCGAGGAGCGCGAACTGCTCGGCCACGACCAGCGGGGCGTGGTTGGGCAGCATGACCCCGCCCGACCCGACCCGCAGGTTGCGGGTCGCCCCTGCCACCAGGCCGATCAGCACCGGCGGGTTCGTGGCCGCCACGGCCGGCATGTTGTGGTGCTCGGCCAGCCAGTAGCGGCGGTAGCCGAGCTCGTCGGCCACCCGGGCCAGGGAGAGCGTGGCCGCCAACGCGTCGCGGGAGGCCTGGTCGCTGCGCACCGGCACGAGATCGAGGACGGACAAGGTCGGACGTCGTTGGCTCACCCCATCTACAACCCGCGACGTCGGACCCGGTATTCCGCGGGGTGGCTACCGTTCGCCGGAGTCGCCGAGCGAGATGGTCCGCTGCTCGATCTCGGCCTGAGTCATGTTCCTGGATGCGAGGAGGCTGACGATCGCGGTCACGGCCAGCGTACCGACGATGACGACCAGCGAGAGCCAGATGGGGATGTCCGGGGCCCAGGAGATGTGCTCGCCGCCGTTGATGAAGGGCAGCTCGTTGTCGTGCATCGCGTGCAGGACCAGCTTCAGGCCGATGAACCCCAGCAGGATCGCCAAGCCGTAGGAGAGGTAGATCAGGCGCTGGAGCAGGCCGCCGATCAGGAAGTAGAGCTGGCGCAGGCCCATCAGCGCGAAAACGTTGGCTGTGAACACGAGGTAGGGGTCGCTGGTCAGCCCGTAGATGGCCGGGATGGAGTCGAGCGCGAAGAGCAGGTCGGTGGTGCCGAGGGTGAGCACCACGAGGAACATGGGCGTGATCAGCCGCTTCCCGTTCTCCTTGGTGAAGAGCTTCGTCCCGTTCCACTCGCTGCTGGCCGGCAGGTGGCGCTCCGCGAACCGCACGAGGCGGTTCTCCTCGTACTCCTCCTGGTCGTCGTCGTTGGCCCCCTCCTTGGCCAGCTTGACCGCCGTCCAGAGCAGGAACGCGCCGAAGATGTAGAAGATCCAGCTGAACTGGTTGATGGCGGCCGCGCCGACGACGATGAAGGCTCCGCGCATCAGCAGCGCGAGCACGATGCCGATCATCAGGGCGGTCTGCTGGTACTGCCGGGGCACCGAGAAGTTGGCCATGATGATGATGAAGATGAACAGGTTGTCGACCGACAGCGAGTACTCCGTCAGCCAGCCGGCGAAGAACTCCGGCCCCGGGTGGGGCGAGAGGGCGTGCGGCTCGGCGAAGATCCAGAGCACGCCGCCGAACACGACCGCGAGCCCGATGAAGAACGCCAGGTGCCGGCTCACCTCGGCCATCGACGGCTCGTGCGGCCGGCGGGCGATCACGACGAGGTCGACAAAGAGGACGCCGACGGTCACGACGATGGTGATGCCCCACACGAGGGGGGAGGCGACCGAGTCGCCCATCAGGGAAGTCATCGAGAAAGTTCTCCTCCGGAGGTGGCTGCAGCGCCGGCGTAGGGACTACGCCGGCCGGTCATTTCTCCGGAGGTCTCTTCCGCTCGGCTGACCGAGCCGGTGGCACCGGGTCCGAGCTGGGCCCGGGCCGTACTGACGACACCACCGTGACGGGAATACTCCCCTCCAGGCCCCATGGTGCCATGCCGGGGCGAGCGGGGTCGAACCGGCGTCGTCCCTCGGCGGCTCAGGAACCGCCCTTCGACACGCCTCGTCCCGCGGCTGCTCAGGAGCCGCCGTACGGGACACCGAGCGCGGCGAGCGCCGCCTCGCCGCCATCGAGGGCGGTCAGCACCCAGGCCCCACGGGGCGTGAGCGTGAAGGTGTGCTCGAAGTGGGCGGCCCACGAGCCGTCCGAGCTGATCACGGTCCAGTCGTCGTCGAGGACGACCGTGTCCTTGCTGCCGAGGGTGATCATCGGCTCGACCGCCAGGGCCAGCCCCTCGACCAGCCTCGGCCCGCGACCGGGTCGCCCGAAGTTCGGCACGTTGGGCGGCTGGTGCATCTGCGAGCCGATGCCGTGGCCGACGTAGTCCTCGAGGATGCCGTAGTCACCCTGGGAGCGCACGTGGGTCTCGACCGCGTGCGAGATGTCAGTGACCCGACCGCCGAGGCGGGCCGCGGCGATCCCTTGCCACATGGCCTCCTCGGTGACCCGCATCAGCTCGGTCACCTCGGCGGGCACGGTGCCGACCGCGACCGTGATGGCCGCGTCGCCGTGCCACCCGTCCACGATCGCGCCGCAGTCGATCGAGATGACGTCGCCGTCGGCGAGCACCCGCTCACCCGGGATCCCGTGCACGACCTCGTCGTTGACCGAGGCGCAGATGGACCCGGGGAAGCCGTGGTAGCCCTTGAACGACGGCGTCGCACCCGAGGAGCGGATGTTGTCCTCGGCGATCGCGTCGAGCTCCCCGGTGCTGAGCCCGGCCCGCACCGAGGAGCGCAGGAGCTCGAGGGTCGAGCCCACGACCAGCCCGGCCGTGCGCATGCCGGCGATCTGGTCGGGGGTCTTGATCTCGACGCCGCGGTCACGAAAGCCCATGTGCCCTCCCTGCGTGAGCGGTGCTCAGGGCGTGCGTCATGGGTGCCGCTCAGCTCTGGGGGACGACGTCCAGCGCTTCGAAGATGCGCTGGGTGACCTCGGCGACCTCGCCCATGCCGTCGACCTCGATCAGGATGCCGCGACCGCGGTAGACCTCGATCAGCGGCTCGGTCTGCTCGACGTAGATCTCCTGGCGCCGGCGGATGACGTCCTCGGTGTCGTCCGCGCGCCCCTCGACCTGGGCGCGCTGCAGCAGGCGACCCACGATCTCGTCGGAGTCGACGGTCAGCACGACGACGGCGTCGAGGCTGTGCCCGGTGAACTTGATCATCCCGTCGAGCTCTTCGACCTGGGCCAGCGTCCGCGGGTAGCCGTCGAGGAGGAAGCCGGGCTCGGCGTCCTTCTCGTCGATCCGGTTGCGGACCATCAGGTTGGTGACCTCGTCGGGGACGTAGTCGCCGGCGTCCATGTAGCGCTTGGCCTCGATGCCGAGCTCGGTCCCCTCGGAGACGTTGGCCCGGAAGATGTCACCCGTCGAGATCGCCGGGATGCCGAAGTGCTCGGCGACGAACTTCGCCTGGGTCCCCTTCCCCGCGCCGGGAGGGCCCATCATGATCAGTCGCATTTACCGGAGGAATCCTTCGTAGTTGCGCTGCTGGAGCTGGCTCTCGATCTGCTTCACCGTGTCGAGTGCGACGCCCACCATGATCAGGATCGAGGTGCCGCCGAACGGGAAGTTCTGGTTCGCGTTGAGGAAGACGAACGCGATCAGCGGGATGAGGGCGATCAGGCCCAGGTAGAGGGCTCCGGGCAGCGTGATGCGGGACAGGACGTAGGACAGGTAGTCCTCGGTCGGCTTGCCCGCCCGGATCCCGGGGATGAAGCCGCCGTACTTCTTCATGTTGTCCGCCACCTCTTCGGGGTTGAAGGTGATCGAGACGTAGAAGTAGGTGAAGAAGACGATCAGGAGGAAGAACGTGATCATGTACAGCGGGTGGCTGCCGCGGACCAGGTAGTTGTTGATCCACGTGACCCAGGCGGAGCCGCTGTTCTGGTTGAACTGCGCGGCCATGGCCGGCAGGTACAGCAGCGAGGAGGCGAAGATGACCGGGATGACGCCGGCCTGGTTCACCTTCAGCGGGATGTAGGTGGAGCTGCCGCCGAACATCTTGCGGCCTACCATCCGGCGGGCGTACTGCACCGGGATACGGCGCTGCGCCTGCTCGATGAAGATGACGGCCGCGATCACCAGGAGGCCGATCAGCACCACGATGCCGAAGACCCACCAGCCCTTCTGCTTCTGGACCGCCCAGAGCGAGCCCGGGAAGCCGGAGACGACCTGGGTGAAGATAAGCAGCGACATGCCGTTGCCGATGCCGCGCTCGGTGATCAGCTCTCCGAGCCACATGATCACGGCGGTGCCGGCGGTCATCGTGATGACCATGACCAGGAAGGTCGCGGTGCCGTTGCTGTGCAGCAGCGGGTAGGTGTTCGGGTCGCAGCCCTGGAGCAGGTTGCCCGAGCGGGCCAGCGCCACGATGCCGGTGGCCTGCAGCAGCGCCAGGCCGAGGGTCAGGTAGCGGGTGTACTGCGTGATCTTGGTCTGCCCCGACTGCCCCTCCTTCTTCAGCGCCTCGAGCCGCGGGATGACCACGACGAGCAGCTGGAGAATGATGGAGGCGGTGATGTAGGGCATGATCCCCAGCGCGAAGATTGTCAGCTGGAGCAGGGCGCCGCCGGAGAACAGGTTGATCAGGCTGTAGATGCCCGAGTTGCCCACGTTGTTCAGGCAGGTCTGGACGTTGGACACGTCCACGCCCGGTGTCGGGATCTGGCATCCGAGCCGGAAGATCGTGATGATCATCAGGACGAAAAGCAGCTTGCGCCGCAGGTCCGGAGTCCGGAAAGCGTTCGCGAACGCGCCTAGCACTGGATCCTCTTTCTCCGAGCGGGGTGCGGCCCTCGCACGTCACCCGCGAAGACCCGGGGAAGCGTAACAGGCTCCCCACCGGGTCCGACGATGCATGGTGGATGTGGCGAGGGCGCGGGCGGCTCACGCCGCCCGCGCCCTGTCACAGCCATCGTTACGAAAGGCAGGTCAGCGTTCCGTCACACGACGGTGGCGCTGCCGCCGGCTGCCTCGATCTTCTGCTTCGCCGAGCCCGAGAACGCGTTGGCGCTCACCTGGACGGCGACGGACAGGTCACCCTGGCCGAGGACCTTGACGGGCAGGCTGTCGCGGACGGCGCCCTTGGCGACCAGGTCCTCGACGGTCACGGTGCCACCCTCGGGGAAGAGCTCGTTGATGCGGTCGAGGTTGACGACCTGGAACTCCACCTTGAAGGGGTTCTTGAAGCCCTTCAGCTTGGGCAGACGCATGTGGATCGGCATCTGGCCACCCTCGAAGGCGACCGGAACCTGGTAACGGGCCTTGGTGCCCTTGGTACCACGACCGGACGTCTTGCCCTTCGAACCCTCACCGCGACCGACACGGGTCTTCGCGGTCTTGGCGCCGGGAGCCGGACGCAGGTGGTGCAGCTTGAGCGTCATGTCAGTCGACCTCCTCGACCGTCACGAGGTGACGGACGGTGTGGACCATGCCGCGGATCTCCGGGCGGTCCTCCTTGACGACCACGTCGCCGATCCGCTTGAGACCGAGCGTGCGCAGGGTCTCGCGCTGGTTGGCCTTGCAGCCGATCGTGGACTTCTTCTGCTGGACCTTCAGCTGTGCCATCAGGAGGACACCTCCTGGGACACGCCCTCCGGAACCTCGGCGCGAGCCTTCAGGAGCGCCGCCGGGGCGACGTCCTCGACACGCAGGCCACGGCGGGCCGCGACGGCCTCGGGCTGCTCCAGCATCCGCAGCGCCTCGACGGTCGCGTGCACGATGTTGATCTGGTTGGACGAACCGAGCGACTTGCTCAGCACGTCGTGGATGCCGGCGCACTCGAGCACCGCACGCACCGGGCCACCGGCGATCACACCGGTACCGGGGGCGGCGGGGCGCAGCATGACGACACCGGCTGCCTTCTCGCCCTGGACCGGGTGCGGGATCGTGCCCTGGATGCGGGGGACGCGGAAGAAGTGCTTCTTCGCCTCCTCGACACCCTTGGCGATCGCGGCCGGAACTTCCTTCGCCTTGCCGTAGCCGACGCCGACCAGACCCTCGCCGTCACCGACGATCACGAGGGCGGTGAAGCTGAAGCGACGACCACCCTTCACGACCTTGGCGACACGGTTGATCGCAACGACGCGCTCGATGTAGGCGGTCTTGTCAGCAGCCTGGCCGCCGCGACGGTCGTCGCGGTTGCCTCGGCGCTCGCCACCGCGCTGTCCGCGCTGGGCTCCGCTCATGAGACTTTCCTCTTCTCTCTCTTGCTTGTCTTGCGATCAGAACGTCAGGCCGCCCTCGCGGGCGCCATCAGCAAGGGCCGCGATGCGACCGTGGTACTTGTTGCCGGCGCGGTCGAAGACCACACCGTCGATGCCCGCGGCCTTGGCACGCTCGGCAACCAGCTCGCCGACCTTCTTGGCCTTGGCGGTCTTGTCGCCGTCGAAGGACCGCAGGTCCTTCTCCGTGGTCGAGGCGAACGCCAGGGTCTTGCCGACCAAGTCGTCCACGACCTGCGCGGTCATGTGCTTCGAGGAGCGCGTCACCACGAGTCGCGGACGCTCGGCGGTGCCGGCGACCTTCTTGCGGCCCCGCACCTGACGGCGCAGGCGCGACTTGACGCGACCCGCAGTGTGCTTGTTGTTCTTCAGCGAGATCGCCATGGTCACTTACCAGCCTTTCCGACCTTGCGGCGGATGTGCTCACCCGCGTAGCGAACGCCCTTGCCCTTGTACGGCTCGGGCTTGCGCAGCTTGCGGATGTTGGCCGCGACCTCACCGACGAGCTGCTTGTCGATGCCCTGGACGCCGAGCCGGGTCGGGCCGTCCACGGTGAAGGTGATGCCTTCGGGCGCGTTGAACGTGATGGAGTGGGAGTACCCGAGCTGGAACTCCAGCTGGGTCGGCCCCTTGGACAGGACGCGGTAGCCCACGCCCACGATCTCGAGCTTCTTCTCGTAGCCCTCGGTCACGCCCACGACCATGTTGCTGATCAGGGTGCGGGTGAGCCCGTGCAGCGAACGGCTCTCGCGCTCGTCGTCCGGACGCTTCACCTCGAGGACACCGTCCTCGCCCTTCACCACGGTGATGGGCGACGCGACGGCGTGGGACAGGGTGCCCTTGGGGCCCTTGACCGTCACCAGCGCCTCGTCGATCGCGACGTCGACACCCGACGGGACCGCGATGGGCAGCTTGCCAATGCGCGACATGCTTCTACTCTCCTTCGCAGGTTCTCGTCGTCACCAGACGTAGGCGAGGACTTCCCCACCCACGCCCTTCTGGTTGGCCTGGCGGTCGGTCAGCAGGCCCTGGCTCGTCGAGATGATCGCGACGCCCAGGCCGCCGAGCACCTTCGGGAGACCCGTGTGCTTGGCGTAGACCCGGAGACCGGGCTTGCTGATCCGGCGAACGCCCGCGATGGAGCGCTCCCGGTTGCGGCCGTACTTGAGGGTGATGGTCAGCGTCTTGCCGACCTCGCCCTCCGCCGGCTCCTTCACGTCGAACGACGTGATGTAGCCCTCCTGCTGGAGGATCTCCGCGACGCCCTGCTTCAGCTTGCTGTACGGCATGGTCACCGCGTCGTGGTACGCCTGGTTGGCGTTGCGCAGACGAGTGAGCATGTCTGCGATCGGGTCAGTCATCGTCATGGCCGCGAGGCCCTTTCTCCACCGTGGTTTCGCACCTGCATCTCAGGTGCGACCTGCAGCGATCGTTTGTTGGAAAAGTTCTGGTTCACCAAGAGGACTTGGTCACGCCGGGCAGCTCGCCGCGGTGCGCCATCTCCCGCAGGCAGATGCGGCACAGGCCGAACTTGCGGTAGACGGCCTTGGGCCGGCCGCAACGCTGGCAGCGGGTGTAGCCGCGGACAGCGAACTTCGGCTTGCGGGCCGCCTTGACCTTCAGAGCGGTCTTCGCCATGTCAGTTCTCCTTGAAGGGGAAGCCGAGCTGCTTGAGCAGCGCCCGACCCTGGTCGTCGTTGGTGGCCGTGGTCACGATCGTGATGTCCATGCCTCGCGACCGGTCGATCCTGTCCTGGTCGATCTCGTGGAACATGACCTGTTCGGTGAGACCGAAGGTGTAGTTGCCACGACCGTCGAACTGCTTGGGCGAGAGGCCGCGGAAGTCGCGGATGCGGGGCAGCGCGAGCGACAGCAGCCGGTCGAGGAACTCCCACATCCGGTCGCCGCGCAGCGTGGTGTGCGCGCCGATCGGCATGCCCTCGCGCAGCTTGAACTGCGCGATGGACTTGCGGGCCTTGGTGACCAGGGGCTTCTGCCCGGTGATCGCGGTGAGGTCCTTGACCGCACCCTCGATCAGCTTCGAGTCGCGAGCCGCCTCGCCGACGCCCATGTTGACCACGATCTTGGTCAGGCCGGGCACCTGCATGACGTTCTTGATGTCGAACTCTGACTGCAGCGCGGGGAGGATCTCCTCGCGGTAGCGGGTCTTCAGACGCGGGGTCACCGCGGCCGAGGTCTGGGTCTCGGTCATCAGATCTCCTTGCCGGACTTGCGCGAGATGCGGACGCTGCGCGTCGACGAGTACGTCGAGCCGTCCGGGCGGCGCTTGGTGACCTCGTCACGGCGGAAGCCGATCCGGGTCACGCCGTCGCCCTCGACGAGCATCACGTTCGAGACGTGGATCGGGGCCTCGGCGGTGATGATGCCGCCGGTGTTGCCGGCACGCCCGCCCTGGTTCACGACCTTGGTGTGACGCTTGATCCGGTTGACGCCCTCGACGATCACCCGCTGCTCCTCACGGAGCACCTGGATGACCTTGCCCTCGGCACCCTTGTCCTTGCCGGCGATCACCTTGACGGTGTCGCCCTTCTTGATGTTCACGCTGTTCTTGCCCATGAGTCAGAGCACCTCCGGCGCGAGCGAGATGATCTTCATGAACTTCTTCTCGCGCAGCTCGCGGCCCACCGGGCCGAAAATGCGGGTGCCTCGCGGCTCGCCGTCGTTCTTGAGGATCACGGCGGCGTTCTCGTCGAAGCGGATGTACGAACCGTCCGGACGGCGACGCTCCTTCACGGTGCGCACGACAACGGCCTTGACGACGTCACCCTTCTTCACGTTGCCACCGGGGATCGCGTCCTTCACGGTGGCAACGATGACGTCGCCGATACCGGCGTAGCGCCGACCCGAGCCACCGAGAACACGGATGCAGAGGATCTCCTTCGCACCGGTGTTGTCGGCGACCTTGAGTCGCGACTCCTGCTGGATCATTGTCTCTCCTGGTTGTCGAGCTGGTTCTCGCCGCCTCGCGGACGGCGAGCCTTGCCGAACTGATGTGGTTGTCCTCGCCGGAAGGCGAGAGGGTTACTTCGCCTTGTCGAGGATCTGCACGACGCGCCACCGCTTGGTGGCGGACAGCGGCCGGGTCTCCATCAGGAGGACGCGGTCGCCGATGCCGCACTCGTTCTGCTCGTCGTGCGCCTTCAGCTTGCTGGTGCGGCGCATGACCTTGCCGTACAGCGCGTGCTTGACGCGGTCCTCGACGGACACGACCACGGTCTTGTCCATCTTGTCGCTGACGACCAGGCCCTCACGGACCTTGCGAGCCTTGCGCTCACCCTGGATGTCGGTGGTCTGCTCGCTCATGCGGCGCCTCCTTGAGAACTGGCCTCATTGTCCGAACCCGGAGCGGTGCGGATGCCGAGCTCGCGCTCGCGCACCACGGTGTAGATCCGGGCGATGTCCTTCTTGACCGTGCGGAGCCGGCCGTGGCTCTCCAGCTGGCCGGTGGC
>Ga0308173_10001520_pt1 | contig 11657 bp, 10 predicted proteins | sample PhyPR1_FD_203716 | JGI IMG/M metagenome (GOLD analysis project Ga0308173, IMG submission 203716) | Soil microbial communities from UC Gill Tract Community Farm, Albany, California, United States - DLSLS.P.R1 | ecosystem: Environmental > Terrestrial > Soil > Agricultural land | place: USA... | reverse complement strand
GCTGCCCTACTCGAGCGGCACCACGAGCCTGCCCAAGGGCGTGATGCTCACCCACGCCAGCATCGGCGTGAACCTGCGGCAGATCGCGGCGCTGCGCCCCATGACGCCGGAGGACCGGATCATCGCCGTCCTGCCGTTCTTCCACATCTACGGCATGACGGCGCTGATGAACCTGCCGCTGCAGGCCGGCGCCACGATCGTCGTGCTGCCGCGGTTCGACCTCGAGCAGTTCCTGGCGGTCCTCGAGCGGGAGCGCATCACCAAGGTCTTCGTCGCCCCGCCGGTGGTCGTCGTCTTCGCCAAGCACCCGGCCGTGGCCGGGCACGACCTGTCGGCGGTCACGTCCATCGTCTCCGCCGCGGCGCCGCTGGACGCCGAGGTGGCCGGGATCGCCGCCGAACGCCTGGGCGTGCCGATCACCCAGGCCTACGGGATGACCGAGCTCTCGCCCGGCACCCACCTCGTGCCCATCCCCCAGGAGGAGGCCGCCCCGCCCGGAACCGTCGGCAAGCTCGTCCCGAGCTCCGAGGCGCGGCTGGTCGATGTCGCCACCGGGCAGGACGTCGCCCCGGGCGAGGAGGGCGAGATCTGGATCCGCGGCCCGCACCGGATGAAGGGCTACTTCGGTCGCCAGGAGGAGACCGACACCCTCATCGACGCCGACGGCTGGCTGCACACCGGCGACATCGGCGTGGTCGACGAGGACGGCTGGTGGTTCGTCGTCGACCGGGTGAAGGAGCTGATCAAGTACAAGGGCTACCAGGTCGCGCCGGCCGAGCTCGAGGCGCTGCTGCTCACCTCACCGGACGTCGCCGACGCCGCGGTGATCGGTGTCTACGACGAGCGCGGGGACGAGGTGCCGAAGGCGTTCGTCGTCCGTGCCCCGGGCAGCAGCGCGACCGAGGACGACGTCCTCGCCTTCGTCGCCGAGCGCGCCGCGCCGTACAAGCGGGTGCGCCGGGTCGAGTTCATCGAGGCGGTGCCGAAGTCGGCGAGCGGCAAGATCCTTCGCCGGGAGCTGCGGGTGCGGGAGGCCTAGGAGCTGTCCTCGGTGTCCTCGCCCTCGGCCGGTTCCTCGCTGTGCGGGGTGCGGCCGCCGGTCTCCTCGTCGCCGGGCTCGTCGCCCTCGGCGCTCTCCGTGGTGTGCACGCGGTCCGGCTCGGTCATCGCGTCCTCCTCGATCCGTCGTCGAGCCTGTGCCCGTCGTCCGCCGCCGGAAACCCCGGTCAGTCCACGGGAACGACGTCGGGCACCTGCGGCAGCAGCGCACGGACGGCGTCGTCGTCGGGCAGGGCGCCGCGCGCGCCGGCGCCCGTGGTCGACAGCGCCGCGGCGGTGACCGCGTACCGGACCGCGGGCCCCAGGTCCTCGCCCCGGGCCAGCGCCTGGGCCAGCGCGCCGCAGAAGCAGTCGCCGGCGCCGATGGTGTCGACGGGGGTGACCGGCGGCGGGGCCTGCAGCAGCACGGCGCCGTCCGCCGGCACCACGAGGGCTCCCCGCGCGCCGAGAGTGACCACCACGGAGCCGGAGGCCACCGAGCGGGCCAGCGCCACGAGCTCCGCCGGCGGCCGCTCGCCGGCCGGCACGCCCGCGAGCTGGGCCAGCTCGTGCTCGTTGGGCACGAGGACGTCGACGGCGGCCAGCAGGTCGGCCGGGAGCGGCTGCGACGGCGCGGGGTTGAGGACGACGGTGCCGGTGGTGGCCCGGACGGCGGCCCGCACCGTCTCCAGCGGCACCTCGAGCTGCAGCAGCAGCACCGTCGCGCGTTCCACCGAGTCGACGTCGGCGTCCTCCGGGCGCAACTCGGCGTTCGCCCCGGGGACGACCACGATGAGGTTCTCGCCGGTGCCCTCCTCGACGGGGATGGTCGCGCTGCCGGTCGGCACGCCCGGGGTGCGGTGCACGCGGCTCACGTTCACGCGGGCGTCCGCGAGGGCGGCGAGCTGGCGGTTCCCGGCCGGGTCCTCGCCCACCCGGCCGACCATGTGCACCCCGGGACCCAGCCGGCCGGCCGCGGCGGCCTGGTTCGCGCCCTTGCCGCCGGGCGCGATCTCGACGCCGTGCCCGATGACGGTTTCGCCGCGCCCGGGCAGCCGGCCGACCGCGACGAGCACGTCCTCGTTGAGACTGCCGACGACGGTGACGGACACGAGACCTCCAGAGTGGGGCTGGACCGGCGATCATGGAGCGGTGACCACGATCTCGCACCGGTTCGTGGGCACGGCTCCATGATCGCGGACGGGCTGCAGCGCAACGATCCCGCCCAGTACGACGGGTTGGCCGACGAGTGGTGGCGGCCGCAGGGCGGGTTCGCGATGCTGCACTGGTTCGCGGCGTCGCGGGCCGAGCACATCCCGCAGGCACCAGCCGGCGGCGTCCTCGTCGATCTCGCGTGCGGGGGCGGCCTCATGGCGCCGCACGCCGCCCGCCTGGGTTACCGTCACGTGGGCATCGACCTCGGGCTGCCCGGCCTCGAACTGGGCCGCGCGCACGGGATGCTGCCGGTCCGGGGTTCCGTGCTCGCCGTCCCACTGGCCGACGGATGCGCCGACGTCGTGGTGGCCGGGGAGATCCTCGAACACGTGGACGACGACGTCGCGGTGCTGGCCGAGTGCGCCCGGCTGCTGCGCCCGGGGGGCACGCTGGTCATCGACGCGATCGCCGCCACCTGGCTGGCCCGGGTGATCGCCGTCCGTCTCGCCGAGCGGATCCCGGGTGGCCCGCCCCCAGGCATCCACGACCCCGACCTCTTCGTCGACCGCGCACGGCTCCTTGCCGCTGCTGACGAGCTGGGACTCGACCTGCGCCTGGTCGGGCTGCGGCCCTCCCTGCGGGACGCGGTCGCCTGGCGGCTGGGCAGACGGGCGGCGGTGCGCATGAAGCCCGTCGGGACCACCGCGGTCATCTTCGCCGGCTACGGCCGCAAGCGATGAGACGGCGGAAGGGCAGGCCGGGACGTACCGTCGGAGGCATGACGCCGAGCCGGTGCGCCCCTGAGCAGCCCGCATGAGCGGCGCCGTCATGACCGGGGCCGGCTCCGCGCTGCCGGCGACGCTGGAACAGGACGCCGTCTGGGAGGGCTACTTCGCCCGTCACTACGAGGGTGTCCGCGCCGCCCGGCGGATCTTCGCGGGAGCCGGCGTCCGGCGCCGCCACGCGGTGGCCAGCCCCCTCGACGAGGACCTCAGCGGGTGGGGCACCGGCGCCCGCATGGAGCGCTACGTGCAGGAGGCCCTGCCCCTGGGCAAGCAGGCGGTCGCGGGGGCCCTGGACGCCGCGGGCCTCTCGCCGGGCGACGTCGGCCTGTTCGCCGTCGCCACCTGCACCGGCTACGCCACCCCGGGCCTGGACATCCGGCTGGCCGGCGACCTCGGCATGCCGCCGGGACTGCAGCGGCTGCTGGTCGGCCACATGGGCTGCTATGCGGCGATCCCGGGACTGGCCGCGATCAGCGACTTCGTCACCGCTCGCTCGCGCCCGGCCGTGCTGCTGTGCTGCGAGCTGACCAGCCTGCACGTGCAGCCCGCGCAGCCCGACCTCGAGCAGGTCGTCGCCCACGCCCTCTTCTCGGACGCCGCCGCGGCGGTGGTGGTCCAGCCGGATGCCTCCCGTGGCCGCCGGGTGGCCGGCGTCGTCGCCCGCACCGACGCCTCCACCGCCGACCACATGACCTGGGACGTCACCGATCTCGGGTTCCGGATGGGTCTCTCGCCCCGGGTGCCGGACGTGCTCTCCCGCCACGTGGGCGGCGTCGTCGAGGAGTTGCTCACCGGGGCGGGACTGCGGATCGAGGACGTCGCCGGCTGGGCGGTGCACCCCGGGGGGCCGCGGATCCTCGACGTCGTCCGTGATGAACTGGGCCTGGCCGAGGAGCAGATGGCGGCTTCCCGGAGCGTGCTCGCCGAGCACGGCAACTGCTCGTCAGCGACGGTGCTGCTCGTCCTGCAGGAGCTGGCCGACGTGGAGGGCCCGGTCGTGGCGATGGCGTTCGGGCCGGGGCTGACCCTCTACGCCGTCCTGCTGATGCCCGCGTGAACGTTCTGGTTCCGGAGAGGGCCGGAAGGCCCTAGTGTCCAATTTGCCTGGCTCCCCGCGTGCCGGGAGGAGGCCGGCGCATGGACCCTGTACCACCGGTGGTCCGCGCCTTCCTGGTCGACGACCACGAGGTCGTGCGCAGGGGCGTGGCCGAGGTTCTCGAGGACGACCCGGGTATCACGGTGGCCGGCGAGGCGGGGTCCTGCGCCGAGGCACTGGCCCGGATCCCAGCGGTCCGGCCGGACGTCGTCCTCCTCGACATGCGGCTGCCCGACGGCGACGGCGCGACGCTGTGCCGTGACCTGCTCCAGCGGATGCCGGGGCTGCGCTGCCTGGTGCTGACCAGCTACTCCGAGCAGGACGCCCTCGACGCCGCTGTCCGGGCCGGCGCGGCGGGCTTCCTGCTCAAGCAGGTGCGTGGGCCGGCCCTGGTCTCCGCGGTGCGCACCGTGGCGTCCGGTGGCAGCCTGTTCGACGACCTCGCCCCGGCGGCACCGCGCAACCGGGGACCAGCGGCCCCGGGCAGTGACCGGCTCGGCATGCTCACCGACCAGGAGCGCTCGGTGCTGCGGCTGATCGGCGAAGGGTTGACGAACCGGCAGATCGGCGACCGGATGGGGCTCGCGGAGAAGACGGTGAAGAACTACACGAGCCATCTGCTGGCCAAGCTGGGGCTCGAGCGGCGGACCCAGGCGGCCATCCTGGCCACCCACCTGCGCGACCCCACGCGCGGCTGAGCTCAGCGGGCAGTCGGCAGGGGCACGACCCAGCTCACCTCGGTACCGGAGTCCCCGCTGGTGGTGCTCATGTGGCCGCCCCGGCGCTCGGCGCGGTCGGCGAGGTTCGCCAGGCCGCTGCGCACGATGATCGACGGCAGCCCGCAGCCGTCGTCCGTGACGACCAGGGACACCGTGTCACCGACGGTCACCGCCACGGTCAGGCGGGACGCGCGGGCATGCCGGACCACGTTCGTCACCAGTTCCCGGACGACCGCCACGACGTCGTTCACCAGGTCCGGGGGGAGGTCCTCCACCTCGTTGCGCACCCGCAGGACGGGGCGCAGGTCGTGCCCCTCGCTCACCGACCGCACGACTTCACCGATGCGCCGCCGGACCGCCACCGCGGAGGCGTCGTCGGCCTCCTGCAGCTCGAAGATGGACGAGCGGATGCGAGCGATCGTGCCGTCCAGCTCGTCGACGCGTTCACCGATGCGGGCCGCCACCTCGGGGCTGGTCGCCTCGAGGGACCGGCTGATCCGGTCCAGGGCCAGGCCGGTCGCGAAGATGCGCTGGACGACGTGGTCGTGCAGGTCGCGGGCGATGCGGTCCCGGTCCGCCTGGACCTGCAGACGACGTTCGCGCTGCTGAGCCCGGGCCAGCTCGAGGACGACGGAGGCCTGGGCTGCGAACGAGGACAGGAGGTCGAGGTCGTCGGGCGAGAAGGGCTCGCGGCCCGCGGAACGCATCACGACGAGCAGCCCCTGGCCGGGGGCATGGCCCAGCGGCGCGGTCATCGCCGGCCCGTAGCCTGCGGTCACCTCGATGGCCGCGGGCGAGTTCAGGCCGAGCAGCGGCGTGACGCTGACGTCCTCGATCAGCCGGGCGGCGCCCGACTCCTGCAGCTCAGCGAGATAGCTGCCGCTGCTGCGGGGGAACCGAACGCCTTCGACCTCTCCGGAGGAGGGGCCCACCGCCGCGACGATGGTCATCGTGTCGTCGTCGTCGACGCTCGGCGCGAGGACCCCGGCCATGTCGGCGTTGCAGAGCGCGGACACCTCCGTGGACACCGCCCGCAGCACGTGGTCGGGGTCGGCCCCGGACAGCAGGGCGGTGGCCATCTCGGTGGTGGCCTGCGCCCACCTCCGGCGCGTGTCGGCGCGTTCGGCCAGGCGTGCGTTCGAGATCGCCATCCCGGCGACCGCCGCCAGCGCCTGCGCGACCTCCACATCGGCGGGGGTGAACGGCCCGCCGGGGCGCTTCTCCGTGAGGTAGAGGTTGCCGAAGATCGAGTCGCCGACCCGCACCGGAACGCCCAGGAACGAGTGCATCGGAGGATGGCCGTCCGGGAAGCCGGTCGACCCCGGGTGCTCCGTGAGGTCGTCGAGGCGCAGCGTCGACGGCTCGGCCACGAGCAGGCCGAGGATCCCGTGGCCGGCCGGCGGCTTCCCGATGCGATCGCGGTCCTCCGGACCCATGCCGACGATCACAAACCGGTCGAGTCGCCGGCCGTCGGGGGTCAGCACGCCCATCGCCCCGTATCCCGCGTCCACGTGCCGGACCGCCGCCTGGACGATGTCGTGGAGGGTCGCCTCGAGCTGGCTGCCGGAGGCGGCCGCGCGCAGCGCGGCGGTGAGCACGGGGGCCACGCGGACATCCGTGGAGGGAGCCGGGGCGGGGCGGTCGGGCGGGGTCACGGCCCGACGGTAGGAGGCTCGAGTGGCGATCGGTAGCGGTTCCGGGGCGACCGGCCGGACGTCGGCAGGGCGGGGCGCCGGTCAGGCCCCACGGGCCAGTCGCCGCCAGGACGGTGGGCGGGGCACTGCCTGCCGGAGCAGCGTCTTGCCGCGCGCCCCGACGAACACGAGGTCGGCGCCGCCGGTCGCGGCCGCGAGCGCCTCGAAGACGGGCCGCTCGAGTACGGCGGTCTGCGTGCGGCCGTGGACGTCGGTCTCGGCGATCGCCCGGAGGACCTGGGCCTCGAGGCGCTCGTGGGCGGCCAGGTGGGCACGCACCAGCGCCCGCCCGGCTCCCTCCAGCGGATCTCCGTCCGGCGTGTGCAGGACGGCGACCGCGACGACCGTCGCCTCGCGTCGCGCGGCCTCGCGCATCGCCCACACCAGGGCGCCGTGACCGGCAGCCGAACCGTCCACCTCGACGAGCAGCCAGGGGTTCTGCCGGCGGGGGAGCAGTGGTGGGAGGCGCAGTGGCTCGACGCCCTGGTCGTGTCCGGTCGTCAGCTCGGTCGACGGGGGCTCGGTCGACTGCGGCTCCGTGTCCGGGGCCGAATCCGGCTCCGGGGCAGGTCGGATGTCGCTCATGAATGGATCGTCGCGGCCGTTCCGGGAGTCCGGCAGGGACCAAGGGCCCGGCCTGCAGGTTTGGAATGCGTTACGGGACTGTTTCTCTCCGTGCCGACTGCGTGTCCGTACGGAGAGTGACGACGGGAGCCTTCCGTGTCAGCTGCCGCCCCTGCCTGGCTGCAAGCGTGTGCATTCCCGGCACTGAGCGTGGGCATCGACCCCCGAAGGGGTGGGCCTGGCGTTCAAGAGATGCGCGCCACGTCCCGATGGAAGGGCATGGGGACCCTCCGTCGGCTGCGCGGCGCGAGCATGCTGATCCGCTTCGGCGCGATCAGCCTGCTCCTGACGCTCGCGGTCGGCGTGGTGCTGTCGTCGGTGCTGAGCACGGCCGTCTCGGAGCGGGCCCGGCAGCAGGCCGAGTCGACCGTCATCGTCGCCGTCCGGCTGGGGCTCATGCCGCAACTCACCCCGGAGGACTTCAGCCGCGGGTTCGACGCGGAACGGCTGGCCGGCGTCGAGCGGGCGATCAACGTGGCCGGATCCCAGCTGCAGACCGGCGGCGGCCGGCTCGACGACCTCGACCCGGTCGAGCTGAACATCTTCAATCGCGACCGCACCGTCGTGTACTCCGGTGACCACGACCTGATCGGCATCACGTCGACCTCGGACGAGCTGGACGAGGCTCTGGCGGGGAACGTCGTGTCCGGCTTCTCGCACACGGCCGACGAGTCAGCCGGTAGCGAGACCGGCTCGCGCCAGCTGCTCGAGGTCTACGTGCCCGTCCAGTACGAGGGCTCAGCCCGCCCCGACGGCGTGGTGGAGCTCTACCTGCCCTACGCCCCGGTGGCCGCGGCGGTGAGCCACGACGTGCGAACCCTCGTGCTCACGCTCGCCGTCGGGCTCGCGGTCTTCTACGGCGTGCTCTTCCGCTTCATCGCCTCGGCCTCGCGCCGGCTGCAACGGCAGACCGAGGAGCTGCGCGTCTCCGCCGTCCGCGACCGGCACCAGGCCACGCACGACGCGCTGACCGGCCTGCCCAACTGGGAGCTGCTGCGCGACCGGCTCGAGCAGGGGTTGGCCGCCGCCACCCGCTCCGAGAGCGAGATCGCCCTGCTGCTGATCGACCTGGACCGGTTCAAGGAGATCAACGACAGCCTCGGGCACACCTACGGCGACAAGCTGCTCTGCCAGGTCGGCCCGCGGCTGCAGTCCGTCCTGCGCGACGGCGACACCGTCGCGCGCCTCGGCGGCGACGAGTTCGCCGTCCTGCTCCCGTCGGTGGACGGCGTCGCCGAGGCCAAGGCCGTCGCCGAGCGCCTCCGCCTGGCCCTGCACCGCCCCTTCGACGTCGACGGGGTCGCCCTGGACGTCGAGGCCAGCGTCGGCATCGTGCTCTCGCCGTGGCACGGCACCGACACCGAGGAACTGCTGCGCAACGCCGACATCGCGATGTACGCCGCCAAGGAGCTCAAAGCCGGCGCCGTGGTGTTCGAGGCCGATCAGCACGTCACCGCGCCATGGCGGCTGACGGTGCTCGGCGACCTGCGCCGCGCGCTGGAAGGCACCGCCGAGCTCTTCCTCAACTACCAGCCGAAGTACACGCTCGACGGCGAGCGGATCGAGGGCGTCGAGGCGCTGCTGCGCTGGCAGCACCCGACCGAGGGGCTCATCCCGCCCGGTGACTTCATCCCGGTCGCCGAGGGCACCGGCATCATCCTGCGGCTGACCGAACGGGTCCTGAACATGGCGCTGGCCCAGATGCGCCGATGGCTCGACAGCGGGCACGCCGTCCCGGTCGCGGTCAACCTGTCCACGCGCTGCCTGCTGGACGCCGGCCTGCCCGAGCTGGTCGAGCGGCTGCTCGCCCAGTACCGGGTGCCGGCCGAGCTGCTGCGCCTGGAGGTCACCGAGAGCGCCGTGATGGGCGACGCCGCCCGCTGCATGGAGGTCCTCCAGCGGCTGCACGACCTCGGCGTGAAGCTGTCGATCGACGACTTCGGGACCGGCTACAGCTCGATGGCCTACCTGCGCCGGCTGCCCGTCGACGAGCTGAAGATCGACCGCTCGTTCGTCCTGGGCATGACGACCGCGTCCCAGGACGCCGTCCTCGTGCGCACCGCCATCGACCTCGGCCACAACCTGGGCCTCACGGTCGTGGCCGAGGGCGTGGAGGGCGCGGAGCACGTGCACGCGCTGCGGCAGCTCGGCTGCGACATCGCGCAGGGCTACCACTACGCGCGGCCGATGCTCGGCGAGGCGCTCACCGAGCTGCTGGACCGGGTCGGCACGATCCACGACCCTGAGGGCACGGTCCGCACCGGCTCCTGACCGTGACGATCGGCGGCGTGGCTCGTTGACGTCGCATGCCCGAGCTCTCCCGCCGTCAGCTCGTGTCCGGTGCCGCCGTCGCGGCGGCCGGCGCCGTGGTGCTCCGCCCTACGTCCGCCGCGGCATCGCCCGCCGGCGACCGCGTGGCCAGTGCGGACGTCGTCGTCGTGGGGGCCGGCCTCGCCGGCCTGACCGCGGCCCGCCTGCTCACCGCGGCCGGTCGCCGCGTCGTCGTCCTCGAGGCTCGTGACCGGGTCGGCGGCCGCACCCTCAACCACGCGCTGGCCGGGCGCCACGTCGCCGACCTCGGCGGCACCTGGATCGGCCCGACGCAGAACGCCGTCGCCGCGCTGGCCGCCGAGCTGGGCCTGGCCACGTTCGCGCAGGTCGACGACGGTCAGGCGGTGTACTACCGCGACGGCGTCCGGACGACGTATCCCAGCGGCGGGCCCACCGGCGGGGCGCCGCCGGACCCGACGATCCTGCCCGACCTGGTCGCGGTCATCGCGCTGGTCGACCAGCTGTCCACCGAGGTGCCGGTGGACGCCCCGTGGACCGCCGACAAGGCCGAGGAGTGGGACAGCCAGACGTTCGACACCTGGCTGCGCGAGCACACCGCCTCGCCGCAGACGCGCAAGGTCGCGGCGGCCGCGTTCAACGCACTGTTCGGCGGCGAGGGCCGGGAGATCTCGCTGCTCTACGCGCTCTGGTACATCGCCTGCGCGGGCGACGAGAACAACCCCGGGACCTTCGAGCGGCTCATCGACGTGCAGGGCGGGGCCCAGGAGCGGCGCTTCGTCGAGGGCGCGCAGTCGCTGTCGCTGCGGATGGCCGCCGCGCTCGGCGACCGGGTGCAGCTGTCGACGCCGGTGCGGAAGGTGGTCCAGTCGGCGGACGGCGTGCAGGTGGTCAGCGACCGACTGACCGTGCGAGCGGCGAGGGCGATCCTGGCTCTGCCGCCGAACCTGGCCGCCCGGATCGACTACGACCCGCCGCTGCCCACGGCGCGCGACCACTACACGCAGCACAGCCCACAAGGCCGGCTGATCAAGGTCGAGGCCCTCTACCCGCGGCCGTTCTGGCGCGACGCCGGGCTCTCCGGCGCCGTCGTCAGCGACACCGGCCCGGGCAAGATCTGCTACGACGTGACGCCGGCCGACAACAGCCTCGGCGGCCTGCTCGCGTTCGTCGGAGGCGACGAGGCACGGAAGTGGGGCGATGACCACGAGGGGCTGAAGGCCGAGGTCGTCACGCAGTTCGTCGCCTTCTTCGGGCCGCAGGCGGCGACACCGACGGACGTCGTCGTCCAGGACTGGAGCGACGAGGTCTGGAGCCGGGGCGCTCCCGTGCACCTGCTCGCACCCGGGGCGCTGACGCAGGACCGCGAGGCGATCTGGGCACCGGTCGGCCGGATCCACTGGGCCGGAACCGAGACGGCGACCTTCTGGCACGGCTACATGGACGGCGCGATCTCGTCGGGCCGGCGCGCGGCCACCGAGGTGCTCGGCGCGCCCCGGTGACCGGTCTGCCGGCGGTCGATCGCACGACCGGGCGGCCACCCGGGCTCGGCGCAGATCAGCCGCATGGAACGGACCGGAAGGGGTAGCGCCGAGTCACGGCGAGCGACGTCGCGAGGATCCGACCGGCTCAGAGAGGAGCAGTCATGGCCACCCGGGCGAGCGTGAAGAACGAGAAGCAGTACGAGGCGCTCAAGGACAAGGGCATGTCGAAGGAGCGGGCCGCCAAGATCGCCAACTCGCCGGACGCCTCCAGCCACGGCGGCAAGAAGTCCGGGTCGGGTGGCAACTCCGAGCAGGGCGGCACGACCGCACAGAAGAAGAAGGCGGGGCGGAAGGGCGGCAAGGCCGCGTCGAAGAAGTCCTGACGAGCCTGGGGGCAGCCACCGCGCGCCTCCGCGGCTTGACAGCGGCCGTCGGTCAGTGCCGGGCCGACCCAGTGGTTCCCGGTGGAGCGGGTGACGAGAATCGAACTCGCACTGTCAGCTTGGGAAGCTGATGTTCTACCATTGAACTACACCCGCGAACGCCCGCCAGAGTACCTGGCGGCCGCCGGCGCGCGGGACCACCCCCCTGCTCGATGCCCCTGTTCATCGCTGCCCAGAACCTGCTGCGCCCCGTCCGAAGTGGGGAAGCCGGACGGGGCGCAGCGGTTCGTGCGGGGTGCTCAGATCGCCACCCCGGAGCAGGACGTCGAGCAGTCCATCGACCAGATCGCGCCGAGTGCCGAGAACTTCGACGTCCGCACGAGGCGCTCT
>Ga0308173_10001519_pt1 | contig 11658 bp, 5 predicted proteins | sample PhyPR1_FD_203716 | JGI IMG/M metagenome (GOLD analysis project Ga0308173, IMG submission 203716) | Soil microbial communities from UC Gill Tract Community Farm, Albany, California, United States - DLSLS.P.R1 | ecosystem: Environmental > Terrestrial > Soil > Agricultural land | place: USA... | reverse complement strand
GGCACTCGCTGCCCGATTCGGCATCGAAGACTCGCAGCGTCGCCAGCCACCGGGTCCCGACTTCGATTGGGTGGCATTCACCTGGCTGCCACGCCTCGTGCTTATCGCGACCTTCCTGGTTGGCCTGGTGATCGCGATCCGGAGCCAGAGCTTTTGGACGGTTGCCGGAGCCGCCGCGTTAGGCGGGTTGGCTCTGCTGATTACGATTATCCGGCCTCATCGCGCATCGGCGGGTCCGCCGCCGGCGCCCCGAGGCGGGGTCCGCACCTGGATCCGAGGAGGTGCGTCGGCGCGGCTGCGCGCGCTGCTGCAGCGTGCGCCATACGGTGCGGGTCCGGCGGTGGCGCTCCTGGTGCTCGGACTGGTGCCGTTGGTGCTCGGCTTGATCGAGGCGTTTACCTCGGCACTGCTCCTGCCCAATCGCCTGGCCCTTCTGTTTCCTGGGCCGGCGATCGCCCTGTTGCTACTCGGGCTGATGATCGGCCCGCTGGTGACGGCGACCTTCGTGTGCGATGGGCTGACGTTGCAATGGCGGATTGGGCGGCTCCGCCTCGGTCCCCGGCGGCCGCCGGTGCTGATCCTGATCCTGCTCTATGTCTTCGTCTTCGTTCCGGCGCTCTTCGACGTGCACACCGTTCGGGTGATCGATGCCGAGCCGGCGCGGCGCCAGTCACTGGATACCTTGTTCGCCGTGTGGACGCGGCGTTGCGCCCCCGCGACGGGGCCGGTGCAGCCGGTCATCGTCGCGGTCTCCGGGGGCGCCACGCGGGCTGGCTTATGGGGTGCGGCGGTGCTCGACCGTGTCCTGCAGGCGCAGCAGCCCGGCGGCCCGGCGCTGTTCGCGGTCAGTAGCGTGTCGGGAGGCTCGCTCGGGGTGGCTGGAGCAATGACCCTGCTCAGCCGGGAGGACCCACCCTGCCATACTGCGGACCTCGCCCCGCTGCGTCCGGTGACGGACAAGCCGGTGCCGCTGGCTGGCGACGCACTCGGTCCGCTGCTCGGCGGATGGCTGCTCAACGACATCCCTCGGGCTGCCTTCGATCCGATCGCGGCGGTAATCCGCTGGGTAACGGGCGCTCAACCACGCGGCGGCGACAGCGCCGAGGCGATCGAGCACGGGTTCGAGGATCTCTGGCGCGCGGCACGGCCGGAGGGAGCGCCGGGATGGGACCAACCCTTCTTGTCGCTGTTCTATACCGATCACGCTGGGACGTACCGGGAGGGCATGCCGCTCTGGTTTGCGAACGGCACCGACGCGACGACCGGCAATCGGGTGATCACCGCGCCTATGGCGGCGCCAAGCAACAAGAACGATGGCACGACGCCGTGGCCGTTCCGGGGCGCGCGCGACTTCCACACGCTGATGAAGGCCGACGTGCCGATCGCCACGGCGATCAACAACACGGCGCGCTTCCCGTACCTCGAGCCGTTCGGCGAGATGCTCCCGGCCGGCGGGCGAACGCAGGTCGGCTCCCTGGTCGATGGTGGGTATTTCGAGAACGAGGGGCTGCAGACCGCGCTCGAGCTCGCCGAATGGCTCACGGCACATCCCCCGCCCGGTCGGTCGGTGCAGCCGATCATCGTGCAGGCGACTGGCGACGGCGAGGCGAGCGTGGCGGCCGCCAACGTGATGACCTGCGCCAACGTGTCCGACGGGGCGTTTATTCCGGATGACAAGCACAGCGCGTGGCAGATCCTAGCCCCGGTTCTCGGCCTCAATCACGTCCGCGGCGGTCACTCGGCCGTGCTGCTACGACAGGCGCATGACCAGTTCTGCGGTGAGCCCCCCCGTTTTGTGCATTTCTTTTTGCCTGCCGATCACGGCACCGCGGTGCCGCTGAACTGGGTGATGTCGGACCGCACGGCACGCTTCATCTGGTCCGCATTCACCGACGACCAGGTCGCGAATGCGGCCGAGCTTACACGACTTCGTGCGGCACTCGCGCCGGTGCCGGCTACGCCAGGAGCGGATTCAGCAGCGGCAAAAAGATAGGTCGGGTGATGACGCTGCATTGCGCCGGGGTTGGCGGCCGGCAGCAGGTCGGGAATATTGTAGCATGAAGATCCTGCATCTGCTGCCGTTCCTGGTGCTTGCCGCCTGCGTGTCTATGCCAACCGGGGAACCGGTGCGCGATGAGGCGATGCGCGCGGGCCGCACCGCCGCCTCGCTGCCGAGCGCCAACGAGGACTATTTCAAGGGAATGGATGGCGGCATCGCGCTCACCGCCGACGAGGTGCGGGGCCGCAACATGTGGATGGTCTGGACCGGCGGTGATGACCGATTATGGGACCAGCTAACCAACTACACCTTCGGCACTTTCGATCTCCTGAAAATCCTGTCCTCTTATCCCGGCATGCCATACAGCCGCGATAACCGCTTCGCCTATCTTGGCGTGGTGAACGAGCCCTGCTTCAGTCGGGCGACAGGTCCGGATCCGCAGCACTATGGGCTTTGGCTTGACCGACGCACCCCGGACTGCCCTGCTGATCCGTTCGACAACCCGCGGAAATATCCGGGAGTGGCAATCGGTGCCCGCGGCACGGTGCAGCCGGCCGGTTCCTACTACGGTGCTCCCACAGGCATCCTGGGGCTGCGGCTGTTCCCTAATCCCGACTTCGACGCGCGTGCCGCGGCTGCCTGGGATCCCGTCCGCTATTACACCGACCCGGCTTACTACGAACGCCGCGACCTTGTGCGACCTTACCGCGTCGGGATGTCCTGCGGTTTCTGTCATGTCGGGCCAAACCCGCTGCACCCGCCGGCCGATCCTGAGCATCCGGCGTGGAGCGAGATCAGCTCGTTGGTCGGGGCGCAGTATTTCTGGGTGGATCGGATCTTCTCTTGGAAGGCCGATCCGTCGAACTTCGTCTTCCAAATCCTGCACACCTCGCGGCCGGGCACGCTCGACACCTCCCTCGTCTCCAGCGACAACATCAACAACCCTCGCACGATGAACGCGATCTATAACCTCGGAGACCGGCTCGGTTCGGCGCGGCGCTGGGGGCGCGAGATGCTGGCCGGGGGCGAACTCGATAACCGCCAGTTCAACGATTTTGTCGCCTCGGGCCCACTGACGCAGTTCTTTGAGCCGCCAAACACGGTCTACACCACGCATGTGCTGAAGGACGGTGCGGACAGCGTTGGGGCGCTCGGCGCGTTGAACCGCGTCTACCTCAACATCGGCCTCTACAGCGAGGAGTGGCTTCGGCACTTCCGCCCGATCATCGGCGACGCGCCGGTGACGCCGATCGCGATCAGTACGGCGCGCACGAACTCTGCATACTGGGACGCGACGGAGTTCCAGACGCCGGATATGGCCGGTTTCCTGTTGAAGGCGTCGGCGCCGCACCATCTGCGCGATGCGCCCGGCGGGAGCGCCTATCTGCACGCCAGTGCGGAGCAACTGCGCCATGGCAAGACGGTTTTCGCCGAGAACTGCGCCCGCTGCCATTCCAGCAAGGCCCCGATCGCACCACCCACCGCCAGCATTCAGGGCTGCGCCGGCCCCGACTACATGGCGTGCTTCGAGCGCTACTGGGCCTGGACCAAAACCGACGATTTTAAGCGCCAGATGGCGCGGATCGTGCAGGCCGACGATTTCCTCGAGGGCAACTATCTTTCGAACGACATGCGCATTCCGATCACGCTGCTTGGCACCAACGCCTGCAGCCCGGTCGCAACGAACGGGATCCGCGGCAACATCTGGGACAACTTCTCCTCGGAAAGTTACAAGACACTGCCGTCCGTCGGCAGCATCACGGTCTACGATCCGTTCACCGGTGCGCCAAAGGAATGGACGGTTCCGGCCGGCGGCCGCGGCTACACACGGGTGCCGACGCTGATCAGCCTGTGGGCGACCGCGCCTTACCTTCAGAACAATAGCGTCGGCCGATTCGACCCCAGCCCATCGGTGGGCGCGCGCATGGCTTCCTTCACCACCGGCATCGAGCAGATGCTCTGGCCGGAACGGCGCGAGCACGATGCCGTGCTCGGCGCGCGCATCCCCGGCGTGATCGATCGCACCACGGCGACGAGCTATCTGCGCATTCCCAAAGGATACCTGCCCGACTACGTGCAGAACGCCGCAGGGCTGAATGCGGTCTTGTTCCCCGCCTTGTTCGACCGGGAAGGTGGGCTCCGCCTCGGCCCCATACCAGCCGGCACCCCTGTGGACCTGCTTGCAAATCTCGACCTGCTGTCGGAGAGCAGCAGTCCGTCAGTGAGAGTGGCGCATGATCGCCAGGTGCTAGGCCTTGTCCTCGCGCTCGCCGGCGACCTCAAGGCGCTGCCGCCCAATGCGACGGACGAGCAAGCGCGGCACATTTTCGCCAACCTCGGCGAGCGCGTCTATGCCTTGAGCAAATGCCCGGACCTTGTCGTCAACAAGGGCCACCTCTTCGGCACCGAGCTGCCGGATCGCGACAAGCTCGCGCTTATCGAGTTTCTGAAGACATTCTGAGATGGCACGCTCCCTCTCGCGGCGTGCTTTTACTGCCTCGGCTCTCGCGCTCGGCGCCTGCAGTCCGAGACCGGGCGCTGGGCCGATTGCGCTCGATCCGGACGCAGCGATTGAATACATCGTCATCGGCTCGGGAGCTGGGGGCGGTCCGCTGGCCGCCAATCTCGCCAAGGCCGGTCACAAGGTGCTGGTGATGGAAGCGGGTGGTGATGACGCGGGCCCCACCTACTCGATCCCGGTGTTCCACGGCCTCGCAACCGAGGATCCGCGGCTGCGCTGGGACTATTTCGTGCAGCACTACAGCGACCCCGCTCAGCGCAGGCGCGACAGCAAGCTGGTCGCCTCGAAAGATGGCGTGCTCTACCCGCGCGCGGGCACGCTTGGCGGCTGTACCGCCCACAATGCGATGATCACCATTTATCCGCACGCCAGCGACTGGGACGGCATTGCCGCAGCGACGGGCGATTCCTCCTGGCGGGCAGATGCGATGCGCGTCTATTTCGAGCGGCTGGAACGCTGCCGCTATCGCAACCGGCCGCTCACCCCCGCACTCAATTTCGCGCGGCACGGCTTCGACGGCTGGCTCACCACCAATGAGGCCGATCCACTGCTGCTGGCACGCGATGCCAAGCTGCAGCGCATCGTGCTCTCGGCGGCCGAGGAGGTGGGGTTCGCCGATGTCCTCGGGCCGTTTTTCGCGGGGCAGCTCGACCCTAATGATTGGCGGCTCGATCGCGATGGCTTCACCGGGCTAAGCAACATCCCGATCGCGACCCGCGCCGGCCAGCGCACCGGTACTCGAGAGCTGCTGCAAGACACTGCACGCGCCCTGCCGAACAATCTCCTGATCAAGACCCATGTACTGGTCACGCGCATTCTGTTCGAAGGAACGCGCGCGATCGGTGTCGAGTATCTGGAGCAACCAAGCCTCTACCGCGCCGACCCGCGGGCGCAAGCCACGGGGCCGGAGCCTGTTCCCCGCCAGCGCGTGCTGGCGACGCGCGAAGTCGTGCTCGCAGCAGGCGCGTTCAATAGCCCGCAGCTTCTGAAGCTCTCCGGAATCGGACCCCGCAGCGAGCTCGCCCGCTTCGGCATCCCGCTCGTTGCCGACCTGCCGGGCGTGGGCGAAAATCTGCAGGACCGCTACGAGATCGGCGTGGTGACCCGGATGCGCGACCCGTTCGCGCTGCTACAGAGCTGCAGCTTCACGCCACCCGTGGCGGGCCAGCCGCCGGACCCCTGCTACGCGGAATGGCAGCAAGGGCGCGGACTCTACACCACGAACGGCACGATCCTCGGCGTCTCGCGCCGCTCGGCGCCAGAGCGGCCCGATCCCGATCTCTTCATCTTCGGTCTGCCAAGCTTCTTCCGGGGCTACTATCCGGGCTATTCGGATGCGCTGAAGACGTACAAAGATCATTTCACCTGGGCGATCCTGAAGGCGCATACCCGTAATACGGCCGGCCGGGTGACATTGCGCTCAGCCGATCCGCGGGACACGCCGCTCATCGAGTTCCACTATTTCGCCGAAGGCAACGACGAGGCGGGCGAGGACCTTGCCTCGGTTGTCGCGGGCGTCGGGCTCGTGCGCCGGATGAATCGCCATCTCTACGGCGTTCGCGGCATCGCCGCCGCCGAAGTGGTGCCGGGACCCGCGATTGCTGACGCTGCGTCGGTCGGCCGCTTCGTCGCTGACGAGGCCTGGGGTCATCATGCGAGCTGCAGCAATCGCATGGGCCCTGTCTCCGACCGCTTGGCGGTGGTCGACAGCGATTTCCGGGTGCACGGCTTGACCGGCCTCAGGGTGGTGGACGCCTCAGTGTTCCCCCGAATTCCCGGATTCTTCATCGTGACGCCGATCTACATGATCAGCGAGAAGGCGAGCGACGCGATCCTAGCCGACGCCCATTCGTCAATCTGAATCAAGCAAGCTGGAAGCACTGAAGTCCGAGGGCCCGCGGGGCGGTAGAACGCACTGTTCTACGGGGAAGTGTGATCCGTTGCACCGGAATTTGCACGATGGGTCATTCAAAGGAAATCCTGATTACGCACGTTGCTCAGCTGTTCGCAGTGTGATTCAACCCGTGGCAAGTTGCGGATTTGTGGGGGTTTTGACGATGGCTCGCAATACGGTGCAGTTCCAGAAAGGGCTCAGCGAGCCAGAATTCGACCGACGCTATGGCACAGAAGAACAGTGCCGGGCGGTTGTCGTCGCGACGCGTTGGCCCGAAGGCTTCAAATGTCCCGGGTGCGGCGCCACGCAGCACAGCAAGGTGACGACTCGCGACCTCTATCAATGCAGCCGCTGTCGACTCCAGACCTCGCCTATTGCCGGGACGATCTTCGCCTCGACCAAATTGCCGCTGCGCGTCTGGTTTCGCGCGATCTATCACATGACCCAGACCAAGCAGGGCATTTCGAGCATCGAACTCGGTCGGCGCCTCGGCGTGACGCAGACCACGGCCTGGAAGATCAAGCACAAGCTGAAGCAGGTCATGCTCGAACGCGATGCCGCCAAGCAATTGACCGGCCGCGTCGAGATCGACGACGCCTATGTCGGTGGCGAACGCACCGGCGGCAAGCGGGGACGTGGCGCGCCTGGTAAAACACCGTTCGTCGCCGCGGTCGAAACCACGCTCGACGGCAAGCCGGTTCGTCTGAAGCTGCGGCGGGTCACCAGTTTCTGCGGCCATTCCATCTCCGCGTTCGCCAAAACCAGCCTTGCTCCTGACTGCGCCGTGGTCAGCGATGGCCTACGGTGTTTCACCAGCGTGACCGATGCCGGTTGTTCCCATCAGGTCATCACGACGGGCTGCGGACGCAACGCCGCTCGCACCCCCGCCTTCAAGTGGGTCAACACGGCTCTGGGCAACATCAAAGCCGCCATCACGGGAACCTACCGCGCCATCAACAGCAAGCATGTGCCGCGCTACCTCGCCGAATTCGAATATCGCTTCAACCGACGATACGATCTCGCCGCGATGATCCCGCGCCTCACATGGGCCGGTGTTCGGACGCTCCCGATGCCTTATCGCCTTCTGAAATTGGTTGAGATTCATGCGTAATCAGGAAGGAAATTCGTCCTTCTTATGGACTGCGGTTCTATCGTCTGGTCTCGGGTGAAGTCGGACATCCGCCTGATGATCAAGTCTGCCAACCTTCGCAACGTCTCATCGCCCACAGCTGCGAATATCTCCTGCGCCTGCGATGCCAACAGCAAGGGCTCTCTGCGTTCGCCGCCCGCGATCGATAGTGCAAGTGCGAGATAGAGGCGCGTATACGCAATCTCCCACGCATCTCCCTCTTCCTCGAAGCTCGTCACAGCCTCCCGTAGCAGAGCGATCGATTGCTCCAAGCGCTGCGCATTGCACCGGGAATCCGCGGCGACCGCCAGACAGATCCCGAGTCCTCGTTTGGCAATTGCCTCGGCATGAGGCTCGCGTTCGTGCTTGATGAGAGCTCGTTCGGCTTCGTAGGAACGGATTGCAGCCTCGGCGCTGAAGCGCAACACGCCCGCCAGCGACAGACAGTACGCGTTCAGACTCGCTGGGCGACGAATACCGAAGGGGCCTGTTTCGGCAGCACGAATCCGCAGAGCCCGGGCGACGGCCGATACAAATTTGTCCTGCAGTCCGAAGGCCTCATCCGGCTGCCCTTCAAAGCAGTCGGCCCAAACATGAACCCCATTCCTTGTCTCAAAGAGTCGCACGGCGGTTCGCATGCGTGCCCCGGCCCGGCGAACCGAGCCGGTGAGGGTATAGCATTGCCCCAGTTCGTGTCCTCGCTTCCGGATATCGGATTCGCGAGCTCTACCCTCGGACTCCCGAGTGCCGAAAGTTACGAAGAACTCCGGCATTCTCGAAACCGCAACTGTGAGTTCCTCAGTTATCTCCGCCGCTAAATATTTCACCGATTGATCGCCTGTTAGGTCTACGAATGGTACCAGGATAATGGAACGCCTTTCTGAGGCCCGCTCCAGGGTAGCCGGAGCATCACCGACACGGTCCGTGTCATCCGAGCCCACTCTCCCGACCGTCCGGAGGTACCCCCGCTTCGATAGGGTGCGCAGTAGCGACCCTCCTGAGGGGCCGAGGGCCCGACGAATCTCGACAATGCATTGGGTTAAGCTGGCATCGCTGACAAAAACACCAGGCCAGATGCGATTCAAAAGCTCTTCGCGTGAGACCAGCCCGTCAGGGTTCTCCGCTAAAAGCCGAAGCACCTCGGTCGTCTTTGGCCGCAGTACGACTTCAGTGCCGTCCGGGCGATGAAGTGCACCGCGCGCTACATCCAGTGCGAAACCGCCAAACGCGAGCGCGAACGACGCGGCTTTGGCGCCGTACCCTTCACCCCGACTTGACGGTAGCGATTTCTGCTCGGGGAGGCGACCCATTGCTCAAGATCCAGTTCCCACCCGAAACTAGCACGTTCCGAAGAATTTTCGGAGAATTTGTCTTTTTTCTCGGGACCCTCGGAGGGACATGCTGGATGCTTGTGTCAGACTGCTAGTGCGGGTACTTGAATGGCGCCCCACCTTGGCCGAGCTTCGCCCGTTCAGACCGCAGGCAAGCCCCTGTCGAGCTTCCACGATTGAGCTGTGGCACAATGACGAAGACTCTCAGGAAGACCTTTCGGGCCCGCACCTGGTGCCATCGCTGGAATACACAGTCCGGTGCCGGCGTTGAGGTTTGCCGACTGATCCCGGCGACCACAACTGCGTTACAGAGGTCAACTCATTGGCCCTTTCGGCCGATATTTTGACTGTTGCGGAGCGTTAAGGGAGTGATCGCGCCATGGAGTGCGCGGACTGCCAGTCCACGATCCGTCAAGACGCAAAATTCTGCGACACCTGCGGGGCCCCCGTGTCCGCGGCGTGCTCTGCGTGTGGGTTTTACAACCGGCCCGGAGCACAATTCTGTGCGGAGTGTGGCGCGGCGATTAGGGCTGCCTCTCTCATCCTGCCGTCGCCGGATCCACCCGCCTCCGTTCCGGTCCCGGAGCGCCGCCAGATTACCATGCTGTTCTGCGATCTCATGGGTTCGACCGAGCTGTCCTCGCGGCTCGACCCGGAGGACCTCAATGCGCTGACCCGGGCCTATCAGCGCCGGGTTGCCGACGTGATGGTCAGGTTCGACGGCTTCGTCGCGCGCTACCAGGGCGATGGCGTGCTCGTCTACTTCGGCTGGCCGCGCGCCTCCGAGACCGGCGCCGAGCAGGCGCTCCGCGCCGCCCTCGCCGTCGCCGAAGCGATCGCCGTATCGCCGATCCAGGGCGAGAGGCTGCGGGTGCGCGTGGGCATCGCGACCGGGATTGTCGTGATCGGCGACCGCGTGGACGCGGGCGAGGGCCAGGAGCAGACGGCGATCGGGGAGACGCCCAACCGCGCGGCGCGGCTGCAAGCCCTCGCCGCACCCGGCAGCATCGTGATGGACGCGGCCACAAGGCAACTGGTCGGCGAACTGTTCGAGTTTCGCGGGTTGGGCGCGGTGCCTCTGAAGGGATTGCCCGAGCCGGTCGAGGCGTTCGAGCTGCGGGGCGAACAGGCAGGCGAAAGCCGGTTCGAGGCGCTGCGCGCCGCCGCCTCGCTCTCGCCCTTCATAGGTCGCGTGGATGAACTCGACCTGCTGCTTCGTCGCTGGCGGCAGGCGCGCGCCGGTACTGGACGGGTCGTGCTGATCTCCGGCGAGCCGGGGATCGGCAAGTCGCGACTGTTGGCGAAGCTCGAGGAGCGGCTTGCGGGCCAAGCATTCACTCGGCTCCGGTATTTCTGTTCGCCGCACACGGCCGATACGCCGTTGCACCCGGTGATCCGCCAGCTCGAAGTCGCTGCGGGCTTCAAGCGAGAGGACACGCCTGCGGAGCGTGCCACGAAATTGCGGGCTCTACTGCAGGTCGCGGGCCCTTCGGACGAGGACGTCGGCCTCGTCACGGCGCTCCTCCATTTGCCCGAGCATGGACTACCGCCCCCCGATCTGAGTCCGCAGCGCCGGAAGGAGCGCACGTTCGCGGCACTGCTGGATCAGATCGAGCACCTGAGCACGCGACGGCCTCTGCTCATGCTGTTCGAAGACATGCACTGGGCGGACCCCAGTACACGCGAGCTGCTGGACCATCTGATCCGACGCGTGGCGAGCTTGCCCGTGCTCCTGGTCTCGACGTTTCGGCCCGAGTTCGACGCTCCGTGGACTGGTTATGCCGGCGTCACCGCCATTACGCTGAGCCGCCTTGAGCGAGGTGAGGCCATTCGGCTAGCCACCCAGCTTGGCAGCCAGTTCGCCCCAGAAGGCTCGCTTCTCGACCGCATTGTGTCTCAGTCCGACGGCGTGCCGCTGTTCATCGAAGAGCTGACAAGGACCGTGCTGGAAGCCGCTCCGGACGCGAGCGCGATCACTGTGCCTCCGACCCTGCAGGCCTCGCTGCTCGCGCGCTTCGACCGCATGCCGACGGCGCGCCAGGTCGCACAGATCGGATCCGTCATAGGGCGAAATTTTTCGCGCGCCCTCCTGGCGGTGGTCGCTGACATGACGGACGAAGCGATTGACGAGGGGCTCGATCAGCTGGTCGCGGCGGGTCTGCTGTTTGGTCGTGGCGACGGTGCCGAGGCGTCATACATCTTCAAGCACGCGCTGGTGCAGGATGTGGCCTACGAAAGTCTATTGCGCGCGAGGCGAGCGACGCTGCACGAAGCAATTGGCTTGATGTTGGAGCGCGACGCGCAGGCGGTGACCGCAGACCCGGCACTGCTCGGCCACCATTTCGCCCATGCAGGCGACGCGGAAAGAGCCAGCCTCTATTATCTTCAGGCCGGTGAGCAGTCAGCCGCAGCTTCGGCGGTTGTGGAGGCGGAAGCGCACCTGAGCCGAGGACTGGCACAGGCCAAGAAGATTGTTTCCCCGGCGCGCAGGATTCATCGCGAGGCCGAGCTGACTGTGACACTCGGCAGCGTGCAGGTGATTGCTCGCGGAATTGCCTCTCCAGAACACGAACGGACCTTCCATCGTGCTGTGGAGCTCTGTCGGTCCTTGGACACTCGAAACCTTGAATGTGCGCGATTGGCCGCAATAGCGTTCCAAGGCCAAGCAAGCTACGAAATGTTCGTTGGCCGCTTAGAGTCTGCGTTCCAAACGATGCAGGAGCTGGCGGCCACGCTCCAAGGCTCGCCTGACCGCGACTTGCATGCGTTTGCCGTGAGCGGATA
>Ga0308173_10001517_pt1 | contig 11661 bp, 6 predicted proteins | sample PhyPR1_FD_203716 | JGI IMG/M metagenome (GOLD analysis project Ga0308173, IMG submission 203716) | Soil microbial communities from UC Gill Tract Community Farm, Albany, California, United States - DLSLS.P.R1 | ecosystem: Environmental > Terrestrial > Soil > Agricultural land | place: USA... | reverse complement strand
GCGTCGAGCCCAGCTTCGGCGAAGTTGGGGCACCGGCGCGGGTGCGTCGAAGGTTTCGCAACGCCGGTGGCGCCGCCAAGTCTGTATCGCGCCCAGTTGTCCGACCGATGAGCGAGGCGCGGTCGCTTCAGCGACCATGCCCCCTTTGGAATTTGAACAGACATGGCCGCTGAAGCGACCACGCCGCGCCAGGATTTTAGGGAAACAATCCCTTCAACCGGCACGACTCCGCGACGCGGGCGATCGCGATCGTGTACGCCGCGGTGCGGTAGTCGCAGTCCGCTTCGTCCGCCTTGGCGTTCACGGCGTTGAAGGCTTTTTCCATCATGCGCTGCAGCTCGTCTTCGACGCGCTTCTTGTCCCAGAAAAAATTCTCCAGGCCCTGCACCCATTCGAAATAACTAACCGTAACGCCGCCGGCGTTGGCGAGGATGTCTGGCAACACAGTGACGCCGTTGTCGCGCAGGATCTCATCCGCCTCGGGTGTGGTGGGGCCGTTGGCAGCTTCGACCATGATGCGGGCCTTCACGTGTGGCGCGATTGCCGCGTCCACCGTGTTCTCCGTCGCGGCCGGGATCAGCACGTCGCAATCGCAGGCGAGTAACTCTTCGTTGGTCATGTCGTCAGCGTCCGGGAGGCCGGCGAGCGTGCCGTTCTCGCCGTAGTAGTTGCCGGCCGCGATCACGTCGATGCCCTGGTCGTCGAAGATGCCGCCGTTCTTGTCGCTGATCGCAATGACGGTCGCGCCGCGCTCGGCCACCAGGCGCGCGGTGTGATAGCCGACGTTGCCAAACCCCTGCACGGCGATGCGCGTGCCTTCCATCGTCTTGTGCTGCGTCGCCAAAAAGCTGCGCAGGATATTCATGACACCCCGGCCGGTCGCCTCTTCGCGACCGACGCTGCCGCCGAGCGCGATGGGTTTGCCGGTCACCACGGCCAGGGCCTGATAGCCGGCCATCATGCTGTACGTGTCGAGCACCCAGCTCATGACCTGCCCATCGGTGCCGGCGTCCGGCGCGGGGATGTCGTGCTGCGGGCCGATGATCGGCATGATTTCGCTGGTATATCGTCGGGTGAGGCGTTCCTTTTCACCGGCTGACAGTGTCTTGGGCTCGCACACCACGCCGCCCTTGGCGCCGCCGAAGGGAAGATCCGCCAGCGCGTTCTTCCACGTCTGCAGCATCGCCAGCGCCATCACTTCGTCGCGATTGACACCGCTGTCATAACGGATGCCGCCCTTGAACGGCCCGCGCGCGTTGTTGTGCTGCGCGCGATAACCGGTGAAGACCTGGATCTGCCCGTTGTCCATCTTCACCGGACACGAGACGGTCAACACGCGCTTGGGCGACGACAGTACCGCGCGCCACGATTGATCGAGGTTCATCGTCTGGTACACGCGATCGAAATACTGATGCGCGTTTTGCCAGAATCTGGAATGTTGTTCGGCCTTGGGCGAGAGGAGGTCTGTCGTCGGTGCCGGTGAGGTGGGAGCGCTCATGATCGAGAGACTCTACCAAAGAGCGGCGCGTGTCGCGCCTGCGCGGCCAATCGCGACACGCGCGCCAGCGCGCGCGGGCGCGCCGCTTGCGATCAAACGAAAGCGAACTTTGCCATTGACCAATCGACCTTCGCACGGCAAAGTGTCAAAGCAGGGAGGCATCTGCATGCCGACAATTCTGGTTGTTGATGACACGGCGCTCGCTCGTGAAGCGGTAGCAAAATTGCTCGAGTATGAAGGCTTCACCGTCCTGCGCGCCGAGCATGGGCGCGACGCGTGGGCCATGATGTACGATCACACGCCGGACCTGGTGCTGCTCGACCTGATGATGCCTGAGATGGACGGCGTCACGCTGCTGCGGATGATCCGCCGAAACGACCGCTGGCAGGAGCTGCCGGTGATCGTGCTGACCGGCGTCACCGACGACCAGTTCCTCATCCAACGCGCGCGCGAATTGAAAATTCAGGACCTGGTGCCGAAGGCAACGTTCGGATTCGACGACCTGTTGACCCGCGTGAAGCGGCATCTCCCCAAAGCGATGGCGTCGTAGAACTTTTCGAAAGCGTAGCGGTAGCCCCGCACGGGCACGTGTGTCTGCGCAAATTACTTCACATCCGCAGAAGTAGTCTCCGCCGGCTTTTTCAGCGACGTCCGCACCTCATCCAACTGCTGCCGCACCGCATCCGGCAGCATCGGGTTACTGTGCAAAATCGTCTCCACCCGCTCCAACGTGCTGGCGGCTTCATCTCGATTCCCCGTGCGCGTCTGCGTGTCCGCTAATCCGATCAACGCTTCCACATTCCCCGCGTCATCGCGAACGGCATTTTGAAACGTGGTCAGAGCCGCAGGCAAGTCGCCCAGACGCGCATAGATCCGCGCTAGCGTATCCTGATATGCGCTGTTGCTGGGCGCATCCGCCACCGCGCGTTCGGCCAGCGCCTTTGCTTCCTTCAGATCGCCGCCGCGGCGCAGCACTGTATACGCGAGATTGTTGCGGGCCATCGATTGGCTCGGATCGATCTGCAGCGCCTTGCGATACGCCGACTCCGCCGCAGGCAGGTCGTTCAGCTCTTGCCCGACCGAGCCGTACAGGAAGCAGACGTCGGCCGAAGGATTGCCGCTGTCGATCAACGGCTTGAGCAGGTCGCGCGCCTTCGTCAGCGCGGCGTCGTCGTGAAACCGCTGGCCGGCGTTGTACCACGCAGTCGCCAGGCGCAACATCTGCCGCGGTGAAGTGCGATCGATCAGCGGCGCGACTTTCTCGATCCACGTCGTGGCAATTGCGGCATCGCGCGCAGTGGCGGCTGCCACATCCAACCAGATCGCGCGCCACGTCGGCGACTTGCTTAGCAGCGGATCGAGCGTCGCCTGCGCATCGGCCACCTGGCCCTGCAGCGCCAGCGCCTGCGCGTGCTGCCGGACGATCTGCGGAAAATCATCCGGATGATCGGCCGCCTGCTGCAGGTACGGCTTGATCTGCTGCAGCGCGCCGACTGGATCGTTCAAATGCAGCTTCGCCTCGGCGATCTGCTGGTCGGCGTACAGCGGTTGATCCAGCGAGCGGTTCCGCCACTCCGTGGCCGCGCTGAGCGCGCGATCCCAATGACCGGCAGTGGCGGCGATGACGCTCAGCAAGTGCGCCGGATCCGCTTCCGTCGGCATCGCCTGCATCGCACGCGTCGCGATCGCATCGGCGTCTTCGAATCGGCCCGCGGTGAAATACCGTTCGGCCAGCAGCATCTGAGCGGGCAGGAATTTCGGGTACAGATCGGCCACGTCGCGCAGGCGAAGCAGCGCGCGATCGGGCGTGTTGCGCTTGGACTGGGTCGCCGCCAACGCTTCGATCGTCTGCTGCGCCGGTGGGTCGATCGGATTGGCCGCGAAGGCATTGATCGCCGGTTGAAGTTCGCTGCCGCCTTTGATGTCGATCAGCGAACGCGCGCCCGCGGCCAAGGCCGCCAGCTGCGCATCGCCGGCGTTGATCTTCAATCCCTGCTCCGCCACGGCGGCCGCGGCATCGTAGGACCGGTGGCGAAGATGAAAGCCGGCGAGGCCTTTCCACGTCGCGGGATTCGATGGAGCGGCCAACGTTGCCGCCTGGTAGTGTGACAGCGCTGCATCCAGCTTCGGGTTGAACTGCTCGGTGAACGCCGCCAGCGTCAGCTCCTTCACGCCGGGCGATAACTGCATCGCGTTCAGCTTGGCCAGCGCCTGCTCGGCCTTGGCCATGGTTTGCCGCCGCGCGTAGAACCACGCGACCGCGCGAACGCCCGCGTCGCTGAGCGCGGGCGATTGCAGAACCGCGTCGTACACATGCGCGGCTTCGTCGCCCTTGCCCTGCGCCTGCAGCAACTGGGCCAGCAGCAGATCGCGTTCAACATCGCCGCCGTCGGCGACGTTTCCGCCGCGGAGTACCGCGACGGCTTCGTTATACTGGCCCTGCATCGAATACATCCGCGCGACCTGCACGCGCCCGGCGGCGCTCAGCGTCGGTTTCTGCGATAGCTGCTCCAGGATCTGCCGTGTTTCGACAACATTCCCGCGGTCCTGCAGCAACGTCGCCAGGTACATCAGGACGTTGACATCGCCATGCGAAAGGACGGCGGCGGTGCGCAGACGATCGATCGCGCCGGTGGTGTCGCCAAGTTTTTCCAGTGCCTGCGCCCACACGACCAGCGGATCGAACAAATTCGGCGCGGCGCGAACGACGTCCGCCATCATCGAAGCGGCGGCGTTGGCGTTGTTGCGGGGATCGTCTGGCGCGCCCAGTCGCCAGCGGGCGCGGGCCAGCCGCCATTCGATTCCCTCGTCGCCGGTCAGCGATTTCACGCGATCGATCGTGCGATCGATCAGCTCGCGGTTGCTCCACGCAGATCGCGCGGCCAGCACTTCGCGCTGAATCGCGATGTCCTTCGGGTTCGCGTCACCGAGGGCCGCCCACGCGTCGGCAACGCCGGCGTCGCCGATCGCCTCGCGATATTTCGCCACGGCCAACTGCCATTGCGGCGCGTCGCCTTGCGTGGCGACGCCGGCCTTCACCGCCGAGTCGAACGCGGTGGTGATGAACTTCAAACCGTCAACCGACCGGCCATAGCTCGCCAGCGCCATCGCGCGGTCAAAAGCTCGTGCCGCGGTATCGATGTGATCGCTCGACAACGCGTCGATGATCGGCTGCGCCAGCTCGAGCCGCTCCGCCACGTCGATTTGTGCGAGCTTCAGTAACGTATCCGACTGCAGCGGCGGCTTGGCCGCGAGGGCGGATTTGATCGACGCGATGGCATCGTCGCGATGGCCAGCGCGGGTGAGCAGGGCGATGTAGATCGGCAGCGTCTGCGGTTCGCCGGGCAACTCCACTTGGATCCGGCGAACGAACTCCAACAGCCGCTCGGTCTTCTCGTGATCCGCGCTGGGCTGGAGCTGCGTATACGCGATCACCGCGCGCGTCGCCTGCACCGCGAGCAGATTGGGCGATCGACGGGCGGCAATCTCCGCTTCGCCTTGCGCCTCGGCCAGGCGGCCGCTCGACAGCAGCGTGCGGGCCATCATCACGTGCGGCTCAATCCACGCCGGGGAAATCTGACTCGCCATCTGCCAATAACGGAGGGCGAATTCATTTTCGCCCAGCGCCAGATACGCAGCGCCGAGGTAATAGCGCGTGACAGCGTTGTCAGGATCCAGCGGCAGCGCGTCCTGATACGCCTTCACGGCGTCACGCGACGGCAGCGGTGGGTTGGCGAAGCGCGTCTTGAGCGTCGCGGTCCACCCCGCGGCGATGCCGTCACCGGGGCGCTTCGTGAGCGCTTCGACAATCGCATCCGCCGCCGCCCGGGCGGCGGGGCCGGTGGTCGCGGCGGGGCGTGTGCTGGGGTGATCGGGCGTTTCCGCCAGGCAATAGAGCGCCAGCGCTTTGTACGCCAGCAGCGCAGAACTCGCCTGCGGCTCGCTGGCGTTCACGTTCTTCAATCGGTCAAGCACATCGGCGTATTGCCCGGATTCCCACAGGCGCTGGGCGAGGCTCGCGAGTAGTTGCGGATCGCTGGCGGCGGACTGCTGCGCGGATTTTTCGAGCAGATCGCGCGACTCGTCGTACATGCCGATGCGGTCGAACACGCCGGTGAGTTCGCGGACGAACGCCGGGTCCGGCGGGGGCCGCGTGGCGGCGGTCATGACCCACTTTTTCGCGCCCTCGTCATCTCCCACAAAACTGGCGGCGACGGCGCGCAGCAATTCGAAGCGTGGATCGTTGGGATGCCCGGCGAGCATCACGTCGGCGCGGGCGGTCAACTCCGCGGGCGGACGCTGGAGCTTGCGCAGCAGCGCGAGCGTCAGCTTCTGCGCATCCAGGTCGAGCGGCGCCAGCTCGTTCACCCGCTTGCAAAGCGTCAGCGCCTCGTCGTATTTGCTTTGGCCCAGCAGCGCGTGCAGCTTGGCCTTCATCGCCGGCAGGTCGTTGGCGTCGCGCGCCAGCAGCGTGTCGGCCAGCGACACCGCCTCGGCGTGATAATTCAGCTTCTGGTAGATCTCCAGCAATTGATGCTGCGCGTTGGCGTCGCCGGGCACCTGCTCGAGATAGCGGTTGAAGAGCGACTTCGCCTCGGTCAGATGGGCCAGATCCGGGCGGGGCACGCGCGAGCGGGCGACGGCGTAGGCGTAGAGCGCTTCGGGGTCGTTGGTGTCGTTGCGAAGATAGCGGCTGAACTGATCGAGCGCCCCCGTGTAATCGCCGCGGTTGTACGCGGCCATCCCCTGCTTGCGAAACTGAAGCCGCGCCGCCTCGTAGCGATGCAGTTGCACGTTGACGAACGCGGTGATGCCGCCGGCGAGCAAGCCAATCGCGGCGATGAGAACGAGCAAGCGGCGTTTGGTCTTGGGACGAAGGTTCATGGTGTCAAACAACGAAGGATGAGCGATGAGCGACGAACTGCCACTGAAAAGCTTTTGCTCATCGCTCCACGTTCATCGTTCATCGCTGTATTAGTCCGACCGGCTGACTTTGCCCAGGATATTCATGATCGTCTGCCAGATGATCTTCAGGTCCAGCCACCAGTTTCGCTTCTCGACGTACTCCAGGTCGTACTTGATCCACTCCTGAAAATCGCTGCCGGCGCGACGGGTGCGCTTGACCTGCCACAGGCCCGTGATGCCGGGGCGAACGCTGAGGCGCGCTTCGCGCCACGGCGGGCAATATTGGTTTTCCTTGTGCGGGCTTGGCCGCGGGCCGACGATCGACATGTCACCGACCAGCACGTTCCAGAACTGCGGCAACTCGTCCAGGTTGTACTTGCGCAGGAACCGCCCGACGCGCAGCAGGCGCGGGTCGTTCTCGATGAAGAACTGCGGGCCGTCAGCGCGGTTCAGTTTCTTCAGCACGGCCTTCATCTTCTCCGCGTCCTTGCGCATCGAGCGGAACTTCACGCAGGGGAACTCGCGCCCGCCGAGCGTTTCGCGCTTGTGCGAGAAGAAGAACGGCCTGCCGTCTTCGATCCAGATCGCGATCATGATCAGCGGATACAGCGGCAGCGTGAAGATGATGGCGGCGGTGGCGAAGGCGATGTCGAACGCCCGCTTGAACGCGCGATCCAGCGGTGAGCCCGGCCGGGGCTGCGGGGCATCGTCGGGCGCGGGCGATGGCTCAATGTGCAGCCAGTGGATGTCGTCGTTCACCGGGCGATTTTCTGGATCGTCCCAGATGACGGCGGGGCCGACGACGGTGGTCTCCGCGGCCACTTGTCGCCCGCAGCCGACCCAGACGGGGCCGATGAATTTCGCGTTGGGGTCGATTTTCGCCTGGGCGTCGCGCCAGGCTTGTCCCTGTGCGGGCATCGCGCGCAGCACGGTGGAATCAGGCCGGCGCCAGCGGGCGACCAGGTCGTGGATGAAGAACGCGACCTCGCGGTTGCTCGAGCGGTCGTACAGGTTGCCGTTGATGCTGACGGTGGCGCGATCGGTGCGCGGGATGAACCGGCGAAGGCGTCGCCAGCCGGTGATTCCGTCCGGCGCGCTTTGCCAAAGCTTGGCGACGTCACGGTCCGGCGTCAGTACAACGCGGGTCAATCTTCCCGAGGCATCGTACCGGCGTTCGAAGCGCACGAACTGATCGAATTCATCGGTGACGACGAACTCGCGATACCCGCGTTCGCGGCTGTCGTGCAGGCGGACGAACAGCACCTGCGGTTTGATCCAGTTCAGCGCGTCCATCACGTCGGCCAAGCGGAACATCGTCAGCGTGGACGGCTCGGTCAGTAGAAAAAGTTCGGCGTGCTTGACGATTTCGCTGGGCTCGCCCTGGCGAACGACCTGCACGCCGTTGCTGGCCCAGTAGCGCGTGTGCAGCTGGATGGGGTCGAGCCCCCAGATGGTTCGAAGCTGCGACGGGGCCGGCGGCGCGCCGGGGCCGGGGGGCGAAACCAAGGTAAGGTTCGGCGCCGGCGGGGTGAGCGACGGGATGGCAACTTCGGCCCTGCTCATCAGACTTCATTGTCTCCATTCCAGAGCGAGTGGAAAGAGCAATACGGAAGTCAGAATGCAGAATGAAGAATGAAGACGGGAAACACACGTCCTTCCATTCTGCATTCTGCATTCATCATTCTGCGTTGGATCACGCAATCACGCCGACCGCTTGAACGACCCCGCGACTGCCGTGGCGGTCGGCCCGTTTGCGGGGGCGTGACCGTTGGCGGGGCGGCTGCGCAGAGCCAGGCCGCTCAGGCTGCGCTCGAAGTCGCGCGCCTGCGCGCGGTTGAAGACGACGCCGGCCAGACGGGCGCCGATCGCCTGCAGGTGGCCGATCGACCGTTCGACCAGCGGCCGCTGTTGCCCGCGGGCTACGGTCAGGATCGTGCGGTCGGCCGCGGCGCACACGAGGCTCGCCTCGATGCTGCCGAGGATCGGACCGGTGTCGACCAGGATCACGTCAAAATGCTTGCGCGACTCGCTGAGCAACCGCCGCAGGGCGACGGGCGACAGCGTGCTGGCGTGATGCGCATGGGTCGTGCCGACCGGCAGGATCGCCACGTCGGCGATGTCCGTCGTCCGTACGAACTCCAGCAGCGCGCGGTTCGCCACCGCTTCCAACACGCCTTCGGGCGAGTTGACGTTCAAGCGATGCGTCAAACCGGCGGCGACGAGATCGCAATCGATCAGCAAGGTTCGAGCGCCGCACGCAGCGTAGCTCAGGCCCAGCGCCAGCGACAGGCTGGTCTTGCCATCGCCGGGGGCGGCGCTGGTCACCGCGATGACCTGCGGTTCATCATTGGTCCGGCTGATCTGCAGCATCGTGCGGATCTGGTGCACGCAATGGGCGGCGATGCCGGCCTGCTGCGGGTCGCTCAAGCGGTCCGGCAGGTTCGGCAGGATGCCGAGCAGCGTGACGCCGGCCATGTCCGATTCACCGGTTTCATCGCTATAGCGGAAGCGGGCGTCGGTCATGCCGTACAGCAGCAGCAGCCCGACGGGGATCAATCCGCCGAACATGAACCCGGCGCCGGCCGCGATCACGCGCTTCTTGTCGCCGGTGTTGATTGCTTCGCTGCCGTAGTCGTTCACGTGCACGCTCTGCGCTAGCTTCTGTTCGGCTTCGAGCGATTGGATCCGGCCTTCGACGACCTTCAACCCCTCTTCGTTCTTCGAGATGTCGCGCTGCTTTTCAGCGATTCTATTACGCAGCTCGCCGATCAGCAGGACCTGCTTTTTCTTGTCGTCGAGGCGGGACTGAAGTTGATCGATCTTCGTCTTCATCATCGCCAGGTTCCCACCACCGTTGGCCGGATCGTCCAAGCCAAACGGGATCTGCCCGGCGTGGGCGTTCAGGTAATCGCGGGCGTACTGCTCCACCGCGCGGTTCGCCTGCTGGTATTTCAGATACTCAGCGGCGTAAAGCGGATGCTTGCGCCCGAGCTTGAACACCAGCTGCTCCAGTGAATCGACGGTGTGCCCGCGCTCGGCTAGCAGTTGCCGCATCTGTAGATCGACAACGGCGATCTGCTTGTAGATGAACTCGCGATCGTTCGGGTTGGTCGTTGGCTTCTTGCTTTGCAGATCCGTGGCCGCCTTGTACTGCAGTGTCGCCTGATCCAACTCCGCTTCCAGCTTCAATTCCTCGCCCTGCATCGCATCGAACAGCGGGCCGAGGTCCGTCGTGCCATACGACTGGCTCCAAGCAACCAATTGGCTGCGGGCAAAACTGAGATCGCTGTTCAGCCGGCGCTGTTCATCTGTGTTGAACTTGATCTTGATCGTCCGCGCATTGCTGTCGCCGTCGCCATACAGCTTCATGTATGCGCGGATAGCGGCGTGGGCGCCGGCTTGTGCGACTTCCTTATTTTTATCAGCGAAGGAAACCTTGATGATGTTGCCGTCCTTCTGCCGGTCGGTCGTCAGCGCGGTGCCGAAATCCGTCGCGCTCATGGCGCTGGGGCTGCCGTAGACTTTCGTCAGCGCGTTCATGAGTTCCGGATCCTTCAGCGCTTCCTCGGCCACCGAGGTGCTTTCGATCAGCGCCGCCTGGCTGCGCATCACCATGGTGAACAGCGGGACCGATTCATCGTGCAGCCCGGGCGTCATGATCATCGGGTTCACGCTGATCATGCCGTCGCTCTGCCACTTGGGCGGGAGCAGGGTATACAGGGCAATGCACCCGGCGATCGCGCCGATGCCCGCCATCAGGAACGCCAGCGGATAACGCCCGCGCAGCAAGCGGTGCGCGCGGCGCAGCGGCGACGTGCGCGGCGCACTGCTGCCGCCGCCGCCGCTGTTCACGGGACCACCGACGGCTGCCTGGCCTTGCGTCCAGTAGTCCGCGGCGGCGGGGTAATTGTTGCTCAGCTGGATTTCCTTGCTCATCGAATACCTCCGGACATCAACGTCTTGATGACAGGCACGCACGGCTGCATCAGCGTTGTGAAGATCTCATCGCGTTCCTGCTGCGGCAGGTCCGCATTCATCAACAGTTGGAACTGGGCGGCGCCGTAATAGCGGCGCTGGTAATCCTCGGCGGCCTTGCGCACGTCCTTCATGTCGCGAAGGATGCCCCGGCCGGGCACGATCAGAAAATTGTAGACCGCCGTGCGCGTCGATTCGGTCGGGCTGGTCTTGACGAAATGATATTCCTTGCCCGTGATCAGCAGGTCGCCGACCCGCCAGTCGCGCTCCTGCGAGAACATCAGCTCTTCGCCGTTGTTCACGTAGCAGTTGGGCGGCCAGTGGCCGTTCATATCACCGGCGTCCCGGCACTGATCGACCAGCAGGCTGGCCCATCGATCGTACCAGCGCGGGTTGGGCGCATTGTCGCTGTACTTCCACTCGCGAATGAAGTTCGGATGCAGCAGGCGGATCGCCTCCGGGGCGATCTTTTCTTCCTGCCCGGACCAGGAACCGATCTGCATCGGGATTGATTCAAGCGCTTCGCGGGCGCGTTCGTGATAAGGCCCGGCATCGGCAGGCGTGATGCGCGTGCTGCTCTCGGCGACCATGCCAAGCAGCAATGCCAGGCAGGCGGCGGGAGCGGCGAAGATGACGCGGGCGTTTCGCATGGGTTCAGGGTTCAGGTTTCAGGAAAGAAGAGACGCCAGTAACGGCTTTCTCGTTTCTGAACCCTGAACCCTGCTCACTCAACTCGCTAACGTATAGCGCATTACCGGAATCATGGCCCAGCGCAGCAGGCGGATGATGCCGAGCAGCATTAAGAGCGCAATCGGCAGCATCAGCCAGCCGCTGTAGTCGTGAAACGCGGTAGCCACGGCCCGGCTGGCATTTCCGTACAGCCAGACCGTGGGCAAGATTCGAATCAGGTTGCAGAAGATCGCAGCTATCGGACTAACCAGCAGGATCACGATGCGGACCGAATTCCGCAGGGGCAGGCCATAGCTGAACGCGTAGCTCACCAGGATCAGCGCGAAGACCATGCGAAGGCCGTTGCACGCTTCGATGATGTGCACCGGCACGCCGTTGATCGTCAGTTGGTTGCCGGAACGAACAACTTCGGTGCCGAGCACTTCGAACATGGTCTGCTCGATCCGCGCGGTCCAGTTCTGCAGCGGCAGGGCGACGCGCAGGCGGATTTCGCCTGGCACGGGCACGAGGAACGCCAGCACGGCCACCACCGGCAGGAAGCGCAGGATCGCGTGCTTGCCCAGCACCGCGACGATGCACCCCAGCACGACGAT
>Ga0308173_10001516_pt1 | contig 11667 bp, 8 predicted proteins | sample PhyPR1_FD_203716 | JGI IMG/M metagenome (GOLD analysis project Ga0308173, IMG submission 203716) | Soil microbial communities from UC Gill Tract Community Farm, Albany, California, United States - DLSLS.P.R1 | ecosystem: Environmental > Terrestrial > Soil > Agricultural land | place: USA... | reverse complement strand
CGAGACCCGCATCGATGGCGTAAAAAACAGCAAGAAACCACGTTCAAGCGAACTGGCCCGCCGCAGCGCGCCCGCCTTGCCCCAGGGCGGCGATTTAAAGCGGGCAATGGCGCAGGAAAGGGAGGAGTCAGCGAGAGAAAAAGCGACAAGCCGGGACACCGGGAATTACAAGGCGCGGCGCGCCGCCGCAATTGACGTGTTCAAGAGCCAATATCCCTCCGACTTCGGCAATGAAGAGTTTGCCATTGCATTCAACATGGCGTTGCGGATATGGATACACGAGGCCGGAGAGGTGAAAATCAAGGCGCTCGCGCGCCAAATGCAGCGCATGCACAGGGAGGTAAAAAATCAGTGCGCGGACCGCGGAGATGAGAAATCGGACGGTCAGCCAGAATTATCCGGACCGGTGCGCGAAGCCAGCATGCATGCGAAGAACGGGAAAGCGCCGATGCAGGCAAAAACGCCGGAACAGGCGGAAGGCAGGAAAAAGCAGCCCGCGCGCAAGCCCGGACTGAATGACGCTAAAACCCAGGCTCTGGATGCGTTTGCCAAAAATGACAAGCACAAGGCCGAATTCCAGCGCTATCCGCAATTGCGCCAGGCAATGGAGAAGCACGCTATCGGATGGACGGTAAAAGCCACAGGCGGAAACTTCGTTCTCGCCTTGCAAACGATATTCGAAGCTCAGGTGATTGCATGCTTTTTCGAGTCGCAGGCAGGCGCCGATGATGCCAACAGCATTTCCATTGACCAGTTGCAGGCGGCCGTCACCGCATGGAAAAAGCAGTCCGCCAATTTTGGCAAGCTGGTGCATAGCGCGGATCTTCAACAAATCTGGGACATTCTGAAGTCGGCCGCGCCTGCTTACAAGGAAACGAACAATACGTATACAGCCCGGGCTGCTGTGAGCCGGTTCGCGCAACGGGCCGACGTCCAGACGGAGTTCAAGGACTTTGCAATGAGAAGCGCATTCAATAGCAGGATAAAAAGCTGGCTTGAGGCCGGTGGTTACAGCAGCGATCCGGATGGGACGGTCAAGGCAATCTACCGGAATGCATTCGTGGACCATTTTCAGAAAATTCAGGAGCCAGAGAAGGCGAGCGCCAAATCTTCGATCGCGCTCGTTGATGCAGCAATGAAATGGTGCAATGCGCATCCAGATCAGGTCCTGAGTACGCAGGTGCTCACCGGGCTGTCGGTCGGAATTGCCTTGGAAAGCGATTAAGCCCGCTGTGGACATCGGACCGGATGGCAAGGCAGGCGCCTGCGTGATTTGCAGGCAGGAAAACAAAGATCTTTGAAATCAGCCATTTACCGCGCAAGCCACTGCTTTTGCACATGGTTGTCCACAGAATCTGGGCATAACTCGCGGCGTGCTGGCCTCAATCAAACAGGCTACCCTGGCCGGCTTCGGCTCCATGCTTTCTATCCCTGGCCGGCCGCTGGTAGCCGGCTTCCCGCATGGCCCGGACCAGTTCGGCCATGGCGTCCCAGATTTCATCACTCTGCTGCGGCGTCAGAGCCGCATTGTTATCAAGGCTGTCGCAGGCGCCGCGGATATTGGCCGCCAAGGAGTTGATGTAATGCTGCCGGTTCAGCGCCAGGGCGGCCTGGCGGCGGCGCTGGCATTCCGCTTCAAGCTCGTCGCGCTGCTCGATGCTCAGCTTGTCGAGCAGGCCGGGCGATGGCTTGTAGGTGTATTTGTCAAAGGAGCCGACGATGCGGACGATGGGAGCGTTCTTCGCTTCGTCAAAACCGGTATAAAGCAGCACTTGGACCTTGCCGCCCTGTTCCTTGAATTGCACTGCAGGAGTCCTCTGTTGATGTTGATGCCTGGCTCAGGCGACCAGCGTGCAGCCTTGTTTCTGATGCCGCTGCGCGATCGCCTGCAGCGCGGCGATGCCGGCTTCCAGGTTATCGAACGGCCTGATCTTGCCGCCGCCGCTGCCTCTGCGGTGAGCCCTGCCGGCCCAGCCCTGGATGATGATCCACTGTTCAAACAAGTCCTGCATCAGCACCACGGTATGAACCCGGTCCGGCGCGGCGAACTGCATGCGGATAGGGCAGGCAGTGGCGACGGGGAGCTGGCGGGTGAGGTCGTCTACGGGATCGATCATGAGGCAGCATCATACCAGCAGCAGCCAGTGTTTTGAATGTTTGGCCATTGCGCCGGCACTAGTGTTTGCTTCAACGGGCAGCCTGCGCCAGTTGTTGCGCGAGGCGATTATGCCGCTCAATCAGCGGCCCCAGTTCAACCGTGGCGAGCCGGCCATCGCGCACCACCACCCGGCCATGGATGATGCTGCAGTCCACGTTGGACGGTGTGCAGAACACCAGCGCCGCGACCGGATCCTGCATTGCGCCCGCATAGCCGACCTGGTCCAGCCTGAACAACACGAGGTCGGCCGACATGCCGGGCGCCAGCGCGCCGATGTCGTCACGGTTGAGCACGCTGGCCCCGCCCAGCGTCGCCATTTCCAGCGCCTGCCGCGCTGTCATCGCATCCGGCCCGAAGCCCACCCGCTGCAGCAGCATGGCCTGGCGCGCCTCGCCCAGCATGTGGCCGCCGTCATTGGATGCGCTGCCGTCCACGCCCAGCCCGACCGGCACGCCCCGGTCGAGCATGCTGCGGACCGGCGCGATGCCGGACGCCAGCCGCATGTTGGAACAGGGGCAGTGGGCCACGCCGGTCCGCGTGCGGGCGAACAGGTCTATGCCGGCCGTGTCCAGTTGGACGCAGTGCGCATGCCAGACATCGTGGCCGACCCAGCCGCAGTCCTCGGCATACTGCGCCGGCGTCATGCCGAATTTTTCCAGGCTGTAGGCGACGTCATTGGCGTTTTCCGCCAGGTGGGTATGCATGGATACCCGATGACTGCGGGCCAGCTCGGCCGACGCCTTCATCAGGTCGCGCGACACCGAGAAGGGCGAGCAGGGCGCGACCGCGATGCGCAGCATCGCATGGCGCGCATCGTCATGCCAGGTCTCTATCAGGCGCTGGGTATCTTTCAAAATCGCGTCTTCCTGTTCCACCACCACATCCGGCGGCAACCCGCCCTGGCTGCGGCCCACGCTCATGGAGCCGCGCGCCGCATGGAAGCGCATGCCTATCTGCCGCGCCGCTTCGATGCTGTCGTCCAGCCGGCAATCATTCGGGTAGATATACAAATGATCGCTGCTGGTGGTGCAGCCGGACAGCATCAGCTCGGCCATCGCGGTCAGCGTCGACACCCGTATCATTTCCGGTGTCAGGTTGGCCCAGATCGGGTACAGCGTGGTGAGCCAGTTGAAGAGCTCGCCATCCTGCGCCGCCGGCACCACCCGCGTCAGGCTCTGGTACATATGATGATGGGTATTCACCAGGCCTGGCATCACCAGGCAGCCGCCGGCGTCGATGATTTCATCGGCTTGCTGAGGAAGGTCGGCGCTGGCGCCCACCTGTTCCACCACGTGGCCGCGAATGAACACCGCGCCGTCCGGGATCTCGCGCCGCTGCGCATCCATGGTGACCAGCAGGCGGGCATGGCGCACCAGCAGGGTCTTGCCGCTGGCTTGGGAAGAAGGAATCGTGAATTGGCTCATGGAGGTCGGGGATATCAGGATTGGCGGCGCTAGCGTGGACCGAGTTCCCTGGCGACCGCGCCTGTCAGGTCGCGCAGCCACTTGTGTTCACTGGCATGGTGCACCCGGTCATGCCACAACTGGTAGAAGCGCATGGGCGGGAACTTGATCGGCACGGTATAGGTTTTGAGCGGCAGGTTCTGCTCGTAGAAGCGCAGGAACTGGCGGCCGGTGGTGAGCACCAGGTCGCTTTGCAGCAGCATGTAGGGCATCTGGCCGAAGTAGGCGGATTCGATGACCACGTTGCGCCGCATGTTGTGCCGTTCAAGAAAAGAGTCGATAACGCCGTGGTAGCCCGGCATCATCTGGGATGGCGCCACATGCGGAAGCGACAGGTAGTCTTCCACCGTCATCGCGTCGGGCGCGGTGCGGCGGGCATAGGCGCAGTCGGCGCGCATGCTGCATGCGATCGGGTCCTGGAACAGCTTGGCCAGGTGCAGGTGCGCCGGCGGCTCGTCCCAGTTGGCGATCACCAGGTCGAGGTCGCCATCCGACAGCAGCCGGATATGGTCGATGTCGCGGCTGATGTTGAGGATCACGACCCGGCTCTTGGGCGACTCGCGCCGCACCCGCGCCACCACCTTGGGCAGGAACTGGCTGTCCAGGTAGTCCGGCGCGGCAATGCGGAAGGTGCGGGCTTCATCGCGCGCCTCGAAAGGCACCTTGTGCACGAACAGCCGCTCGGTCTCGTCCAGGATGCGCTTGGCCGGCCGCAGCAGGCTTTCGCCATGCTGGGTCGGCACCATGCCGCGCGAGCCGCGCACCAGCAGCGGGTCCCCGGTCAGCTCGCGCAGCTTGCGCAGCGAGGCCGAGATCGATGGCTGTGGCTGGTTCAGCTTCAATGCCACGCGCGACACATTCTTTTCCGACAGCAGCAGATAGAGGATGCGGATCAGGTGGATGTCGATGTGGGCGGGCAGGCGGGACATGGGCGGCTGGTGAACGATGCGGGGCGATCTGAAATATACCTCAATCCGGGCAGGTTTCAAGCGTTCCAGACACGGGCCGTGCCGTCCGTACTTGCCCGCGCTTATTGCTGGCGCGCCTTTGGATAGCCTTGCCGCAGCAGCTTCACGATTGCGGCGTTGCGCTTCCAGACCGCATGGTCGAGGGCGGTATAACCAAAGGCGCAGGTGTGCCGCAGATTGGCGCCCAGCTCTATCAGCAATTTGACCGTGGATGTCTTGCCGGCCTTGACCGCCACGATCAGGGCAGTCTCGCGATTGAGTCCAACGTGGTTGACGTCAGCGCCTCTTTCCACGAGTTCCTCGATCGCCATGTTGTATCCGCCAGCCGCGGAAAGAAGCAGCGCGCTTACTCCGTCGTGATCGGTCTGGTGGATATTCGCGCCCTGGTTGAGCAGGTAGGTGAGGGCTCCGATGCTTCCGGCATGCGCCGCCCGCAGCAGCGCGCTGATTCCTTCTTTGTTTGCATAGCCAACGTCGGCCCCGTTGTGGAGCAAGCAGGCGACGACCTGGTGCTGGCCGGCCGCGGCCGCCGCGCACAGCGCTGTCTGGCCTTGCCATGCCTGATGATCGATCCTGGCGCCTTTGCTAAGCAAATGGCCGACGATATCCACGTGTCCGCCGCGCGCGGCCAGCCATAACGCTGTCATCCGGTGTTCGTTTTCGTGATGCACGGAAGCGCCTGCGCCGAGCAGTTTGACGACCGCCTCCGTGTGGCCTCCCTGCGCCGCCAGACACAGCGCCGTCATCCCATATCGGTTCGCATGCTCGATGTCGGCATTTTGCTTCCGCAGCATTTCAACTATGTCCTCGTGGCCGCTTCTGGCTGCAAGCAGCAGTGCGGTGTTGCCTGCCGCATTGGCATGCATGACATCCGCCCGACTTTTCAGCAGCCGGCGCACTACATCCTTATGTCCAGCCGCCGCCGCTTCCAGCAGCGCGGTGTCGCCGGCGCTGCTTGCATGATGGAGGCGGGCGCCATTATTGAGCAGCAGCGTAACGGTACTGAAGCGGCCGGCGGCCGCGGCTGCAATGAGGGCGTTGTTCCCCTGCTTGTTGACCCAATGTATTCCCGGCGGTTTGAGCAGCAGCGCATTCACCACGTCATCCCGCCCGTGCTCCGCGGCGGCTATGAGCGCCGTATTGCCGTTCATGTCGGTCTGCGCCGGGTCAGCGCCCGCTTGCAGGAGCCGCGTGAGTGTCCCGACGTTTCCGCCAACCGCGGCCCACGACAGCACGCCGCGGCCCGCGTTGTCCTTCCGGTGCGGGTTGGCCTGCTGGTTCAGCAAATCCTTGACGACCTTGCTGTGGCCGTGCACGGCTGCCAGCATCAGTGCGCAACGGCCTTCACAGTCCGCCTGGTCAATAGCGCTTGAGGGCAGCAGCAGGGCCACGATCTGCCGATGCCCGTTCGCGGCCGCCAACGTGAGCGCTGTGTGGCCGTCGTAAGCCGCGTGCCTGGCTGCGGCTCCGCCAGTCAGCAGCGTCTTTACCGCGTCTTTCTCCCCGGCCCGGGCCATCATGGCAAGAGTGCGGCTGCCGCGCTCGGCGGGAAGATCGACGCCGGCTTCCAGCAGAAACTTCGCCATCGCCGGCTTCCTGGCCTGCGCTACTCTGGCCAGCAGGGTATTGCCGTTGCGATCGGTGTGGCGCAGATTGGGCCTTGCCTTCAGCAAGGCCTTCACCGCGTCCGTGCTGCGGCTTAACGCCGCCCACATCAGGGCTGTTTCGCCATTCTGATCAGCGTAATCAACGGCAGCGCCGCCGCGCAGCAGGATGGCTATCATGCCGAGGTGCTTGAATGCCGCCGCATGCATCAGTGCGGAGGCTCCATTACCCGTGGCCGGATCGACCTTTGCGCCGCCGCACAAAAGCAGGAGCGCGACATCGTCGCTGCCGCTCCTGGCGGACAGAATCAGTGCGGTGCGGCGGGTAACCGGATCCGCCTTGTCCAGGTTGATTTTCCCGGCCGCGACCATGCGCGCCGCCGCGGGCAGATCGCCGCTCGCCGCCGCCTGCCGCAGCTTTTCGAGACGCACACCTGCCGGAAGATTGTAATGGCTCGCCAACAGAGCGAAGGTGTACAGGTTTGTGTTAAACGACTTGCCCGCGCAGCCTGTATTCCGCTGGCTCGCCTTGCTATCATCCTGACCGGCAGTGTCGTCGCCGCCGTTATGGCATAGCAGCCTTTCGACCACGCCTGCATGCCTGTTGGCGGCCGCCAGCATCAGCGGCGTGTACCCGGCGCGGGTGCGCGCTTCGGGCTGCGCATTATTCCTGAGCAGCAGATCGACAATGAGCAGGTGCCCGCTTTGCGCAGCCCGGTGCAGCGCTGTATAGCCGTCTGCGCTGTCAGGCTGGTTCGGATCGGCGCCTTGCGTGATCAGCTGCTGAGCCGTCTCAATGTAACCATTATCGGCTGCCTCGGCTAGTTGGCGCCGGTGCCGGTCTGCGTCGACCGGGGCCGGATCCGCGTGCCGGTATGCCGGCGCATTACCGGCACGCGCATGATTGTCAGTGTCGTCGTTGGCACGCGGCCTCGTCGTTGAAAGGATGTTCTTGTCCGATCCTCCGGTCCCGCTTCGAAGAACAGGCGTCCGCTCCATGTTTCCGGTCGACCCGTGAGCAGAACCGCCATCACTGAACGCTTCAGGCCGCATGAACCAGTCGTCGTCGGAACTGGACGAGGTGCTTGAACTGAAGCGGTCGATAAGCCTGGGCCGTGCATGCATGTCCGCCATTTCTGACTCTCCACGAATGAATTTGGGATTCCATGGACTTTTGATGCCTGCGCCATGGGAAGGGTTGGGACTTGGTGGCAAACAGAATGCTCTAGTTCAGGCCGGAAAGCCGGTTGAGCCGCTGCTGGAGAGTGGGGGGAGCTGTGTGGCGGCCGCCCACGCCAGGTGATGCGGCAATCGGAAGGGGCGTGACGGCAGGCACCAGCCATCAATGAAAAATGCCCTGCCAGTCATGACGACTGCAGGGCATTCGAGTCGGGCTTGCCAGTCCATGCCGGCTTATGCCAGCCGTATCAGAAGCGGTGGCGCACGCCTGCCGCTACGCTGTGCGCGCTTTCGAAGCCGGTGACCTTGTCGTTGAGCAGGAAAGCGTACAGATCGGTGCGCTTGGACAGGTCGTAGTCGTAGCCGACCGAGTAGGTGGTGCGACGGCGCTCGTCGAACGAGCCGCTGGTGCGGCGGGTCTGGGCGGCTTCGGCCAGTACCTTGCCGGCGCCGCCGGTCGGGACAGACAGGCCCAGCGTTGCGGTCTTGTCGCGCAGGTCGATGTCATGCTTGGTCTGGTCATAGGTGGCGTAAACCTTGACCACGTTGAAGTCGTAGGCGCCGGCGATCAGCCACATTTTTTGCTGGGTGGCGCTGAGCTTGGTGGTGGCGCTCACGGGTATCGACTGGACAATGCTGATGCCGTTGGTGGTGTCGTTCGGATTGTTGACCTGGACGTCGTGGTAGGCAACCGCCAGGGACAGCGGGCCGCGGAAGTACAGCACATTGCCGCCAACGTTCTTCTTCGAGTTGGCGGACGGCGTTTCGCCGAACTGGTAGTAGAGGTTGGCGGTCGCGCCACCGAAAGAAGGCGTGGTGTAGCGGATCGCATTGCTCCAGCCGGTGTCGCCGGCCAGAGAGGCGGTCCATGCGGTGGTGCTGACTGCCTGATGCAGCACCAGCGGCGACAGCGTGAAGGAATCGCCGATCGGATTGAACAGGAATACCGGCAGGGTGGTGGGAGCGATGCTGCGGCCGAGGGTCAGGTCGCCGAAGCGGCCGGACAGGCCGACGTTGGCGTCGCGTGCGAAGAAGGTGTCGCCGTTGAAGCGGCCTTGCGCGCCGGTGTCGGCGCGCAGGAATGCGCCCAGCGTGAACTTGGCCTTTAATCCGTCGCCCAGGTCTTCCACACCCTTGAAGCCGAGGTAAGAAGTCGACATGCCGCCGCTGTCCAGCCTGGTAGTGCGGCCAACGTCACCACTGTTCTTCATCGAGCCGACGAATGTGTCGACGATGCCCTCGACGTTGACGCTGGTTTGCGCCATGGCAGGGCTGGCAAATGCCGCTGCGATTGCGGTCGACAGCAACAGCTTGGTGAGGATGGTTTTGGATTGCATGACTTCTCCGGTGTTCTACAACTGGTTGGGAATTTCCGAGTCGGGCTCGGCACACTGAAAATCAGACATGTGCTGCTTAAGCAATTCTGATGCCATATGTTGTTCGGCGGTATTTTTTCATATCAGGCGAATTTCGTCACAGGTTTTGTTGGTCGCGCACCACAAAGAGACGGCGCGCGCCATGTTTTGATGCGCCAGAACCACAACGTTTACAACTAGGGGAGGGCTTGGGCCGCCGCACCCGGCTGACCGGTCCAGCCCGGCGCTCAGACCGTCGCCCCGGAGCGGGAATGCAGAAGCCTGCCCGCGGAATAGGTGGCCGCGACAGTGCGGTCGTCACCCAGCAGCGCCAGCGCGAACAGCAATTCCTCCAGCGATTCCGAGCGGGCGGTGCGGCGTGCCAGCAAGGGCGTGCACTGTGGGTCCAACACAACAAAGTCGGCTTCATTGCCCGGCATGAAATTGCCTACGACGCCTTCCAGGCGCATGCTACGCGCGCCGCCCAGCGTGGCCAGGTAAAACATCCGCAGCGCCGGCAGGTAGGTGCCGCCCATGCGCGCCACCTTGTAGATTTCGTTCATGGTGCGCAGCATGGAGAACGAGGTGCCGCCGCCGACATCGGTCGCCAAGGACAGCGGGACGCGCGCCGCATCCGCGGCGGCGAAGTCGAACAGGCCGCTGCCGAGAAACAGGTTGGAGGTCGGGCACAGCGCCGCGGCGGTCCCGGTTTCGGCCATGCGGGCACGGTCGGCATCGTCCAGGTAGATGCAATGGCCGTACATGGCGCGTTCGCGCAGCAGGCCGTAGCGGTCATAGACGTCGAGATAGCTGCGCGCTTCCGGGTACAGGGTCTTGACCCAGGCGATCTCGTCGGTGTTTTCAGCGACATGGCTCTGGATGAAGGTGTCGGGATAGGCGCGCGCCAGTTCCCCGGTCAACGCCAGCTGGGCCTCGGTGGAGGTGGGCGCGAAGCGCGGCGTGAGCGCATACATCTGGCGTCCCTTGTTATGCCAGCGCCTGATCAGCGCTTCGCTGTCGCGGGCGCCCCCTTCCGCGGTGTCGCGCAGGAATTCGGGGCAGTTACGGTCCATCATGACCTTGCCGGCCGCCATGCGCAGGTTGCGCGCGCTGCTCTCGGTGAAGAAGGCATCGACTGATTGCGGATGCACGGTGCAATACACCATGGCGGTAGTGGTGCCGCTGCGCGCCAGTTCATCGAGGAAGAAGCGGGCGACATCGGCCGCATGCTCCGGTTCCTCGAACTTGCGCTCGGTCGGGAAGGTATAGGTTTCCAGCCACGGCAGCAGCCCGGGCGCGGGCGAAGCGATCATGTCGCTTTGCGGGTAATGGAGATGGGTGTCGATGAAGCCCGGCAGGATCAGCTTGCCGCGCAAGTCGTGCAGCACGGCGCCGGGCGGCAGCATGGCGGCCAGCTGCGCATGCTCGCCGGCGGCGACGATGCGTTCGCCATCCACCACCAGCAGGCCATCCTCGTGCCAGTGGTAGGCGTCGCCGGCGAAGGCCGGGTCATCGTTGAAATGCAGCACGCCGCCGCGGTATGCCTGTGTTTGATTCTTCATGCGTGACGCTTCTTTCCGTGCATGGTCGCGCCGCCTTGCGCCTGCATGGCTTGCCATACCTGCAGCAACTGGGCGGCGACCGCGATTGCTATGACCGCCGGCTGCTTGCCGGTGATTCCTTCCATCCCTATCGGACACGTCATGTCCGCCAGCCGCGCGGCCGGGATGCCGCGCTGCTGCAGCCGGCGCTCGAACTGCACCCGCTTGGTCCTGGAGCCGATCAGCCCGAACCAGCCTGTGCGTTCACGCCGCAGGATGGCCTCGGCCAGCGCCTGGTCCAGCGCATGGCTATGGGTCATCACCAGGTAGCTGGCATGGTCCGGCGCGCCGGCGATCAGCGCTTCCGGCGTATCGGTGGCCTCTACTGTCACATTGGCCGGCAGCTGCGCCGGGAACATTTCTTCCCGCTCGTCGACCCATGTGATGCGGCAGGGCAGGTCAGCCATGGCGTGGACGATGGCCGCGCCGACATGGCCGGCGCCAAACAGGTAGAGCTGCGCTGCCGGCGGCAGGCAGGCGTCCGCCAGCCAGCGCGCGCCACGCTCGTCCTGCCACAGGCGGGCGCCTTGCTGCGCCTCCCGCGCGGATAGCGGCGCCAGTTGCGCCGGCGCGGCGCTGTCCAGCGGCAGCTGGCGCAGGCATGCCTCATTGCGCCGCAGGCTATCCGCTATCGCGCGGAAATGCGCATGGTCGGCCGGGGCCACCCGCTCGAAGGCGAGGTAGGCGACGCCGCCGCAGCATTGGCCCAGCGTGGGGCCGAGCGGCAGCCGCTGCAGCCGCCGGCTGGCGCCCGCATCATCCGGCGCTGCCGCCAGCATGTCGCGGGCGACGGCGGCGGCGGCATATTCGAGATGGCCGCCGCCTATCGTGTCATGCAGCCGGTCCGCGCTGACCAGCATCTTGGCGCCGGCCTCGCGCGGCACCGAGCCTTCGGCGCGCGCCACGGTGACCAGGATGGCCGGCGCCGGCTGTTCCAGCAGGGCGGTGAGCCAGGTATGCATCATCGCTCCCTTCAGGCAAGCGCGGCGCGCACCGCATCGACCGCGTCGAGTATCGCCTCGCCGGTGGCCGGCGCGCGCAGCGGCGGGTTGACGCGGTAGCCGCCAACGCTGGCGATGGCGTCGCGGATCGCGAAGAACACCGAGAACGGCAGCAGCAGCGGCGGCTCGCCGGTGGCCTTGGAGCGGTGGATGCTGTCGGTCGCATTGCGGTTGTTGAACAGCCGCATCGAGAATGCTTCCGGGCAGTCGGACACCGCCGGGATCTTGTAGGTGGATGGCGCATGGGTCATCAGCTTGCCATCCTTGTTCCACCATAATTCCTCGGTGGTCAGCCAGCCCATGCCCTGGATGAATCCGCCTTCCACCTGGCCGATGTC
>Ga0308173_10001515_pt1 | contig 11669 bp, 10 predicted proteins | sample PhyPR1_FD_203716 | JGI IMG/M metagenome (GOLD analysis project Ga0308173, IMG submission 203716) | Soil microbial communities from UC Gill Tract Community Farm, Albany, California, United States - DLSLS.P.R1 | ecosystem: Environmental > Terrestrial > Soil > Agricultural land | place: USA... | reverse complement strand
CGTGGCGGGACGGATCACGGGCATCCGCTTCTACAAGGGCGCCGGCAACACCGGCACCCACGTCGGCACCCTGTGGACCAGCACCGGTACCAAGCTGGCCTCCGCGACGTTCACCAGCGAGACCGCGTCCGGCTGGCAGCAGGTCAACTTCGCCACCCCCGTCGCAGTCAGTGCCGGCACCGTCTACGTCGCCTCGTACTACGCGCCCGCCGGGCACTACGCCGGCGACAACAACGCCTTCGCCACCGCCGGCGTCGACAACCCACCCCTGCACGCCCTGCAGGACGGCAGCAGCGGCGGCAACGGCACGTACGCCTACAACAGCGTCAGCACCTTCCCCAACAGCAGCTACCAGTCGAGCAACTACTGGGTCGACGTCGTGTTCGCCTCCGGCTGACGAGTCGCGCACAGCACGAGAAGAGGGCGTATGCCGCGGGCCGGGCCCCGCGGCATACGCCCTCTGTCGTCGTGAGGGGTGTCCGGCGTCAGGCCTTGCCGTCGAAGAGGCTCGTGACCGAGCCGTCCTCGAAGACCTCGCGGATCGCCATCGACACGAGCGGCGCGATGGAGAGCACCTCGAGCTTGTCGAAGCGTCGGTCGTCGGGGATGGGCAGGGTGTTGGTGACGATGACCTCCTCGACCCGGCAGGCCTTGAGGCGGTCGACGGCCGGGCCCGAGAGGATCGCGTGCGTCGCGGCGATGATGACCGACGCCGCGCCCTGCTCCATGAGGGCGTCCGCGGCCTTGGTGATCGTGCCCGCGGTGTCGATCATGTCGTCGACGAGCACGCAGGTGCGGCCCTTGATCTCGCCGACGACCCGGTTGGCCACGACCTCGTTGGGCCGGTTGATGTCGCGGGTCTTGTGGATGAAGGCGAGCGGGGCGCCGCCGAGCCGCGAGCTCCAGTCCTCGGCGACCTTGATGCGGCCGGCGTCGGGCGAGACGACCGCGAGGTCGAGGTGGCCGTACTTGCGTCCCACGTAGCCGGCGAGGATCGGCATGGCCATGAGGTGGTCCACCGGGCCGTCGAAGAAGCCCTGGATCTGCGCGGTGTGCAGGTCGATGGCCATGAGCCGGTTGGCACCGGCCGTCTTGAACAGGTCGGCCATCAGGCGGGCCGAGATCGGCTCGCGGCCGCGGTGCTTCTTGTCCTGGCGGGCGTAGCCGTAGAAGGGCAGGACGACCGTGATCCGCTTGGCCGAGGCGCGCTTGAGCGCGTCGATCATGATGAGCTGCTCCATGATCCACTCGTTGATCGGAGCGGTGTGGCTCTGGATGACGAAGGCGTCCGAGCCGCGCACCGACTCCTCGTAGCGCACGTAGATCTCGCCGTTGGCGAAGTCGTAGGCCGAGGTCGGGACAAGGTCCGTGCCGAGCTCCTTGGCGACCTCCTGGGCCAGCTGCGGGTGGGCCCGACCGGAGAAGACCATGAGGTGCTTCTCGGTCGTCTTGTTGATGCCGCTCATCGTCGGGCGTCCTTCGTCTCGGTCTTCGGCAAGGTGGTGGGCGAAGCGTCGGGGGTGGGGGCCAGGGCCGCCTGCGCTGCCTCGTCCGTCCTGGTGCCGGCGCGGCGGCGCGCGACCCAGCCGTCGACGTTGCGCTGCTGCGCGCGCGTGACCGCGAGCTGTCCGGGGCCGACGTCGCTGACGACGGCAGACCCGGCCGCGACGTAGGCGCCGTCGGCGATGGTGCGCGGCGCGACGATGACCGAGTTGCTGCCCACGAAGCTGTGGGCCCCGACGTTCGTGCGGCCCTTGGTGACGCCGTCGTAGTTGGCGAAGATCGTGCCGGCCCCGATGTTGGCGCCCGCGCCGATGGTCGCGTCGCCGCAGTACGTCAGGTGCGGCACCTTGGCGCCCTCGCCGATGTCGGCGTTCTTCGTCTCGACGAAGCCGCCGATCTTGCCGTCGGCGCCGAGGCGGGTGCCGGGGCGCAGGTAGGAGAAGGGCCCGACGGTGGCGCGCGGCCCGATCTCGGCGAGCTCGGCCTGCGTGCGCACCACGCTCGCCCCGTCACCGACCTCGACGTCGTTGAGGGTGGTGTCCGGCCCGATGGTGCAGTCGCGCCCGATCGTGCTGGCGCCGTGGATCTGCGTGCCGGGGTGCACGACGGTGTCGGGTCCGATCGTCACGTCCGCGTCGAGCCAGGTGGTCGCGGGGTCGATGACGATGGCGCCCTCGCGCATGGCCTGCTCGACGATGCGCCGGTTCAGCTCCGCGCCGAGGCGGGCGAGCTGGACCTTGTCGTTGACGCCCTCGGTCTGCCAGAGGTCGGCCACGAGGTGCGCGCGCACCGACAGGCCCCGGCCACGCGCGATCGCAATGACGTCGGTGAGGTACTTCTCGCCCTGCGCGTTGTCGGTGCCCACCTCGGCGAGCGCCTCGCGCAGGACGGCCGCGTCGAACGCGTACAGCCCGCTGTTGACCTCGCGGATCGCGCGCTGCTGCTCGTCGGCGTCCTTCTGCTCGACGATCGCCGCGACGGCGCCGTCGGCGTCACGGATGACCCTGCCGTAGCCCGTGGGGTTCTCGATGGTGGCGGTGATGAGCGTGACGGCGTTGCCCGACGCGTGGTGCTCCGCGACGAGACCCTGCAGCGTCTCGCTCGTCAGCAGCGGAACGTCGCCGTAGGTGACGACCACGGTGCCGGACAGGCCGGGGGGCAGCCCCTCCAGCGCGCACTCGACGGCGCGGCCGGTGCCCTTGACGTCGTCCTGGTCCGCGACGAGCGCGTCGGGGTCCACCTGCGCCACGTGCTCGGCCACACGGTCGCGCTCGTGGCGCACCACGACGGCAAGGTGCTGCGGGTTCGTGCCCCGGGCGGCCCGGATGGCGTGGGCCACGAGACTTCGGCCGCCGATCGTGTGGAGGACCTTGGGGGTCGTGGACTTCATGCGTGTGCCCTCACCGGCGGCGAGGACGATCACGGCGGTGGGCCGTAGATCGCTCACAGGGCGCAGCTCCTTTTTGGATCGGGGTGCACTCGGGTGCGAACGACCCCGGCCCGAACGGGCGCCGGGGTGCGCCGCAGCCATGCTACTCGTGGGGAGCCGGCCCCCTTGCCCGGCCGTGAGGGCGTCGTGACCCCGCTCACAGCGCGGCCCGCAAAGGGGGCGTATGCCGTGTCCTCCGCGCTCGAGCGGGGGCGGGCTGCCGCGGCGGCCGGGGTCACGGCCGACCGAGCTCCCCGGGCAGGAGTCGAACCTGCGTCGCTGGTCCTGATTCAAAGTCAGGCGGGCCCTGCCGGCAGACCAACCGGGGATCGTCGTCGAACCGGTCACAGGGTAGTGCAGCGGGACAGCCCGTCCGCACAACCCGCCGGCCCCGGTCCTGCCGGGGTCCGGGCGACCCGGCGGTTCAGGTGGCGCAGGTGGTGCAGGTGGTGCCGGTCGGTCAGGACGCGGGGGCGGCGGCCGGGGCGTCGCTCTCCTGAGTGGGAGCGCCGGACGGGGCGGCCTCAGACGCCGTCCCGGGAGCCACCGACGAGGTCACGGCAGGCGCCGAGCTCGTCGGCTCGGTCTTCACGGGCTCCGAGCTCACCGGGGCCGTGGCCGAGCCCGTGGCCGGGTCCGTTGCCGTGGGTGACGGCTGGGGGGTGACCGTCCCTGACGGCACCGGCTCGGACGTCTCCGGAGGCACCGGCACGGACGTGAGCGGTCCGGGGACCACGGGTGCCGTTGCCGAGGCGGTCGGCGCAGCGGGTTCGGGGGTTGCCGCGGGTGTCGAGGACGTGGCGGAGGGACCGGTGGAGGGGCCGGTGGAGGGGCCGGTGGAGGTCGTCGGCGTGGCGGTCTCGCCGGCGATGGGTGGCATCTCGGCCGTGGCGGATCCGGCGGGTGGGCTCGAGGGCACGGGTGGCACGGTGCTCGGCATCCCCTCCACCGTCGACGGGCTCGAGCCACTGGTCCCGGTGACCTGCACGGGCACGATGGTCGGTGCGCCCTCGATCGTCTTCAGGACCATCGACGTCGGCGAGGCACCGGGCACCGGAAGGCGAAGGCCCTGCGCGAGCGAGGCCACGGCGCCGGCCGAGCCTCGTCCTGACGGGGACGTGGGCGTCGCCGGCACGGTCACGCTGCGGGTGACCGCCGGGGTCGGGCCCAGTTGGTGCGCGATCGCCGGTGTGGCAGAGACTCCCAGACCCACGACCAGGCCGGCGACCGCCGTCGCGATCGGCGGCCCGAGGGTCGTCCCGGCCAGGACCGCCGTCCCTCCCGCAGCGGCGGCGATGGGCACCGCTGCCGGCACGAAGGCGGCTGCAGCGGCCGATGCCGTGGTCGTGGCGGTGGTGACGGCCGTCGCGGTGGTGACGGCCGTCGTCGCGGTCGCGGTCGCGGTCGCGGTCGCGGTCGCGGTCGTCGCGGTCGCCGTCGACACGGCGGTCGTCATGGCGGCAGAGGTGGCCGTGGAGGCTGTGCCGCCCACGGTCGACGTCACACTCACGGCCGTTGCGGTGGTCGCCGACGACGCCGCTGTCGCCGTGGCTCCGGCAGCCGTGGACACGCCGATCCCGGCGGAGGCGGCGTGCGTCCCGACGAGCTGGGCCATCGGGCCGTGGCCCAGGGCCCGGGAGGCAGCGCCTGCTGCGAGCACCAGCGGCGCCACGAAACCGCGGAACCCGGCGTGCACGCGCCCGAGGTCGGCGGCGAGCCGCGCGTCGACGGGGCACGTGTCGAGATGGGTGACCGCCCGAGCCCGCTGCCGCTGGGTGAGCTTCCCGCGGACGTAGCTGCTCAGGTGGTCGTGCACCCACCGGCACTCGGAGCCGGAGTGCTGCGGAGCGTGTCGCTGCAGCCAGCCGTCGAGGTAGCCGGTGCGCAGGGCGTCGCGGGCGCGCATCGCCCGCGCGCTGACGACGTTCGCGGACACCCCGAGCAGAGGTGCCACGGCTCGCGGGGCCTCGCCCTCCACCATGGTGCGCCACAGCAGCTCCTGGTCGCTGTCGGGGAGCCCGTGGAAGGCCTCCCTGACCAGCTCGGTGTCGACCTCCACGTCGCCCACCGCTGCCTTCTCGGGGTCCGGCAGCTGCCCGGGCAGCAGGTCGAGGTCCTCCGACGGCGTCGACACCACGGTGATCGAGCCCCGCACGGCGTCGACGCCGACCGAGCGGACCGTCGAGACGAAGTAGGCCCGGAAGTTCTGGGCCGGCCCCTGACCCTGGCGCACGAGCCTCAGCACGCGGGCCGAGGCCTCGGCGACGAGGTCCTCCGCGGCCACACGGCCGCGGAACCGAATGGCCGCGGCATACGCAGCCGGCAGGTGTCGGTGCCACAGGGTCGCGAACGCCGCGTCGTCGCCGTCACGAGCCTGCTCGAGCAGCTGCGCGTCCGGCATGGCGGAGAGGTCGGTCGAGGCCGCCGAGACGAGCTCGGGCGACGTGGGACGTACCAGGACCGTATGAGCTGACACCGGCGACTCCCGTCGGGCTTTGGGGTTCCAGTGTGCGACACGGGGTCGAGGGCCGGGACGGTTTTCCGGAGGCCCCGCGACACCGGGCGCAGCAGGAGGACCGGTCGCGGCAAGCTCCCCCAAGACTTGCCACGACCGGCCCCGCAGCCGATTCGCACCACTTGTCCCCCCAAGACCCGTGGCCCCCGGACTGTGGTGGGGCGAACCGTTTCCCCCCTCACCGACACAGACGAGCGGCCCGCCGTTTCATGACGCGATTCTCGAAAGTTCTTGGGATGACACCCGGAGAGCCGCCCCGCGCGGGAGCCCGCGAGCTCGGACGTCCGCGACGGGCGCGTGCGTCGACGAGGGTGCGGAACGGCACAATGTCCTCGTGACTGCCGACCGCGCCGACTCCTCCCCGCCGCGCGCACGCATGACCGGGCCCGAGCGCCGCGAGCAGCTCATCAAGGTCGGCCGCAGGCTCTTCGCCGAGAAGGGGTTCGAGGCGACGACGGTCGAGGAGGTGGCCTCGAAGGCCAACGTCTCCAAGCCGGTCGTCTACGAGCACTTCGGCGGCAAGGAGGGCCTCTACGCCGTCGTCGTCGACCGTGAGATCCAGGCCCTCCTCGGCGGGATCAGCGCAGCCCTGGAGGAGCCGGAGGGCGCCCGGGTGCTGCTCGAGCGCGCGACGCTCGCCCTGCTCGACTACATCGAGCGCGACCCGGCGGGATTCCGGATCCTCGTGCGCGACTCGCCACCGGGGCAGTCGACCGGGTCGTTCGCGAGCGTCCTCGGCGACGTGGCCGTGCACGTCGAGCACCTGCTGGCGGCGGAGTTCAAGCAGCGCGGCCTGGACCCGAAGTCGGCGCCGATCCATGCCCACATGCTCGTCGGCATGGTGGCGCTGACCGGGCAGTGGTGGCTGGACCGGCGCAAGTTCAAGAAGGACCAGGTCGCGGCCCACCTGGTCAACCTCGCCTGGAACGGGCTCTCGGGCCTGGACCGCAGTCCGCGCCTGGTCACGGTCCCGAAGCGCTGAGGGTCGCGTCGCAGCGCGAGATGCAGGTCTCGTCCTCCCGAACGATCCCCTCCACGAAACCGCGCGGAAGGACGAGACCTGGCGGCACCACCGAGAACGGCCGGCAGGAAACGCTCCCTCCCCTGACCAAGCGGGAGATCCCTGCCGTCCGGGCTCCGTGAGACCCGCCGAGACCCATTCCACGACAGGTGGCCCGAGAATGTGGCGAAATGCGGCAAACTCGCGAAACTTTCTTCCGGGCCCGCCCCAGTACCCGTCAACCACACCCGAGGCCGTCGTGTCCAACCTTGCCTTCGAGGTCTCGGCCATGATGAACGGGTGACCGCGCCCGAGCAGGTGAGCTCCCGATGACCCGGCGCTGGCTCTTCGCCGACCAGCTCGGCCCGCACTTCGGGGCCGGCCGCGACGGCGTGCTGCTCGTGGAGAGCCGTCGGGCGCTGGCCCGGCGGCCCTTCCACCGGCAGAAGCTGCACCTGGTGCTGTCGGCGCTGCGCCACCGCGCCGCCGAGCTCGGCGACGCCGCCGTGCTGCTGCGCACCGACACCTACACCGAGGCCCTCCACGAGCTGGGCGAGCCGGTCACGGTGCACGAGCCGACGTCGTATGCCGCCGACGCCCTCGTGCGCCGGCTGCGCGCCACGGGTGTGCTCGAGTCGGTCGACCCCACGCCCGGCTACAGCCTCCCGCGGTCCGAGTTCGCCCGGTGGGCGGGCGGCCGGCGCCGGCTGCGGATGGAGGACTTCTACCGGTTCCAGCGCCAGCGGCTCGACCTGCTCGTGGAGGGCGACCGACCGGCGGGCGGGCGCTGGTCGAGGGTTCGTCCGCCAGGTCATCGGCTGGCGTGAGTACGTCTGGCACCTCTACTGGCACTTCGGCCCCTCCTACCGGCGGCGCAACGCCCTGCAGGCCCGGTCCCCGCTGCCGGACTGGTTCGACGGCCTCGACGCCGACGCCGTCGAGGCGGCCTGCCTCCACGACGTCCTCTCGGGCGTGCGCGACCGGGGGTGGGTCCACCACATCCCGCGCCTCATGGTGCTCGGCAACTGGGCGGCGCAGCGCGGCTATGACCCCGACGCGGTCACCGAGTGGTTCCAGACCCGGTTCGTCGACGGCTACGACTGGGTGATGCCGGCCAACGTCGTCGGGATGAGCCAGCACGCCGACGGCGGCGCGATGGCGACGAAGCCCTACGTCTCGGGCGGTGCCTATCTCAACCGGATGAGCGACTACTGCGGTGGTTGCAGGTACGACCCGAAGAAGCGGGTGGGCGACGACGCCTGCCCGTTCACCGCCGGCTACTGGGCCTACCTCGAGCGCAACGCCGACCGGTTGCAGGGCAACCAGCGGATGGCTCGGCCGCTGCAGCAGCGCGCTCGCCTCGCCGACCTGCCGGAGGTGGTCGCCCAGGAACGCCACCGGGGTCGCACCGCGCCCTGAGGCGCCCGCGAGCCCGGGAGACACCGCCCGTCAGCGGGGCAACCGGGCGACAGCGAACGTCCGCGTGAAGGGGAAGAGCACGCCGAAGGGCCGTCGGGGGTATGCCGTCTCGAGCTCGCGCTCGTAGTCGGCCACGAACGCCTCCTGCTCGTCGTCATCGAGCACCCCCAGCACGGGACGCAGTCCCGTGCCGCGCACCCACTCGAGCACGGGGTGGGAGCCCTCGGCTGCGACGGACAGCACGTGCTGGTAGGTCGTCTGCCACACGTCGACGTCGCCCGTGTGGTCGAGCAGGAGGGCGGCATACGTCTCCGGCTGGGCCACCGCCCTGGCCCGGTCGAGGCCCGGGCGCAGGTCGTCGGCGCGCGGCTGGCGGGCGGCGACCTCGCGCATGAGCCGGTGCGAGGGGGCGTCGAAGTTCGAGGGCACCTGCATCGCGAAGGTGCCGCCGGGTGCGAGGCTCGCCAGCCAGCACGGGATGAGGCGCAGGTGGGTGGGCACCCACTGGAGTGTGGCGTTGGTGACGAGGACGTCCACCGGGGCGCCGGCCCCGCTCGGGTCCCACTCCTCGGCGCGCGCCTGCACCCACTCGACCCGACTGTCCGCGTCCAGCTCACGCGCGCGCTCGAGCATCTGCGGAGAGCTGTCGACGCCGACGATGCGCGCGTCGGGCCAGCGCCGGGCGAGGCCGAGGGTCAGCTCGCCGGGACCACAGCCGAGGTCGACGACGAGTCGCGGGGTCGGCGCGTCGACGCGGCCCAGCAGGTCGACGAAGGGACGGCCGCGGTGGTCGGCGAAGACGGCATACTGCCGCGGGTCCCAGGCGGAGTCGGTCATGTCACGCTCTCTTTCCCTCGATGTCAAGACTCTTGACGGCGACTACAGTTGGACCATGAGCGCCGACCACAGGCCCGCCGACGACGTCGACGAGATCGTCTCGGCCTGGCGCCGCGAGCGACCCGACCTCGACGTGTCGCCGCTCGAGGTGCTCTCCCGCGTGTCCCGGCTGGCGCGCCGTCTCGACCTCGCCCGCGGGTCCGCCTTCTCGGAGCACCTGCTCGACGGCTGGGCGTTCGACGTGCTGTCGGCGCTGCGCCGCGCCGCCGAGCCCTACGAGCTCTCCCCCGGCCAGCTCGTGCAGCAGACGCTGGTCACCTCGGGGACGATGACCAACCGCGTCGACCGGCTCGAGCGCAGCGGCTTCGTCGAGCGTCGCCCCGACCCGGGTGACCGGCGCGGCGTGCTCGTGCGCCTCACGCCGGCCGGCCGGGACGTCGTGGACTCCGCGATGGCCGACCTCATCGAGCAGGAGAAGTCGCTGCTCTCGGAGCTGTCGGAGGTTGACCGGGCCCAGCTCGCGGGCCTGCTGCGGCGCATGCTGGCCCCGCTCGAGAAGCGCGAGGCGCCCGAGGTCCGTCGCGGCGCACCGACGGGCACGAACGGCTGACGGCCTCACGCCGTCGTCGCCGCCTGCTGGAACTCCAGCCGGTTGCCCACGGGGTCGGTGGTGTGGAAGCGCCGCAGGCCCGGGATGTTGTCGTCCCAGGTGACCGGGGCGCCGGCTGCCTCGACCGACGCGGCGAGGGCCTCGAGGTCGGCGACCGCGATCCCGGGGTGGGCCTTGCGGGCCGGGACGAAGCCCTCCTCGATGCCGACGTGGACCTCGGCCGAACCGGCCCGGAACCACGCTCCGCCGCGGGCCTGCAGGCGCTCGGGCTTGGTCACCTCGGTCATGCCGAGGACCCCGACGTAGAAGGCGCGCATATCGTCCTCGCAGCCGGCGGGACCGGACACCTGGACGTGGTGCAGGAACATCTCCATGGCGCGAAAGTATCTTGATATCAAGATACTTTCAAGGGTTTTCGCCGGTCAGCCGACGACCTCGGCGGCCTCCAGCCACTCGACCTCGAGCTCCTCCCGCTCGGACACGACCGCCTGCAGCTTCGTGTTGAGCTCGGCGAGCGCCGCCGGGTCGGTGGCCTTCTCGGCCATCTCGCCGTGCAACCGCTCCTCGCGCTCCTGCAGCCGGGAGAGCTGCTTCTCGATGCGAGCCATCGACTTGCGCGCGTCGCGGACCTCCGCGGGGGTGGCGGTCGGAGCCCCCTGCGGCATGCCGTCCACCCCGGTCGTCGAGCCGGGCGTGCCGCCGCCGGCGCCCTCCGAGCCACCGGGGCTCGTCCGTGCCGACCCTCCGGCAGCCTGCGCCGTGATCGCCGCGTGCCTCAGCCGCAGGTACTCCTCGACACCTCCGGGCAGGTCCCGGACCTTGCCGTCGCCGAGCAGGGCGAGCTGCTTGTCGGCGACGCGCTCGAGCAGGTAGCGGTCGTGCGAGACGACCACGAGCGTGCCGGCCCAGCCGTCGAGGACGTCCTCGAGCGAGGTGAGCGTCTCGATGTCGAGGTCGTTGGTCGGCTCGTCGAGGATGAGAACGTTGGGCTCGGTGAGCAGCAGGCGCGTCAGCTGGAGCCGGCGCCGCTCACCACCGCTGAGGTCACCGACGCGGGACTGCTGGCGCCCGCCCGGGAAGCCGAGCCGGGTCGCGAGCTGGCCGGCACTGATCTCCTTGCCGCCCAGCGTGGTCCACTGCTTCACGTCCTCGATGGCCTCGATGACGCGCCACTGCTCGAACCGCTCGAGCTCGCGCACCTCCTGCGTCAGGTGGGCGATGGCGACGGTCTTGCCGATCTTGCGGCGTCCGGCGTCGAGCGGGATCTCGCCCGTCAGCGCGCGCAGCAGCGTCGACTTGCCGGCGCCGTTGACGCCGACGATGCCGACGCGCTCCCCCGGCGCCAGGCGCCAGGTCACGTGGTCGAGCAGCCGGCGCTCGTTCGGCGGCTCGCCGACCGAGACGGTGGCGTCCTCGAGGTCGAGCACGTCCTTGCCGAGGCGCCGGCTGGCGAAGGAGGCCAGCTCCACGCTGTTGCGCGGCGCCGGCTCGTCGGCGATGAGGGCGTTGGCCGCCTCGATGCGGAACTTCGGCTTGCTCGTGCGGGCCGGGGCGCCCCGGCGCAGCCACGCGAGCTCCTTGCGCATGAGGTTGGAGCGACGGTCGGCGAGGACTCCGGCGAGGCGGTCACGCTCGGCCTTGGCCAGGACGTACGCGGCATACCCGCCCTCGAAGGCGCTGACCGTCCCGCCCTCGACCTCCCACGTGAGGGTGGCGTACGCGTCGAGGAACCACCGGTCGTGGGTGATCGCGACGGTCGCGTTGCCGGGGCGGGGGCGCTTGGTGGCCAAGTGGTCGGCGAGCCACGCGACGCCCTCGACGTCGAGGTGGTTGGTCGGCTCGTCGAGCAGCAGCAGCTCGGGGTCGGCCACGAGCAGGCGCGCCAGGGCGAGGCGGCGGCGCTCGCCACCGGACTTGGGGCCGACGCGGCTGTCGAGGCCGCCGACGTTCTGCGCCTCGACGCCGCCGAGCAGGCCGGTCAGGACGTCACGGACGCGGGGGTCCCCGGCCCAGACGTGCTCGGGCAGGTCACCGAGCACGGCCTCGCGGATCGTCCACTCGGGGTCGAGGGCGTCGTCCTGGGCGAGCATGCCGATGCGGATGCCGTCGGCCCCGCCCTGCTTGGTGATGCGGCCGGAGTCGGGCTCCTGCAGGCCCGCCATGACGCGCAGCAGCGTGGACTTGCCGCCGCCGTTGACACCGACGACGCCGATGCGGTCACCGGTGAGGACACCGAGGCTGACGTCGTCGAGGACGTGGCTGGTGCCGAAGACGAGGGAGACCCGTTCGAGGGAGATGAGGTTGGCCATCGACCACTGACCCTACGGCGTGGGCGGGCGCTCACCGAATCGCGCGG
>Ga0308173_10001514_pt1 | contig 11674 bp, 10 predicted proteins | sample PhyPR1_FD_203716 | JGI IMG/M metagenome (GOLD analysis project Ga0308173, IMG submission 203716) | Soil microbial communities from UC Gill Tract Community Farm, Albany, California, United States - DLSLS.P.R1 | ecosystem: Environmental > Terrestrial > Soil > Agricultural land | place: USA... | reverse complement strand
CTCATCGTCGACCTCAACGCCCAGATCGACGCCACCTTCTTGATCGTCACGCACGACATCGGCACCGCCCGCACCGTGCCGGACAACCTCGGGCTGCTCTTCCGGCGCAACCTGGTCATGTTCGGCCCCCGCGAGCAGCTGCTCACCTCCGAGGAGCCCGTGGTCCGCCAGTTCCTCAACGGCCGCCGCGAGGGCCCGATCGGCATGAGCGAGGAGAAGGACGTCGCCCAGGTCGAGGCCGAGATGAAGGCGCTCGAGGAGCGGGGCGGCGACTCGCACAACGGCATCGGCCCCAAGGGCGCCAGCGGCGGAGACGCCGTGCCGCCGCAGCTGACCCCCACCGAGGGCCTGCCCGAGCGCAAGGGCGAGCGGCGCCGGCAGGAGCGGGTCGCCCGGATGCTGCACGAGTTCGACGAGACCACCCGCGAGGCGATCCGCAAGTCGTTGCCCGACGACCTGCTCGCCAAGGCGGACTCCGGCCAGTACGAGTCCACCCCCGGCCAGGGGGGTCGGCACTGGGCTCCCGAGGCCGACGCCGACGGCGGGTCGCGGAGCCGCACCACCACGCTGCCCCGCCAGGGTGGTGAGGCGTGACGGCGACCGACAAGCCGAAGGCCCCGGGACTGCTCGACGGCAAGTTCTCGCCGACCCGGCCGCTGGCGGCCAGCGGAAACCTCTTCGCCTTCGCCCTGGACACGATGAGGGCGCTGCCCAAGCGCCCGTTCCAGATCCGGGAGTTCGTCCAGCAGACCTGGTTCATCGCCAGCGTCACGATCCTTCCGACGGCGCTGGTCGCCATCCCCTTCGGCGCGGTCATCGCCCTGCAGCTGGGATCCCTCACCCGGCAGCTCGGCGCGCAGTCGTTCACCGGATCGGCGTCCGTGCTGGCCGTCCTCCGTGAGGCGAGCCCGATCGTGACCGCCCTGCTGATCGCCGGGGCCGGCGGCTCCGCCATCTGCGCGGACCTCGGCGCCCGCAAGATCCGCGACGAGATCGACGCCATGGAGGTGCTGGGCATCAGCCCGATCCAGCGCCTCGTCGTGCCGCGGGTCCTCGCCTGCATGCTGGTGGCGACGCTGCTCAACGGCCTGGTCAGCGTCGTCGGCGTCGCCGGCGGCTACTTCTTCAACGTGATCCTGCAGGGCGGCACGCCGGGCGCCTACCTGGCCTCGTTCAGTGCGCTGGCCCAGGTGCAGGACTTCTGGTCCGGCGAGATCAAGGCACTGATCTTCGGCCTGATCGCCGCCGTCGTCGCGTCCTACAAGGGTCTCCGGGCCGGCGGCGGCCCGAAGGGAGTGGGCGACGCGGTGAACCAGTCCGTCGTCATCACGTTCCTGCTCCTGTTCGCGGTGAACTTCGTGATCACGGCGATCTACTTCCAGCTCGTGCCGCCGAAGGGGCAGTGATGGCGCTGCTCTCGACCACCGACCGCGTCCGGGTCGGCCTGCGGAAGTTCAAGAAGCTCTACCGCAAGCCGCTGGGCACGCTCGACGACCTGGGTGAACAGCTCGGCTTCTACGGGCGGGCGCTCGGGTGGACCCCGCGCACGGTCAAGCGCTACAAGAAGGAGACGATGCGGCTGCTCGCCGAGGTCACCTTCGGCAGCGGCGCGCTGGCCGTCATCGGCGGCACCGTCGGCGTCATCGCCTTCCTGTCCTTCTTCACCGGCACCGAGGTCGGCCTGCAGGGCTACGCCGCGCTCGACCAGCTCGGCACGTCGGCCTTCACCGGGTTCCTCTCGGCGTACTTCAACACCCGGGAGATCGCGCCGCTGGTCGCGGGGCTGGCGCTGTCGGCGACCGTCGGCTGCGGCTTCACGGCACAGATCGGCGCCATGCGGATCAACGAGGAGATCGACGCCCTCGAGGTCATGGGCGTGCCGTCGCTGCCGTTCCTCGTGACCACCCGCATCATCGCCGGCTTCATCGCCGTCATCCCGCTCTACGTGCTGGGCCTGCTGACCAGCTACTTCGCGACCCGGCTGATCGCCACGCAGGCCTACGGCCAGTCGGCGGGCACCTACGACCACTACTTCAACCTCTTCCTGCCCCCGCAGGACGTGCTGTGGTCGTTCCTCAAGGTGCTGGTCTTCGCGGTCGTGATCATCCTGACCCACTGCTACTACGGCTATGTCGCCGGCGGCGGCCCGGCCGGTGTCGGCCTGGCGGTCGGCCGGGCGGTCCGCTTCTCGATCGTCGCGGTCAACATCATCGATCTGTTCCTGTCGCTGGCCATCTGGGGCTCGACCACCACCGTGCGGATCGCGGGGTGACCGGGCGATGAGCAAGAAGATCCGCGTCCGGCTGCAGGGGGTGGCGTTCCTCGTCGTCCTCGTCCTGCTGCTCGGCCTGGCGGTGGCCAGCTACCAGAAGGCCTTCACCACGGTCGCCCACGTCACCCTGGAGACCGACACCGCGGGCAACCAGCTCCAGGAGGCGTCGGACGTCAAGGTGCGCGGAGTGATCGTCGGCGAGGTCCGCACGGTGCACGCCGGCACCAAGGGCGCGACGATCGACCTGGCCATCAACCCCGACGACCTGAAGCAGATCCCCGCCGACGTCAGCGCACGGCTGCTGCCCAAGACGCTGTTCGGCGAGCGCTTCGTCAACCTGCAGATCCCCGACAGCCCGAGCCAGAAGCGTCTCGCCGACGGGGACGTCATCGGACAGGACCGCAGCTCGAACGCCATCGAGCTGCAGAAGGTCATCGACGACACGCTGCCGCTCCTGCAGGCGGTGCGGCCGCAGGACCTCTCCTACACGCTGGGCGCGGTGGCCAACGCCCTGCGCGGCCACGGCAAGTCCCTCGGCGAGAACCTGGTCGGCACCGGCCAGTACGTCGGTCAGATCAACACGGTGCTGCCGCAGCTGCAGTCCGACATCTCCGAGCTCGCCGACTTCGCCGACACCTACCAGGGTGCGGCTGACGACCTGCTCGCCGTCCTGGACAACCTGTCGATCACCAACAAGACGCTGGTCGACCAGAAGGAGCAGCTGCGCCGCACGTTCACCGTGGTGGACGCGTCGTCCGACGTCACGGCGTCCTTCCTGAAGACCAACGAGCAGAACCTGATCTCGCTGGCCCAGACCTCGCGTCCGGTGCTCGGGGTCTTCGCCAAGTACTCGCCGGAGTACCCGTGCCTGCTCAACGGGCTCACCCGCTTCGACCCGATGATCAGCGAGGCCTTCGGTGCCGACGGCGACCCCTCGCTGAACCTGAACATCACCGTCAGCCTGCCGCCGCGCAATCCCTACGTGCCCGGTGACCAGCCGCAGTACAACGACCACAGCGGTCCCGACTGTCGAGGGCTCAGCAACATCGACGCGATCATCGCCGCGGCGCAGCACAACGAGTACTACTGCCCGACCTCACCCTCCGACGGGGTGAGTCACGCCGACGACCCGACGACCGGGAACCCCAACTGCCTCGGCGGCAGCGGGCCGAACGACGTGCCGCCCGGAGCGGGCAACCCCGACCCGGGTGCGGGGCAGTCCCTGCCGTTCCACCTGGCCGGCTCGACCGCGGAACTGGACTTCGTGCGCAACATCCTCGCCTATCAGACCGGCGTGAAGCCGGGACAGGTCTCGGACCTGGCCGCCTCCACGATGGCCCCCCTGCTGCGCGGGACGCGGGTGATGCTCCGATGAAGGGACAGCTGCGCGGCCTCGCCGGGCCCCTGGTCAAGCTGGTGGTCTTCGGCCTGGTCACCGTGCTGGCCAGCTACGTGCTGATCAGCACCATCACCAACGCCGGCTACGGCAAGCAGCTCACCTACCGGGCCGCCTTCACCGACGTCGCCGGACTCGTGAAGGGCGACGAGGTCCGCATCGCCGGTGTCCGGGTCGGTCAGGTCACCGGCATCGGTCTCTCGGCGAAGCAGGACCGGCCGACCGCGGAGGTGGAGTTCCAGGTCAGCGCCGACGTCCCGGTTCCGAAGTCGGTGCAGGCCACGATCAAGTACCGCAACCTCGTCGGTCAGCGCTACATCTCGCTCACCGAGAGCAAGGGGTCCGGCGGGCGGACGCTCAAGGAAGGCGACCTGATCCCGCTGGCCCAGACGAAGCCGGCGCTGGACCTCACCACCTTGTTCGGCGGGTTCCGGCCGCTGCTGCAGGCGCTGTCGCCGGCGGACATGAACCGGGTCTCCTTCGAGATCATCCAGGTCTTCCAGGGCGAGGGCGGCACGGTCGAGAGCCTGCTCAACCACGTCGCGTCGCTGACCAGCTCGCTGGCCGACAAGGACGCCGTCATCGGCAGCGTGATCGACAACCTGAACACCGTCATGGGCACCGTCGCCGCCCGGGACAAGCAGCTGTCCGACCTGGTGGTGAGCCTCCAGCAGTTCGTGACCGGGCTGGCCGGGGACAAGGACGCGATCTTCAACTCGCTGCAGACGATCGACACCCTGGCGACGACGACCAGCGGGTTCCTCGAGCAGGCCCGGCCGCCGCTGGCCGCCGACATCCAGGGTCTCGGCAAGCTGTCGGGCAACCTGGCCGACAGCAAGGACGTGCTCGAGGGTTTCCTCAAGCTGGCCCCGATGAAGATCGACTCCATCACCCGCACCGCCATCAACGGCAGCTGGTTCAACTTCTTCATGTGCAGCGCGTCGGGCTACGTCGTCGTCCCGACGACCGGGTCCGACGGCAGCGAGACGGGCGTCCAGATCCCCGCCGGCAGCGGCCTGAACAACGGCGAGCGGGGGTGTCGGTGATGGCTCGTGAGTCCAAGCCGTTCCGCGACCGGAACCCCGTCATCATCGGCGCCGTCAGCCTCACGGTGATCGCCGTCCTGGTGTTCCTGGCGTTCAACGCGCAGTCGCTGCCCCTCATCGGCGGCGGGACGGTCTACAAGGCGCAGTTCTCCGAGGCCGCCGGCCTGCAGCCCGACGACCCGGTCCGGGTGGCCGGCGTGAAGGTCGGAAAGGTGGAGAGCCTGGCGCTGGAGCACGGCGCGGTCACCGTCGAGTTCCGTGTCTCCGATGCGTTCGTCGGCGACCGGTCCCAGGCCGCCATCAAGATCGAGACCGTGCTCGGCGCCAAGTACCTCGCCCTGGTGCCGCGGGGCAGCGCCCCCCTCGACCCGGACAAGCCGATCCCGGTCGACCGCACCGCCTCGCCCTACGACGTCGTCGAGGCCTTCGCCGACCTGTCGACCACCGTGGAGCAGCTGGACACCACCCAGCTCGCCAGCTCCTTCGAGGTTCTGTCGCAGACCTTCGCCGACACCCCGGACGAGGTGCGCTCCTCCCTGGAGGGGCTGGCGCGGCTGTCGGACACGATCTCCTCGCGCGACGCGCAGCTCGGGCAGCTGCTCTCGGCCACGCGCAAGGTCAGCCAGGTGCTGGCCGACCGCAACGGCGAGTTCACCCAGCTGATCCAGGACTCGAACACCCTGCTCACCGAGGTGCAGCGGCGCCGTGAGCTGATCGACTCGATCCTCAAGAGCACCCAGCAGCTGTCGCAGCAGCTGTCCGGCCTGGTGGCCGACAACCGCGCGACGCTGACGCCGGCGTTGCAGCAGCTGTCCACGGTCACCGACATCCTGTCCCGCAACCGCGCGGCCCTGGCGCAGACGATCAACAACCTGGCCCCGTTCGTCCGGGTGTTCACCAACACCCTCGGCAACGGCCGCTGGTTCGACAGCTTCGTCGACAACCTGCTGCCGGCCGTGGTCGGCGGGATCGTCTGCGGCGGCGCCGCACAGACACCGCTCCCCGTGGGCTGTACGGGAGGCAACTGATGAGCGGCTCGTTGCAGCGCGGCGTGGCCGTGGCCGCCACCCTCGTCCTTCTGGCGGCGCTGGGCTGGACCATCCTGCGGCCCGCGAGCCAGTACCGGGTCACCGCGTGGTTCACGCAGACGGTCGGGCTGTACCCGGGTTCCGACGTCCGCGTCCTCGGCATCCCGATCGGCACCGTCACCGACGTCGTCCCCGAGGGCGACCGGGTCAAGGTCGAGATGCTGATCGACGACGACTACGACATCCCGGCCAAGGCCGAGGCGGTGGTCCTGGCCCCCTCGCTCGTGTCCGACCGGTACGTCCAGTTCGCTCCCGTCTACAACGGCGGCGAGAAGATGAAGGACGGCGCGAAGGTGCCGTTGCAGCGCACCGCCACCCCCGTCGAGCTCGACCAGGTCTACGGGGCCCTCGACGAGCTGTCGGCAGCGCTCGGCCCGAACGGGGCGAACAAGAACGGCGCCCTGTCCGATCTCGTCGACGTCGGGGCCGCCAACCTCGAGGGCAACGGCGCCGCTCTCAACCGCACGCTGAAGGGCTTCTCGCAGGCGATCCAGACGCTGTCCGATCACCGCGACGACCTGTTCTCCTCGCTGGACAACCTGCAGACGTTCACCAGCGCGCTGGCCTCGATCGATGCGCAGGTGGGCCAGTTCAACCAGAACATGGCCGCCGTCGCCGACCAGCTCGCCCAGGAGCGCACCGACCTCGCCTCGGCGATCTCGATGCTGAACAAGGCGCTGGCCGACGTCGCCGGGTTCGTGCAGGCCAACCGGTCGCTGCTGACTACGAACGTCAACCGTCTCGCCGACGTCACGCTGGCGCTGGTGCAGCAGCGGCAGTCCCTCGCCGAGGTGCTCGACGTCGCCCCCGCGGCCCTGGGCAACCTGGCGCACGCGTACAACCCCGACTACGGGACGCTCGACACCCGGGACAACTCGGCCGGCTCCACGGCTCCGGAGGTCATCGTCTGCCAGATCCTGGCCGCGACGAACCGCGTGACCATCGCGGACCTGCCGGTTCCCGACCCGCAGCTGCCGGTGCCGCTGCCGACGACGCCGGAGGGCGTCTGCGCCAGGCTGCTGTCCGGCGACGCCGACGCGAACAACGTGCCCGACGACGCCAACGGCAACGGGGTGCCCGACCTGCAGGAGCTGCTGACCCTGCTCTCCGGCGGTGGCGCCTCCGGCGGCGCGACGGGCGGTCGGCAGATCGTCGGGCTGCCCTCGATCGGGGGTCAGTGATGAACCGCGCATCGATGCGGCTGCGGCGGCTGGTCGCCCTGACCACGCTGGTGCTGCTGCTGGCCGGCTGCGGATTCCGCGGCGCGTACTCCTTCAACCTCCCGGGTGGCGCCGATATCGGTGATCACCCGTACACCGTCCAGGTGGCGTTCCTCGACGTCCTGGACCTGGTGCCCCAGTCCGGTGTCAAGGTGGCAGACGTGCCCGTCGGACGCGTCGACAAGATCGAGCTGCAGAAGGACTGGACGGCCCTTGTCACCCTGACGGTCAACGGCGACGTGAAGCTCCCCGCCAACGCGGTCGCCAAGATCCAGCAGTCGTCGCTGCTGGGGGAGAAGTTCGTCGAGCTGGCCGCCCCGGGCAACGAGAAGCCCGAGGGCAGCCTGCGCGACCACCCCCGCATCCCGCTGTCGCGCACCAACCGCAACGTCGAGGTCGAGGAGCTGCTCGGCGCACTCTCGCTCGTCCTGAACGGCGGGGGCCTCGCCCAGCTGCAGACGATCAACAAGGAGCTCGGCGAGGCGCTGCAGGGACGCGAGACCGCCGTCCGCAGCACGCTGACCGAGCTCGACACGTTCATCGGTGGCCTCGACACCCAGAAGGCGGAGATCAACCGCGCACTGGACAGCGCCAACACCCTCGCCAGCACCCTGGCCGCCCGCACCGCCACCATCGACACGGCGTTGCAGGACATCGGCCCCGGCCTCGACGTGATCAACCAGCAGCGGGACCTGCTGGTCTCGATGCTCCAGAGTCTCGCCCGGCTCGGCGACGTGGGCACACGGATCATCAACGAGTCCTCGGCCGACACCGTCGCCGATCTGAAGCTGCTGCAGCCGATCCTCACCCAGCTCGCCGCGGCCGGGCCGGACCTCGCCGGGTCGCTGGATCTGCTCCTGACCTACCCGTTCCCGGCCAGCTCGGTGATCGGTACCGGCAAGGGCGGACCCACCCCGCTGAACTACCGGCGGGACGAGCGCACCGGGGGGTACGGGCTGTTCACCAACATGACCGCCACGGTGGAGCTGGATCTGACCCAGAGCCTCTGCCGGTACGCCATCGACCCGGCGACCGGTGCCCTGAAGGTGCTCCGGCCCGAGGACGTCCCGACCGGCACGTGTGGCCAGGCCGGCACACCGCCGGTCAACCAGACGTCCGGCGATGGCGGGTCCTCGACGACCTCGGAGAGCAGCGCCAACCCGTTCTCCAGCCTCCTCGGCGACGGCGTGGAAGCGGCGACCGGCGCGGACCCGACCACCGAGATCCCCGGCACCCCGGCCATCAAGGGGGTGACCGGATGATCACGCGCCGGACCAAGCTGCAGCTGCTCGCCTTCGCCGTCGTGGCGGTTCTGGGCATGTCCTACCTGGGCTTCAAGTACGTGGGGCTGGACCGGGTGCTCCTCGGCAGCGGCTACGACGTCGCCGCGGACTTCAAGGACTCCGGCGGCATCTTCGTCAACGCCGAGGTCACCTACCGCGGCGTCGCCGTCGGCCGGGTCAGCGACATGAAGCTGATCGACGACGGCGTCCGCGTGGTCCTGACGATGAAGCCCGGCGCCGACAAGATCCCGGCGTCCACCAAGGCCGTCGTCGCCACCCGCAGCGCCGTCGGCGAGCAGTACATCCTGCTGCAGCCCGACAAGAACAAGGGGCCCTACCTCGAGGACGGGTCGGTCATCCCCAAGAGCCGCACCTCGATCCCGGTGCCGGTCGAGCAGCTGCTCCTCAACATGGACCAGCTCGTGGGCTCCCTGGATCAGAAGAACCTGCGGATCGTCATCAACGAGCTCGGCCAGGCCTTCGCCGGCTCGGGCGACGACCTCGGCCGGCTGGTCGACAACGGCAACCTCCTGCTGGCCCGCGCCGAGGAGTCGCTGCCGCAGACGCTGAAGCTGATCACCGACAGCCAGACGGTGCTCGCCACCCAGAACGCCAACCGCTCGGCGATCCAGCAGTGGGCATCCGACCTGCGGCTGGTCACCGACACCCTCGTCGACGTGGATCCCGACCTGCGCCAGCTGGTGGTGAACGCCCCCAACGCGGCGGCGGCGATCCAGCAGCTGGTGAACGACGCCGGTCCGGGCCTGGGCTCGCTCGTCCGCAACCTCGACATCCTCAACAAGGTCACCATTCCGCGGCTGGACGGCGTCGAGCAGCTGCTGGTCACCTATCCCGACGTCGTCTCGGGCGGCTTCACCGTCGTCCGCAACGACAGCGGCACGATGCGCGCCCACTTCGGGTTCGTGCTCAACGCCGACGACCCGCACGCCTGCATCAGCGGCTACCGGTCGACGGCGTCGACGCCGAGCCCGGGTGCGGTGGCGGCCGCCGACACCCGTAGCGTCACCTGCGCGGTGATCAACGGAGTCGACCCGAACCCGTCCGACGGGGTGAACGAGAACGGCTCCGACATCCGTGGCGAGCAGAACATCGGACGCTCCGGGGGAGTGGGGTCCGGCGGTCCGCAGAGCGCCGCTGCGGGGAGCACGGGGGCGTTCGGCGGCTCCAACCCGATCACCGATGCGCTGAACGGGCTGATGAACGCCAACCCGTTCTCCAGCACGGCGGGCTGATCGCCGGATGCAGCCGGCCCGAGCAGAGACGAGTGACCGTGACACGACGAGGAGGGACGAGGGCGTGACCAGCGACGCGCGGCCCCGCCCGCAGGAGGAGCAGGCGCTGTCCGCGGCGTCCGCCGCCGACCCCACGCCCGTGGAGGAGCCGCGTCCGCGCCGCCGTACCGCGCGCGACGACGACGGGGACGGCGGCGCGCCGACGAGCTCGCGTCCCTCCCTGCCGCTCGTGCCGGTGCTCGCCGTCCTCCTGGTGCTGCTCCTCGCCGGGGTGGGCTTCCTGTGGGTCACCCGCCCCGCGAAGTCGTCCGTGCGGGTCGACGACTACGTCGAGGCCCTCCAGGCCGCACGGTCCGGGGTCGTGGACATGACCTCGTTCGACTACCTCACCTTCGACGACGACCTCGAGCAGATCCGCCGGGTGACGACCGGCGACCTGAAGAAGGAGGCCGTCGACCAGCTCGACAGCCGGCGCAAGCAGATCACCGACTCCCAGGCGACCGTGAACACCGAGGTCATCGGAGCCGGCGTGACCAGCGCCTCGGACACCAGCGCCACGGTGCTGCTGGTCATCCAGTCGACGCAGAAGAGCAGCGCGAGCCAGCAGGCCGAGGTCCTGCGCTACCGGATCCGGGTGGAGATGCAGAAGCAGAGCGGTCGCTGGCTGCTGTCGGGCATCGCGGGAACGGGGGCCGGCGGCAATGGCTGACCTGACCGACGGGCGCGCGCCCGACGAGCGGCCACGGCCCACGCCCCGTCCGCGGCCGGGCACCGGCGTGCGTCCCTCGCCTCGGCCCCGGGTCGCCGGCAGCAGGCGCGACCGCGAGGAGGCGCCGATTGCCGAGGCGCGGCCGGCGGCCACGGCCCGGCCGGCCACGGCGCGCAGCGAGCGGCCGGCGTCCGCCACATCCGTCCGCGACAGCGCCGGTACCGGCGGCGCGGCGGCTACCGCGGGCCGGCGTCCGTCCCGCACGTCGGCCCTGGTCCTCGCGCTGCTGTGCGTGGCCGCGCTCGTGGCCGGTGCGCTGCTGTTATGGCAGCGGACGAACCCGGCCTACGTCGACCCCTCGATCTTCTCGGCGGCGCGCAGCGAGGTGCAGGCGCTCTACGCCTACGACTACAAGGACTCCGACGGCAGCATCAAGCGCAAGCTCGACGTCTTGACCGGCGACCTGCGCGACCAGTACAAGAAGGACCTCGGGCAGGGCGGGATCATCGACACCTACAAGCAGGTGTCGGCGACCACGAGCTACCAGGTCCTCGACGTCGGCCTCCAGCAGGTCAACGAGGCCCAGGACACCGCGACGGTGGTGGTCTTCGGCGAGTACGTCGTCAAGTCGGTCAACACCGGCGAACAGCCTGCCCCGCAGGGGTCGGAGTGCACCGTCACCACCGGCGGCGCCCAGTCGTGCACGCAGACGGTGCAGGTGCGGATCACCAAGGTGGACGGCGACTGGAAGATCAACGAGCTCACCCTGCTGACCACGAGCTGAACGATTCGACGGCGTGGCAGTGCCGCTATCGACCGGCGACTGGCATCATGGTCGCGCACGCCCGTTGGTCCCATGCTCGCAGCACAGCCCGTCCCCGGATGTGGCGCCGGTCGCACCCGGCCCCCCGGCGTGGACAGAGCGCTGGAGCAGGGGTAGGGTCTCCTGTTGCGCTGCCCTCTGACTAGTTGCCCGCCGAGACGGGTCACCAGGGGTGCCCGGGAGCAGGTTCCGGACACCCGCTGTTGACCAGCGGTCCAGGCCCTGTCAGGTGGTCAGCTCCGCCATTACCGACGACGACCCCGCACAGTCCCGCCCGCACGTCGTGAGGTCCTTGGAAGGACGCATCTTGGCAGGCTCTCGCCCCACCAGCACGCCCACCCGCACCACCGAAAAGAACATCGCAAGCGGCCCCCGCACCGGAGAGGCCGACCAGCAGAAGATCCCCGGCGCCCCGCTGCGCGTCTCCTTCGCGAAGATCCAGGAGCCTCTCGAGGTCCCGGACCTGCTCGCGCTGCAGACGGCGTCGTTCGACTGGCTCATCGGCAGCCCCGAGTGGCGCGCCACCCTCTCGCCCGAGGAGCAGGCCGACGCGGTCGGCGGCCTCGCCGAGATCCTCGAGGAGA
>Ga0308173_10001513_pt1 | contig 11678 bp, 12 predicted proteins | sample PhyPR1_FD_203716 | JGI IMG/M metagenome (GOLD analysis project Ga0308173, IMG submission 203716) | Soil microbial communities from UC Gill Tract Community Farm, Albany, California, United States - DLSLS.P.R1 | ecosystem: Environmental > Terrestrial > Soil > Agricultural land | place: USA... | reverse complement strand
ATCTCTTCCTGGTCGATCATGTCGGCAGCCATTCCCATCATTTTGTCCAACCGCCTTACATCGTGAGCAGTCTTCACTAATAGCGGTGGCAGCTCATGAGTCTTGCCTCCTGGCACCTCAACGAATTTTCGATCACCTACGATGTCCATTACCAACCTCGCATTTCTTCTCGGCGACTTGGTCGATGAATCTATTTCCTAATACAACAGACGTTTCCCACGCCTAAAAGGGTCCTATCCACTAAGTAACAAACTTCCTATAAATATTTCATCAAGTACCAGATTTTTAGCAGCAATACGGATCGACTGCCAAAAAAGATGCCAAGCTATTCTGAAGTTTATGCGTCGCTCAGGGCTCTGCATCTTAGCCCTTCTATTCCTGTTATCCGCGGGATATTCCTATGCCCTACCCGCCTGCTCCGAAGGGGCGAAGAGTTTTTCTCCTTGCGAACTCACCTTTAACTGGAACAACAACGAACTCCCAGCGTCCGCATCGCCTTACCGCGACGACCTCCTGAACGTGGAGTTCCGCTCCCCTAGCCACACCACATACCTGGTGCATGCCTTCTGGGACGGGGGGAGTACTTTACGCGTCCGCTTCAGTCCCACCGAGCCAGGTACCTGGGCGTACCACGTCTCCAGTTCCATCAAACGGCTCGATGACAAGGAATCTACATTTTCCGTGGCTGATACCTCCAGCCCCGGATTCGTGAGCGTCGCAAATGTTCGCCACTGGTGGACCACCAACAAACAGCCCCACCTTTGGCTGGCCGCGTCGGTTCCATTCCTGCAACTTGACCAGCCCAGCATGGAGTCCTGGCTCGACGCACGTAAGCACGACGGATTTACCCATGTTCGCGGAACTCTGTTGACGTTGACCGGTTCAATCAAGCCCCTGAATGCTGATCTGGAGCCCAACCTCCCCTACTTCGCCGCCCTGGACCAGCGCATTCTCGCCGCTAACGATCGCGGATTCACCCTCGATCTGATCCTTGCCGACGACCAGTTCATCCAGGCAGGATTCTTCGCTAACGCCGACCGGCGTGAGCCGCTTGTTCGCTATCTGGCCGCCCGCTACGGATCTCTGAACGTCACCTGGCAGGGCATTGAGCATTTTGAGGATGTTCCGCATCCCCGCGCGTTGCTCAAGGACCTGAATGCGCTCCTGCAGAAATACGACGGCTACAATCACCCGCGTTCTACAGACGCCCGAATGACCTCTTCTCCCTTTTTTGGGGATGGCTGGATGAACTATCTCATTGAGGCCTGCCCCAGCCCGGAACTTGGTGCCGTCGAGCATCAGTTCACCGCCTCGCCCGAGATCCACATCGTGGTCGCAACGGACCCGGACAAGTTTCGTCATGAGCTGTGGGCTTCCACCACTAGCGGCGAGTACCCTAGCGTCTCCTATGACGCCCTGCGGAACGAAGCCAACGTTAAGGCCGTTCAAATCTGGGTCCGCGTGATGCGGGACACCCGTCACTGGGAACTGGAGCCCTACTTCGATGTGGACGGAGCCCGCGCCGTTGGCCTGGAGGAGGTCGAATATCTGGCTTACGCCGCGCAGCCTGGCAACGTCGAGATCACGCTGCCCAAACACAAATACAATCCCGTGTGGGTGAATCCCGCCACCGGCGAAGAGATCCCGCTCAAAAACTACAAAGGCGAGGTGTTCAGCCAGCAGACTCCGGACAACTCTCACGATTGGGTGTTGCAGGTCGCCCGTGAGGGCCACAAAGCATCGATGCTCCGGTCCTACTACTTCGAATCGCAGTCGCCGCCGATCCAGGAGGTAGAAACCAATCCTGCCCGTATTCCCTTCGAAATCACCGATCCTCGGGGAGATTCGTTCAACGCCGCCATCCCCACTCCGTTCGGGGTCAAGCTCACTCGCGCCAATCGCGCCAGCCGCTTCATGCAATACGTCTGGTGGGGAGAGATCGCGGGCGGCAGCGAGGGACCCCGCGTGCTCGGCATCGGATCGTCCGGCACCTTCTCCATACCGAAATACATGCTAGATCAACGACCCGCCCCCCTCAGCCTGCGCCTGCAAGCGATCAACGCCTACGGCAAGGCGTATGAAGTAGACAAGGTTTACCAGCTTCCTCAGTGAACATCCTTGCCATCGATACCACCTCCGAGTTCGGTAGCATCGCGCTGCGCTCAAACGGGCAGACCGTGGCCGAATCTACCCTTAATTCGTCCACCGGCTACGGGCACCTGATCCTTCCCGCGGTCGAAAAATTACTGAACGAAGCCAGACTCACCCTGAATCAAGTCGACTGCTTTGCCGCCGGCAGTGGCCCCGGAGCCTTCACCGGGGTCCGCGTAGGCCTAGGTACTACCAAGGGCTTAGCAGAGGCTATGGGCAAGCCCGCCATTGGCATCTCGAACCTCCGGGCCTTGGCTTCGTTTGGCAAAACTGACCGCAGAGGAATCCTGCTCGATGCGCGCCGAGGCGAAGTCTACGCCGCTATCTATAACTCTCGATTGGAGTTAGTCTCTTCCGAAACCGTCATGAAGCGGGACGAATGGCTCGCCGGTCCTGGCCGTGACGCCACCGAGTTCGTTTCGCAAAATGCGGACGAACCGTACTATCTGGCTTCCGCCGTCGCTTACTGCGCTGAACTGGACCGCCATCTTTGGAGAGATCCGGCCGCTCTCGATGCCAATTACGTCCGCCGTTCCGATGCCGAGCAGGCGTGGAAAGAAGTCTAGCGATGGAAGATCTGCTGGGCCTGGATCAGACTGAACCAGCTTAGAAAACCGCAGGCCATAATCAGCCCCACGAAATAGAAGCCCAACGTATGGTTGGGCTCCGTCGGGAAATCCTTCTTCCAGATCCGGTATCCCGTCGCGGCCGCAATAGCCAGATAAAGGAACTCTCCCAGGAAGAACCACATCGCCAGGCTCACCACCAGCACGGCCATTCTTTCCTGTCGCCCCAAACCGGACATCGCCGAGCCGCCATCGAAGATGCCGATCGGGATCAGGTTCAATAGATTGATCCAACCTGCCACGTGCGCAATCGCCAGCCAGACCCCATCGCCAGTAGAAAGAAAGATTCCGTAAGAAAGGAGTCCGGATATTAGTCCGAACAGCGGCCCGGCCAGTGAAATCTGCCCGCGAATGCCAGGCGCTACTCCGGCACCCGCCCATTTCACATAAGCGCCCAGGCCAGGAATAAACATGGGCAACTCGGCGGCAAACCCGAACCGCCGGGCCACCAGATAGTGCCCCATCTCGTGCAGGAAAATCGATACGGTAAATCCAATGGCGAACCACCAGCCGAACAACGCCCAATACACTCCCAGGAAGGCCAGGACGCTGAAAATCATCTTGAAGTGCGTCAGACCGAGCAGCAGAAATTTCCCCTTCGTGAGGAACAGCAGCCCCAGGGTCTTGAATTTCAAGATCGCGGCGATGACAACGCCCAAGGGACCGAACCGCTTTTTCCAGTCGGTCTTCTTCGGGGCGTTTTCCGGAATGGGATTTAACTTGTAGTTGAGCTTTTGGACTTCCCGCAGCACCGCCTGGTACTGGCTCGACTGCGGCGGCATCAGTTTCAGCGCTGCCAGCCATTCGTTCCGCGCGGGCTCAAGCTGTCCGAAGGCAGTCAACTGCCGCGCCCGGGTGGCAATTTGCTCCAGCTCCTGCGCGTGAACGAAACGGCGGCAGTTCGGACAGATCAAGTCTTCCGGGCTCAGTGCAGTCCCGCAGTTGGGGCAATGCGTTGCAGTTGAGTAGTTGAAAGCCGCCAAATTTCAGTGTAACGGCACCGGCCCGACCGCAGCTACTGTTGCGCCTTTTCCTCGCTCAGGTCGGGCAAATCGTTGGTCGTTTGGGATGCCAGGAACACAGAAACGACGGATTCAATGCCCTCGCGGTCCTCTTCGTCAAAACGGTTCAGTGATGCGCTGTCGATATCCAGGACGCCCAGCAGCTTGCCCCAGTTCAGCAGCGGAACGACAATCTCAGATTGCGAAGCAGTATCGCAGGCGATGTGTCCTGGAAACCTGCTCACGTCCGGAACAACAACCGTCTCTCCGGTCGCCGCCGCGGAACCGCAAACTCCCTTGCCGAAGGGAATTCGTACGCAGGCAGGTTTCCCCTGAAAGGGCCCCAGCACCAACTCTTCCCCCTGCGCGATATAAAAGCCGGCCCAATTCACATCGGGCAACGATTGGAACAGCAGAGCGGACGTATTGGCGGCATTTGCGACAAAATCGCTCTCATTTCCCAGCAACTCTTCCAACTGTCGACAGATTTGCTGATACGATTCCGCTTTACTGCTGCTGGTAATTACATCAGTTCGGGAGTGCATGCCCCAGTTTTGCACAATTTTGTGCAACTGTTCTATTTCAATACGCTATTCCGGGAATTTGCACCAAAGACTCCGAGAAACGCCACAGGAATGGAGATACAATTCGCGGCGTCGGTCCCGCGAAGCTCGTAGCGGTGCTTTGTGTTATTCCTGAACCATGTCACGCGTTCGCGGCAAGGTCATGAGCGGTCGAGCCGATTTCGGCATCTGGATCGGAAAGCTCAACGACTTATACCTGAAGAAAACCGGGATGCAACTTTATCCTGGTACTCTCAATGTCGAACTGCCCTTTCCGTATTCACTACCGGCGAATGTCACGCGGCTTGAAGGGAGTGAGTATGGTGGCCGGGTTTCGGTCAGCATTGTTCCCTGCCGAATCTTTGACCGCCACGCGTTTGTGTTGCGCACGGATCAGAACGAACAAGGGACGGGGCATCACCCCCGAAACATAATTGAAATCGCCACCGATGTTAAGCTGCGGGACGCTTACAACCTTCAGGATGGTGACTGGGTCGAAATCGAATTTGCCTAACTGAAAGCACTCGTCCCTGCCGAGAATTACTGGCCGCGTAGCGCCGCTGGCCACCACTATTCTGCTGGCTTGACGGCCACAACACGCAAACGCCGGTAATCCGCAAACCAGACCCCGTCACGGAACAGTTTGGGACGAAGAGCGGCAACCACTTCAGCCAGGATCGACGTGCGCTGCGCAAGGGGAAGGTTTTCGAAGTAATACCACTTGAACTGGCGAATCCAGTTCTCCATCCCTGGCTCGCCTTCCAGCGGAGTGGGGCGGTCAAACAGATGCGCGAGTTGCACCTCCAATTCTTCCGCCTCAAGCAGAGTCGTGTACTCCGGAATCGATGGAAAGAATGTCCGGCCGGGAGGAACGGTTCCAGTATGCCGCTTGATGGTCGTCTCAATCGCCGAGACTATCTGTCCGATGTTGCCGTGACCACCCAGTTCCGCAACAAAGCGGCCCCCCGGCTTAAGGGCGCGGGCGATGTTCTTTGCAACCGCCGCTGCGTCCAGCATCCAGTGAAGTGCGGCGTTCGAAAAGACCGCGTCAAATTCATTCTCGAACTGCATAGCTGTCGCATCCGCCAGCTTGAACTGCAATCGCGGATAGTTTTGACGTGCCTGGCCGATCATGTCAGGAGAAGCGTCCAGTCCGAGTACGGCGGCTCCGGCGTCCGCAATCTTGGCCGTGAGCTGGCCGGTACCGCATCCGAGATCAAGAATGCATTCGCCGGGTTTGGGAGTTAGCAGATCGAGCAGTCCTTCGCCATGCTGCCAGACAAACGAGTGGCGTGATTCGTAAAGCTCTGTGTCCCAAGTCGTCTTAGCGGGCATAAGTTCAGGGTAGCCAAGCAGTGCTCTCAGATGGGCACCAGCCCCCGACGGATGCCGATTGCAACAGCTTCCGCCCGGCTGGTTGCACCGAGCTTTGCCAGGATTTGGGCGACATGAAACTTGGCCGTGTGGTCCGAGATGCCAAGTTGCCCGGCGAGTTCCTTATTACCCAACCCCTCGGCCAAAAGCCGCAGAACCTGTAGTTCACGGGGTGTCAGCGACTCAACTTCGAACGACTCACCCGTAGCCCTTCCAGGGTTCGGCAGCCAGCGCCTTGTCTGTTCCTGCGTCAGTACAAACAGACCGCTGGACGCAGCCGTGATCGCTGCAGCTATTTCGCCAACCGAAGAATGCATGGGCAACCAGCCGTGGATCGCTTCCCCTGCGGGCACCGTCTCGGTGAAATCGTCGCTAAGGACTACGACGGGAGGACCGTCGCCAGGCAACTGTGCCACGCGAAGGCCGGAACTGAGGATCACGTCGGCCACATCCACAATGCTGTCCTCTCGAAACACCGAACCGGTACGCACTCCCACAACTTCCAGCCGTTCGTCTTCCCCGAGGAAGCGCGCCAGGGCGCGCCCGCGCTCTAAAGAATCAGCAATGATGAGGACCCGTATCAAGCGGCGTATCTCACCCGTTCGGGCAAGAGCCGGACCGTTACCTGCCGTAGTGTGTTCTGGCCTCCTCGATAGAAGTCAAGATGAAGCAGCATTCCCGGTGCCTCATCGATGCTCGCTTGCAGGTCGTCTACGGAGCGGAAATGCCTTCCGTCGGCGGCCACCAGAACATCGCCGGGCAGCAGCGAGGCCTGTTCGGCGGCACTGCCGTCCACAAGTTCCAGGATCATCATGCCTAGCGCCCCGCCCTTCCACGCTACAGGACGAATGACAACGCCAAGGCTCAACGGTGAATTCTTTCGCTGCAGAAAGCGTTGCACCTCGCGGCTTGGAACTGCCAGCGCAAGGCCGCCCGAAACAATCATGGTATTCACGCCAACCACCTGGCCCTGCCAGTCGGCCAACGGCCCTCCAGAATTCCCGGGAGCCAGCCGAATGTCCGCGCGAATCCATGCGAGATTCCCGATATGTTCGATAGGCCCAATGGAATGCACGACACCAGTAGAAACAGCCCCGACGAAGCCGAGCGGATTGCCAACGGCAATCAGCGGGGCACCCGCCTTCAACTGAGCGGAATCGCCCAACTGGGCGGGCAGCGCGTCCAGTCCCGGCGCTGCCAACAAAGCGAGGTCCCGCCGCCGGTCCGTCTTGACGATCGTTGCCGAAGTCGTTTTTCCTTCCCACGACTCAACCGTTACATCGGGCGCCGTCAGGACATGAGCGTTTGTCACCAACTGCTCTCGGTGCAGCATGACAGCCGACCCGCAGCCCTGCCGTCGACCGGTCCCGCTTCGAATCTGCACGGTCGACCGCCGAAGCACCTCGGCAATTCGCCCCGGAACGGGAATGGACATTTCAGTTTCCTTTCTTCGGCCGCTCCGCGAGGGTCACGTCCACATCGATGACGTTGCCACCCCGAATGACAATCGCCTTTACCGTGCGTCCAATCACGTCCCCGCGCAACGCCTCCTGTAGTTCCTCCACCGCCGTGGTCGGCCTGCCGTCCAGCGACACAAGAATGTCGCCCAGCTGCATGTTCGCTCGCTCGGCGGGTGAGTCCGGTTCCACACTCAGGACGATCAGCGCGGAATCAGGCGCGCCGTGTAGTTTCTCCCGGAGCCCACGTGGAATTGGAACCGGCTGCATTCCGACTCCCAGGTAGCCGTGCCGAATCCGTCCTTCCCGCAGAAGCTCGTCCAGCAGACGATTCATGGTGACCACAGGCACGGCCAAGGCCGAGTGTCTCAGCAAGCCGGGTGTCGCCAGGCCGATAAGTTGCCCCTCCGCGTTCACCACCGCTGCCCCTGACTGCGAGGGATAAAGATTGACATCCAGTCGCAGGAAATGATCAAGGCTCCCGCCGCGCCAGGTACGGCGGCTTCCTCCCACCGCGCCCAGAATTCCCAGGCTTACCGAAGGCCCCACGTCCACTGTCATGCCCACCACAGCGGCAAGGCTCCCCACCTTCAAGGCGGTCGGTTCGGCGGGAGGCAAAGCGGTTAGCGCTCCGCCTTCGGTCCTCAGAAATGCCAGGTCGAGTCGGGGCTCTCTGCCGAGCACCGTGGCGGATAGCGACCTTCCGTCCGATGGCTGCACCGAAATCGAACCGCCTTGGCGCAGCGTGTGGTTCGTCACCGCAATGATGTCTTCGCGCAACGCCACTCCGCTAACCACCCGGTACGGAGCGGTCCTTGCCGCAACCACGCCCGATGACACCCGTTCCACTAAGCTGACCAAGGCCTCCGAGAAGTTACTGAGGCCAACCGTATCCGTACTACTCATGCCTCCAGTCTGCATTCGAAACACCGTTGCGCACATCAGCCGTTTGGGCAGGAGCTCCCGTAAAGGAAACAGCTCAACCGGGAAAGCAAAATGCGGGATACGATCTAATAATCTATGGAGCACGAATGGACCAATGAGGAAGATTTTTTACACGATGCACTTTCGCGGGCAGACCTCGCCTGCTACTTCTGATACGAAAGTATTGCGCACGACTGCCAGCGCCACCAGCTCGGTACTTCATACCCACATTCGCGACGCCGGAATCGAATCGGAACTGCAGGCCTCCGACGGACAATTAGCTTTTATGGAGGTCGAATTCCGCCTTACGGGCGCGGGCGCCTTCCAGGGAAACGGCACAATCACGCTCGGCGAGGAAAGCGAACACGTTCTGAAGCTCGTCACCACTCACAACGGACATGTCGACAGCAACATTGAGGCGGGTCTGATGGCGGGAACTTCCAGTTGGAAAGTGGAAGGAGGCGAGGGGCAGTTTGCAGCCGCACAGGGATTGGTCACCTCCATTTTCACGCTGACCAGCGGCGGAGAATTTACCGATTATCAAATGGGCGTGCTCTTTTTCCCGGAATAGGACGCCGTCGAATCGTCACAATTCGCAGTAGGAACTGCGAACGCATAAGCCTAAAAGTCACTCCTGTTCAATAGATAGTCCAGGCCACCTACACGGTACCAGCGATATCCGTACGGTTCCAGCAAAATACAGTGTTTTTCGCCCGCTTCCGCCCGGCTATGATCGTCCGATAAAAGATTGATGAGGGTCCGGCCAAGCTCGGGATCGACGCCAGGATTAATCCACGCTTCGCAGGGAGTTTGGCCGAGATTATGCACAAAAAGCACGGAATTATTGCGCCAATCGTAGCGCATGGCCAATACGTCCGGCTTTCCCGTTTTGAGTACGGCGAAATCGCCCCAGCCCACCTCGGGAACTTCCTTGCGCATTCTGATCACGCGCTCGAACCAATTTAAAAACGAGTTCGGATTCCGGCGCTGTTCAGCCACATTTACATGTTCAAAGCCATACGGACCGCCTTGAATTGCGGGCAGGAACGTCTTCTCGCATTTCGAAAATCCGCCATGCGGCTCAGTCGACCACTGCATCGGCGTACGCGCGCACAGACGTTCGGGAAGGCGCAGATCATCGCCCATGCCAATCTCGTCGCCGTAACGTACGACGGGAGTTCCCGGCATAGTCATCATCAGACTGTAAGCAAGCTCGAGCCGCCGGCGATCACCCTGCAACATGGGAGCAAGACGCCGTCGAATTCCGCGCCCATAAAGCCGCATATCTTCATCGGGAGCAAACGCAGCAAAAACTGCTTCGCGCTGTTCATCCGAGAGCCGCCCGAGGTCTAACTCGTCGTGATTGCGCAGAAACTGCCCCCATTGTGCCGTGGCGGGCCGTGGCTTGGTTGCTTTTAGCGCATTCACCAGAGGACCCGTATCCCCCATCGCCAGAGCGTAAAAGAGATTCTGGTTCACGTTGAAGTTGAACATCATCTCCATCCGGTCTCCATCCTCCCCGAAGTACTCCATATCGGTTTTCGGCAGGACATTTGCCTCGGCCAGGATGATCGCGTCCCCTTCACGCCACGTCAGGAATTCCCGAAAGGACCGCAGCATCTCATAGTGCTCGACCGGTTCGGTCACGTCGGCCCCTTTTTCCGCAATCACGAACGGCACTGCGTCCATACGAAAGCCTGACACGCCCAGTTGAAGCCAGAAGCCCATGATCTTGAGGATCTCGGCCTGCACCTGCGGATGGCTGGTGTTGAGGTCGGGCTGAAAGTGATAGAAGCGATGAAAGTACCAGGCTTTGGCCGTGTCGTCATACGTCCACGTGGATTTCTGCACACCAGGGAACACCATGCCGCTGTCCGCGTCGCGCGGCTTCTTTTTCGACCAGACATACCAGTCGCGGTACGGAGAATTCGGGTCGGTGCGCGCACTCTGAAACCAGGGATGTTGGTCGGAGGTGTGATTCACGACCAGGTCGATCAGGACCCGCAGGCCGCGTTGCCGGCATGCGTGAGTTAGCTCCACAAAATCGCCCAGAGTCCCGTAGCGGGGGTCCACGCCGTAATAGTCAGCGATATCGTAGCCACCGTCCCGCCCGGGCGACGGCTGAAAGGGCATAAGCCAGATGGTTGTCGCCCCCACGCCCTGCAGATAGTCGAGCCGGCGCATCAGACCCTTGAAGTCTCCGACCCCATCTCCGTTCGCATCCATGTAGCTTTCGACGGAGAGGCAGTAAACGACTGTGTCTTTGTACCAGAGATCGTTGATCATTCAGGATGTATAGACTACGTAAGGAGAAGTTCTGGTTCAGAGTTCAGTACTGGGGAGAACAAACTTGGATTTTCCGGGAGGAACAATTGTGCGGCTTGCCGCCGTCCAAGGTGTTCTCAGCGCGGTGCCCTGGATCGGCAGTATACAAGCCGAGTCCAGAGTTTCCGATGAAAACTCTGGACAAGTCGTGGCCATATATCATCTGTCATTCACTGGCACTGTAACAAGGCCTTAGTGGACGCCGCGCCTCCTTATAGAGAGCCCAGCTTGGCGCTACGCTTGCGAAGTCTGCCGGAGATGAGCGCAAATCCAACCAGGGCCAAACCCGCCATTCCCAGAGAGGCCGGTTCCGGAGTAGCCGTGACCGTCTGAAGAGTGATGTCTTCAGACATCAGCGCGCCCACCTTATTGCCGTTGCTATCGACGTAGAGTGCTTTAACGCTCGCGGCATTCAACCCCGTGAAAAGAGTGCCGCTGTCAACCGTCACGTCGTAGACAAAGTTGTAGGGTCCTCCGAGAACAGATACGCCATTGCCGGAAGATTGAGCGCAAAGGAATCCGGCATTCGACCCAGAACAGCCGTTGGCGTCCAAGCCGCCCGTCGAAGCCAGCGAGAATCCGCTGGGAGCAGAGACTAAGCTGCTGCTCACAAGATGCGCCGACGAGTCCACCTTAATGGCGACGGCATTGAGAAATGAACCGCCACCGTTATAAGAACTGTCGTTGACGTTGAAGGTAATTTCAAAGGTCTGTGTTGTGCTGGTGGAAGATATCGGAGACCCATTATAGGTCAAAGTGTATGCTGCCCCTGCGCAGCTTCGGCAGTTGCTTCCGGCTCCACCGATCGTGTCGGCTTTTGATACCGCAGCTCCGAGAATGAAAAAAGCGGGTAACAGAAGTGAGATAAAACGAGATTTTGAATAGTTCATATTTCCTTTATTTCGTAAAAAATTTAAACGGCTTTACAGCTAATCTGAATTGTTTCGACAAAATGGTCAACATGTTACGGTACGGACGGTTTGGTACTCGCCCTATCTCACAAAAAGTTTTAAGGTGCGTGGCTTCAGGTGCGATTTTCGGAATTATGCCCAAAAATTACGCTTTATTTCGCTGCATAACACGGTCGATTGGCCGCTTTCCCGGCAAACTATCTGGGCCACTGCCGGGCTGCAAGCCTCTACCGAAGCACCCGTACGCGCTTCAGTTGCGACGTGTGGCCGACGATCACTTCGACATTTCCCTTTGCAACGCCCAGATAAGCGGCAAGCACCGCGCACACCTCTGCGTTGGCCTTGC
>Ga0308173_10001512_pt1 | contig 11679 bp, 13 predicted proteins | sample PhyPR1_FD_203716 | JGI IMG/M metagenome (GOLD analysis project Ga0308173, IMG submission 203716) | Soil microbial communities from UC Gill Tract Community Farm, Albany, California, United States - DLSLS.P.R1 | ecosystem: Environmental > Terrestrial > Soil > Agricultural land | place: USA... | reverse complement strand
TGGTATGGGCAGTTTCAGGTGCTGACCGACTGCGCCACCAGCGTGGCCAAGGGCGACGTGGTCGTGGTCTGCGGCCCGTCCGGCTCCGGCAAGTCGACACTGATCAAGACCGTCAATGGATTGGAGCCGTTCCAGAAGGGCGAGATCACGGTAGACGGTATCTCCGTTGGCGATCCCAAGACGAATCTGTCGAAACTCCGGGCACGCATCGGCATGGTGTTCCAGAACTTCGAACTGTTCCCGCATCTGTCGATCCGTGAAAACCTTACCATCGGCCAGGTCAAGGTGCTGGGCCGCAGCGTGGCCGACGCCACCGAGCGCGGCCTCAAATATCTCGACCGGGTCGGCCTGATCGCCCAGAAAGACAAATTCCCCGGCCAGTTGTCAGGCGGCCAGCAGCAGCGTGTGGCAATCGCCCGCGCTCTGTCGATGGACCCGATCGCCATGCTGTTCGATGAGCCAACTTCGGCGCTGGATCCGGAAATGATCAATGAAGTGCTGGATGTGATGGTCGGCCTGGCACAGGAAGGCATGACCATGATGGTCGTGACCCATGAAATGGGCTTTGCCCGCAAGGTCGCAAACCGCGTCATCTTCATGGACAAGGGCCTCATCGTCGAGGATTGCACCAAGGACGAGTTTTTCGGCACCCCGCGTTCCGACCGCGCACGCGATTTTCTGGCAAAAATCATCCATTAAGCCCTTTGTGCGATTGACCGCAAGCCGCTTCAGCGACAAACTGAGGCGGTTTTTTTTCGCACATCGATCGGTCTGCCAATAAGGAATTTCATGGATTATCGAACACTCTTGATAGACAGCTTTGAAGCGGCAGTCGCTGCCGCCGATCCTTTGAAAATCATTGCCGCGCATCTTCCCCCGCCACCCAAGGGGCGCACCCTGGTAGTGGGGGCCGGCAAGGCCGCGGCCAGCATGGCGCGCGCGGTGGACCTGGCCTGGCCGCAGGATGCGGCGCTGGAAGGCATCGTCGTGACGCGCTATGCCCATGCGATTCCGACCGAGCGCATCACCGTGGTGGAAGCCAGCCACCCGGTGCCGGACGACGAAGGCGAAAAGGCCGCTGCCGATATCCTGGCGCGGGTCGCCGCCCTTGGGCCGGACGATCGCCTGATCGCACTGGTGTCCGGCGGTGGCTCCAGCCTGCTGTCGTTGCCGGTGGCAAGCGTGCCGATGGCCGATCTGAAATCGGTCACCAAGTCCCTGCTCAAGTCAGGCGCGCCGATCACCGACATGAATATCGTACGCAAGCATTTGTCCCGCATACAGGGCGGCCGCCTGGCCGCCGCCTGCCACGCGCCGGTCACCACATTGATCATCAGCGATGTTACTGGCGACGACCCGAGCGCGATTGCGTCCGGTCCTACCTGTCCGGATGCGAGCACCTATGCCGATGCGATCGCAATATTGCAACGCTATGGCGTCGAGGCGCCTGACACCGTGCTGGCGCATCTGGAACGGGGAGCTTCCGGCCAGATCGACGAGACGCCCAAGCCCGGCGACGCCTTGTTTGAGCGGGTAGACAACAGGGTGATCGCAACCGCGCGCCAGAGTCTGCAGGCAGGCGCCGAGTTCTTTGCTTCACGGAACATCACACCGGTCATTCTGGGCGACACCGTTACGGGCGAAGCGTCCGAAGTTGCCAAGGTCTATGCTGCGGTCGTGCGCGAAATCCGGGCTTACCAGCAGCCATTCAAACCGCCTGTCGCGCTAATTTCGGGCGGCGAATGCACGGTCACGGTGCGCGGCAATGGACGGGGAGGGCGCTGCGCTGAATTCCTCGCATCGCTGGCGGCGGAACTGGACGGCATGCCCGACGTATATGCAATTGCCGCCGATACCGATGGCATCGATGGCACCGAGGACAATGCCGGTGCGGTACTGCTCCCGGACAGCAAGATGCGCGCCGAGCAGTTGGGCATCAACGCGCACAAAATGCTGGCCAATAACGATGGCTACAGCTATTTTTCGGCCTTGGGAGATCTGGTCATTACGGGGCCGACTCTGACCAATGTGAACGATTACCGGGTGATTCTCGTGCTGTAAAATTGGCGCACTTTCTTTGGCGCCCATCATGCAAACATCACCGAACAGCATCACCATCACTCGTCCCGACGACTGGCATCTTCATCTGCGCGACGGCGCCACCATGGCCAGCGTGCTGCCGCATACGGCGCGGCAGTTCGCCCGCGCCATTGTGATGCCCAACCTGAAGCCGCCAGTCACGAGTACCGGACAGGCCTTGGCTTACCGTGACCGTATTCTGGCGGCGCTGCCGTCGGGAACGGCGTTCGAGCCCTTGATGACCTTGTACCTGACTGATAACACCGCGCCGGAAGAAATTCTGCGCGCCAGGGAAAGCGGTCTGATTCACGCCGTCAAACTTTATCCCGCTGGCGCAACCACCAACTCGGACGCCGGTGTGACCGACCTGCGCAAATGCTACCGCGCACTGGAAGCGATGCAGCAGGTGGGTATGCCCTTGCTGGTGCATGGCGAGGTTACGGATCCGGAAATCGACATTTTCGACCGGGAAGCGGTATTTATTGACCGCGTGATGACGCCTTTGCGTAGCGATATGCCGGAGTTGAAAGTCGTGTTCGAACACATCACGACGCAAGATGCAGCACACTATGTGCAGGAAGCTGGAAAACATACCGCGGCAACAATCACAGCACACCATTTGCTCTACAACCGGAATGAAATTTTCAAAGGCGGCATTCGCCCACACTACTATTGCCTGCCTGTACTGAAGCGCGAAACCCATCGCAAGGCATTGGTGCAGGCAGCAGTCTCCGGCAGCGGCAAATTTTTTCTGGGCACAGACTCCGCGCCGCACGCGCGCAATACCAAGGAGCATGCCTGCGGCTGCGCCGGTTGCTACACCGCGTTGCATGCGATGGAGCTGTATGCCCAGGCATTTGACCAGGCCGGCGCGCTCGATAAACTGGAAGGCTTCGCCAGTTTGCACGGGCCTGATTTCTATGGCCTGCCGCGCAATAAAGGCACCATCACGCTGATGCGTCAGCCCTGGACACTGCCCAGCGAATTGCCGATGGGAGAATCTACTGTGGTTCCGCTGAATGGGGGCGAAACCATAGAGTGGGCAATGGCCTGAGCTGCAACGTCATCAGGCACTGAAACACCGAAGCGATGTCAGAAGATTTCCTGAAGCAGATCGACTGGCATCGTCCCTGGCTTGCGCCTCTGCTGCCGGTGGCGGAGTTGGTCCTCCGAACTCCGAACTGGCGTGATGGACTGAATCAGCAAGCAGCGATCCGCAATCTCAGAAATCACCTCTCCTTGCCCGTGGAATTCGTGCCTCAGTCAGCACTCCCGGAAGGCATGGCCTATGAAAGCTTTATCAGCGAGACCGGATGCGTGCCAACCCGAGACAATCTGCATGATTTTTTCAATGCGCTGGTTTGGCTGACTTTCCCTTGTATCAAGGTACGTTTGAACGCCTTGCAAGCAGCAGAAATCATGCGTCGTGCGGCTTCGCCGCAAGTAGTGCGAGGCAAAATCAGGGATGCCGCCACCATATTCGACGAGAATGCAGTGCTGCTGCTGACAGCCGAACCGCACATTGGTGTCGCGTTACGCGAGCACAACTGGCAGCAACTGTTTTTAATGCAGCGTCATCTATTCGAGTCGCGTACCAAGGTTTATCTCTTTGGCCACGCCCTGATGGAAAAGCTGGTGGCACCCTATAAGGCAATCACGGGGCATACTTGGGTGCTGAATGTAACGCCCGATATCCTGCAGCTCGATGCTGCTGATTTACCGCGTTGGGTAGATAGCGAAATGGATACGCGATTGCAGCAGGGCTTCAGCACTGCCGATTTCGCGCATTTGCCGGTGCTGGGCGTGCCAGGATGGTGGGCTTGTCAGGATGAAGCATTTTACGCAGACACGACTGTATTCCGTCCTCCAAGAAAATATCGTTCGTAATAGTTTGCCAAAAGGCGAGAGCACGCTCTTTTTGAGCGAGCTTTGCAGCAAAAAGAAAAGAAAGATAATAAAAAAGGCCCGCATAAGCGGGCCTAAACATTGCATTCGCAGATTATGAATTAACCTGCATTTACAGAAACCACCTCATAAGAAGTGGTTTCTATATGTTTATTAGAACAGGTGGTTGATACCAACCGAGAAGCCCAACAGCTTGTCGTGGCCAGGTGCCGAGATCAACGAGGATTGGCTGGTGATCACGCTGGTGCCAGTCGACGGGGTAATCAGACCATCTTTGTACTTTGCGTAGTCGATGTCTGCGTAGAAGTTGGTACGCTTCGACAGAGCATAGGTAGCGCCGACGATGAACAGGCCACGCTTGCCAGAAGCGGTGTTTGTGGTACCAAACGCGCCAGCATCAACCTTGGTGTGGTAGTAAGCTGCGGTCAGACCCAGAGCCGGGGTGATGTCGTAGCTACCGCCAACCCATGCATTCTTTTGGCTAGCATCGCCATTGCCGTTTGCACGGTCTTGCTTTTCTTGTGCGTAACCAGCTGCGATACGGCCAGGGCCGAAGGTAAATGCACCACCAACGGTGAAGTGTCTGTTGTCTTGGAAGTTAGTGGCGTTAGCATTGGCAGTCAACTGCGCAGCGGTAGCCAGGTTAGGATTACGCTTGGTGTACGCTGCGCCGAACGACAGCGGGCCGTTGGCATAGGTACCGCCAACTGCAGCCAAGGCGTTACCGCTGCCGCCACCTGCGCGCTCACCCAGTGCATATTCAGCACGTGCGGTGATCGGGCCAAAGGTGCCGGTGTACTGGATGTCGTTGTCGGTACGGGTACCAGCGGAAACGCTTGCCTGGGACAGAGGAATGATACCGGTGAACTTGTAGTTGAACGGGTCATAGGCGCCAACGGTCTTAAATGCAACCGTGTACTGACGGCCCAGATCCAGAGCGCCCCACTGACCACCCAGACCAACGAATGCCGAACGCTGGAACAGCTTGTTCTGAGTGTTGTTCAGTTCGCCGTTGCCGGAGTTAAAGCCGGATTCCAGGGTGAAGTGAGCATTCAGACCGCCGCCCAGATCTTCAACGCCTTTGAAACCCAGGCGGTTCGAGTTGTAGGTGCCGGTGGAGCTCATGGTGGTGCGGCTGTGGCCAGCTGCGTCGACGTCGCGCTGGTTACGGACGCCTGCGTCAAACGAACCATAAATCGTCACGCTGGTTTGTGCTTGTGCAACGCCTGCAAATGCACCCAGGACTGCCAGTGCGAGAAGCGATTTTTTCATTGAGTAATCTCCAGAAGTTGTAGTGCTAAAATTTTTCGCTGCATTCAGCAAGGCTACCAGTAGGGAGCCTCCCTGCCGAGACTTCCAAACCAGTTGATCAAGAAGCTAGTAGTCATTTCATCAAATTAACCGTGGAAGGGCAAAGAGAATTTGGCTCTTATGTGCAATCATAGGTATTTTTGTGGCTGCGAAACAACGTTATTTTATAAAAATAGCAACAATCTAAATGATGGAAAGGTGGCGAATGGATGGGTTAATCATTGGGTTGGACCGTGCTTTAAGAGTGATAACTGGAGTTGCTTCAGCTTCGCGACCGACTCCGGCCGCCCGCCTTCCCGACGTGGAATTAACTGCTGACGAACGGCGTCATAGCGCCGGGTTGATGCGGGTAAATCATGTGGGCGAGGTCTGTGCGCAAGCTTTGTACGAGGCGCAAGGCACGTTTTCCCGCAAGCCGGATACGCGGGCTCAGTTCAGCCATGCGGCCAGCGAGGAAGAAGACCATCTGGCATGGACTGCGCAACGACTCGAAGAGCTTGGATCGCATACCAGCATGCTCAATCCGCTTTGGTATGCCGGTGCTTATGCAATTGGTATGGTCGCGGCACGCCTTGGCGATTCTCGTAGCTTGGGATTTGTGGTGGAAACAGAACGCCAAGTTGAAGCGCACTTGGCAAGCCATCTCGACCGCTTGCCAGCTAACGATCAGAAATCGCGGGCAGTGGTGGAGCAAATGAGGCAAGACGAAGTCGCGCATGGCGCTGCGGCGCAGTCCCTCGGGGCGATGGAAATGCCGTTGCCGGCGCGGCAGGCGATGCGAGTCATGTCCAAAATAATGACCGGCATCGCCTACTATATATAGGGGCGGTTCAGATGCTGACAGTCTCGGCGAGGTCGTCAATAATCTCGAAAGTGTGGGTCATAGAAGCAGTCTTTTCGAGCATGATCGACGCCGAGCAATACTTTTCATGTGAGAGCTTGATTGCGCGCTCCACTACATTAGGCTTGAGATTGCGGCCGCGTACTGTGAAATGGAAATGGATGTTGGTGAATACCTTCGGATCCTTTTCGGCCCGTTCGGATTTCAGCGTAACGTCGCAGCCGCGCACATCCTGACCACTTTTGCGCAGAATGACCACGACGTCATAAGCGGTACAACCGCCGGTGCCGGCCAGGACGACTTCCATCGGCCTTGGTGCAAGATTACGGCCGCCGCCATCCGGGGCGCCGTCCATGGTTACCAGATGACCTGAACCTGTTTCAGCCACAAATGTCATGCCGGACAAACCTGCCCAGCGTACGGTGCATTCCATTGCATCCTCGCAAAAATTAAATGATCTTTATTGTAACTGTAACAGCCCTGCATGCTTTTCCGCTTTTTCGTTTGACGACAAGTATTTGAAAAGGTTATACTTTTCGATTCCCTGTTTGCTCAAGGGAAAAGATATAAGGCAGAGTCCGCGGCTTTACATGGCGTGGAACCACCATTTGAGCGAATTACCCTGATCAGGAAGTCATCATGAAAACCTTTTCCGCTAAAGGACATGAAGTCCAGCGCGACTGGTTCGTGATTGACGCGACGGACAAAGTCCTCGGACGTGTTGCCAGCGAAGTGGCACTCCGGTTGCGCGGCAAGCACAAGCCAGAATTTACCCCTCACGTCGATACCGGCGATTTCATCATCGTTATCAACGCAGACAAACTGCGCGTAACAGGCACCAAGTCTACCGAAAAGAAGTACTACCGCCACAGCGGTTATCCGGGCGGCATTTACGAAACCAATTTCCTGAAAATGCAACAGCGTTTTCCAGGCCGCGCACTTGAAAAGGCTGTCAAAGGCATGCTGCCAAAGGGCCCTCTGGGCTATGCCATGATCAAAAAGCTGAAGGTCTATGCGGAAGGCAGCCATCCGCATGCAGCCCAGCAGCCGCAGCCACTTGAACTGTAAGGAACAGACATGATCGGTAACTACAACTACGGAACCGGCCGTCGCAAAAGTGCAGTGGCGCGCGTGTTCATCAAATCTGGCACGGGCCAGATCGTTGTCAACGGCAAGCCGGCAAACGAGTATTTTTCTCGTGAAACTGGTCTGATGGTGATCCGTCAACCGCTGGAACTGACCAACAATGTCGAGCGCTTTGACATTATGGTCAATGTCAATGGCGGCGGCGAGTCTGGTCAGGCGGGCGCAGTGCGCCACGGTATCACCCGCGCACTGATCGACTACGATGCAACGCTCAAGCCGGAACTGTCCAAGGCAGGCTTCGTCACTCGCGATGCACGTGAAGTCGAGCGTAAGAAAGTCGGCCTGCGTAAAGCACGCCGCGCAAAGCAGTTCTCGAAGCGTTAATCGACGTTTCTTGCACTCAAAAAGCCGCCCGGTCTGCCGGGCGGCTTTTCTCATTCTGGCGCGGGCAAAACAGCGCGTTCTGTCACTGTTAAAATTCCGAGACGTATAACGTCGGCTCAGGATAATCATGATCAAAGTAGGCATCGTAGGCGGGACCGGGTATACCGGTGTCGAATTATTGCGCTTGTTGGCAGCGCATCCGCAGGCGGAACTGACCGCTATCACGTCTCGCAAGGAAGACGGCATGCCAGTGGCGGACATGTTCCCGTCGCTGCGCGGGTTCGTATCGCTGGCTTTTTCCGCCCCAGAAAAAGCTAAGCTGACGGACTGTGACGTGGTGTTTTTTGCCACGCCCCACGGTGTCGCCATGGCGCAGACGCCGGAACTGCTGGCCTCGGGCGTAAAAGTAATCGACTTGGCGGCCGACTTTCGGCTGAAAGACACGGCGGTGTTCGAGAAATGGTACGGGATGCCGCATTCCTGCCCGGACATTCTCCAGGAGGCAGTATATGGTCTGGCGGAAATTAATCGGGAGGCAATCCGCAAGGCACAAGTGGTCGGCCTCGCGGGCTGCTATCCGACCTCGATGCAACTGGGCCTTGCCCCCCTGCTGTCCCAAGGTAAGGCTCTGGTCAATGAAACGGCCTTGATTGCCGATTGCAAGTCGGGCGTTTCAGGCGCCGGCCGTAAGGCTGAGGTTGGCACACTGCTGGCAGAAGCATCCGATAACTTCAAGGCGTATGGCGTCAAAGGACATCGTCATTTGCCGGAAACCAGGCAGGGGCTGGAAGCGATTTCGGGTCGTCCGGTTGGATTGACATTCGTGCCGCATCTGGTGCCCATGATACGCGGCATTCATTCAACCCTGTATGCGACCATCCTTTCGGAAGCGCGGGAAACCGATTTCCAGGCGCTGTATGAAAACTATTACCGGGATGAGCCATTTATCGATGTAATGCCTGCCGGAAGCCATCCGGAAACCCGCTCCGTTCGTGCATCAAATATGCTCAGGATTGCCGTTCACCGCCCCGACAATGGGGATCAACTGGTTATCCTGGTAGTGGAGGATAATCTCGTCAAGGGCGCTGCCGGTCAAGGTGTTCAGTGCATGAACATTATGTTCGGGCTGGATGAAACGACCGGGCTGAAGCAGGTGCCGGTGCTTCCCTGAATCCATCCCGGCAATGAGACGCCGTCGCTGGTTGCGGCGCCGCCCGAAAGTGGCGCCTAAGCTGAAAGTAAGCACTCATGTGCCTTGGCGGCTACGAGTAGTACGTGTTGCAGTGTTGTTCGTTATCGTCGGCGGCCTGGTGTGGTGGACTTACGATCTGGGCCGCGGCAAGAATGTATTTGGCGCTAGCATCAGTGCGGAACAAGCGTATATGCTGAAGTCCGAGGTAGCCAGAATGCGCGCTGAACGCGACCATGCTGCGGCTGCGTTTGGTGCTGCGGAAAGCCAGCTCGCGATGGAGCAGTCGGCGCACAGGCAACTGGCCACGCAGGTGCAGTCGTTGGCGTCAGAGAATGCGCGTCTGGAAGAGGACCTCGCGTTTTTTGACGGTTTGCTACCGGCCGGGCCGGTATCGGAAGGCGTGTCGATACGCCGGCTGAAGATGGAGATGGTTACCCCAAATCAATTCCGCTATCGCCTTCTGATAATGCGAAGAGGCAACATTGATAAGGATTTTACCGGCAGTCTGGCGCTGTCGCTGGCTGTCATGGAGGGCGGGAAACCGGCAATGCTAAATTTTCCGGGCAAAAATGACAAGCTTGAGCCGTTTAAATTGGAATTCCGACGTTATCAGCGAATTGAAGGCATACTGACATTGCCTGAAGGTGTGCAGGTAAAAAATGTACAGGCGCGCGTGCTGGAAAATGGAAAACTGCGCGCTCAGCAGTCCGCCAATATGTAAAAGGAGAGGCCTCATGTTCGGGCAAAAGGCAAAAAACACAATAGACAGCCTGATCGGCTTGTCGACAACCATAGAAGGGGATATCCGATTCAAGGGCGGGCTGCGCGTGGATGGACATGTCAAGGGCAGCCTTATTGCCGATCCGTTGGAAAACAGCATGCTGGTGGTTTCCGAACAGGCGACGGTGGAGGGAGAGGTGCGGGCGGCACATCTCGTGGTGGATGGTGCGATTATTGGTCCCGTTTATTGCTCTGAACTGCTTGAATTGCAGCCGAAGGCCCGCATAACTGGAGATGTACATTACAAGGCGCTGGAAATGCATGGGGGAGCGCTGGTTTCGGGAAAGCTGAGCTATCACCAGGACAGTGAGCAGGTACTGAAGCTGGCCTCGCCGAAATTGGCATCCAATGTGTGACTGCGCCATTCAGTCTATAATCGCACATATTTGCTTAGCCAGCAGGAGCCAGAATGAATGACATTGCCGAAATGCCAGCCCCGATCGTTTTTACTGATAGTGCAGCTACCAAGGTTGCGCAGTTGATTGAAGAAGAAGGTAACCCCGACCTGAAGTTGCGCGTGTTTGTGCAGGGTGGCGGATGCTCCGGTTTCCAGTACGGTTTCACATTCGATGAAATCGTCAATGAAGACGACACCACGATGACCAAGAACGGCGTGCAGCTGCTGATCGATTCGATGAGCTACCAATACTTGGTGGGTGCGGAAATCGATTATAAGGACGACCTCGAAGGCGCCCAGTTCGTGATCAAGAATCCTAACGCAACTACCACTTGCGGCTGCGGATCCTCATTTTCCGCGTGATCTTCAGGCACTCCGAAAAGCGCAACTTGGTTGCGCTTTTTTTATGCCGGATAGCGCGCGCCCAGCACCCGCGGCCCGAGCGCGCCTGTTACTGCGGCCAGGTTACCGGCAGCGCGCATGTCGAACCGGTATGCGAGCCAGGCAAATGCCAGCGCCTCCACATGCTGGGCAGCCACCCCGAGCGCATCGGTGGGCATCAGCGCTACTGGTTGACTGCGCCGCGCGAGTGCCTGGCGTAGTTGATTCAGAAGGTATGCGTTGCAGGCGCCGCCGCCGCAAATGTAAACCGCGGTGGCGCGGGGCGCATGAATATGGATTGCATCGGCCAATGTGACGGCCGTATAGGTAGTGAGCGTGGCTTGCACATCGGCAGGTTCGAAGGCTCCGAAGCGGGCCAGCTGGGTGGCAAGCCAGTCCGCGTGGAACAGGTCGCGCCCGGTACTTTTTGGCGGCGGCAGCGCAAGATACGGTTCTTCACACAGTGCCTGCAGCAACTGCTCGATCACGCGGCCGCTTGCCGCCCACGCGCCGTCTTTGTCATAGTGTTGCCCGCGGTGCTGCATGATCCAGGTGTCCATCAGCACATTGCCAGGGCCGGTGTCGAAGCCCGTGACGCTGTCGCCGCCGGGATCCAGAATGCTGATGTTGGCAATGCCGCCAATGTTGGCGACCACCCTGGTCTGCGCCGGATCTGAAAAAACCGCATGGTGGAAAGCGGGAACTAGCGGCGCTCCCTGGCCGCCGGCCGCGATATCGCGGCTGCGGAAGTCGGCAATAACATCGATGCCGGCAAGTTCGGCAAGCAGCGCCGGGTTGTTGGTCTGCCGGGTGTAGCCAAGGCCGGGCTGGTGCCGGATGGTTTGCCCGTGCACGCCAATGGCACGCACCGCACCGGCAGTCATGCCGCGTTCGGCCAATAGCCGGGCCACGCATTCCGCATATACCCTGGCCAGACTGTTCGACGCCAGTGCTTCGCGATGGATCTCATTTTCGCCGGGCGCCTGCAGCGCCATCAGTTCGGCGCGCAATGCTTGTGGAAAAGGCAGGTGAACTGCGGCCAGCGTCGCAATTCGGCCTTCACCGGCTGTGTCCGGAAAAGCCGCCAGCACGCCATCGACGCCGTCCATGCTGGTGCCGGACATCAGGCCTATGTAAAAAAGCGAAGAGGGGGAAGAAATGGAAGCCATGAAAAAGACCGTTTTCGATACCTGATTGTACTAGGGCTTGAAAACGGGTCTCTATGGAAGGCCGGATTGCGCCGGCTTTTTAACGATAGCGTCGCTTAATTGGACGCCACTTTTACCGCATCTTCCTGCGGCATCATGAGTGCGAAACGATGGG
>Ga0308173_10001511_pt1 | contig 11680 bp, 11 predicted proteins | sample PhyPR1_FD_203716 | JGI IMG/M metagenome (GOLD analysis project Ga0308173, IMG submission 203716) | Soil microbial communities from UC Gill Tract Community Farm, Albany, California, United States - DLSLS.P.R1 | ecosystem: Environmental > Terrestrial > Soil > Agricultural land | place: USA... | reverse complement strand
CGTCGAGCGCGGCGTCGCTGCGGCCGGTGGCGCGCAGGTACGCGACGGTGGCGTCATCGACCGGGAAGAAGCCCATCGTCGCGCCATACTCGGGCGCCATGTTGCCGATGGTCGCGCGATCGGGCACCGACAGCGACGCGGTGCCTTCGCCGAAGAACTCGACGAACTTGCCGACGACTTTCTCCCGGCGCAGCATCTCGGTGACGGTCAGCACGAGATCGGTGGCCGTTGCCCCTTCGGGCAGGCGGCCCGCGAGCTCGACGCCCACGACATCAGGGGTCAGGAAGTACACAGGCTGGCCAAGCATGCCCGCTTCGGCCTCGATGCCGCCCACCCCCCAGCCGACGACACCGATGCCGTTGATCATCGTCGTGTGGCTGTCGGTGCCGACCAGCGTGTCGGGGTAGTAGATGCCGTCCTTCGCGTGCACGCCGGGCGCGAGGAACTCGAGGTTCACCTGATGCACGATGCCGATGCCGGGCGGCACGACCTTGAACGTGTCGAACGCCTGCATGCCCCACTTCATGAACTGATAACGCTCGGCGTTGCGGTTGAACTCGAGCTTCATGTTGAGATCGAGCGCCTGCGGCGAGCCGTAGTGGTCGATCATCACCGAGTGGTCGACGACGAGGTCGACGGGCACCAGCGGCTCGAGCAGCTTCGGGTCGTGTCCGAGGTCGGCCGCGACGTTGCGCATCGCCGCGAGATCGCAAAGCAGCGGGACGCCGGTGAAATCCTGCAGGACGACGCGCGCGACGACGAACGGAATTTCATCGCTGCGCTCGCCGTTCGGCGCCCAGTTCGCCACCTGCCGCACGTGCTGCTCGGTGACCTTCTTCCCGTCGCAATTGCGCAGCACGCTTTCGAGCACGATGCGTATCGACACCGGCAGCCGCGACACGTTGCCGACGCCGGCGGCCTCGAGCGCGGGCAGCGAGTAGTAGCGGCCCATCGTGCCGGACGCGAGCCGCAGTTCCTTCAGCGTGTCGAACAGGTCGTGTGCCATCGTGTGTGTCCCGGCTAGGGGCGCGCAGCCTTCGGCGAAACGCTCCCGTGAGGTCCGTTCGGACCGTTCATCATGTCCCGCATGTTCATTGTGCGACCGTTCGGCATGACGACGTCGCCGGGACGCTGCCCCGGCTTGCATGCGCCGACGTTGCGCGCGCGGAGCACCATCCTCGAGTGCGTCTGGCCCATGAACGGCGGATCGTACGTCGTGTCGATCTCGGTGCGATAGGCGCTGTTGCCGTCGAGCGTCATCACCGACTTCGAATGCATCGTGCTGCCGCCCATGCTGCAGACGACGTCGCCGGTCAGGCGATTGCCGGTGCGCTTGAAATCGTGGCGGTTGCATGCGCCCGCCATCGCACCGGAAGCCATCGCGAACATGTCGTTCTGCACCGATTCGTCGAGGCACATCGTCGTGCGATCCGAAGGCGCCGGCCGATTCGGCTGCGCTGCGGGCGGCCGGTCCATTTCACGCTCCATTTCCCACAGCCCGGGTTTCAACCGCGGAAAATCCTGCGCGAATGCGGGCAGGACGGCACCAGCGACAAGCAGCACGAGAAAGGGGCGCATCAAGTCATCAGATCCACGAAATCGTTCACGGCCATCGCCGGCAGCCGCGTCGTATCGAGCGCGACGTCGAGGATCGCCTGCTGCTGCTTCGCGGCGAACCGGCGCGCGAGATTGACGCGGAACTTGTCGATCAAAAGCGGTATGCCTTCGGCACGCCGGCGCCGGTGCCCGATCGGATACTCGACCGCGACTTCGGGTGTGCGGCTGCCGTCGTTGAACTCGATCGTGATGGCGTTGCCGATCGAGCGCTTGCCGGCATCGAGATAATCCTTCGTGCTTTGCGGATCCTCGACGCAGACGATCTTTTCGCGCAGCGCGTCGATGCGCGGGTCGGCGGCCACGTCGTCCTCGTAATCGGCGGCGACGAGATGCCCGAAGATCAGGGGCACCGCGACCATGTACTGGATGCAATGGTCGCGATCGGCCGGATTGGCGAGCGGACCCTGCTTGTCGATGATGCGGATGGCCGATTCATGCGTGCGGATCGTGATGCGCCGGATCTCGTCGAGGCGCTCGCGCACCAGCGGATGCAGCTGCATTGCACATTCGACCGCGGTCTGCGCGTGGAATTCGGCCGGGAAGCTGATCTTGAAGAGCACGTTCTCCATCACGTAGCTACCGTAGGGCCGGTCGAAGCGGAACGGCTGGCCCTTGAACAGCGCGTCGTAAAAGCCCCAGGTCGGCGCCGTCAATGCCGACGGATAGCCCATCTCGCCGGTCTTCGCCATCAGGGCGAGCCGCACGCCACGCGACGTCGCGTCGCCGGCCGCCCAGCTCTTGCGCGAGCCGGCGTTCGGCGCATGGCGATAGGTGCGCAGGCTCTGGCCGTCGACGAAGGCGAGCGACAGCGCGTTGATCACCTCGTCGCGCGACAGGCCGAGCATGTTGGCGACGACGGCGGTCGTGGCGACCTTCACCAGGATGACGTGGTCGAGACCGACGCGATTGAAGCTGTTCTGCAATGCGATGACGCCCTGGATCTCGTGCGCCTTGATCATCGCGGTCAGCACGTCGTTGATCACCAGAGGCGCCCGACCGCGCGCAACGGCGCTGCGCGAAAGCCAGTCGGCGGTCATCAGGATGCCGCCGAGGTTGTCGGACGGGTGGCCCCATTCGGCGGCGAGCCACGTGTCGTTGAAGTCGAGCCAGCGGATCATCGCGCCGAGATTGAACGCCGCGTCGACGGGGTCCAGCTGGTAGTCGGTGCCGGGCACCTTCGCGCCGTGCGGCACGACGGTGCCCGGCACGATCGGCCCGAGCAGCTTCGTGCAGGCAGGGTAGGAGAGGGCCTCGAAGCCGCAGCCGAGCGTGTCGAGCAGGCAGTAGTGCGCGGTCTCGAAGGCCGCGCTGCTTTCGATCGCGTAATCGGCGACGTAGTCGGCGATATCGACCAGCACCTGGTCGGGTTGCGGGCGCACGGTGCTGTGGGTGGCGGAGGTCATGGCGTCGAAATCAGGAGCGCTGGTCGATCGGCACGAATGCCCGGTTTTCCGGCCCGACGTAGTTCGCCGAAGGCCGGATGATCTTGCCGTCCTCGCGCTGCTCGATCACGTGCGCAGCCCAGCCCGCCGAGCGTGCAATGACGAACAGCGGCGTGAACATCGGCGTGGGCACTCCCATCATGTGATAGCTCACCGCCGAGAACCAGTCGAGGTTCGGAAACATCTTCTTCGCATCCCACATGACGGTTTCGAGCCGCTCGGCGATGTCGAACATCCGCGTGTCGCCCGCTTCGGACGACAGTTCGCGCGCGACCTCCTTGATCACCTCGTTGCGCGGGTCGGACACCGTATACACCGGGTGACCGAAACCGATGACCACCTCGCGCGCGGCGACGCGCCGGCGGATGTCGGCTTCCGCTTCGTCGGGCGTCGCGTAGCGTTTCTGCACTTCGAACGAAAACTCGTTCGCGCCGCCGTGCTTCGGCCCGCGGAGCGCGCCAATTGCGCCGGTGATCGCCGAATACATGTCGGCGCCGGTGCCTGCGATGACGCGCGCGGCAAATGTCGACGCGTTGTACTCGTGCTCGGCATAGAGATTGAGCGACGTGTGCATCGCGCGCACCCACGACTCGGGCGGCGGGCGCCGATGCAGCAGATGCAGGAAATGGCCGCCGATCGAGGCGTCGCCAGTCTCGACGTCGATGCGAACGCCGTCGTGGCTGTAGCGGTACCAGTAGAGCAGCATCGAGCCAAGCGACGCCAGCAGCCGGTCGGCGATGTCGCGCGCGCCGGCGGCATCGTGCTTGTCGTGCTCGGACAGCAGGCTGCCGAGCATCGACACGCCGGTGCGCATGACGTCCATCGGATGCGCCGACGCGGGAATGACCTCGAGCACGCGCTTGAGCTCCGCGGGAATGCCGCGCAGCGACGCAAGCTTGCGGTGATACGCGTCGAGCTCGACCCGTGTGGGCAGCTTGCCGTGCACGAGCAGGTAGGCGATCTCCTCGAATTCCGATCGATCGGCGATGTCGAGGATGTCGTACCCGCGGTAGTGCAGGTCGTTGCCGGTGCGCCCGACCGTGCAAAGCGCGGTATTGCCGGCGGTGATGCCGGACAGTGCAACCGACTTCTTGGGCCTGATCGTCGTGACCGGCGCTTCGGTGGTCGTCATCGGTGGATGCTCAGCGGTCCTTGTGGCGTGCGAAGAGCTGGTCGAGCTTCTGCTCGTAGCCGTGATAGCCGAGGTAGTCGTACAGCTCGTCGCGCGTCTGCATCGTGTCGACGACGCTTTGCTGCGTGCCCTCGCGGCGCAGCGTCCGGTAGACGTTCAGCGCCGCGGCGTTCATCGCGCGGAATGCCGACAGCGGATAGAGGGCAATGGCCACACCCGCATCCGCGACCTCTTCGACGGTGAAAAGCGGCGTCTTGCCGAATTCGGTGAGGTTGGCGAGGATGGGCACCTCTACGGCGTCGGCGAAGCGGCGGTACATGGCGAGATCGGTGATCGCCTCGGGGAAGACCATGTCGGCGCCGGCATCGACACAGGCGCGGGCACGGGCGATCGCAGCGTCGAGGCCCTCGACGGCGAGCGCGTCGGTGCGCGCCATGATGACGAAAGCGTCGTCCGTCCGCGCATCGACTGCCGCCTTGATCCGGTCGACCATCTCCTGCTGCGCCACGAGCTCCTTGCCGGGCCGATGGCCGCAGCGCTTCGCGCCGACCTGGTCTTCGATGTGCATGGCCGCGGCGCCGGACTTGATCAGCGACTTCACCGAGCGCGCGATGTTGAATGCCGATGCACCGAAGCCCGTATCGGCGTCGACGAGAAGCGGCAGCGGACACGCGTCGGTGATGCGCCGCACGTCGGTCAGCACGTCGTCGAGATTGCTGATGCCGAGATCGGGCAGCCCGAGCGAGCCGGCGGCGACACCGCCGCCGGACAGATAGATCGCGCGAAAGCCGCTACGCTCGGCAAGGATGGCGTGATACGCGCAGATCGCGCCGGGCACCTGCAGCGGACGCTCGGCCGCGACCGCAGCGCGAAACCGCGCACCCGGCGTCATGCCGCCCCCGCGCTCACGAACGAAGCAGCGACGCGACGCCCGCGCGCTCTTCCTCGAGCTCCTTCAGCGTCGCGTTCATGCGCTCGCGCGAGAAGTCGTCGATCGGCAGCGCCTCCACGCGCGTGTATTCGCCGCCGCTCGTGATCACCGGCACGCCGTAGATGTAATCGGGCGGAATCGCATAGCTGCCGTCGGAGGGCACACCCATCGTCACCCATCTGCCGTTGCTGCCCAGCATCCAGTCGCGCACGTGATCGACCGCCGCATTGGCCGCCGAGGCGGCCGACGACAGCCCCCGCGCGGCGATGATCGCGGCGCCGCGCTTCCCGACCGTCGGGATGAACACGTCGCGATTCCATGCTTCGTCGTGGATCAGGTCCTTAAGCGAGCGGCCGTCCACGGTGGCGAACCGGTAATCCGGGTACATCGTCGGCGAATGATTGCCCCAGACGATCAGCTTCTCGATCGCGCCGACCGGCTTCCCGCTCTTTTGCGCGAGTTGCGTCAACGCGCGGTTATGGTCGAGCCGGAGCATCGCCGTGAAGTGCCGGCTCGGCAGCGACGGCGCGGACTTCATCGCGATGTACGCGTTGGTGTTGGCCGGGTTGCCGACGACGAGCACGCGCACGTCGCGCGAGGCGGCGGCGTCGAGCGCCTTGCCCTGCTCGATGAAGATCTTCGCGTTCTCGAGCAGCAGGTCCTTGCGCTCCATGCCTGGCCCGCGCGGGCGCGCGCCGACGAGCATCGCGATATCGGCATCGCGGAACGCGGCGCCCGGATCGGACGTGCCGGTCATGTCGGCGAGGAGCGGAAACGCGCAGTCCTCCATCTCCATCATCACGCCTTTGAGCGCTGCCTGCGCCTTGTCGAGCGGCAGCTCGAGCAGTTGCAGGATCACCGGCTGGTCGTCGCCGAGCATCCCGCCCGACGCGATGCGCGGCAGCAGGCTGTAGCCGATCTGGCCGGCGGCGCCGGTCACGGCGACGCGAACGGGTGCTTTCATGATGGACTCCTGAGACTTGGGACTGCGGATTGACGACCGGCCGCGCGTGACCGCAACGCCGCGAACGCCGGATTGCCCCTCGGCACGCCCTTGCATGGTAGGCGCGTGCCCGGGGGACTGTCAATGTCAGCTAACTGATATAAGATACAAGAGTGCGACCCTCCGCGACATTTCGTCCCCTGTACGGCCAGGTGCGCTCGATGATCGAGCGTGCGCTGGAGGCCGGCGAATGGGCCCCCGGCGAGGCGATCCCGTCCGAGCTCGACCTCGCCGCGCGCTTCGGCGTGTCGCAGGGCACCGTGCGCAAGGCGCTGCAGGCGCTCGCCGCCGAGAACCTGCTCGTCCGCCGGCAGGGCAAGGGAACGTTCGTTGCCACGCATACCGAGGAAAAGGCGTCGAATTTCCGCTTCCTGCGCATCCGGCGCAATGACGGCAAGCCCGAGTATCCGCGAAGCCGGCTGGTGGATCTTCGCCGCGCGCGCGCCAGCGCCGAGGCGGCGCGGCTTTTGGCGCTGCGAACCGGCGATCCCGTGTTCGTCCTGCGCCGGATCCTCGACTACGCGGGCGTGCCCGCCGTGCTCGACGAGATCTGGCTGCCTGCGGTCCTTTTCCGCGACCTGACACTCGAACGCTGCGCCGCGTATCCCGGATCGATGTACGGCTTTTTCGAAACCGAGTTCGGCGTGCGGATGCTGCGGGCCGACGAGCGCCTGCATGCCGTCGGCGCCGACGCGGCCACTGCCGGGCTGCTGCGTGTTGCGAAGGGTACGCCGCTGCTCGCCGTCGAGCGCGTCGCTTACACCTACGGCGATCGGCCGGTCGAGGTGCGCCGAGGCCTGTGTACGACGCGCCACGAGCACTACTGGAACGCGCTTACCTGACCGCTGTTCGGCCGCCCGCGGGCCGGCCGCGGGGCAGGGCTATAATTTGATGCTGTGCAAAAACCATTCGAATGCGGCGTTGCGACACGGTGCAGCGGATTTTCCGCGCTTTTGCGACGCGTTCCTCGCCGGGACTGACGCATGGCCGCCGCTGATCGCCCTGTCGACAAGCCGCGCCCGGTCTACCTCAACCTGTTCGCGATCCGCCAGCCGCTGCCGGCGATCGCGTCGATCCTGCACCGGATAAGCGGGACGCTGCTGTTTCTTGCCGGCATTCCGCTGCTGCTATGGGGCGTGCAGCGATCGCTGGCATCACCCGAAGGCTTCGCCGCCGCCACGGCGCCGCTCGGCACCCCGCTCGGCAAGCTCGTGTTCCTGGTGCTTGCGTGGTGCTACGTGTTTCACCTGCTCGCGGGACTGCGTCATCTCGCCCTCGACCTGCACATCGGCATCGGCCTTGCACCGGCACGCGGTTCGGCGGCGCTGGTGCTGGTGCTGTCGATCCTGCTCGCGGTGATCGTTGCGGTGCGGCTGTGGTAGCGGGCACCGACAAGCTGCCGGTCGGCTCGCACTACGGGCTGCGCGACTGGCTGTCGCAGCGCGTGACGGCGATCGTCATCACGCTCTACAGCGCACTGGTCCTCGGCATCGTGCTGTGGCACGGCGGTCTCGACTACGCGACATTCCGGACGCTGTTCGCCGGCAACGCATTTCGTGTCGCCACGTTCCTGTTCATGGCGTCGCTCGGCTGGCACGCGTGGGTGGGCGTGCGCAACATCCTGATGGATTACGCGAAACCCTACGGCCTGCGCCTGATGCTCGAGATCGTCGTGGTGTGCCTGCTCGTCGCGTACGCCGGCTGGACGATCGGCGTCCTGTGGGGACAATCGTGATCCGCGCCGCAGCGGCGTTCCAAGCCCCCGAGCGGGAGGATCGCCCCGTTCGGTTCGCACCGGTGCCCGGTCGATGAAGCTCCCGACCCGCCGCTTCGACGCGCTGATCGTCGGCGCAGGCGGCGCGGGCATGCGCGCGTCGCTGCAGCTCGCGGCCGCGGGGCTCACGGTCGCGGTGCTGTCCAAGGTGTTTCCGACGCGCTCGCATACGGTGGCCGCGCAGGGCGGCATCGGCGCATCGCTCGGCAACATGTCCGAGGACAGCTGGCTGTGGCACATGTACGACACGGTCAAGGGCTCGGACTGGCTCGGTGACCAGGACGCGATCGAATACATGTGCCGGATGGCGCCGCAGGTGGTCTACGAGCTCGAGCACTTCGGCATGCCGTTCGACCGCAACCCGGACGGCACGATCTACCAGCGGCCGTTCGGCGGGCACTCGATGAACTTCGGCGAGAAGTCCGTGCGCCGCGCCTGCGCATCGGCCGACCGCACCGGCCACTCGATGCTGCATACGCTCTACCAGCAGAACGTGCGCGCCCGCACGCAGTTCTTCGTCGAATGGATGGCGCTCGACCTGATCCGCGACGCCGACGGCGACATCGTCGGCGTGACGGCGCTCGACATGGAGACGGGCGACGTGGTCGCCCTCGAGGCGAAGGTGACGGTGCTGGCCACGGGCGGCGCCGGCCGCATCTTCGCCGCGTCGACCAACGCGTTCATCAATACCGGCGACGGCCTCGGCATGGCGGCGCGCGCCGGCGTGCCGCTCGAGGACATGGAGTTCTGGCAGTTCCACCCGACGGGCGTCGCGGGCGCCGGCGTGCTGATCACCGAGGGCGTGCGCGGCGAGGGCGGCATCCTGCTCAACTGCAACGGCGAGCGCTTCATGGAGCGCTACGCGCCGAACCTGAAGGACCTCGCGTCGCGCGACGTCGTCAGCCGCTCCATGGACCAGGAGATCAAGGAGGGCCGCGGCTGCGGTCCGCACAAGGACTACGTGCTCCTGAAGCTCGACCATCTCGGCCCCGACGTCATCATGAAGCGGCTGCCGTCGATTCGCGAAATCGCGATCAAGTTCGCGAACGCCGATCCGATCAGGGAGCCGATTCCGGTCGTGCCGACCATCCATTACATGATGGGGGGCATCCCGACCAACATCCACGGGCAGGTGGTCGCGCCGAAGCACGGCGATCCCGCAGTCGTCGTCGAGGGACTGTACGCGGTCGGCGAATGCGCGTGCGTGTCGGTGCATGGCGCGAACCGGCTCGGCACCAACTCGCTGCTCGACCTGCTGGTCTTCGGGCGCGCCGCGGGCGATTACATCGTGAGCCGCAACCTGCCGGCGCTTGCGCACAAGGCGCTGCCGCCCGATGCCAGCGACGCGGCGCTCGCGCGGCTCGCCCGCCTCGACAGCGCGACCTCGGGCGAGCGGGTTGCGGACGTCGGCAACGAGCTGCGCAAGACGATGCAATCGCACTGCGGCGTGTTCCGCAACGAAGACTTGCTCGCCGAGGGGGTCGCCAAGGTGATGGAGCTCGAAGCGCGTGTCGCGCGCGTCGCGATCGGCGACAAGAGCCGCACGTTCAATACGGCTCGGGTCGAGGCGCTGGAGCTCGACAACCTGATCGAGGTGGCCAAGGCGACGATCGTGTCGGCCTTGGCGCGACACGAGTCGCGCGGCGCCCAGGCGCGCAGCGATTATCCCAACCGCGACGACGTGCACTGGCTGAAGCACACGCTCTGGTACCGCGAAGGCAACCGGCTCGATTACAAGCCGGTGCACCTCACCCCGTTGTCCGTCGAATCGTTCCCGCCGAAGGCGCGTACCTACTGACCGTCCGAAGGGCCGCATGAAATTCCGCATCTACCGCTACGACCCCGAGAAGGACGCGAAGCCGCGGCTCCAGGAATACGACATCGCGCTCGATCCGCACGACCGGATGCTGCTCGACGCGTTGATCCGGCTGAAGGCGACCGATGATTCGCTTTCGTTCCGGCGCAGTTGCCGCGAGGGCGTGTGCGGTTCCGATGCGATGAACATCAACGGCAGGAACGGGCTTGCCTGCGTCACGAATCTCAAGAGCCTGAAGGAGCCCGTCGAGCTGCGGCCGCTGCCCGGACTGCCGGTGATCCGCGACCTCATCGTCGACATGAGCCAGTTCTTCAAGCAGTACCACTCGGTACGGCCGTATCTCGTCAACGATACGCCGCCGCCCGAGCGCGAGCGGCTGCAGTCGCCGGCGGAGCGCGAGGAGCTCAACGGTCTCTACGAATGCATCCTGTGCGCGTGCTGCTCGACCGCGTGCCCGTCGTTCTGGTGGAATCCCGACAAGTTCGTCGGTCCCGCCGGCCTGCTCCAGGCTTACCGCTTCATCGCCGACAGCCGCGACCTGGCCGTCGACCAGCGGCTCGACAACCTCGAGGACCCCTATCGGCTGTTCCGCTGCCATACGATCATGAACTGCGTCGACGTATGTCCGAAGAACCTGAACCCGACGCTGGCGATCGAGAAGATCAAGGATCTGCTGGTGAAGCGGACGGTGTAAGCGCTGGCGGCGAGCGATCGTGATCGATGAAACCCGGCTGAAACGCATCCGCTGGCGCTGTCGGCGCGGCATGCTGGAGAACGATCTGATCCTGTCGCGCTTCGTCGAGCGCTGCGGCGAGCGGCTTACCGAAGACGATATTGCAAATCTGGACGAGCTTCTCCATATGACGGACAACGCACTGTGGGATCTGCTCAGCGGCCGGGACGAAGCCGTCGATCCGCGCCTCGCGGCGTTCGCCGCGCGCATCGCGCGAGCGATGACCCCGAACCAGGAACCCAAGGACGTCCGATGACCGACTCCACTGCCACCCTCCAGTTCTCCGACGGCTCGCCGTCGGTCACGTTTCCGATCCTGGCCGGGACGATCGGCCCGCAGGTGATCGACATCCGCGCGCTGTACGGCAAGACGGGCAGGTTCACCTACGACCCCGGCTTCCTGTCGACGGCCGCGTGCAGTTCCGCGATCACGTATATCGACGGCGACAAGGGCGAGCTGCTCTACCGCGGCTATCCGATCGAGGAGCTCGCGGTCAAGACCGATTACCTGGGCACGTGCTACCTGCTGCTGTACGGCGAGCTGCCGAACGTCGAGCAGAAGCGCAAGTTCGTCGATCTCGTGACCCATCACACGATGGTCAACGAGCAGATGCAGTTTTTCCTGCGCGGCTTCCGCCGCGATGCGCACCCGATGGCAGTGCTGACCGGCCTCGTCGGCGCGATGAGCGCCTTCTATCCCGACTCGATCAATCTCGACGATGCGCACCAGCGCGACATCTCGGCGCATCGACTGATCGCCAAGATGCCGACGCTCGTCGCGATGGCGTACAAGTACTCGGTCGGCCAGCCGTACGTCTATCCGCGCAACGACCTGTCGTACGCGGCGAACTTCATGCGCATGATGTTCGCGACCCCGTGCGAGGACTACGTGGTGAACGACGTGCTGGTGCGCGCGCTCGACCGCATCTTCATCCTGCATGCCGATCACGAGCAGAACGCATCGACGTCGACCGTGCGTCTTTGCGCGTCTTCCGGCACCAATCCGTTCGCCGCCATCGCCGCCGGCGTCGCCTGCCTGTGGGGACCGGCGCACGGCGGCGCGAACGAAGCGGCGCTCAACATGCTGTACGACATCCAGGCGCAGGGCGGCATCGCGAAGATCGGCGAATACATCGCGCAGGTGAAGGACAAGCACTCCAGCGTGCGGCTGATGGGCTTCGGCCATCGCGTGTACAAGCACTACGACCCGCGCGCGAAGCTGATGCGCGAGAC
>Ga0308173_10001510_pt1 | contig 11692 bp, 11 predicted proteins | sample PhyPR1_FD_203716 | JGI IMG/M metagenome (GOLD analysis project Ga0308173, IMG submission 203716) | Soil microbial communities from UC Gill Tract Community Farm, Albany, California, United States - DLSLS.P.R1 | ecosystem: Environmental > Terrestrial > Soil > Agricultural land | place: USA... | reverse complement strand
TGGTCAACTTCGCGGTCGCGCTCGCGATCCCACGGCTGGGCGCGCGCATCTCCAACGGCGTCCTCCTCGCCGGCGGCACCGTTCTCACCCTGATCGGCATGGCCTGGCTGAGTCGGGCCGGCGTCGCGGACGCGTACCTGAGCTCGGTGGCGCTGCCGATGGTGCTGGTCGGCGCGGGGCAGGGCCTCGCTTTCGCGCCACTGACGAACGCCGGCATCGCCGGCGTCGCACCGGCCGACGCCGGGGCTGCCTCCGGGCTGGTCAACACCGCTCACCAGCTCGGAATGGCGCTCGGGCTGGCCGTGCTGTCGGCGGTCGCCCTGCGTGCGGGCACCGGGACGAGCGGTCCGGACGCGGTGGCGGAGCACGTCGGGGCTGCTCTGACCGGCAGCAGCGTGCTGCTCGCACTGGCCCTGCTCGTGGTGCTCGCCGTCGTCGTCCCGGCCGGTCGCAGCGACCGACGGCGGGCCGCGTCCGATGACCAGCCTGCAATGGCTGTGGCCGCATGACCCTCCCACCGCGTGGGCAGACCGAAGGGGGCACTGCCGGTGCCTGGATCGACAGGCACTGCCAGCCCGCGGACGAGTCACCGAGCATGGAGTCATGAGCATCTCCTCGTTTGCCCTGAACAACGGCGTCGAGATCCCCACTGTGGGGTTCGGGGTCTTCCAGACCCCGCCGGACGAGACGGTCGCGGCCGTCGAGACGGCGCTGGCGACCGGCTATCGGCACATCGACACCGCAGCCGCCTACCTCAACGAGCGCGGTGTGGGGGAGGCGATCCGCCGCTCGGGCCTCGACCGCTCCGAGCTCTTCGTCGAGACCAAGGTGTGGATCACCGACTACGGCTACGACGCGACGCTGCACGCCTTCGACAAGAGCGCCGCCAAGCTCGGGATCGACCAGCTCGACCTGCTGATCCTGCACCAGGCGCTGCCCGGCGAGTTCGACCTCACGCTGGACGCCTACCGGGCGCTGGAGCAGCTGCTCGCCGACGGCAAGGTCCGCGCGATCGGCGTCAGCAACTTCATGCCCGAGCACCTCACCCGGCTGCTGGCGGAGACGTCGGTGGTGCCGGCGGTCAACCAGATCGAGGTGCACCCCTACTTCCGGCAGTCCGAGCTGCTCGCGGTCGACGCCGAGCACGGGATCCTCAACCAGGCGTGGTCGCCGATCGGCGGCATCACGTTCTACCGCGACGGCTCCCACGGCAGCACCCTCGAGGACGCCACCATCACGCAGATCGCGGCGGCACACGGCAAGACGCCCGCCCAGGTCATGCTCCGCTGGCACGTGCAGGAGGGCCGCCAGGTCATCCCGAAGTCGGTCACGCCCTCGCGGATCGCCGAGAACTTCGACATCTTCGACTTCGAGCTCACCGCCGACCAGCTCGCCGCCATCGACGCCCTCGACACCGGCGTCCGCGGCGGTCCGGCGCCCGAACAGATCACCCGCGAGAACTTCGGCCTCCAGATCCCCGAGGCCTGAACCGGCGCTCGTCGCCGCTGCACTGATCCGTCCCACCGAGAGAGAGGCACGAGTCTCGTGCGAGCAACAGTTCTGTACGGCCCAGGCGACGTCCGGGTCGAGAAGCGGCCCGACCCGACGGTGCAGGCCCCGACCGACGCGGTGGTGCGCGTGGTGCGCGCCTGCGTCTGCGGGAGCGACCTGCACCCGTACCGCTCCATGCCGGTGACGCCGGAGGGCCGCACGATGGGCCACGAGTTCATCGGCGTCGTCGAGGACACCGGCTCCCAGGTCGCGAACGTGAAGCGCGGCGACTTCGTCATCGCGCCCTTCGCCTGGTTCGACAACACCTGCGAGTTCTGCCGCGAAGGCCTGACCACCTCCTGCCTGCACGGCGGCTTCTTCTCCGAGACGCAGGCCGAAGCCGTGCGCGTGCAGCAGGCCGACGGCACCCTGGTCAAGGCGCCGGTGGGAGAGGACTCCGCGCTGCTGCCCTCGCTGCTGACCCTGTCCGACGTCCTCATCACCGGTCACCACGCCGCCGTGACCGCGGGCGTCAATGCCCGGACGTCGGTCACGGTCATCGGTGACGGCGCGGTCGGGCTGCTCGCGGTCATGGCCGCCAAGCGGCTGGGCGCCGAGCGGATCATCCTGATGGGCCGCCACCAGGCGCGCACCGACCTGGGCCGCGAGTTCGGCGCCACGGACGTCGTCGCCGAGCGCGGTGACGAGGGCATCGCGAAGGTCCTCGAGCTGACCGGCGGCCACGGCAGCCACACCGTGCTGGAGTGCGTCGGCCACATGCCGGCCTACGAGCAGTCCCTCGGCGTGGTCCGGGCCGGCGGCGTGATCAGCCGCGTCGGCGTGCCGCAGTACGACCAGGCATCGGCCGGCCGCAGCCTGTTCGGCCGCAACATCACCCTGACCGGCGGGCCGGGTGCGCAGCGGAAGTACGTCGAGGAGCTCCTCCCGGACGTGCTGGAGGGCCGCATCGAGCCTGGCCGGGTCTTCGACCGCACCGTGAGCCTCGACGACACCCACGAGGGCTACCGCGCCATGGACCAGCGCGAGGCGCTAAAGGTCCTCGTCCGTCCCTGACTCATCCCCTGAGAGGAACGACTGTGCAGATCCTGCCGAAGCCGCCGTCGGTCCGGGGACCGGCTGAATGGTTCATCGGCGTCGTCCACTTCGACGTCATCGCCCCGGGCACCGAGTCCCGCGGCAAGGTCAACGCGGTGCACTTCCCGCCTGGCGCGCGCACCGCTTGGCACCGGCACGCCCACGGCCAGACGCTGCACGTCACCGAGGGCGTCAGCCTGACCCAGTCCCGCGGCGGCGACGTCGCCGTGATCCGTCCCGGTGACACCGTGTGGTGCCCGCCGGGGGAGTGGCATTGGCACGGCGCCGCCCCGGCGCACTTCATGACCCACCTGGCCATCTGGGACGGCCTCGCCGAGGGGCTGGACGGCCCGGAGACCGAGTGGGGCGAGCTCGTCTCCGACGAGGACTACGGGCAGCAGCCCGCCTGACCTCACCCGCCGTCGGTCGCGTCTCCGGACGCGGCCGACGGCGCCCATCCGCACGAGAGAGGAACCCCATGTCGGACGCTCTGCAGCAGACCCCTGCCGCTCGGATGCTCGGCGGGTTCGCGCCGAAGCTCGTCTCACTCACCGACGATGTGATCTTCGGCGACGTCTGGGAGCGCGCCGAGCTGTCCCCGCGCGACCGCAGCCTGGTCACCATCTCCGCCCTGGTCGCCGGCGGCAATGCCGAGCAGCTGCCGTTCCACCTCGGGCTCGGCAGGCAGAACGGCCTCACCGAGACCGAGATCGTCGGGGCGATCACGCACCTGGCGTTCTACACCGGCTGGCCCAGGGCCATGTCAGCCATCACGGCTGCCAAGCAGGCCTTCCAGGGCTGACGACCCGTCGTCCGGCGCGGCGCGGGTGGCGTCTAGAGGTCTTGCTCGCGGACGACGTCCAGGTTGCGGAACGTCAGGTCGCCGTCGGAGATCGAGCGGAGGAACGTCGCGAACTCCCCGGTGCGGGGGCGGACGGAGTTCTTCTTCGCCTGCTCGTGGGACGAGAACTCGACGGTGAGCAGATAGACGTCCTCGGCGTCCCGATCGGCCTGGAGCACGGCGCGGTGCGGGATGCGGTCGCCCTCCGACGCCGTGATCCACTGGTCGAAGTAGGCGTTGAACTCGTCGAGCCGGCTGGTCCTGAACTCGACGATCTGTCGGAACTTCACGGCGTCCTCCTCGGCGGTCAGGCCCTCGCCTCGAGCACGATGTTGAACGGCGTCTCGGCCACGCGGCGCAGCGTGGTGAAGCCGGCGCCGGTGACGACGTCCCGCAGCCGGGCCTCGCCGGCCTGTGCGCCGAGAGCGGCTCCGACGTCCTGGGACAGCGAACTCGGCGTGCAGAGCAACGTGGAGAAGCCGTAGTACGCCGCACCCACGGGGGTGAGGTTGTCGGCGACGTCGTCGGCGGCGAACGGCTCGATGAGCATCAGTGTCCCGCCGGGAGCCAGGTGTTCGAGCACGTGCGCGCAGGCCCCGGCGGGGTCGCCCATGTCGTGCAGGCAGTCGAAGAAGCAGACCAGGTCGTACGTGCCGCCGAACGTGGTGGCCGACGCGACCTCGAACTGCACGCGGTCGGCCAGGCCGGCGTCCGCGGCGCGCTTGCGCGCCGCGTCGATGGACCCGGCGTCGGCATCGAAGCCGACGACCGTGGACGCCGGGTAGGACTGGGCGAGGAGCAGGGTGGACGCCCCGTGCCCGCAGCCGACGTCGGCCACCCGCGCCCCCGCGATCAGCTTCTCCTCGACCCCGTCGAGGGCCGGGATCCACGCGGTGGCCAGGTTGTTCAGGTAGCCCGGCCGGAAGAACCGCTCGCAGCCGCCCAGCACGTGGGGGTCCTGGGCACCCCAGGCGAAGCCGCCGCCAGAGCGGAACCGGGCAGCGATCGTGTCCGTGGCGTATACCGATCCCAGGGCGATCTCGAACGCGCCGATGACGCAGGCCGGGCTGGACTCGTCGGTGAGCGGCACGGCGTGCTCGTCCGGCAGGGAGAACTGCCCGTTCCCCTCGTAACTCACGTACCCACGGGCGGCCTGGGCGCTCAGCCACTCGCGGACGTAGCGCTCGGCGGTGCCCGTGCGTGCCGCCAGTTCCGCGGCGGTCAGGGGGCCGGCGCCGGCCATCGAGCGGTAGAGGCCGAGCTTGTCGCCGATGACGACCATCGCACCGCCCAGCAGGGCGCCGACGTCCTCGACCGCCTTGCCGACGAACTCCATGAGCTTGGTGTCGTCCATGTCGCTTCCTTCTCGCCCACCCGGGCGCGGGCATGCCGCAGCGCGACCGCCGTTCGGGGTGGGTGTCGTGGTGACCGATCCGGTCGGCTGTGTCGCGCGGCCGGGTGGGCCGGCGCGGTCGTGCTGCTGAGCGGCCGGGTGGCCGACAGCACCCCGAGGTTGGCGACGACCAGCGGCGTCAGGTAGGTCATCGCGGCCTTCAGCCAGACGACCGGCCCGGCGTCTCCGGCGAGGATCACGCCGAGCTGATTCATCGTGAAGAACACCGAGCCGACGACGGCCGCGATGGTCAGGGTCCGCGTCAGGTTGCCTCGCATCAGCACGATCGCCGCCGCTTCCCGCCAGGTACGCCGGGTTCTCGTTCGCGGGTTCATCGGTGCCGTCCCTTCCTCCGGGGATGCCGATGAACCTAGGAATGCGGGTGGGGCGATACATCCGTACGGATACGGAAGTCGGCTAGATGCCGAGGTCGGCCGCGCGGCGGATCAGTTCGGTCTTGGAGTCGACACCGAGCTTGTCGTAGATGGTCGCCAGATGGCTCTCGACCGTGCGCTTGCTCAGGAACAGCCGCTCGGCGATCTCGGCAGCGGTCTGCCCGCGCGAGGCCAGCAGCGCGACCTCGCGTTCCCGCCGACTGAGGGCCTCGACCCCGACGTCCGTCCGGCGCCGGGGCCTGCTCTTGCGGCCGGTCAGGAAGATCTCGACCTCGTCGGCGATGGCGTCCACGTCGCCGAGCCAGGGCCGATGGTCGGCGCCGGGCAGCTCGACGTAGGTGGCACCGGGGATGTGCTCGGCCAGGTAGCGGGCGTGGCCGACGTCGATCCACGGGTCGCCGCTGCGGTGCAGGATCAGCGTCGGCAGGCCGATGCTCGGCAGCACGTGCCGGATGTCGAGGGCCATGTTCATCCGGAGCACGTTCTGGGCCATCGCCGGGCTGGCGGCCATGCGCAGGTAGCGGGCCCACCAGGCGCGGTGCCGGTCGTCGTCGTAGTCGCTGGACTGGCCCCCGTTCCACCACTCTCCGGTCGCCCATGCGCGGTCCATCCTGTCGATGACGCTCTCGAGTTCCTCGGCGGTCGGCCCGTACGGATAGTCGGGACCGGCGAGCCGCCGGGCCCAGGAGCCGTACAGGATCACCGACCGGGCCCGCTCGGGGTGCGCGGCCCCGAACAGCAGGCTCAGCGTCCCGCCCTCCGAGATGCCCATCACCGCTGCGCGGTCGGACCCCGCAGCGTCCATGACGGCGCCGATGTCCTCCATCCGCTCGTCCATCGACGGCGGCCCGGCGACCGGGTCGGACATCCCGGTGCCACGCTTGTCGAACACGATCAGCCGCGAGAACGACGCCAGCCGGGTCAGGAAGCGGGCCAGGGTCGGTTCCTCCCAGGCGACCTCGACGTGCGAGACGAAGCCCGGCACCAGCACCAGATCGACAGGCCCCTCGCCGAGCACCTGATAGGCGACGCTGACCGGCCCGCTCTTCGCATAGCGCGTCTGCGGGCGCACGGCCGGCTCCCTCGTTCGTCACCGCCGGGCCGGCGGCGGGCACTCACTTCACGACGAGGGTGCCGTGCATCGACGGGTGGATGGTGCAGTGGAACGGATACGAGCCGGGCTTCGTGGGAGCGGTGAAGCTGCTGGTGCCGTGGGCGGCCTGGTCGTCGAAGGACTTCCCGTCATCCGAGGTGACGGTGTGCGCTGTCCCGTCCTGGTTGTCCACGGTGACGGTGGCCCCCGGGCTCACCGAGTCCGGGGTCGTGAAGCTGAAGCTCTTGATCGTGATGGTCGAGGCGGTGCTGCCGGCGTCCGGGGACGACGAGGTCGAGGACGACGAAGCCGAGGCCGCGCCCGAGGACGACGACGAGCCCGACGAGCCCGACGAGCCGCAGGCGACGAGGGCGACCGCGCACAGGCCGGCGAGCAACAGCCGGGCGGAAGCACGGGTTCCGGACATGAGTCGTCCCCTCCGTGGGCGGTCGACTTCAGGTGGAGGTGGACCGCCACGGGAGCGTCCCGCCGCCGGGGCGCGGGCGGTACCGCGGTCACGCCCGGGCCGCACGCGCGCGGGCGTGCCACCACGCTGCGTCGGGACCCGGCTGCGCTCGATCAGGGCTGGAGGGAGGGCGGGCTGCTGGTCACGCCCCCATTCATCCGTCACGGATGAGGAGGCGATGTCCCGGATCGGTGAGCTTGGGCTGGACCGATCGGGAGGAGGACCCATGGCCAGGTCCGACGCAGACACCCTGTACGTCGCGGCGGCGGCGTACGACGACGTCGACGCGGCGGTCGCGGACTACGAGGCGGTGAAGGCGCTCTACCGGGCGGTACGGAGCTCGCACGACTTCGACGCCGCCGTCATCCGGAAGACCACCGACGGCAGGGTCACGATCGTCAAGAAGCACGAGCAGCCCACCCGTCACGGCGCCGCGGTCGGGCTCGGCTGGGGGCTGGCGGTGGGCGTCGCAGCCACGCTCTTCCCGCCGCTCGGCATCGGCATCGCCACGGCCGGGGGCGCGGGCGCGGTCATCGGTGGCGTGGCCGGCCACGCGAGCAAGGGGATGTCGCGGGGGGACCTCAAGGATCTCGGCGAGGCGCTCGACGAAGGCCGTGCCGGCCTGGTGGTGGTCTACGCGTTCAATCTCGCCGAGCAGGTCGGTGCGACGATCAAGGCGGCCAACCGGATCGTGACGAAGGCGACCGACATGGCGGCCGACGAGCTCGTGGCTGATCTGAAGAAGGCCGAGGAGCCCGCGGCCATCCCGGGACAGCGGCAGCCCGCACCGGCACCGGCACCGGACAAGGCAGAGACCACGCCCGGCTGAGTGTCTCGGCCCCGTGAACATCGCTGTGCTGCTGGACGGAACGTGGAGCGACGCCAACACCCATACGAACATCGCGCAGATCGATGCCCGCGTGCCGCGTCGCATCGGAGAGGTGGCGCAAGACGTCTGCTACATCAAGGGCGTCGGTACGGATCCCCGCGATCGCCTGCAGGGCGGCCTCCTGGGCCAGGGGCTGGACGACGACATCCGCGAGGCCTACAACTTCATCGCGGCGCACCACCGCTCCGACGACGACCGGATCCATCTGATCGGCTACAGCCGCGGCGCGTTCGCCGCCCGCAGCCTGGCCGGCATGATCGTCAAGTGCGGGCTCATCGCTGAATCGGACCTGCCCGCCGAGGCAGTCTTTGCCCGGTACCGCGACACGAAGACCCCGGGCCTGCGGGAGATGCAGGAGGGGGAGAGCCCGGCCCGCACGGCCGAGGACCACCTGGTGCTGGCCCGCTCGCGACTGGTGCGCATCCGCTTCATCGGAGTGTTCGACACGGTCGGCAGCCTGGGCATCCCCGGCGGCGTCGGCCGCTTCGTCAATCGCCGTCGCTACGAGTTCCACGACACCCGCCTCAGCGGGCTGGTCGACCTGGCCTGCCACGCCGTGGCGATCGACGAGCATCGCAAGCAGTTCGCGCCCACGCTCTGGACCAGCGTGCCCATCCCGATCTTGGACCATCCGACGCGGGTGGAGCAGCGCTGGTTCGTCGGGGCGCACGCGAACGTCGGCGGCGGCGGGACGATGGCTCCGGAAGCCGAGAACCCCCTCTCGATCCTTCCCCGCGAATGGATCGTCGACCGGGCGGTCGGGGCCGGTCTCGTGATCGGACCCCCACCGGCGCCCCTCACGGGGAAGGAATGGTCGGGGCAGATCGACGACTTCTACCGCAGCGTCCTCGGCCGTCTCGCCCGGTTGTTGCCCGGCATCGAGCCGTACTTGCGGACGGTGCGGACGACGATCGGTGAGGTCCTCAACGGGTCGGTGATCCAGCGCTGGAGGGACGGGAAGCCGCTGTACCGCCCCCGCAATCCCTACCTCGAGCCCTGGATCCGGGAGGAACTCTGAGGGACGGTCGCCGTATGTCCTGCGCCGCCTCCCGGCGAGCCCCGGGCGCTCAGCGCCAGGTCGTGCCTCCGCGGCCGTCCGGCACCGGCCGTGGACCAGGTTCCGACGACGGGGCAGCCGGTCGCGGCATCGGCGTGGGGAGCATTGGCGAACCTGGGCGTGCGCTGTTCTGCACGACGGTTCGGCGAGGGCGCCGGGCCGTGGAATCGGCGACTGCGGCGCGGCCGACGCGGAGCACCATCTGCGGGACGAACGGTGCGGTCAGCCCGGCCAGTTGCCGCCGTGTCTCCGGCACCTCGAGAGGCTGGGTCATCGGCCCGGCGACCCAGTCGAGGACGGTCAGCTCCAGCAGCAGCCGTTCCATGGCCTCGCCGGCCCGGAGCCAGGCGAGCCGGTCGTCGCCGAGGGTCGCGACCACGAGGAGGGTCTGCTCGGTTCCCGAGTCGGTGCGCCGGGGGAGGCCGCCGCGGCCGCGCGGGTCGAAGTCACGGACCGGGACGGCGTCGGTACGCGGACCCGAGGTGCGCGGGACCGAGCTGGCCGGGACGCCGTCCCCCTGGGCGGGCGTGCGGCTGGTCCACCGCTCCAGCTCGGCCCGGTAGTCGGGGTCGGCGTTCTGCAGCCGGTCGGCCTCCCGCGTCAGTTCGGCGAGGAGGGCCCGCTCGTGCGCTGTACCCAGCGGCACCAGACGGGCCTCCTCGCCGGCGAGCACCTCGACCAGCCGGTCGAGCACATCGTCCGGCAGGGTCTCCGGGCCGAACGGGCGGCGGTTGGTGTGCCGCCGGGGGATCGCACGCCCGAGCCGGGCGAGGCCCCGGTCGGGCGTGCCCGGCCCGGGCCGGACGACGGCGAGCAGATCGGGATCGGCCTGATCGGGCAGGCGTTCCACCGCCACGGCGATGCGTGAGCCGGCCAGCGACGCGCGGATGTTGAACAGCGCCGCACCGACGCTCTGGATCAGCTCGCGGCCCTCCGGATCGAGCACCGTCAGTTGTCGGGTCCGGTCGGCGCGCACCTCCAGCCGGTCGGGGAAGAGGGCGAAGACCCACGGCTGGGTGTTGTGCACCGAGGGGGCGAGCCGCCCTTGATCGGCGGCCTGCTCGATCGCCGCAGGCCAGGCCTCCGTCGACGCCGCGGGGTGCGGGCGAGGAGTGGGAGGGCGCATCGGTATCACCTCTCTCGCTCGGTGCGTGCCGGCCGCCGCCGGTGCAGCGGGATCTCGAGGCTGCCGCGCGGGTCCAGCCGGTACTCCGCGTCCCGTACGCGCACCGGAAGGATCGCCGCCCCGGAGGCGCCGCCGCCGACCGTCACGCTGTCGTGGGTCACCGTCACCTCGATCTGCGGGTGCTCGCGGTAGCGCAGGCGGAACCGCAGCGTGGTCAGCTGATCGGGCAGGTACGGGTCGAGGCCGAGCGCATCGCCCCGGGTTTCCAGGCCGGTGAAGCCGCGCTGCAGCAGGTCGACGGTGCCGGCCATGGCCCCGAGGTGGATGCCCTCCGCGGTCGTGCCGCCCTGCACGTCGGCGATGTCGCTGTCGAGGGCCTCCAGCCAGTACTCCCACGCCTTGCGCCGGTTGCCCCGAGCCAGGACCCAGGCGTGCACGACCTTCGACAGCGTCGACCCGTGGCACGTGCGGTCCAGGTAGTAGCCCACCGTCCGCGGGATGGTCTCCCGGTCGTGGGAGTAGCCGAGCCGGTCGAGGACGGCGTAGAACTCCTCCGCGCTCAGCACGTGGAAGAGCATCAGGACGTCGGCCTGCTTGGACAGCTTGTAGCGGTTCGGGGAGTCCCCTTCGGCCTCGAGGATCCGGTCGAGCCGGCTGATGTCGCGATAGCGGTGCGCATACCCGGCCCAGTCGAACTCGGTGAGCTGCTCGTAGCCGCGGAACTGGCTGAGGATCCCGTCGGCGTGCCAGCACAGCCGCAGCTTCCGGGCCACGTGCTCCCACCGCTCGAGATCCGCTCGGGCGACGCCGAGCTGATCCAGCAGCTCCTGCCGTCGGGCGGCGCCCAGCAGCTCCAGGCATTGGACGGCGCGGCCGAGCGTCCATGCCGTCAGCACGTTGGTGTACGCGTTGTCGTCCAGGCCCGGGCGTGCACTGCCGGGCAGCGCGTCGTGGTACTCGTCGGGGCCCATGACGCCGCAGATGTCGTAGCGGTCGTCGCTGCGGTCGTAGCTCGCGAGGTCGGCGAAGAACCGGGCGACCTCCAGGATCATCTCCGCCCCGTAGCGGTCCAGGAAGTCCCGGTCGCCGGTCGCCTCCCAGTACCGCCAGGTGTTGACGGCGACGGCGAGGCCGATGTGCCGCTGCAGCGCCGAGTTGTCCGGCAGCCAGTGACCCGACCGGGGGTTGAGGTGGACCGTCTGGGACTGCTCGCGACCGGTCGCCCCGCTCTGCCACGGGTACAGCGCGCCGCGGTGCCCGGCGGCGCGGGCGGCGGCGCGGGCCTGGGGGAGCCGGCGCCAGCGGTAGACCAGCATCGCGCGGGCAACCTCGGGCAGTCGCAGGTTCAGGAACGGCATGACGAACAGCTCGTCCCAGAAGACGTGGCCGCGGTAGGCCTCACCGTGCAGGCCCCGGGCGGGAAGGCCGACGTCGAGGTCGATGCTGTGCCAGGACACGGTCTGCAGCAGGTGGAAGACGTGCAGCCGCAGCACCAGCGAGGCGTGGACCGGCCCGTCGATGGTCACGTCACAGCGGTCCCACAGCGCGCGCCAGGCCAGCTCGTGCCGGGCGAGCAGGCCGTCGAAGGCAGGCGCGCGGCCGATCTCGTCCCGTGCAGCAGCACCCGGCTCGTCGATCGCCCGGTCACGCGACGTGCACAGCGCGACGACCTTCTCCACGGTCACCGGGATGCCGGATTCGGCGTCCACGACCAGGTCCACGCCGGCGAAGTCGCCGTCCAGAGAGGGGACGGCGAGCATCGGCTGCTCGGTGCCGCCGACGAGCAGCCGGTGGCGGGCAGCCAGGCCGATGCGGATGCGCGAGGTGACCGTCTCCGTGGAGAGCG
>Ga0308173_10001508_pt1 | contig 11694 bp, 12 predicted proteins | sample PhyPR1_FD_203716 | JGI IMG/M metagenome (GOLD analysis project Ga0308173, IMG submission 203716) | Soil microbial communities from UC Gill Tract Community Farm, Albany, California, United States - DLSLS.P.R1 | ecosystem: Environmental > Terrestrial > Soil > Agricultural land | place: USA... | reverse complement strand
CACCGTAGCCGAGCAGCGGCAGGATCGTCGCCAGCTCGATGCGGCGGTCGAAGTCGGTGCCGGCGACGTGGACGCCGTGATTGGCGAGAAGGTCGTCCTTGCGATCGACGCGATCCTTGCGCTCGGGGCCGACGCGAACGAGCGAGAAGTCGGACGTGCCGCCGCCGATGTCGGCGACGAGGACCTTCTCCTCGCGCGTCACCGCCTGCTCGTGGTCGAAGGCGGCGGCGATCGGCTCGTACTGGAACACGACCTCGCGAAAGCCCGCGCTTGCCGCCGCGCTGCGCAGCGCGGCCTCCGCCTGCGCGTCGCGCTCCGCGTCGTCGTCGACGAAGTAGACCGGTCGGCCGACGACGGCCCGGTCCACCGGCGCGCCGGCCGCCGACTCGGCGCACTTCTTCAGGTGGCGCAGGTAGGTGGCGACGATGTCGAGAAAGCGCACGCCGCGACCGCCGCCGACGTCGGTCGTCTGCTCGACCAGCGAGCTGCCGAGGATGCTCTTCATCGATCGCATCAGCCGGCCGTCGATGCCGTCGACGTAGGCGGCGATCGCGGCACGACCGAATTCGCACGGCGCAGGAGTGGCGCGTCCGCGTCCGACGCCTTCTGCCGGGTAGAAGACTGCCGTCGGCATCGTTCGAAAGCCCGGCTCGAGCTCGATCAGGCGCATCGTCGCGCCGTCGGGGACGGCGACGGCGGAATTCGAGGTGCCGAAATCGATGGCGCAGTACGTCGCGGAAGTCATGGGGCGGGTCGACCGCGAGTCAGCGGAAGGGGCGCGATTCTAGAGTCGGCCTCGTCAGGCCGCCTCGATCGGCGCGGCGCGGCTATGCTTTGCGCCATCCGTGCACCACTTCCGGAGACTGCGATGAAGCTCGCCTTCCTGCGCAACGCTGCCCTGTCGCTGTCGCTCGTCGCCGGGGCTTCGTTCGCCGCCGACCTCGCGCCCGCGAACGACAAGTTCACGCCCGCCCGCGCCAAGATCGCCGAGAAGAACTGGACCGCCGCGATCGACGAGCTCAAGAAGGTCAACGATCCGGCGAGCGCCGACTGGAACAACCTGATGGGCTACAGCCTGCGCAAGGCGGACCCGGCGGCCAACGCCGGCGAGGCCGAGAAGTTCTACAACGAAGCGCTGCGCATCGAGCCGCGCCATCGCGGCGCGCTCGAGTACTCGGGCGAGCTCTACCTCATGACCGGCAACCTCGCGAAGGCCGAGGAGCGCCTGGCCGCCCTCGACAAGGCGTGCTTCCTTCCTTGCGAGGAATACAGCGACCTGAAGAAGGCCGTCGCGCGTTACAAGGCCGCCGGCAACAAGTACGTCGCAGAGTAGCGTCGCGGCGTTACGACGCGTTGCGCATGCAACGCCAATTGCGACCGCTCCGCCCCTCGATTGCGGGATGATTCTTTCGAGCGCCCGGCCGATACTGTCATCGAGACGAGTCGCCCCGGAAGAAATCGATGAACCTGATCGCCCGTGCCCGCCGCTACCTGGCGACCTCGCGTCGCTCGGCGCGGCGCCTCGACGACGATCCGGCCGACATGGGGACGGCGTTCGGCCTCGACGCCATCACGACGATCCAGCCCGAATCGCCCGCCGAGATCGCGGCGCGCCGGCTCGCCGCGCCGGTGAGCCGCATCGACTACCGGCTGCACCGCCGCTCGCGCTTCTAGCGTCGCGCGGCGTTCCTCGCCGCCTTCTCACACGTCGATGACCAGCCGGGGCCGATGCGCCTCGGCCTCGCCGCGCCGCGCGTGGCCGCGCGAATTGCAGACGACCCGCGTCGCTCCGCCGGCGCGCGCGACCGCGTAATCGTGGACACAGTGCAGGTGGCCGTGCAGCCAGACCTCGGCGAACGGCAGCAGGTCGTCGTCGGCATTGCAGAAGCTCGCGGTGCCGCTGCGCGCGCCGTAGCGAGGGTCGGCGCTTCTCACGCTCGGCGCGAAGTGGGTGACGACGACGGTGCGGTCCCAGCCGTCGCGCGGCTGCTTCAGCTCGGCCTCGAGCCACGCGCGGCAGGCGAGCGCCTCGGCGCGCATCGCCTCGACGTCGAACGGCCTGCCGCCTTGCGTCGCCTGCATCAGGTCCATGAAGTAGGCGCCGGCGCGCATCGCCTTGGCGCGACCGACGACGCCGAACAGGTCGAAGTCGCTCCAGCGCGTCGTGCCGACGATGCGGACCCGCGAGCCGTCGTCGTCGCTGAGGACGAGGCGATCGCGCTCGAGCATCGTGATGCCGTGGCTCGCGCAAACTTCGCGCAGCGCGGCGGTCGATGTGTCGACGTCGCGGCCGTCGTACTCGTGGTTGCCGGCGACGAAGACGACCGGCTGCGGCCAGCCGCGAAAGCGTGCAAGCGCGTCCCAGCGCGCGTCGATGTCGCCGGCGAGGACGAGGAGCTCGGCGCCCGGCGCGGGCTCGGGGTCGTACGACTCGGTCTCGAGGTGCAGGTCGGAGAGGAGCTGCAGCCGCATCAGGGAGGCGCGGCGGCGCCGTGGCACTGCTTGAACTTGCGCCCGCTGCCGCATGGGCAGGGTTCGTTGCGGCCGACCTTCGGCGACGAGCGGCGCACCGCGTCGACCTTGTAGCGCAGCGGCAGCGTCAGCTCGTACAGCTCGGCGACGCAGGCGACGATGTCGTCGATCGCGTCGCCGAGCGAAGCCAGCGGCAGCTCGCGCGCGACCAGCGCGGCCGTGCCCTCCTCGTCGTCAGGCAGGAAGCGGAACAGGCGCGCGAGCGTCGTCTGGACCGCGGGTTCGTCGAGCTCGGCAAGGCCGGGCAGGAGGCGGATCGCCTGCTCGAAGCCGGCGACCCACGGCAGGAGAGCCGCGCCGATCGGGTCGAGGGGAGCGGCCGGATCGGCGCTGACTTCATCCGCCGCCGTGCGCACCGGCTGGGAATCGACGTCTTCGCCGTCGCCGCGTTCGGCGACCTCGCCTTCGTCGTCGACCTCGAGGATGAACGGGTCGAACGTGCCGAATTCGGCGATCGCGCGGTTCAACGCGGCGTGGCGACGCAGGATGAGCGTGCGTGCGCGCCGCTGCTCGGGCGACGGCTCGGCCTCGCCCCAGCGGTGGCCGCCGGCGTCGAAGACGAACGGCAGCCATGCGTCCACCTCGGGCAGCGTCGGCTGGACGATGACCCCACACAGGAATCCATCGAGCATGACGACGTCGAGCGGCTCGAGCGGCTCGGGGATGTCGGCGAGGAGGGCGTCGAGCTCGGCGAACTCCGCGTCGCTCAGGTCGTGGTCGGCCGCGGCGATGGCGCCGCGCGACGGCGGCTCGGACTCGGGCTGGCTCATCGCCGGCGCGACGCGGCGATCGTCAATCGGCGAGCCGGGCGGCGATGCGCCGGCGCACCTCGGGCAGCTCGGCCGGCAAGCGGTGCTCGAGCTGGCAGAACAGTTCGTCGTGCAGCGCGAGCTCGCGCGTCCACGCGTCGCGGTCGACGCTGCTGACGAGCGCGTAACGAGCCGGGTCGAAGTCGAGGCCCGACCAGTCGAGGTCGCCGTAGCGCGGCGTCACGCCGAACGGGTTCGCCTCGCCGGCGGCCGTACCCTCGACGCGCTCGACGATCCAGCGCAGCACGCGCATGTTCTCGCCGTAGCCGGGCCAGACGAACTTGCCGTCGGGACCCTTCCTGAACCAGTTGACGCAGAAGATCTTCGGCAGCTTCGCGCCCGAGCGGGCCAGGATCGCGCCGAGGTCGAGCCAGTGCTGGAAGTACTCGCTCATGTTGTAGCCCATGAACGGCAGCATCGCGAACGGGTCGCGGCGGACGACGCCCTGTGCGCCGGCGGCGGCCGCGGTGGTCTCCGAGCCCATCGTCGCGGCCATGTAGACGCCCTCGGTCCAGTCGCGCGCCTCGCTGACGAGCGGCACCGTGGTCGAGCGTCGGCCGCCGAAGATGAAGGCGTCGATGGGCACGCCGCTCGGCGAGTCCCAGGCCGGATCGAGCGCCGGATTGTTCGTCGCGGCGACGGTGAAGCGCGCGTTCGGATGCGCTGCCTTGGCGCCGGTCTCCTTGGCGATCTGCGGCGTCCAGTCGCGGCCCTGCCAGTCGATCAGGTGCGCCGGCGGCTGCTCGGTCATGCCTTCCCACCAGACGTCGCCGTCGTCGGTCAGGGCGACGTTGGTGAAGATCGCGTCGTGGGCGACGCTCGCCATGCAGTTCGGGTTCGTCTTCTCGTTGGTGCCCGGGGCGACGCCGAAATAGCCCGCCTCGGGGTTGATCGCGAAGAGGCGCCCGTCCTGCCCCGGCTTGATCCAGGCGATGTCGTCGCCGATCGTCGTCACGCGCCAGCCGGACAGCTCGGCTGGCGGGATCAGCATCGCGAAGTTGGTCTTGCCGCACGCGCTCGGGAATGCCGCCGCGACGTGGTGCTTCCTGCCCGACGGCGACGTCACGCCGAGGATCAGCATGTGCTCGGCGAGCCAGCCCGGTCGACCCGCCTCGGCGTCGGCCTCCGAGCGACCCATCGTCGAGGCGATGCGCAGCGCGAAGCACTTCTTGCCGAGCAAGGCATTGCCGCCGTAGCCCGAGCCGTAGCTCCAGATCTCCTGCGTCTCCGGATAGTGGACGATGTACTTGATCGGATTGCATGGCCACGGGACGTCCTTCTCGCCGGCGCCGAGCGGCGCGCCGACCGAGTGCATGCACGGAACGAAGTGGCCGTCGCTGCCGAGCAGCTCGAGGACGGCACGGCCCATCCTCGTCATGATCTTCATGCTCACCGCGACGTAGGCGCTGTCGGTGAGCTCGACGCCGATGTGCGAGATGTCGGATCCGAGCGGACCCATCGAGAATGGCACCACGTACATCGTCCGCCCACGCATGCAGCCGCGAAAGAGCGGCGGCGTGCCGTCGGCCAGGCCGGTCTGCAGGAGCGCGCGCATGTCGGCGGGCGCCTTCCAGTTGTTGGTCGGGCCGGCGTCCTCCTCGCGCTCGCAGCAGATGAAGGTGCGGTCTTCGACCCGGGCGACGTCGCTCGCGCTGCTGCGCGCCAGGTAGCTGCGCGGGCGCAGGGTCGGATCGAGCTTGATGAAGGTGCCGGCCGCGCAGAGCTGGGCGGCGAGCCGCTCGTATTCCGCCTCGCTGCCGTCGCACCAGTAGACGTCCTTGGCGCCGGTGAGGGCGGCCATCTCGGCGACCCAGCTGATCAGCTTGGCGTGGCGGACATGCGCCGGGGCGCGGGTGGCGATGTCGGGGGCGAGGAAACGGTTCGTCGGCAATGCAGTCATGACAGGCTCGAAGGAAATGAATCCGGGACCCAGGTGGCCGGGCGATCGAGACAAGGGCGAACGGGGTGCCTGACCGGGGCGGGTGGCGCCGGCGGCGGGCGAATCGCGACTCGTGGGTCGGTGTCTCGGTGCGCGGCGGCGCGCTTGTTCTAGGGATGACGCCAGTGTAGCCCCGGGGTCCCACCCTATTTTGCCGGCTGTCGCAGCGACCCCTCGACCACGGGACCGGCATCGCCGCCCGCAATAATGGGCAAATGCCGAGCCGCCGTCTCTTCGTCGCCGCTGCGCTGGCGACATCGGCGTTCGCGTCGCGCGCCCGGGCGGAAAAGCCGGCCGAGCGCGCCGGCCCGGTGCGCCTCGGCGTCGACCGTGCCCTGGTCGAATCGGGCCTCGCGCGAAGCCTGCAGCGCGCCTTCGGGAGTGACACCGGGATTGCCGTTCTGCTCGTGCCCGGACCGGCACTGGCGATCCTGGAAGCGGCGCGCAACGGCGAGGTGGACGCCGCGCTCGTGAACGCGCCGGCCGCCGAGGACGCGCTCGAGAAGCAGGGCCTGGTGCACGACCGGCGAGCGATCGCGGCGGGTGAATTCATCCTGGTCGGACCGGCGCCGGCAAAAGTGCGCGGCCGGCTGCCGCCGCCGCTGCAGAGCGGTGTCGAGGTGCTCGAGCGCCTGCGCGCCGACGCCGCGACCGACCCGGCCAGCTTCGCCTTCCTGTCGGCCAACGACGGCTCCGGCGTTCATGTCGCCGAGCAGGCGCTCTGGCGGGCGGCGCGAATCGAGCCGGTCGCGCCCTGGTACGTCGTCGCCGAGGCGGGTTCGCCGTTCACGACGCAGGTGCGCGCGAAGGGTGCCTACGCGCTCGTCGAGCGCGGCGCCTGGACAGCCCTCGGCGGCGCGCCGCTCACCGTTCTCGCCGAGGGCGATCCGCTGCTCGCCGAATCGGTCCATGCGATGCGATCGTTCCGGGTGAGCCACCCCGCCGGCAAGATCTTCATCGCCTGGATTTCCGGCGGCCGCGGCCGTGCCGTCGTCGCCAGGCACGCCGGCTACCGGGCCGGCTGAGGCGCGCACGTGGCCCGCTCCGGTCGGCTGCTCAGCGTCAACGTCGCGCGCGCGACCGCACTCACGATCCGCGATCGCGACGTCATGACGGCGATCGCCAAGCGCCCGGTCGACGGTGCGCGCGCCGTCGCCCTGCTCGGCATCGAGGGCGACGAGCAGGCCGACCTCACGGTCCACGGCGGCCCGAGCAAGGCCGTCTACGCCTACCCGAGCGAGCACTATCCGTTCTGGCAGACCGTGCGCGCGCAGGCCGGTGTGGCGTCGTGGGACGAAGCGCTCGGGCCGGGCGCGCTGGGCGAGAACCTCACGCTCGCCGGCGTCGTCGAGAGCGACGTGTTCATCGGCGATGTCCTGCGCTTTCCCGATTGCGCGCTCGCCGTCAGCGGGCCCCGCTTTCCCTGCTTCAAGTTCAACGCCGTGATGGGCTTCGCGCACGCGGCCAAGCTGATGGTGCAAAGCGGCTGGTGCGGCTGGTACTTCTCGGTGCGCGAGGCCGGAACGATCGCCGCCGGCGAGAGCTTCACGATCGACCCCGGGCCGCGCGAGGTCGGCATCGTCGAGCTGTTTCGCGCTCGCACCGGCCGGGCCTAGCCCGCGCGATGCTCGCCTACCGCCACGCCTTTCACGCCGGCAACCATGCCGACGTGCTCAAGCATCTGGTGCTGATGCTCGTCCTGCGCCACCTCGGCGCCAAGGACAAGGGCTATCGCTTCGTCGACACGCATGCTGGCGCGGGCGGCTACTCGCTGCTCGGCCGCTACGCGAAGAAGAACGGCGAGTACGAGCGCGGCATCGGACTGCTCTGGACGCGCGACGACCTGCCCGCTCCCCTCGCCGAGTACGTCGCGCTGGTGCGTGCATTCAATCCCGACGGCGTGCTCGCGCAGTACCCCGGGTCGCCGGCGTTTGCGCAGATGCTGCTGCGACCGCAGGACGAGCTGCGCGCGTTCGAGCTGCACCCGACCGAGCAGAAGATCCTGCGCGCGACGCTCGCCGGCAATCGCCGCGCGACGGTCTACGACGGCGACGGTTTCGTCGGCCTGCGTGCCCAGGTGCCGCCGCCGTCCCGGCGCGCTGCGGTGCTGATGGACCCGAGCTACGAAGGCAACGGCGACTACGCCAAGGTCGTCGCCAGCTTGCGCGAGGCGCTGGCGCGCTTCGCCGAAGGGATCTACGTCGTCTGGTATCCGCAGGTCAGCAAGCTCGAGGCGGCGCAGCTGCCGCGACGGCTCGCGGCGCTGGCGCCGAAGGGCTGGCTGCACGCCCGCCTCACCGTGCAGGAGCCTGATGCGCAAGGGTTCGGGCTGGCCGGCAGCGGCGTGTTCGTGCTCAATCCGCCGCACACGCTGCACACGACGCTCGCCGCGACGCTGCCGTTCCTGGTCGATGTTCTCGGCCAGTACGCCGGCGCAAACTTCGTTCTCGACCGCGTCGACGGATGACCTCGCGCTAGCGCGGTGCAGAAGCGGGCGGCGCCGCATGCGCCTTGCGCAGCTGCGCCATCCACTCGGTCCAGTCCTGCGGCCCTTTGTCGAACCGCGTCTTCAGATTGCCGAGGACGTAGCCCCAGGCCCGATCGAAATAAGCGAACGTCTGGTCCCACTGGCCGCCCTCGCCCCAGCCGGTGTGATGCAGCGTCACGCGGGTCGTGTTCGCATCGACCGGCGCGAGGCGGACGACGACGAAGGTGCGCTGCGCCCGCGCCTCGGGCAGCGACGGCGGTGCGTTCCAATCGAAGCTCAGCATCGTCGGCCGCTGCAAGGCCATGTAGCGCATCTCGTCCGCGCCCTTCATGCCCGGCTCGGCGAGCGGATCCATGTGGATGTGGAACGCGCCGCCGACGCGGGCGTCGATCTCGGCGTCGGGGGCGAAGAAGCTGCGGATCCCGTCGCGCGTGGTCCACGCCTGCCAGACCGCGTCGATCGGCGCCGCGACCACGACCTGCTTGTCGATCGCGCGCTCGTCCGCATGCGCGGTCATCGCCATCGCGACCAGGCCTGCGGCAGCGACCGCGCCGCAGGCGGCGCGCCATCGCCTGGCAACGGCGCGGCTCGCGCCCGCCATCGTTCCCCTGTGCTCGCTCGCTCGCATGTCTGCTCCTTTCAGGGCTCCGAGGGCTCGCGCTTCAGGTCGCGAAAGGCCGCGAACAGCCAGGTCCGCATGCCGACCAGAAGCGTATAGGGCGTTCGCTGCTCTTCGGCAAGACGCTGCTCGGCGAGGTGCGCCTGGGCGAAGTCCTGGCCGACGCGGCGCAGACGCTCGACCAGCGATGTCGCCAGGCTCGGCGTGATCTCGCCGTGGACGAGCATGATCAGCTCGCCCTCGCCATCGAAGCCGCCGCTCAGGTAGTCGGCCGCGACGTGCTCGCGGAAGTAGGTCATCACCGGGCCGTGCGGCAGCCAGCGAAAGCCCTTGGCCACCTTGAGCCGGTACCGGTTCAGCGGGCGCAGCTCGATGATGCCGAGGCGATCGAGCTGGGCGAGGTACTTGATGCATTCGGCGTCGCTGAACGCGTACTCGCGCGTCATCGCCTCGAACGACCACTGGCTCAGGCAGCAGATCGCGAGCAGCAGGAGGCGACGGTCGGCCACGACGGCCGCCTCCTGCTCGACCGTGAGCTGGCGCGACAGCGGCTGCGCGTCGGCGACCTTTCTTGCCAGCTCGGCGAAATCCATCTTGAGCACGCGCAGCATCTCGTCGATGCGCGACAGCGGCATGTCCGACTTGGCGAAGACCCGCTTGACGCTCGACTCCGACATGCCCAGAGCGTCGGCGAGGTCGGCGTAGGTGACGCCGGCGGCACGCAGCTCCGACTTGAGAGCGCTGACGAGATCCTGGGTCGTGCTCATGAAGTGGGGAGTATCGGCGAGCGCCACCGTGCGCCGAACCCGCCGCGACTCGGCGCAATTGCCTTGCCGCGGCGACGGCGCGCGCGGAGAGTGGCGCCTTCATCGAGGAGACCGCCGTGCTGCCCTACATCTTCGCTGCCTTCGTGCTCTGCTTCGTGCTCGAAAGGATGCGACCCGGCTGGCGTCTGCCGGCCGTGCGCGGCTGGTGGTGGCGCGTCCTCGCCGTCAACGGCGCGCAGCTGGCGATCGTCGTCTTCGCCGGCTTCACGTGGGAGCGCTGGGCCGCGCGCGCGTCGCTGCTGCACCTCTCGGATCACGTCGGGCCGGCGCTCGGCGGGCTGGTCGCCTACTTCGTCGCGACCCTCATCTTCTACTGGTGGCACCGGGCGCGCCACGAGTCGGACGTGCTGTGGCGCTTGTTCCACCAGATTCACCACAGCCCGCAACGGCTGGAGGTGATCACCTCGTTTTACAAGCATCCGATCGAGATGATCGTCAACTCGCTGATCGGCAGCGCGCTCGTCTACGCGCTGCTCGGCCTCACACCCGAGGCCGGCGCTGTCTACACGCTATGCACCGCGCTCGGCGAATTCTTCTATCACACCAACGTGACGACGCCGCGCTGGGTCGGCCTCTTCTTCCAGCGACCTGAGATGCACCGCATCCACCACGAGCACGGCCGCCATCGCAACAACTACGGCGACATCACCTGGTGGGACATGCTCTTCGGCACCTACGAGAACCCGGCGCGCTTCACCGCGACGTGCGGCTTCGACGATGCGCGCGAGCAGCGCCTCGGCGACATGCTGCGCTGGCGCGACGTCCACCGCGGCTGAGCCGCGCGCGGGAGCGGATCGGCGGCGGTCAGCGGCCGATCGAGAACAGGACGGCGTTGTTGACCGCGTAGATCGCGCCGTCGGCGCCGACCGCAGTCGGCGTGTACGACTCGCCGATGCCGCTCGTCAACTGGATGCGCTGGGTGAGCCGGTTGAGCGAGAGGTCCCAGCGGTACAGATAGCCGTCCTCGCTGTTGACGAGGATCGACTTCCTCGCCGCATCGACGGCGGCGGTGTTGATGCACCACTCCTTGACCGCGATCGCGCTGCCCGGCTCGGGCGTCGGGCCGGCGATGCTGAGGATCTCCTTCATGATCGTCCTGCCGGAGATCGCGTCGATCTGCGTCGCGCGAGGGTCGATGACGGCCAGCTGGTTGACGCCGGTGCCGGTGCCGACGCCGAGGTAGTCGTTGTACTTGGTCATCAGAAGGTAGGTTGAGCTGCCGGCGTAGGAGGGCACCATCGCCGCGGGCACGATCGACGGCGTGTTGTCCCAGCCGAACCCGCCCGGCGCCGACTGAGTCGCCAGCGTCGCATCGAAGTGGAGCAGCCAGCCGCGCGCGTTGTGTGCCGCGAAGGTCGACTCGAGGACGCCGAAGTACACGTTGCCGTCCGGCCCGACGGTCGGCGAGGCGGTCGAGTCGTCACTGATCCAGGCGATCGCGTTCGACACCGGGTCGCGCAGCAGCACGCGGCTCTTGACGGCGAGCGTCGTGCTGTCGAGCGCGAGCAAGTAGCCGCCTTGAACCTGACCTGCGACGACACGTGCATTGACGGCGACGTAGCGTCTTGGCGTCGGGCGACAGCGCCGGCGCGCTGTTCATCTGCACCTTGACGACGGCTGTGTCGGCGGCGGCGGTCGCTGCGGACGTCCAGATGCCGTTGCCGTCGGCGTCGACGCGGGCGATGCCGCTGGCAAGGCCGGCCGGGTTAGCGGCCGTGACCAGGAAGCCGAAGAAGACGTTGCCTTGCGCGTCGATGGTGAGCGGCGTGTTGATGAAGACGCTGGCATCGAAGGCCGCCGGCGCAGCGTTGTAGGCCCCGGCACCGTAGAAGACGACGGTGCGTGGCGCGCCGGGCGCAGCGTCGGCGTCGTCCTTCACCGTGAGCTTGCCGCCGGCGGCAGGGAAGTAGAGTCGGTTCTCGGCCGTCAGCGCGACGTTGTAGCTCGGCACCCAGTTGTGGGGCGGCAGCCGATAGTCGGTCGGCGAAGACCAGATGAGGCCGCCGTTGCCTCCTGATCGCGCTTCGACCCGATAGCCGCCCGCGGCGCCGGTCTTGACCGGCAGCACGACGGTGTTGTGCGAAGTGACGACCGGCGAGCCATAGTGAACGAGCAGCTCGCCGCCGCTCCGGGTGGGCGCCAGATCGAGCGACGTCGACCAGGCGATCCGGTTCAGGTCCTGGGTCGCGATCGGGCTGTTCGCCGAATGCTGCGCATCGCGCCCGAAGCTGAACCACGCCGGACCGTCGACCGGCGCGGCGGGAGCGACCGACGTCGACACGGCGCTGGCGCCGGCACCCCCGCCGCCGCAGCCGGCGAGTGCGACGGCGGCAAGCCACGTCATGAGCGCGAAGCCCAAGGTCGCCTTTCGGCGCGAAAGAAAGCATGCGACGTGGCGCGAGGACATCAAGCGCGGGCGACGAGTGGCGGTGCCGCCGACTCTGCCACAGCGCCGGTTGCAGACGCCCGTGGGTAGCGCC
>Ga0308173_10001507_pt1 | contig 11694 bp, 7 predicted proteins | sample PhyPR1_FD_203716 | JGI IMG/M metagenome (GOLD analysis project Ga0308173, IMG submission 203716) | Soil microbial communities from UC Gill Tract Community Farm, Albany, California, United States - DLSLS.P.R1 | ecosystem: Environmental > Terrestrial > Soil > Agricultural land | place: USA... | reverse complement strand
CCGGGCTCTGATTGCGCACCTCGGGGCCGGTCGGTCCGTGGTGGAGTGCCGCCGCAGGACTTGAACCTGCGTGTCTGCCAGTGCGGCGTTACTGCTAGAGCTGCCCGCCGCTATTGCGGGACAGCGACGAATTGCCAATGCCGGTGGACCCACCGAACGTGGCCCGCTCCTTGCTGGACAGCTTCTTGCGCTGATTGCCAGCGGCAGCGTCGTTCTTGAAAATGTCCGCCACGGCCTGGTCCTGCGTGTAGGAATCCCCGTAGATCGAGGACAGCTTTGCCGCCTGCGGGCGGTCGGACGCTATTTGGCTGAAACCCTGATTTGCGGTATTAGCGTCAACGCCCATACCGGCCAAGTCCTCAGCGGTGGCCTTGCCGATCTGCAGGTGCTGCCCTGCGGCTGCGCCGCCCACGGCGGCAGCGGCAAACGCCTTGCCGACCAGGGGTGCGGCTCGCTGGGGGTCGAGGGCAAACGCCACGAGGTCACCGTGCGTGTAGAACTTCTTGAAGTACGCCAGCTCCGCCGCGTTGCCCTTGTTCAGCATGTCCGTGGCTGCGGTGACCCGACCCTGAATCTCAGCCGGGGAAACCCCATTGCCAATGAAACCGGCAAAGTCGCTCGGGGTGTCGTAAAACCCCTTGGGCACGCCAGCGGCAGACATGATCTGCCGGTAGGAATCCTCAGCGGACAGGTACTCAGCCGGTGACAGCACCGACAGACCGGCCTTGCGGCGGGTCTCATTGCCAATGAACCGGCGCTTGTACTCGTCGGTGCCCTGCAATTCCAGCGCCACCCGGTCGGTGGAATACCCCTTGCGAATGTACTCCATGATCTTGGGAGCCAATGACGCCAGGCCGTACCGGGTGAACGTGTCGAGGATCAGCTTGTACGCGTCGTCCTGCGCCTTGGTCAGTGCCATTAGTTCACCAGGCCAAAGGACTGGAGGACACCGTGTGCGGTGGCCGCAGCACTATCACGGGCATTCTGCGTCTTGCTCCACCGGGAGTCATTGCGAAGCGTGTCCTCAAACTGCCACAGGCTCTGCACCGCAGGATTGCCCTTCTCGTCCTTGCCCTGGAGGGCCTGCTTCAGCAGCCGGTCATCGAGGTTGATCGTGTCGGGATTCATTTCCAACACCTTTGCGTAGGACTGCTTGAACGGCTCCGCGATTTGGGCGATGGTCTCTCCCGCGTCAATGCGCTTCTGCAATGCCGGGTAAGCGGACTTGGCGTGCTCCTGCGCCCACTTCTGGACCCAGCTCTCATCGACCGTGCCGGAAATGGTGCCGCGCACTAGGGACGACATTTGCCCGTCGGTCAGATTCAGGCCGTAGTCCTGGGCAATGCGCTTGTACTTCAGCGCCGCAGCTCCGGCCTCACCCGACAGCGGCGAGGTGGTGGAGGAGTACGCCGCGTACGACGCAATGTGCTGCCGGAGCTGGTCCTCGTTCCATCCAAAGCCCATGTAGTCCGCCGCCATCTGCGCGGCCTGAGCGGCGGTAAGGGTGACGCCATAGGCGCGGGCCTGCTGCACCACGTGCGCGGTGGCCGACGACGAACGCTGCTTGTATGTCGCCGGGTCGGCCTTGCGCAAAACCTCGTTTTGCCGCCACGCCTCGCCGTGCGTCTTATACCAATTGGTGTCCTGCAGTCGGGCAATGAACTTGGCCTGGGACCACGTTTCCTTGACGGCCTGCTGAAAGAGGGACTTCAGCTCGGGGTCGGCGTTGAGGACGGCCAGTGACCATCCGTAGTTCGCGGCCAGCTCTTGGTCACTGAGCTTCGGCTCAGTGGCCTTTGGGGCCGACGACGTGGACGACTTGGGAGCGGAAGCCCCACCAGACGCCTTGGGAGCCCCGCTGCCGCCCTTGGGGGCTGTGCCGGTACCTGCGCTGGTCCCGCCCTTCACGCCTGCCTTAGCGAGCGTTTTGGGGCCGGGAATGCCGTCCACCACAAGCCCGTGTGAGTGCTGGTAGTTAATCAGGGCCTCGTGGCTCTTTGGTCCCCACACCCCATCGGGGGTGACGCCAATGACCTTCTGCAGCGCAATGATCTGGTCCCGCGATAGGCCATTGCTATTGGGGGCCTGACGCTTTACCGACTCGGTGTGCTGAATGTCCTTGACTACCCGGTCGTTATACGTGCCCGCCGGGTGGGAGCCACCCTTGGGGGCGTCACTCTTAGCAATTGCCACTGTGTCTCACTATCCGTAATAGGTGGATGCATCTACGCCCCACCCGTTCTGCCGGTCGTAATCCGTCACGTCACGGATGCGGACGTTCAGCCCGGCGTGCGGTGCCTCAATGAGCTGGTTGTTGCCGAGATACACGGCAATGTGACTGCCCCCGCTGTAGCCGATGAAGTCACCGGCCTGCAGCTGTGACCAGTCCTCTTTGCGGCCACCGGCCAATTGCTGCTGGGACAAGCGCGGGGGTGGCTTTAGCCCGGCCTGCTGCATGGCCCAATAGATCAGCCCGGAGCAATCAAACCCGCCAGGGCCAGCGCCACCCCACTGATACGGGGTGCCAAGGGCTTGCTTTAGGTAGCCAATGAACGCCTGCCGCGCCTCGGGCGTGGCGTCGGCCAGCACCTGCGTAGTGGTCTTTGTCGTGGCCGTCGTCGGCCCGGAGCCACCGGCTGCGGGCGGGTCCACCGGGTTTGATAGCCCGGCAGAAACCATCTCGCGGTCCTTGCCCTGGATACCCGCCGCGTCGGCGGCACCGGAGCCCACTCCGTACGCGGCCTCAGCTCCGGTGGCCTGAGCCCCGCTGACGCCCGCCTTGTACGCGCCCTTGGCCGGGCCAAGGGCATTGGGGTCGGACGCCTGCGTAGTGCTGTCGGTGGTATTGGTCGTGACGTTTACGTCACGGACCGTGGGCTGCCCGGTCGCCGCAGCGTTGGGATCAATGTTGACCGCCCGGCCAAGCACCTGATCGACGTACTCACCAATGGACGGCTCGTTGGAGCGAAAGCGGTGGTAGTTGTTCTGCCCGCTTGGGGAGCCCGAATACCACGCGGACGCCGCGCCACGCGCGCCATACCGGCTGTAGTAGTCATACAGAACGGCACGGGCCAGCTCCTCCTGCAGTGCAGGAGAATTGCGGAACTGCGAGACACTAATGTCCTTGCCCAGATACTGCCGACCCCACGGGCCAATGTTGGCGGGCATAATCTGGTACTTGCCAGATGCCCCGGTGCGGCCATTGACGGCACCGTAATCGCCACCGGACTCCTGCCCGGCAATGGCCGCAAAGAACTGCTCAAATGTTACCGGCTGCGCATTCGGTGTCCCACCACCGCCGCCATCTTCCTTCTTTGCCATTAGACGAACGCCTGAATGGCCTGACGCAAAGCATCCATGTAGGTGGTGGATGCTTGGTACGCGCCGTACTCGGGATCAGCCTGGGCCATCTGGCCAATGACCTCGGTGGGGTCAATGCCACCGGACTGCGTGACGTCGCGGGTCACGTTGCCCTTGCCGTCGTCGTGGGTCACCGTCTGCTGCTGCTGCGGATTTGCCTGCGCCGCACTGTTCAAACCGGCCTGGTAGGACTGCATTTCCTGCGAGGTCGGAGCCCGACCCAGCATGTTCTGCAGCGCCCTGCGAATATCGGTCGGCGCGCTGGTGTCAAAGTTCTGCACCTGCGTGGTGTTGTCCGTGGTCGTCGTCGGGACCGGAGCGGCCTTCGCCTTCTTCTGAATGTTAATCAGGCGAATGACCTCCTCCGGCGTGCGACCATTACCGGCCAGGTAGAACTGCGCCGCCTGACCGACCACCCTGTTCCATGCCGCTTGAATGGCCCCAAGGTTGTTAATCTCCTCTGGCTGCAGCAAACCAGCGGAGACCATTTCCGCTGCCACCTTGGCTCGGTACGCGTCATCCTCAAAGATTTTCGCCTCAGCCTCGGACACCTTCAGGGTGCCACCGGGCTCGCGGGTCATCTGCGGGGAACGGGTCACCCGGTCGTTGTAACTGCCAGCCGGTCGGCCCTTGCCGTTGCCGGGGCTGCTCCACAACAGCGGCGGGTCGCTCGGGTCAGCCGTGGCGCTGCCAGCGCCTGGGCCGGTCAGCCCAAGAGCTGCAGCGTCGTCGGCGGGACTGGAGCTGCCGTTTGCCACGCCGCGAATGGTGATGCCATCCAACGAGGGGGCCGTAGCCGGTGCAGTGCTAGTCGATGACGGAATAACAATATTGCCGTTTGCGTCACGCTGCACCGGCTGCGGGTCGAACTTCACCTAATCTCCACTTCCCCAGCAAGGACGCGCTGCCAGGTCTGGCCAAAGCCAAAGTCCTGCTGGGCAAACGCATTGCCAATTTCACTGAGCCGCGCCCGGATGGGTGCGGCCTTCTTGATGGACGCCAGGGAGAACCCCTGCGACTCGGCCAGTCGCGTGCCCGCGTCGCGGTATTTGAGGTACTGCCTCAGCATCTGAATGTCGGGCCGGTTCTTCATCTTCGGGTCGTCCATGACGGTGCCTGCATAGCGCAAGAACTCCTGCACCTTGTCGCCATTGCGGTCCTCGTAATCGGCAGCCCATGTGGGGTTGTCCAGCTTCAGCCTCTCGACAAGGGCGTGCTTCTTGTCCGCCAAATCCGCAGCACCCTTTTGGTTCAGGCTTCTAAAGCCCTGCTGCTTCATGGCGAACTGCACCGCCGCATCGACCTGCTCAAACTTGGCCCATCCGGCAGCCGCCAGCGAGCGATCCAGCGTCTCGGACTTGGTGCGGTTGCGCCGCCCGAAACCCTCGGGTCCGAACTCGTTGGCGAACTGTGAGTTATAAACGCCGCGCGAGAACTCGCCGCCCACGTTGTCACTGCCCACGACCCACCATGCGAACTTGGGGTTTTTGTCAATGATCGACTTCAGGGAGCGTGCCCGGTTGTCGGCCTGGACGGTGGCATTGATGCCGGTCTCGTTCATACTGATAGACCAGGGCAGGTTTGCCGCCTCGGGGTAATAGGCGGCGAACACGTCATCGACCGTCTTGCCCTGAGCCTTCAACTGTGGCTCTGCTGCACGCAGCGTCTGGTACTGCTCCACGTAGAAATTGCCCTCAGGGGTGACCATGCCCGACATGCCGACCAGGCCGGAGGCGATGGCCCGAATGAGTCCGCCAGAGCGGGCGGCAGCGGTGCCCATCTTGTCCAGCTCAATGTCCGATGGTGGCTTCAGCCCCTTCTGCTGGGCTTCCAGAATCTTTGCATTGATGGTGGTCTGGTAAATCCGATTGTACGTACCGGACTCGTCATCGAACGCATCGACCACGGCCTTCAAATAGCCGGGTGCCTGGGACTTCAGCAGCTCCTTGAAGCTGGCCTTGGGAATGTCACCCCCAAGGAACAGGGACCGCATGACGGCATTGTCGGCGTGTCCGTAAATCTCGGGGAAGAACTTCGACGCCATGAGCTGCACAGGGAGCTGCACCATTGGGCCAAAGCCCGGCAGCCACGGGGTGTCACCCTGTGCAATGGAATTAAGCGAGTCCTTGCGGAGCCGGAACGTCGTCAAATCCTTGGCGTCAATGGCACCGTGGGTCAGCCATGACCCAGCCGTTGCTACCTTCGCCGGAATGTTGACGACAATGTATTGTTCCTTGCCGCCGTTCTGGCCCCACGGTCCCACGGGGTCGCCGTTCTCATTGACCACCAGGCCAGCGAGGTTCGGCGCATTCCATGCGACGGCCATCTTTCCGAGAGTGTGCGCGTCGTCATAAATCAGACGCGACCACGAACGCATGGCGTCCTCCCACGGACGGATGAACGGCGCAATGAACCGCAGCGTCTGATGGGCATTGGTCAGGTGCGAGGGGTCGTACATGATCCGCTTAATGTCCTGCACCGAACGGTGCCGGGCACGGGCCTCAATCTCGCGCTTGCCTGCCAGCGTCAGGTCGCCTTGCTCGCGGACCCACTTCTCAGCCAGGGCCTTGAAGTTCTTGTTGTAGAGGGTCACGTACGTGGGGTGACGCACAAGGTAGGTGTCGGGCTTATCGAGCACGGCCTTAAAGAACTTGTCCCGTGCGTTTTGCAAAGCCTCCACCGCCGTGGGCGGCTGAAGGTACTCAATGTCCGGCCCGTGAATGCCAAACCGCTGACCCTTGGGGATCAGCGCGTCAACGTCCTTGGGTGTCATCCGGGCACCGCGTAGCAGGCGCTCATTTACCAGGGGGTCGCGCACGTAATGCGCGACGTAGCGGACCACGCCCTGCATCCACTGCTCAAAGTCCGGGTGAATGGCCTGCATCTTTGCCCACTCGGCCTTGACGTTCTTGTCGTTTCGCAGCGTGCGGTACAGCTCGTGCCACTCGCGCGGGTCATCCAAGAGCGTCTTTGCGTGCATGAGCCGCTTGGCCGTGGGGGAATTGCGCAGCGCGTCGGTGGCCCGGACGTACTGCCGTGCCCACTGCGGGTCCTCGGCCTTGACGCTCCCGCTCCAGCTCGTGTTTGACTCACGCAGCTTGGCAATGTCGGCCTTCATGTTGGCCGTCATTACCGCTGACGCCGCATTGCCACCATGTGACAGGAGGAGGGCCATTGAGTCCTCGTCCGCAGCGGACCAGTACGCCGATGACTCGGCGGTGCGGCCACCGGGCAGGTTGACCTTCTTTGCCTTGACGCCAAGGCCGAACTTGTGGGCCTCGTAGGTTCCCTCGCGCAGCGACTCAGCGGTGGCCCGGTGAGCGGCAACGGTCGCCGCCATCCGGTCATCCCGTGACATGTTGCGCGGGTGCGCGGCCATGCCCTTCAGGTACCCGAGGCGGGCATCCTTGGCCAGCTTGGTGGGGTCCTGCACGCGCTCCAACTGGAGCGCCACCTTGTCAATGCGGGCCTGGGCATTGGCGATCATCCGGTCATGGCTGGCCTTTTGCTTTGGCGACTTGGGGTTACGGCCCTTTAGCGTCTCCAGCTTTGACTGCAAATCCTGGTGACGCTCAAAGAGCTGGTCCCGCTTGAACTGCTGACGCTCGGCAATGGCGTCGATCTTCGGGGATCGCATGGGCTTACCCGCTGCGTCCTTGTAGGCAGCCGACTCGTCCTTAAAGAACGCGTCGTGCGGGTCAACCCGCCCGCCCCACGAGGCGCGCTGCGCCTCCAGCCGGTTGGCGATGTTGTCGTGGTACAGGGCCTGCTCCAAGTCCGCCGTGGTGGGCGGGACCTTGAAAGTGTGGTCCTTGCCCGCCAGACGGTCATTGAAGCGGGCAGCGGCGTGGCCGGTGCCCTGAGCTGCGTTGAGCAGGCTGTGCATCCCACCAATGAGGACGGCGGACCGGAGCTGTGTGTCGAGTAGAGCGCGCACTCCCAGCCCGGGACGACCCAGCACGCCGAACTTCCAAATCTGCGTGTAAAGGTCGGCCAAGCCAACGCCAAAGTCGGCGGTGGACTGCGCCTTGAAAGCGGCCCGGTCCTTCAGACCGGCAATGCCGTCCCGCGCCTCGGCGGCGTGGTACTTGACAATGCGCTCCACGAGGTGCGGGTCCAATGACACCGCTGACTGAGCCATGTGCCCTTCCAGCAAACCGTGATCCACGGAAATGCCGACATTGGAACCGGGCTCAATGAGGGTGACCTTGCCGGGCTGGTTGGCCTTGCGAGCAATGTTGGCCCGCTCCACCGCAATCTTGTCCTCCTTGGTCAATTGCTTGACCAGGGCGCGTGCGGCAAAGGCGCGACCGTCGGTGACCTTGGCCATGACGTTGCCAACGACGTGATCGGCCAGCTCTTTGTCCATGCCGTGGCGTGCCGCAATGCGGTAGGCCATATCCTTCATCGTCTTTTCCACGAGGATATTGCGCTCGTTCTGCCCCAGCGTCATAAAGTTGCTGTGCATCTTCTGCAGCTCGGCGGCGGTGTACGCCTTGGACTGCTTCAGCGTGTTGGTGAACTGGTCGGCACCCGTGAAGGAATCGGCAACATTGATCGTGCCGGGAGCCACCTTGCCGGTGGCCCACCCGACCACACGCATGGTGCGTGAAGCCACGCCATCCTGATACGTGTGGGAGTACCCCACCCGCGTGTGCAGGCCAGCGGCGAACTTGTCAAAGGCAGTCAGCCCCACGCCTTCGTTGAACTGACCGCCACCCTCGGTGTTGTAGAGGCGGGCGTCCAGCTCGTTGATGCGGGCGTGGAAGTCATCGAGGCGCTTGGCAATGCCCTTCAGCTCCTCGGCATTGTGCGGGCTCTCGGCAATGCGCTCGGCAATGTCGGACAGCTTCACGTCCGGGCGCATCCCGGCGCTGGCCAGGTCATCGAGCACGGACATGCCCTCGGGGGCACTGGTCATGCGCTGCATGGCGCGGGCCAGCTCCGGTGACTCGGCAATGAGCGCGCCCTTGGCACCCTCAGACCCGGCACCGGCCAGCATGATGTTGCGCTTGGTCTGCGTCCGCAGGGCCACGTCCTCAATCTGATTGGCGTGGTCAAACAGGTGCAGGAGGATATTGCTGGTTCCCTCACCGGCACCATTGCGGGCAACGCGCTTGAAGGTCTCGGCCATTTCGTTCTTGTCCGGCAGAGAGCCCTTGTGCACCTTGGACTTCTCGGTAAAGCCGATGAACCTGTCGAGGGCGTCGAGGTTGCCCACGGCGCTGGGGCCAGGACCCATGCCATTGGGGGTCACAAAGTCCATGACCTGATCGACATGGCGGGCATGGTCTGCCTTGCCAAAGTCGGTCTTTTGCGCGGCCTCAAAAACCTTCTCGGCCTGGGCGCTGGTCTCAATGCGGTTGGTGACCCGTGCCGCCTTCATGGCGCGGCCCACCCCACGGGTGGGGTCAAAGGCCACGGCACCAAGGAGGTCCATGCCTTCCACCAGGGCCTGGTTGCCCCACGAGGAGTGGATTTCCTCACGCGTCTTTGCCAGCTTCGCCGGGTCCAGCACATTGTCGAGGCTGTCGGTGTTGGTCATCGCCTCACCAAAGGTGAGGTGCTGGTCGGTGGGCTTGTCATTTGCGGTGGCTTCCCACGCGCGCTGCCAATTCTCGCTGGAGAACGGCCCACTCCACGTGGTGCCTACGGCGGCAGCCGTGGTCGCCCCTCGCAGGGCCTGGTTCATGCCGTACTCAAAGCCCTGCGTGAGCGGGCCAACCACGGGGGTGTTCTCGGTCATCGTCAGGGCGTGGCCCACCGCAGCGGTACCGGCATTGGCGTTCTTTGTGAAGGAGTCAAGGGCGGCTCCGTCGGTCAGGCGGTCCGTGAAGCTGCCGGTCGGTGCGGCCATGCCCACGTCGGCGCGGGCCTTCTGCAGCTCGGCTTCGGAGTCAATGCCCACGGCGGCACGGACCGCCGTAGCGGCCCAATACATTTCCTTGTACGCGTCAACGGCAGAACCTGCCACCGGCTGCGCCACGTCGGACTGAATGTGGTCCCACGTGTTGCTGACCGACTTCTGAAGGGTGTCCCAAAAGCTCACACGTACCGCCCTTTACTGAGCGGCAATGACCGCCCTAATCAAATCTCTAAGTTCCTGTGTGCCCTGTGAGCTTTCCGCAACGCGAATCCACACCGGCAGCATGGGGCCGTACTTCTTCAGGCTCGCCGCGCCGTCCTCCTGGGAGGGCAGGTTGAGCGAGTCCACACCGGGGCCGTCACCTAGTGCCGCCCCTGCCGTGACAGGCTCGTCAGGGCGCTCTGAGGGGGCACCAAGGGGTGTCGGCATGGCGGCGGGTGGCCCGCCCCCCGGAGTAGTGGGGGACGGACCGCCGCTGCTTATCGGTGCGCCGGACTGGATTTCTCGGAAGTCGGCGTTTTCCCCGTATCCCGCGTCCGGTAAATCTGCAACTGCCTGAGGACGTCCGTCAGTACGGCGCGAATGCGCGCCAGGACCAGATACTGAAGCAGGATTACTAGGCTTCCGGTAACCGCCATGACCATTAGCCATCTAATCTCCATTATTGTCCAGCGACGGGATTCATACGCGATACTCCGGCCTGAAGGTTTGGCTGGCCTGTGCCAGTCAAACCAGCAAAAAGCATCTGCAAATCGGGGCGACCATTTGGTCCCTCGGTTGCAATGTTCTGCTTCAGGTCCTCGGGTGAACCCCCCGCCGCGCCTGCTGCGGAACCACCGGGGCCTGCATCCAGCGAGGTAGGAGCGCCAGGGGCACTACCAGCGGGAGCGGGCGGCGGCGGGGGAGCAAATACCTCTACGATGACCTGCTCAATCGGCTTTCCCTTTTTGATGCTGTCAGTCACTGCCGCAATGGCTCGCACGATGGGCGAGGGGTCTTGGCCGTTGGCAATGAGCTGCGGGAGGGATTGGCCAGTCGCAGAGAGGGCTTGAATGAGGCTGTCGCGCATGCGCTCCAGCTCGATCTTCTTAGCTTCCTCGGCCACGTTAATGTTGGCCGGGAACTGCCGCATGGCAAAGTCACGGGACAAAAGTCCCGCACCTTGCGCCTGCAGCACGTACACCAGGGCGCGGTTGGCGTCCAGCCCGGCGAGAAAGCCGTACTGCACGTCCACTGTGTAGTCCTGCGCAATGTCCTTCTTGGGCGTGTAGGTCACCTTGAAGGGGACGCCGGAGTCCTGACCGCGAACTTCCTTGGCGACGTTGGCCCACAGCTTCTCGTCCATGCGGAAACACAGGTCAATGACCTGCTCCAGCGCGAACTTCACCATTTCCTGGGCCTGGGCAATCTGTGTGGAGTACCCATCCATGAGGGCCTGCACGCCGCGCCCGGTAATCACCGACGCGGACTGCTGCCCGGTGCGGGATTCCGGGGACATGCCGCCGAGCTGCATGTCCTCACGCAGCCATTCCATGGCCTGGAAGGACGCGGGGGGAACATCGACCCGCAGGCGCTGCACACCGGCAGGGTTGCTCGTCCGCATCGTGGCGTCGGGACCAAAGGAAACGTCGGTCACGTCCGGGGGGACGACAATGGGGGCACGGACCGCCTTGTCAGCGGCCTCCATTGCCAGGATTTGAAACTCATTACGGGCGAGCTGGGGCCAAATCAGGTCGTCATAGGCACCGGCAATGTGGCCACTGAAGGTTCCATTGCCGTTGGGGCGGGGCACCGCCACCAGGGTGCACCGGCCCATGATGTTGGCATAGGACTCCAGCACCTCATTGCCGCACTCGGGCAGGTACACCACGCACTGCTTGGTGTCCTGATACTTGACGACCTTGATCTTCTCCTCGCGGATCGCACCCTTGTTCTGCGTGAGCTTGCGCTCCAGCTCCGGGTAGTCCGCCACGAGGGAAAGGTGGTCGCGGTAATACACCTTGGCGTACGCCACGGTCTGCATGTTGCGGTTCCACACGGGGTAAATCGACGCGCCATCCTCAACACGGATACGCGGCATCTTCTCCTCAAAGTCCGGCTCCACGCTCATGGCCAGCAGGCCATAGCAATTGAAGGAGTCGGCGGCGTCCGGCATCTGCGGGGCCAGCTTTGACGACGAAATGTAGTTGTTGGCAATCTTGGTGCGCTTGTCGGCAAATGCCTTTGCCTTTTCGTTCAATGACGAGGAGGCCGTGCAGTTGACCGCAGGCAGCGGGGCGAGCTTGGCCGCGTAGTCGCGGGCCATCACGTCCACGAGGTTGGCCACGACAGGGCGGGGCCAATCCTCGGGGAAGATACCGGGGGCCACGTTGTCAAAGTCGCCCTTGCGGACCGACCGCACCATTGAGGCGGTCACGTCGCGGCGCTGGTACATGCGGGTCAGCGCGTCAACGCGGGCAAACACCGCC
>Ga0308173_10001506_pt1 | contig 11699 bp, 10 predicted proteins | sample PhyPR1_FD_203716 | JGI IMG/M metagenome (GOLD analysis project Ga0308173, IMG submission 203716) | Soil microbial communities from UC Gill Tract Community Farm, Albany, California, United States - DLSLS.P.R1 | ecosystem: Environmental > Terrestrial > Soil > Agricultural land | place: USA... | reverse complement strand
GCCGCCCCGGAGACGTACCGCTCACAGCACTCCGCGTACGTCCCGCCGCTCCCGCAGGGGCACAGGCGTACGCCGGACCGGTCGGTCATCGAAGAAACCTCCTGGGAAACGAAGAGGACCCCCGGCCGCCGAAGGCCGACCAGGGGTCCGCAAGGTGTCCGAGGGGGGACTTGAACCCCCACGCCCGATAAAGGGCACTAGCACCTCAAGCTAGCGCGTCTGCCATTCCGCCACCCGGACAAGGTGTCTGTCGCGCGAGTTCTCCCCGCGGCGACAGAGGAAACATTACCAAACTTTCCAGGGCCCCCGATCACCCCCCGACCAGCCCCGGATCGCCCCCGATCGCCCCCGATCACCTTCCACCCGCACCTTCCGATCATGTCCCACCCCACCCCGCGGTCGCCCCCCGCATCCGCACCCACTCCCGCTCCCGACATCGCCGTCTCCCCGTCGCTCCCGGTGAACGGCGTGTGACGGGCCGGGCGCGGCCTTGGGGCCCGGGCCGGGTCGGGGGCAGGATGGCAGGGACCAGCACCAGGCACCCGGCGGCTGCGACCCAGCGGCGGGGACAGTGGGAGGAAGCAGCGTGAGCGACACGGGCACGGCCGGGACCGTCAGGGGCGAGGACGAGGTCGTCGACCTCTGCCGCGATCTGATCCGGATCGACACCAGCAACTACGGCGACCACTCCGGCCCCGGCGAGCGGAAGGCGGCCGAGTACGTCGCCGAGAAGCTCGCCGAGGTCGGGCTCGAACCGCGGATCATCGAGTCGCACAAGGGCCGGGCCTCCACCGTGGCCCGCATCCAGGGCGAGGACCCCTCCCGTCCCGCGCTGCTGATCCACGGCCACACCGACGTCGTACCGGCCAACGCGGCGGACTGGACCCATGACCCGTTCTCCGGCGAGATCGCCGACGGATGCGTGTGGGGCCGGGGCGCGGTCGACATGAAGGACATGGATGCCATGACCCTCGCGGTCGTCCGCGACCGGCTGCGCGGCGGACGACGGCCGCCGCGCGACATCGTGCTGGCCTTCCTCGCCGATGAGGAGGCCGGCGGCACCTGGGGCGCCCGGCACCTCGTCGACAACCACCCGGATCTCTTCGAGGGCGTCACCGAGGCGATCGGCGAGGTCGGCGGCTTCTCCTTCTCGGTCAACGAGCAGCTCCGGCTCTACCTGGTGGAGACCGCCGAGAAGGGCATGCACTGGATGAAGCTGACCGTGGACGGCACCGCCGGCCACGGCTCGATGATCCACAAGGACAACGCCATCACCGAGCTGTCCGAGGCGGTCGCCCGGCTCGGCCGGCACGAGTTCCCGGTCCGCGTCACCAAGACCACCCGGCATTTCCTCGACGAACTCGGCGACGCCCTCGGCCTCGAACTCGACCCCGAGGACATGGAGACGACGATCAACCGGCTCGGCGGCATCGCCAAGCTGATCGGCGCGACCCTGCGCAACACCGCCAACCCCACCCAGCTCGGCGCCGGTTACAAGGTCAACGTCATCCCCGGCCAGGCCACCGCGTACGTCGACGGACGGTTCCTGCCGGGCCACGAGGAGGAGTTCCTCGCCGATGTCGACCGTCTCCTCGGCCCGCGCGTGCGGCGCGAGGACGTGCACGCCGACAAGGCCGTGGAGACCACCTTCGACGGCGCGCTGGTCGAGGCGATGCAGACCGCGCTCGTCGCCGAGGACCCGATCGCCCGGGCGGTGCCGTACATGCTCTCCGGCGGCACCGACGCGAAGTCCTTCGACGATCTCGGCATCCGCTGCTTCGGGTTCGCCCCGCTCAAGCTGCCGCCGGAGCTGGACTTCGCCGGCATGTTCCACGGCGTCGACGAGCGGGTGCCGGTGGACGCGCTCCAGTTCGGCGTACGTGTGCTCGACCGCTTCCTGGACGCCTCCTGAACTCCCGCTTCCGCAGCGTCTCCAGGTCCTGGACCAAGCCCCGAATCGAGTGCGCGTACGGAAATCACCGGGACGGGTGAATGCGACCATAAGCTCGTAGCCTCATTGGGCCCTCTTCGTTACAGGTACCGCGACCCGAGGTCTGGATCGCTTTTGCCAACGGGTTTGTGAACGAGGAGGAACTAATGATCAAGAAGGTTGTCGCCGCTGCCGCCGCCACGAGCGGCCTGGTTCTCGCGGGTGCCGGTCTGGCCGTCGCCGACTCCGGGGCGCAGGGTGCCGCCGTGCACTCCCCGGGTGTCGTCTCCGGCAACGTCATCCAGGTGCCCGTGCACGTTCCGGTGAACGTCTGCGGCAACACCATCTCCGTCATCGGGCTGCTCAACCCGGCTTTCGGGAACGCCTGCGTCAACAAGTGACGTCGCGGCCCCGTTCCACGAGGGTCTGAGCCCGTCGCCCCCGGGGCGCGCGCCGCGCACCCGGGGGCCGACCGGTTCCTCCCACCAACCAGGACCAGGACAAGGTCGAAAGCAGGAATCAGCAATGCGACAGGTCACCCGCAAGGGCCTGATGACCGTGGCCGCCGCGACCGGCGTACTCGCCGTCACCGGTGGCTACGCGCACGCCGACTCGGCGGCCAACGGCACCGCGTCGGACTCTCCCGGCGTGCTGTCGGGCAACTCGGTGCAGGCGCCGGTGAACGTGCCGGTGAACGTCTGCGGCAACACCGTGAACGTGATCGGACTGCTCAACCCGGCGGCCGGCAACGCCTGCGTCAACCAGGGCGGCGGCGGCCACACGGGCGCCCGCCACGGCGGACACCACGGCGGCGGCTACGGAGACGGCGGCGGCCACGGGCGTCACCGCGGCGCCTCGGGCGACGACGACCGCTCGGGCGGCGGCGACGGCGGCTACGGCGCGGGCAGTGGCTCCGGCGCCCACGGGCACACCGGCGGCTCGCCCGGAGTCGGCTCCGGCAACCACATCCAGGTGCCCGTCGACGTTCCCGTGAACGTCTGCGGCAACAACGTCACCGTCGGCGGCCTCGGCAACCCGGTCACCGGCAACGACTGCGTCAACGCCCCCGGCCACGACACCCCGGCCCCGCCGGACCGCCACACCCCGCCCGGCTACGGCCACCCCGCGACGCCCGGTGGCGGCGACGCCGCCCTCACGCCCCCCACCCCGGCCCGGCCGGGCGGCGGCAGCGCGGTGCAGGCCCACCACCCGGGCTCCCGGTCCACCCTCACGCAGCCCGTGGCCGACGCGCAGCTCGCCCACACCGGCGGCGAGTCGCTCGGTCTGCTGGTCCCGGCCGGCGCCGCCGCGCTGCTGGGCGGCACCCTGCTCTACCGCCGGTCCCGCGCGGGCGCGCGCTGACACCGGCGCGGCACGGACATCGGAGCGGGCCCCGCGACCGCGGTGCCCGCTCCGATCACTCCGACCGCCCCGGCCGCTCCGCGTTCCGCCCGTTCTCCGTCCTGGTGCCGTCCGTCCCGAGGCCGCCCGTCCCCGCTCACCACGTGGCCCGCACCTGGCGGATGATCCGCCGGCGCAACCGCACCCTGCGGCTGCCGTCCCGCATGAGGCTCAGACGGTGCAACTCCCAGTGTCCGTACTCGGCATGGTCTGTCAGCAGACGCGTCGCCTCCTTGCGGGAGACCCCGCGCGGCACGTACACGTCGACAAATTCGTATTCCGGCATCGCATCTATTGTGCGGGCACGGGCCCGGTACGGATAGCGTCTGCACTATGTCTGATGCAGTGCAGCCCACCGCTGCCGAGGTACGCGCCGCCGCCGAGGCGGTCAAGACCGCGCTCGACCGCCATCTGGCCGCGGTCGAACGCAGGTCGGGTGAGGACGACCCGGCCGTCTACGAAGCGTTCAACGAACTGGCCGCCGCGGCCGAGCAGTACGACGAACTCCTCTACGACCGCTACGACGAGGTCACGCCCTTCGAGATCCCCGGCACCGAGGACATGCCGCCGTACGCGGGCCCGGAGGAGCCCAACGCCCTCAGCGTGCTGATCCGCCGCGACTACGTCGTGGCCGAACCGCGGCGGCTGCTCGCGCAGGCGCAACGGATCGAGGCCGCCGAGGAGCCCGTCGACGAGGTGTCGGGCACGGTGCACGGCGCGCTCGGTGTCCTCTTCGGCGAGTACGAACCCGACGAGATCGCCTCCCGGCACAAGGAGTTCGGCCTGGAGGAGGGCGACTCCACCCTGTGGGTCACCGCCACCGACGACCCGCCCGAGCCCGGCGAATGGCTCGATTCCCCCTTCGACCAGGCCGACGCCGCCCATGTCGTCTGCCGCTTCGACATCAGCGCGGTCTTCGACGACGACCCGGACGACGACCCCGCCCCGGCCCCCCTCCCCTGACCCCCGCCCGCCCCGGCGTCCCCGTAGGGGGCCCGGGGCGGACGCCGGGGCCGGGCTGTGCCGACGCGGGGCTGTGTCGACATGCGGCTCCGCCGTGCGAGCGCGACAAGTCACGACGCACCCGCACCCCCCGACGAACCCACCCACCCGAGCTTTCAGGCCCCTCCCCCTCACGGCTCCCCGGCGGAGTCCTCAGCGCTGTGCCCCCGTCCCCAGCAACACCCCCAGCCTCGTCGTCCGAGGCTTCGCCGGGACCTCCGCCACCGCCCGCGGCAACGCCTGCTCCACCCCGTGCACCACGGACAGATGCCGCTCCGCCCGCCCGAACGCCGTGTACACCCACGGTCGCGACAACGCCGGCACCGCGTCCCCGGGCAGCACCGCGACCACAGCCGGCCACCGTTCCCCGACCGCCTGGTGCGCGGTCAGCGCCCACCCGTGCCGTACCACCTGCTCCACCCGCTCTCGGGGCACCGCCACCGGCAGACCCGCGCACTCCAGCCGCAGCCCGTCCGCGTCCGCGCCGACGACACGGCCCGGCACCGCCCGGCCCGGCCCCGCCGTGCAGACCACACGGTCCCCGGGGTCGAACCCGTCGAATCGACCCGGCCCGGGATTGAGTCGCTCCTTCAGCGCGGCGTTCAGCACCCGCGTCCCCACCGCACCGCCGTGCCCCGGCGTCACGACCACCGTCTCCTCGGGCGGCACGCCGAGGGCGCGCGGCACGGAGTCCGCGACCAGTTGCACGGTCCGGTGCACCGCCTCTCCCGCGTCCCGCACCGGCACGATCACCACTTCCTTGCCCGGCGCCGCCACCTGGTTGAGCTCCCCGATGCCGATGCCCGAGACCAGCTCGCCGAGCGGACCGGGGTCCGGGGTGCGCGAGGCGACCTGCGGACAGATCCGCGCCGCCAGCAGGTCCGCGAAGACCCGGCCGGGCCCGGCCGACCACAGCACCCCCGGGTCACCGGAGAGGACCAGCCGTGCCCCGTCCGGCATCGACTCCACCAGCAGCGCCGCCGTCTCCACGTCGAGCTGCGGCGCGTCCAGCACCACGAGCAGGTCGAGGGCGAACGTCCCCTCGGCGTCCCGGCCCGGCCCGCCCGGCGCCCCGGACAGCAGATCCGCCACCGTGACCACACCACTGCGCGCGGCACCCGCGGAAACGCCGACCGGTTCGCCCTCGACGGCGGAACGGGAAGGACCGGCGGAGTCGGCGGGACCTGCGGGACCGACCGCGCCGTTCCCGGCCACCTGCGCGCCGAGGCGCTCCCGGCCGCCGGCACCGTGCGTCGCCCCCCACGCCTGCAGCCCCAGCTCCGACGCCGCCCGCAGCAGCGCCGCCGTCTCCTGCCGGGAGGCCTCCCCACCGGTGTGCAGCACCAGCCCGTGCCCGGCGACGGCCCGGATCAGCTCCGCCGCGGACCGCCCCGCGGCCTCGGCCGCCCGCTCCCAGCCCTCGGCCGGCCCGTCCTGCTTCGGCACGGAGTTCACGATCCGGCCGAGACCGTCGGCCAGGCTCTCCTCGGCCAGCGCGTACCGTTCGAGTCCGACCAGGACACGTACCGGACGTTCCGGCCCCTCCTCGGCCTCCTCGCCCTCCCCGCCGTCGCCCCGGACGGCCTCGCCCTCCGCGGGCTTCGTCGCGGCCCCGCCCGGCTGGTCGAGGGCGTCCTGGAAGACCAGCGCCTCGCCCTCCGCGAGGGTCTCCCGCACCGCGGCGTCCGGATCCGGCACCGCGTACCGCCCGAGCGCGGTGAGCAGCGCGGGCAGCTCCAGCGCCGTGTGCCCGGCGAGCGCCGCCTGTTCCAGCAGCCACCCGGTGACCGCACGGCCCCGCCGCTCGTCTCCGGGCCCCGCCTCCGCGCCCAGCAGCGCGCGGGCGAACCCGTCGGCCTGCTCCGGCCGCACGCCCGGCACGCGCAGCAGTTGCCAGGGGTCCTCGCGCAGCAGCCCTTCGGCGCCCGCCCCGAGCGCGGCGGCGGCACCCGGCGCCAGCGCGGCCGGGGCGCCCCCCTCGGCCAGCACCGCCCGGACCGCCGCGACGGCCTCCCCGTCCGCCGGTACCGCCGCCGGGGCCGGCCGCGCCACCGGCTGCCGCGGCTCCCGTACGGCCTCGGGCGCGGCCCTGCGCGGGGCCGGCGGCGGCTCGCTGAACGCACTGGCCACCGGCCTGGCCCCGCTCTCCACCGCCCGCACGGCGGCCAGCAGGTCCGCGGCCGTGCCGCTGAGCTTGGCCCCGCTCTCCACCGGGCCCCGCTTGGCGGCCTTCCGCTGCTCGATCCGCTCCCGCTCCAGCCGCTGCGCCTCCAGCTCGGCCTCGGCCTCGGACAACCGCGCGGCCGAGCCCTCGGCGCCCTCCGCGCCCCCGGAGGCGTCGACCGACTCGGCGGACTCGACCGACTCGGCGGACTCGACCGGCTCCGCCGCTTCGGCCGGCGTGGCCGAGTCCGCCGGCTCCGCCGGATCGGCGGCCGTCTCCGTGGTCTCGGGGTCCGTGCTCACAGCGTGCTCCAGTCGTGATCGGGATAACGGTGCACCGGGGCCGACACGTCGTCCAGCGCCCGGCAGATCTCGTCCGGAAGACTAAGCGTCTCCACTGACAACGCCGCCGTGAGCTGCTGCGGCGTGCGCGCGCCGACGATCGGGGCGACCACTCCGGGGCGGTCCCGGACCCAGGCGAGCGCCACCTGGAGCGGCGTCGCCGACAGGCCGTCCGCCGCCGTGCGCACCGCGTCGACGATGCGGCTCGCGGCGTCGTCCAGGTACGGCGCGACGAACGGGGCCAGACGCTCCGAGGAAGCCCGCGAACCGGGCGGGTTGCCGTCCCGGTACTTGCCGGTCAGGACGCCCCGGCCGAGCGGCGAGGAGGGCAGCAGTCCCACCCCGAGGTCCAGCGCGGCCGGCAGCACCTCACGCTCGACCCCGCGCTGGAGCAGCGAGTACTCCATCTGCGTACTGCCGATCCGGGTCCGCACCCCCGGCACGGCGAGCTGCCAGGTCGCCGCCTTGGCCAGTTGCCAGCCGCAGAAGTCGGACACGCCCGCGTACCGCGCCCGCCCGCTGCTGACCGCCAGGTCGAGTGCCCCGAGCGTCTCCTCCAGCGGCGTGTACGGGTCGAAGGCGTGCACGTGCCACACGTCGACGTAGTCGGTGCCCAGCCGGGCGAGCGAGGCGTCCAGGGCGGAGAGCAGATGACCGCGGGAGCCGTCGGACCGCCGTTCGGGATCCGCGACGCTGCCGGCCTTCGTGGAGATGACCAGGTCGCGCCGGGGAACGAGCCCTTCCGTGAGCCGGCCGAGCAGGTATTCGGCCTCGCCGTCGCCGTAGACGTCGGCGGTGTCCACCAGGGTGCCGCCCGCCTCCCAGAACACCTTCAACAGATCCGCCGCGTCGTGCTCGTCGGTGCCGCGGCCCCACGTCAGGGTGCCGAGCCCGATACGGGACACACGCAGACCGGTGCGGCCGAGATGCCTCTGCTCCATGAACGCCGACATTACTGGCCGGGACGTGCACGTGGGGGGCCTGTGGACAACCGGGATCCGCACTCGGCGCCGGGGCGCGACCACCGCCCCGTGGCGTGACCGGCTGCCGCCGGGGACGGCCGCGCGCTACTGTTCCCGCAAGGGACGTTACTGATCAGTAAGGGGAACCGTATGCGGCTCGGCATCAACCTCGGGTACTGGGGCGGCGGAATGGACGCGGACAACCTCGCCGTCGCCCAGGAGGCCGACCGGCTCGGCTACGTGGTCTGCTGGGCCGCCGAGGCGTACGGCTCCGACGCGGCCACCGTGCTCACCTGGGTCGCCGCCCGGACCGAACGCATCGACGTCGGCTCGGCCATCTTCCAGATCCCGGCCCGCCAGCCGGCGATGACGGCCATGACCGCCGCCACCCTCGACTCCCTCTCCGGCGGCCGCTTCCGGCTGGGCCTCGGCGTCTCCGGCCCGCAGGTCTCCGAGGGCTGGTACGGCGTCAAGTTCGACAAGCCGCTGGCCCGGACCCGCGAGTACGTCGAGATCGTCCGCAGGGCCATGACCCGCGAGCGGCTGACGTTCGAGGGCGAGCACTGGACGCTGCCGCTGCCCGACGGCCCCGGCAAGCCGATCAAGCTCACCGTGCACCCGCAGCGCACCCACATCCCGCTCTACATCGCCGCCATCGGCCCGAAGAACCTCGAACAGACCGGCGAGATCGCCGACGGCGCGCTGCTCATCTTCCCCTCCGCCGAGCACCTGGAGGACACCGCGATCCGCCACCTGCGGGCCGGCCGGGAGAAGGCCGGCAAGACCCTCGACGGCTTCGACGTCTGCCCGACCGTGCCGCTGGCCCTCGGCGAGGACAAGGACGTCACCGCGCTCGCCGACACTTTCCGCCCCTACACCGCGCTGTACGTCGGCGGCATGGGCAGCCGCAAGCAGAACTTCTACAACCGGCTCGCCGGCCGCATGGGCTACGAGCGGGAGGCCGCCGAGATCCAGGACAAGTACCTGTCCGGCGACAAGCAGGGCGCCGCGGCCGCCGTACCGCACGAGCTGATCGACCGCACCACCCTGCTCGGCTCCGTCGACCGCATCGCCGACCGGATGAAGGAGTACGCGGCCGCCGGCGTCACCACCCTCACCCTGGCCCCGGCCGGCTTCACCCTCGACGAGCGCCTGGCCGCCCTCCGCGCCGGCACGGAGGCACTGGAGCGCTCCGGGCTCGCACAGTAGGGGCGCGGGGAACCGCGCACCCCTCAGGGGTCCGGGGCGGGGCCCCCGGGGACGATGGGGCCCCTGCTCCCAAGGGTTCCCCTGCATCACGGCCGTGGTGGGGGCTCGGGGGCTTCCCCGCCACGGCCGTCGCGAGTAACAAAACGCGCCGGACGCCCCCCCGTTACGCGCGATGGCCCCACGGCCCTCCTCCGTTGGGCGGAGCCGGCCGACACGTCTGTTGCCCGCGCCGCGCTGCCCGCCTTGACTCGGTTCCGGCGGCTCGCCGTGACCAGAGAGGTGTGCAGACGTGCTTTCGACAAAGAGTCTCTTCCGGGAGATCGTCGACAACGACGAATCGTTCCGGCTCCTCTGCTCGATCGCGGCCGGCGGCGAGGCCCAGGGCGGCTGGGAGAACGCCCGTATCGCCGCGCTCGTCCCGCCGGGGGAGCGGGCGCTCGCCCCGAAGATCGCCCGGCACGGCGCCGACGAGGACAAACACGGGCGGATCTTCCACGCCCTGCTCAACAAGCGCGGCCTCGCCCCCGTCGAGGTCCCCGCCGAGACGGACTACACCATGCTCCTGGAACGGCGCGGCATCGGTCTGTCCCACGCGAGGCTGAGGACCGAGCAGCCGCTCACCGTGCGGGACATCGTCACCTACCTCGCGCACAGCCGCGTCACCGAGCAGCGCGCCTCCGAACAGATGGAGCTGCTGCGCAGGCACTTCGCCGACCACCCCGACCTCGGCCGGGCGGTCCGCATGATCTCCCAGGACGAGGACAACCACCTCGCCTACTGCCACGAGGAACTGCTGCGGCTCGCCCGCGCGGGCCACGAGCGCGCGATCCGGCGCACGCTCCGCACGTACGCCCACGCGGAGATCCGCGTCCACCGGGACGTCAGCCTCGCCGTCATGCGTCACATGGGCCGCATCCTCGGCTGGTCCCGGGCCAGGGGGGCGGTGCTGGGCGCCGGGATCCACGTGACGTACGCGTACGAACTGCTGATCGGCCGACGGCGCATGGTCGCCCTGCGGATGCCCGCACGCCGTGACGCACTGGGCGGGCCTACAACCATCCCCGCCGCTTGAACTGCCGGTACAGCAGCAGTTCCAGGACCACCATCAGCGCGATCACCACCGGGTACGCCCAGATCCAGTGCAGCTCGGGCATGTGTTCGAAGTTCATGCCGTAGATCCCCGCGATCATCGTGGGGACCGCGGCCATCGCCGCCCAGGCGGAGATCTTGCGCATGTCGTCGTTCTGCCGGACGCTCATCTGCGCCAGATGCGCCGAGAGGATGTCCGAGACCAGCCGGTCCAGGCCCTCCACCGACTCGTTGACGCGCGTGAGGTGGTCGCTGACGTCGCGGAAGAAGGGCCGCGCGGAGTCGTGCACGTACGGCAGCGCGTCGCCGAACGAACCGATGTTCGACAGCCGGGTGAGCGGCAGCGCCAGCGGGTTGGTGGCCCGGCGGAACTCCAGGATCTGCCGCTTGAAGTTGTAGATCCGCGAGGCCGTGTTCCGCGAGCCCCCGCCGTCCGGCGAGAAGACCTCCGCCTCCAGCTCCTCCAGGTCGGTCCCCAGCTCCGTCGCCACGTCCAGGTAGTGGTCGACCGAGGTGTCCGCCAGGGCGTACAGCACCGCCGTCGGTCCCTTGCCGAGCATCTCCGGCTGCTGCTCCAGCCGCTTGCGCACGACACCGAGGGGCGCGCCCTCGCCGTGCCGGACCGTCACCACGAACCCGTCACCGAGGAAGATCATCACCTCGCCGCTGGAGACGGAGTCGGTCTCCGGCTCGTACACCACCGGCTTGAGCACCATGAACAGCGAGTCGTCGTACACCTCCAGTTTGGGCCGCTGGTGCGCCTTGAGCGCGTCCTCCACGGCCAGCGGGTGCAGTCCGAACTCCTCGGTGACCTTCGAGAACTCCTGTTCCGTCGGCTCGTGCAGCCCGATCCACACGAAGCCGCCCGCGGCCCGCGCGTTCGCGAGCGCGTCCGAGAGGTCCTCCGGCCCCTCGGAACGGCGCCCGCCGCGGTAGATGGCACAGTCGACGATCACTGAAGGTGTTCCCCTCTCGGAACGGATACGGAACCGGCGGAACCGGCGGAACCGGCGGAACCGGCGGAAGTGGACGGAAGCGGACGGCAGCGGACGCGGAAGACGGCCGGGGAGCGGACCGGGGAGACGGGCGGGCGGCGGACAGGGGAGCGGCAGGACCTAGGCTGGACGCCATGCCCACGTTGATCCTCGTACGGCACGGACGCTCCACCGCCAACACCTCGGGACTGCTCGCCGGGTGGACCCCCGGCGTCGCCCTCGACGAGCGCGGCGCCGCCCAGGCGGCCGCACTGCCCGGCCGGCTGGACGGCATTCCGATCGCCGAGATCGTCACCAGTCCGCTGCAGCGCTGCCAGGAGACCATGCGGCCGCTCCTGGAGGCCCGCGGCCTGAGCGCGCACAGCGACGACCGGATCGGCGAGTGCCACTACGGCGACTGGTCCGGCCGCAAACTCGCCGAACTGGCCGACGAACCTTTGATGGAGGTCGTCCAGGCGCACCCCTCCGCGGCCGCGTTCCCCGGGGGCGAGTCGATGCGGGCCATGCAGACCCGCGCCGCGGAGGCCGTGCGCGAGTGGAACGCCCGGGTGGAGCGCGACCACGGCGCCGACGCCGTCTATCTGATGTGCTCGCACGGCGACGTCA